>Ga0179593_1635881_pt1 | contig 21130 bp, 17 predicted proteins | sample CZODoug2_1_08_16_FD_185931 | JGI IMG/M metagenome (GOLD analysis project Ga0179593, IMG submission 185931) | Vadose zone soil fungal communities from Angelo Coast Range Reserve, California, USA - CZODoug2_1_08_16fungal (PacBio error correction) | ecosystem: Environmental > Terrestrial > Soil >... | reverse complement strand
TGGTCTGCCTCATTCTCCCGAGAGCAGTCCCTTTCATCCTTGGCTTTGGACGACTCCGTGAAACCCAAAACCTGGGACTGTTTAAACCCAAATTTCGTTATTTCTCTTTGACACCCAACGACCCCCTTATTGTGAGGATTGGCTCTCCCGCGAACGTTCCTCTGTTCCAAATTGCAGTTTTCCGTTCCTCCCACACTCATATCCCCGCGGCATTTCTTCTGTATTTTTTTTTTCGGCGTGTCTTGGGATTTCCCAGTAAACCCCCCCCAGGCGGGGGTCTTTTGTTTCACACCCCACACATAATTCCATTTGCCCTTCTATCGTTTTCCGTCCCCCTGAACTTGCCCCTCTGTGGGGTTTAGTTAGCGCGCCAAGAAACGTAGTCTTTTCCCTGTTGCGGTTCATGTGTTCATTTCTTTATCCCTCTCCTTCGTCAAGTTGTCGCAAGGCCTACCCCTTCGAGAACCTTTTTGGTTGTAAACCACGCGCCGGCGTTTTTTCCCTTTTGTACTGCGATTATGTCGACTTCATGGTTCGCCTCGATGCGTCCTTCCTGCTCGTGGTAATTTTCCTTGATTGGTTTTCTTTTGTTGAATTGTGGTGTGGTTCGTCCAGTTCTTCCCCTTTGTTCGACTTTCCATGTTCGCTTTGCCGCGTTCTTTGTCCGTGTCTTTTTTTAGAACCCGTTTTTTTTCCCCAATGTCGGACCTTTCTATGACGTTTTCGCCTGCTATCTTAGGGTCTAGCGGTCCTTCATTACGATTTGAGTCATTCTGACTTTGTACTTTTTTCCGTTTCCTTTTCGCTTGGCTTTCTTCTTTCCGACATGATCAGAACCTCTTAGCAAATACCTAAACTGATCTCGTGAGCTTTGGTAATTCATCTGTGCGTTTTTATTTGGAAACTGGGACTCTTCTGTGCTACAACGACCCTTCTGTTAATAAGTTCTTTCGGGAACGTTTTAGGATTCTGTTCTAAGGGATTCTTGCTTTTTCCTCCTTGCCGTTTTTTCTCCAGGGGTGTCTTGCTATCCTGTTTTCTTGTCGACTTTTGCGTACGGATATCCCTTTTTTCTCTTCCCTGAGCTGGAGTAGTGTGCCTTTTGCATTCTACTGTCAAATTGATGACGTTGGTTGGTTTCGGCCAGGACTGTATTTCCTTTCCTCCTTGAGGTGGTTGAGCCTTAAGCATTCGAGGAAAATCACCAGAGTGTCATTAAATTTTTCAAGCGGCCCGGGTTATCAGCCTAGTCATGCCGTTCTTATGGCAACTCCTGTTGGTGTCTCCTCTTTTTTTTTTTAAAGTTTGCCACTAGCCTAGATTTACAAAGCGATCCGTGGTCCCCGGGAAAGCAAGCCACTTCCTCCTGCCCCCGAGCCTTTCTCCGTCCACTTTTTTTATTTCTAATACCTGTTTACGGCCGTTTCAGCGCCCCTCCTCTTGTCTTTTGCAGTCCCCTGATTGAGCTCTTCATACCTGATGGTTATTTTTTTTGCTTGTACCTCCCAATCATGTTGCCTCTTGCTTACCTCAGATTTTCCTGATCACTTCCGGTCCTATGATAGTTTTTCCTCAGTGTCGCGCCTCTTTTTCCGCTGACGAAAAATTTTTCGGCCGAGGCACTCCTAGATTGGTTTAGCCCCTAGCTCGCTGTTGGCAGTTTATTGTTTCTACGTGTCCCAAACCCCTCTAGCCTCCCACGCTCGATGAATTAACCGCCGCCCTTTTGAGAGTGACACAGCCTTGACTTCTTACGTTGTATGGTTCATATCTTTTCAGTTCTTTGTGTGGTGATTACGGAGTTTTTCTCTCCAGTATTCATTCTACGGCTTTCTGTTTTTGTAAAATTTTCTAGGTTTTCCCAGTTATCTGCGCGGGGTTTCCCTTTTGTGTTCCCAGCAACCCTCTCCCCAACCCTCTGCCAAGCAGGCTTTCGGGGACTAAAACGTGGAGACTTTCTTTCTTCCTTGCCTGGCTGGCCCCCTCCATCCCCCCAACTTATTTCGCCTCTATTTTTGACCTATCCTCAAGCGGGCCGTCCATTCGCCTGATACTTTCCGTTCTGCTGAACATGGATTCATCTGTGCCCCCCTCAACCGGTCACATACCCAAGCTCGATTGGATCTTGGAACTGTTGCCCGATCTCGTCGCTTTTCTTCCGCAGTCGAGTCGCTTTCATTGGCCGAAATGTGATAGGCAGAACAGAGTTTCTGGGGATCGAGCGGTCGAAAGTCTCTTTCCTGCTGTGAGATCTTCGCTCTTCTTTCCCTCCTTACCTAGTTGTTGACAAATGGGACCTACAACCAACTATCTTCCGGTTTCTCTGACAACCCTCTCCATTTTTGGCACGTGATGGACTGCTTTTGCTTCAATAAGCCTTTTTTATTTTCTATTCGGCCCCCTGCTTGCCTTCGCTTAAAGACCCGCCTTCTCGTCCCACACCCACTATTTCTGTTTATGGGATTGGAATGTGTCGGCCCCCGTTAATTTATTCACATTCGTCCACGCGGCCGTTGTCCGCCAGTTTCACCAGCGATATCCACCTGCCACTTTCAACCCCCTCATCGAGATCCCCAATTTTGAATTCCCGACGAATCTTATTTCTGTTCCACTTTTAACAGAGCTCCCTTTTCGTAGCCCTCCCCCCCGCACTTTAACCCTCTGACCTTTGTTATGTTAGTGGTGTTTTTTTGTTTTGTACTGTAGTGTTTATTTTACGAAGCAACCGATAATCCCCATCTTCTGTACCTTTTGTTTCTTATCCTTATTTCTGTTGTTTGTGTCTATGTGATCCCGCTTGTGTCTTTTGAGATTAGTTGTTTTGTTTTTTGTGTAGGTATTTTCTGTATCGTGTGTACATCTTATTTGTTCACTGGCGTGCTTGTTATTTTAATTTTGTGTTTTTGTGTGTGATTGTCAATTGACTTATTGCTCATTGTCTCCTTTGTACCGTGTTCTTCTTGCAACTCTCCTTCTAGGGGGTTCCAAATCAGCGTTTATTAAGTGTCGTTCCTCCTTTTTTATATTTTCCTCTTCCAAAACTTGCCACTTCTGCCCCTTCTCCACTACAGTAGGAAGAACGGACGCCTGGTGTGACAACAAGCTTCTGCTGAAACTGGGGGATCGGACTTAGGAACCCCCCTTTTTCTCCCCCATTCCGTGCGTCTCCCCCAGCACGCAAAGTTGAAAGAGTATGAGTTTTTTTCCCCTCGTAATACGTTCCCCCCCCGGTTCTCTTGTTTTGGTGATTCACCCGTAGTTCCCCCCCCCAATTAAGAAGTTTTTTTCTATTACCTCACACACCGCCGCTTGCGGATTTAACTTCCAAGCTGTGCTTTTTGACCAAGATCGACGACAATCGCCCATGGCTTGGTATTCGTTTCTCTCTGACATGGTCAAAAGGTGGATCCCCTTTTCCGCTGAGAGTTATCCCCATTTGAGGAGTTGTGGGGTGGGGGTCCCTCTCTCTCCCCTTTTTTGGTCACATAGACCGTCCCTCGCCTCTAATCTTCTTCCATTTTCCTCGCTTTGGATCGTTTTTCGTCATTGGTCTTTCCGCCAAGGATATGCCTTGTTGATTTAGTCCTGCGGACATCTCACTACAAGTTACCCAGTGACTCCCCTACCAATTTTTGTTGTTTGAGAGCATTTCTTCGGGTTGTTCAACTTTCTTAACGTATTCTTCCTCAGACATGCTTTCCCCCATTTCATTATTCTTTTGAAGCATTGACGACTCCCGCCCTATCCCCTGGCCGCCTGGTTTTTTCAAACCCCCCACTTCGGTTAGTTCTTTCCCTCCCCAACCGTGATCACGTTGGTTTTTGGTCCCCGAGATTTTTACCACCAGGTGGAGCCCAGTATCATGCTGGACCCCCAACACAGATACTCCCCCCGCGCCTCTCTATCCCCCCTTCTTCTTTTCTTCTACGTTTTGCGTCTCTCTCCTTGGGCCTTTCTAGTTTTAAAAGGCCCCTGCGGGGTGCTGTGATCACCCCCCCCCATATGTTCTGTCCCCCCCCATCCTCATCTTGATTTAAGCCCCCACTGACTCTTCCCTGAATCTGGGGGTCGACGTAATCAGACCTGTAAGTATCCCGTTCTTTTTCGGTTTACAGATTCACGGATTGTTTCCCCCGGTTCCGGTCTCCATTACAATTTCGTCAGGCCTTTTCCCCAGCGCCTTTTTCCTTTATTGTCGTCTTTCGCTCCTTCTGAGACAGAGCGTATCCGTCAGTCGAGAATTCTTCAGGTTGATTTTTTTGACCTTAGTAGGTGGTGAGGCGGTCGTTCATCTTTTTGCTCTCGAGTGACCAATTCTCCGTTGAATTTCGTTCTGGAACATGGACTCACGTTCCATCCTTTGCTTTTGGTCCGCGTACCTCCCCTCTTGTTATTTCAGGTCTCAGATTTCGTCTTCTTTTGAATGATAATCAGGTTTGACTCCGATCCCGATCCTATCGGTCGTTTTTTCTTTCTTTTTGATTTCTGGCTTTTGCCTCTGCTCACAGTGCGACTGGCCACCACAGTCCCCCTACGTGTTCGCATTACCACCTTGTGTTATCGTACTCTGCCGGAAACAAGGACCGTTGCTACCTTTCCCTTTAAACATTTATGTATAATCTTGGGAACTACCGCTCCTAGTTGTAGAATTCGTACTTGTTTTCTCTTGTCCTATGTAGGGTTGAATCCCTCCCTGGTTCCTGTTCTACGCGTTTCTCGAATTGGGAGTAAAGGCCCCTCCGGAGTTCTACTTGAACCTTTATGATTTTCCCTCAATTGCCCGAGTAGCCTCCCATTAAGTATTTTTTTGGTCTCCCAGGCTTGCCCTCTCGGTGGGCAGCCATTTTCCTTTCCGCTTCCCCCCCAACGCGCGTTTCCCTTCAACGTCCCCAGGTAGTTTTTCTTTTTCAGTGCTCATTCCTCTGTATTCACAAGCCGGTCCTCGGTTTGTTTTGTTCTCTTTCCCGACGCCGTATTATGCCAAATTCGAACGTTTCTCCACAGTCCAGAAGCCCAAATTTTTATTTGGTCCCTTTCTTCTCTTTCGTAGTCATACCAGTCTCTTCTTAATAGAATTTGCCCTTGCGGCCCCCTTGCCTCTAACTTCATGAGATCCTTAATTCATTATTCGAAATCGCGAGAGGGTACTTTCCCCTTCTTTATTTCTGTTAAGACTTAGATGTCCTACGACCAGTTCCCTTACCGTCCTTGATATCCCGCTTATTGTTCCCTTCGGCAGAGCATCCCCTGTGCCCAAAGGGTTCTTTTTTCTTTTTGAATGGCACAGGCCTGTATCCGGTCTCCAATAGTCCTCGCATTAGGCCGGTCTCCTTTGTACCCCCCACCATACCTACCATGGCCCCTTTCCCAAGGTTTGACCCTTTCCAAACCTTGTTCTATTTTTAACGAGCCTTTCCGATCAGGTACTTGGTCATTTTTCCACATCTCCCGTTTGTCTTGATATAATGCCCCTTCCGTATCGATAATTGACCCTTCTTTTTTCCACAAAGGCGTGCCCCTTCTGTTTAGTATCCCTGCGCGTTCTTTGTATGTCTTCTTGTTCTTCTACACACCCCCCCCACCAGAAGGCCCCCTGTGGCGAGTCCTCCGAAACTTATTTCTGCTCCCTCTGCGGGTAAAACTACTTTCCATCGAAGCGCCGCCCCCATGGTGCCCATGACCCGACCCGAAATGACGGAACTGAAGGTCTGAGCACGGGAGCGCCCTCCTAATTGAACATGACCTCCACTAGTCCCACGACGACAACGGAAAACTTCCGCTAGACGGTATGTAACGCCGCCCATCATTACGCTCTTGCGCGCCATGGTCGATGTCTCCCTCCTAACTGATCGCCGTCTTTATGATGATAAGTTCTTTGTCTCCGCAGGTCGTTCTCCTTTTCGGCCAACTTGGATTTTTTGCTGGGTTCGGACTTTTTTTTTTTTTTTGAAAATTGACCCAGCCCCACAAAACTCTTCCTCTGTACCGATTTCCGTCTTTGCAATCACCTGGCATTCGGGCCGCTTATCTCTCCTCCATGAATGTTTGGTCCGTGGTTCTGTTTCGATTAGGCCTTGGCTCGAGGGCCAGACAACAGGGAACGTCCCCCCGATCATTTACGTACTGCATTTACGGTCTTGGCGGCCAATTACTACGACCTCCCCCTTTCCCAAAGACGATGTGTTCTACTGCAGGATTGCCAACGTTTTGCCCTATCGCATCCGTACCCTTCACATTGCTCGACTTCCATCACGCAGTTCTTCGAATTCGCGAATTTATTGGTAAGCCGCAGTCACCAGAGGTTTCGTTCTCGAACATCCCCCTTTAGCACATATATATTAATACCCCCGCCCTCTCTTTTCCTTACTTCCCTTTCATTACTTCTTGACTGTCGCCTCTTCCCCTCAGCCAACGACACATCCCAGTCTCCCCAATTAATCGGCATTTCTGTAATGTCGAGGGCTCTTCCTTCTCCCCTCGAAATCCTAAGACAACTCTTTCCTGAATTTCTGAGGCTGCCGGACCCTTTTCTTTTCAAACCTTTTTAAGCTTCGCAGAACTTCGAAACTTCCACATTTTTCTTTTTGAAAAATTTTGGAAAAAGGATTATTTAGCCGCACCTTAAGGGCTTTTTCCGCGCCCTTGAACTAGTTTTTTCTCGTTGGCTAATCTATCGTCCCCCTTTTCTTACCCCTTTTCCATCCTCCCCTCAAATACATACGCCCAAGAATCCTTTTTCACTAATGTTTTCCGTTCGTCTGAAGTCTTCGCCCCTTTTTTTCCACCTACGTTTCGGTCCTTCCCCCTCTACCCGCCTTCTTTTACCGACAGGAGTTTTCCCTCCGCGTACTACCCCCAACACGCTTTTTTGCATTGGTGGACTTCCAATTGAGTTCCTTTTTCCCCCCCAACCATCATCAAGTGAGTTGGCTTATCCCATCAAACCGCCACACGCCGGACTGGTATGAGACACCCCCCTATCTTTCTTCGAAAACGGTCCCTCCCCTAGTCCCTTTTTACGAGACTTGCCCCGATTTCCCCGCGTGCCCTGTCTGCCGCACTTGCCCTTTTTTTTACCAATGTCTTCGGCGGTTAACCTTGGCTCTCAACTTGTCAATCTTAAGAACGCACGGGTCCTTTTGAGTTTCGCACCCTCTGTCCCGGGTTGATTTGCCTCTCTGTGGTCCCGGGTACTTCTCGATTTTGGAACTCGCTAGCTTGAATCACCTCCTTAAGGAGACCATTGAATCTCACCCCCCCGTTGGTGAGAAAAAGTTGATGTTTTTGTCCTCTCCAAGTCCGTCCCTGACCATCAATTTCCTCATTTCCTGCCAACGCGCCTCCATCAACACCCCTTGTTGTCACGTTTTATGGCGAAACCTCCCAAAATTCATCCTTTGACCCAAACGATTGTGAGGATTTTTTTTTCGGCCCTCCATTGTTAATCCCTCGGAGTTTCCTCAGTTTCTCTGATCGAAAATTTTTTAATCTAGAGGTTTAACTTGTCCTGTTGTTTTCCCGTTTGAGGCTCTCCGCCTTGTGCATAATCCGGCCTTGGGGGAGTTGTATTATACCCTCTTGATTTTGCCAACTCTCTTTGAAGTCCCCCACCCGAAATTTCCTCATTTGAGCGTAGTTCCTGCATCCCTTCTTTTTCTTCGTTCGGTCCTGGAAGCATCCCCCCGCAACCTCCCTTTTCGATTATCCTCCTTTCCCTCTTCGGCCTCTGCTGTTTGTCAACCCGATTTTCTTTTTCTCCCGTATTGCTTGATTTGCTACGATCCTTCCTTTCTCCTAGCGATCGCTCTTCTCGAGGTCCAATCCTTTTCTGAGCCCCTTTCTTTTTCCTTTTTTTTCAAGTTGGTTCATCCTTCTCCGTCCTTCCCTGCTTTCCACACGAGAAAACCCTTTGTTCGCTCTTCCTCCTTCCCCCTTGAAAATCATTATCGTCTTTCGGCAAAGCTTTGCCTTCTTCTACTTTCACTCCTTTCATTGAAGGTATTAGAGTATTTTTTCGGCTTTTTTCCCCCCCCTTGATCGGAGTTCCTTATAGCATCCTTTCTGGGATTTCGATGGTTCTTTTCGGGCTCGCGCCCCTTCCTACAGCACTGTTCCTTGAAACCCCCCAAGATTCCTTGTTAGCATGGGGTAACTGTAGCTTTATGGGGGCACGGCCCACCGCACTTTCAATGGCTGTCTGCTACAACCAGCCCTCCCCCTCTACTACGAGGGCGTCTGCCTCCTATTACTCTCTTTCTTGCCCTCTCTTTCCGAAGTATTTGTCCAACTCTACTCTCCCTTTTTCGTTATCCGATTAGTCCTGCCCACCTCAGGTATCCGACTGTTTGACCACTTCGCCTGTTCATGACCCGAGCGGCCTTCAACATGCTGAATGCCGTTTGTGTGTTTAGGGCTTGGCGTTATTTTTCTCGTGGTGTTCCTCGCCTGCTTGAACCTACCCCCCAGATCTCCACCGCGTCCAGCTGGATTGGTCGATCATCTATCACGCTTTCGATTTTGATTAGCCGTACTATTCCCTCCTGTGTGAGTTCATTTTTCGCCCATACGTAGATCTGCACATAGAACGCTTTCAGACTACTTTTTTTTCAGCGAACTTCAGGGCAACAGTACCTCTCGTCCTCTCCCCTTTCATCTTGGTTGTCTTTGGTTGTGTGCCACTTCAGCTCTCGAACTTGGAGAAGACCAGTTTACTGATTTCGAATTCTTTTCTTGCCTTTTTTTCGCCATGTCAATCTCTGACTCCTTCAGTCCCTCTGCGCGATCGGTTCCGTTTTCTTCTTCTTAGGTCTTCGTCTATCAGGATCGCTTCTATTTTCCGCTGTTTTCCTTTTTCCTGTTTGGCAAAGGCGCGATTACAATATTTGCCCTTCACGCTTCGGATCCTTGTCCTTCTCTTTTGGTTTCCCTCTCTGACCCGCGCGCTCGTCCTCCCCAGCTGCGTCCTCCGAATGTGAACGCGCTCGTAGTTCCGTTTGGTTCATATTCTTCTTCCTACTTGTGTTGTCTTCTGGAACAGTATCTCACCTCGCCGTCATTTCGTCACCCAGGTCCCTTTTATTTTTCCTCTCGTGGGGGTCGGCTATTCTTTTGTCGACAACCCCCCCCTTCGGCCCCCCCCTACTTTTGGCGTAGGGTCCCCCTTCGGAGCTCGGCATTTTTGCCTGGCCCGCAACCCCATTTTTCCCATCGATGGCAGATCCTTGATTTCCAAGCGACTTTCGAGTAGATCCTGTGCCTGCCATCAGCGGCGGTCCCCCGGCTTCACTTTTTTGGTTTTCCTTCAGAAAAGTTACTGCTCTAAATTTTTTCAAGCAATTTAAATTCTCCGACGCTGCTCCTCAATTTCCTTTCAAACTTATCGAGAGTGATCGATAATACTGTCCCTGGGATCAGTTTGTCTTTTTGTTTCCCCTTCGCCTTGTGCCATTTCGTGGTCTCTCCCTGCCGCGCTTCTGTGCAGATATCGTCTTCTTGCTCCCACTTTTTTCCCGCTTCAAAAAAATCGCGGGCCAGCATTACCGTTCTTTTTCCCGACTTCGCCCAGGTCGGCTTTTCTGACTGGAGCAGGGGCTTTTCAACGCTGGCTTTTTATTTAACGCTTCCGGCTCCCATCTTTGGCTACAAGACTGTCACCCCCCCGGCTTAGCATCTTTTACTTGCGCTGGTTTCTCCTCCCGGCCTCTATTGGTCCCCTTTACCTAGATTCGCAGTGAAGTCCCCCCCACTTCTTCAGAGATCTTTTGCTTTTGGCATCGACTATCACGTGACATCTCGCCGTTCAGACCTGAACGCTAGTCGAGTCGTCCCGTCCTTCTTAACAGTTGCTTCTTTGGTCAAAGAATTTGGCTGTTTGTGTTTCCACAACCTACACTGCCTTACCCAGGGAAACTTCTATTTTTTCCATTATTTTTCCCCTGCAGCGCATCTCCGGCCCCAGAAATTACCCCAGTCATCTTCTAATTTTGGCCTTCGGATCGATTCTCGGACTTTCTTCTACTATCGGATAAGCACCCAGGTTATTTTTCTTCTTTCTGCTCGGCTTTTTTCACCTGTTGCCTTCTATCCTGACTGGTTTCGGTTTCATCTGACCGGCCCCCCTTTTAAACATGCTTCGTCTAGTGTCGCAACTTGTCAAGACAGGACTTCCAGCGTGCGGACAGCCCTCCGCCCCCGGCCACTCGATGTCTTTGGATGTAGCGGAACCGTGCCTCTTTAGGTTCCTTCCCCCAAGGCCCCAATAGGGCCCATGAAGTTTGACAGATTCCTAAACGCCTGCTAGTGCTTTCCCCCCCTTTCCCGAGGGCTGAGCCTTACTGTGGATACTGCTCTTCTTTTTTTCTAAACATTCTGACGGCCCACATTTCTTTCCCTTTTCCGCAACTGAAAGACGTAAGTATTTTCCCTATACTTCTCCCAAATCAAGTTCCCCTTCCTGTTGGGGGGACCCTGTTTGGCACCCCCCCCACTCATCTAATTATTTTGGTTACCACCCAAACCCCCTAACCCGTCTCTTACTGCTCAGCCACTTCCTCTCACCAAGATTGCCCAACCCCCCCTAGTGCCGCGCCGATACGAGTTCTGGGCAACCTTCTTGTTTTACGGCCTCGAGTTTACCCTTCTAGTCGGGCGTTCTCCTTTTTTATCAAGTTGTTCAGAAGACATCGCTGTGTGAGATTTTTTCCGACTCGCGTTCCCGGGTTCCATTCGTCATCGTGGTTCCCTAATCCAAAGATTGTGGAGTCCATTGCTTTGAAATCAGCATGAAGGCCCCCATGGTCTCTCTTCTCTCTTTTTCTTCTAGTCTCCTGGTGAGAGTCATTAGGCGTTAGGACTTATAGTTTAGTTTGTTTTCCTGACTTCACAATCCCTCTTTCCTGTGCGCCCATTTTCCCCTTCTAATAATCAAAACGGCCCAGTAGAGAGAAGCGTGGAGTATGGACCCTCACATTCAGGAAGTTGTCCTGTTCATCTATTTACTGTTGACCAACATTGATTTAATCCGTTGGAGGCCTTGACACCCGAGAACATTCCGAACTCGAGGGGATTTCCTCCTTTGCTAGAAACAAGGAATATATACCCCAGGCTCGAGGTTGTGTTGTTCCCATTCTGACCTGCTGGTTCTTCAGTTAATTTTTTCTTGCGTTATGGGGTTTTTGTTTTATGGGACTAACACAAAAAACTTCTTGTTTGGACACCTCCCTTTGTTTTACCTGCCCCAAACCCTAAGGACCTCCCTGCTGTGTAGTTCACTTTCCATTCTCTTTCACCCCGTTGCGGCGTTGTTCGGTCTGCAGATACCTTTCCTTTGTTCCAAAGTGTCACTCGAAGGCTTATCTCACTCTTTCTGTATTAGGGCTGGTCTAAAGCTTTCTCTTCCTGGAATTATTGCGCGCCTAGTCTCTTTCATTGATGACTGCTTAGCCCTTCCGCTTCGAGCCACTTTCGGCGAGCTGATGTCCGTGCCTTCGGACAGTGGCTTTCCCTCGCTAGAGTCCTTTTCCCTCCTTGTTTCGGACCCCTCTCTTTTCCCCCAAATGGTGCCTTTGCATTCCAGTTTAATTGAACTCACTTTACCGAGCTCTTTGCCGTTTTCTGCGCGTTTTCCCTTTCTCATGGACTTTTTAAGTTGAGGTTCGTTCCCTGGTGGAGTAATGATCCTCTACTTCCCCCCACCTGAGCTTTTTTCTTTGGGTTTTTCGATTGGCCGGTCGGCGGCTCGGCCGTTTCGTCCTCAGAAATACTTAACGCGCTCCGTTGCTCTTTGGGATGCCAGTGTATATTGTTGACCCCCTCCAGGACTCTCCTCCCTCAACGCCTCTATAGGGTTGGCACCGTTTTTCCTTTCTCGGCTTCGCTACGGTTTTATTTGTTTTCCCAGTCTCTGCATGGGTTACGTTCGCCGTGGATATGCTTTTCTACTCTTCTTGTTCACATTTTGTCCTTTCTTTTTTTGTTGTTTGCACGAAGCTCGAGTCCTTTACTCCGCAAGTCCCCCCTTTTTTTGATGACTCTGGTTGGTTCCCAGGATGGATTTCTCTTGCCCCCTATTTTTTTCACCGACATCGACTTTCCCCATAAACCCCCCCCAAGTGGTGTTTTAACTCGTGCTTAGGTCGATCTCCTTCCCCTTCCATAGATGTCGTTTTGAATATGGGTCGAGTCTTGCGCTTTGATCCCCATTGTCGATAGGCCCAACTGCTTCTCCCCCGGAAGACGTTTCTTTTCAAAGCGTAAACAATTTGCCCCCCGGCGACTTTAGTCCCCCTCTCCCTCCAGGATCTGGTATTCCTTCTTTCTGGCGCTTCCGGCTCGTCCTAGACACTGCTTGCGCGCGCGACTCCTTCTCATTCAGGTATCCCTTTCAGCTCCTTGATCGCCGTGGTATGTGCTCTTTACTCTGTCATCAGCATCCTTCCTATGCTCCCTTCGCCGCATCCTGGTCATTCAGGATCTGCTCTGATCTCTCTCTGACACTTGGTGTTAGACTTTTCTCTTTTCATTGCGCGCGTCTCCAATAGTTGCCCCTCGTTGTGCGATTAGTGCGGCAGTTTTGTCTACCCTGGTCCCAATCTTGCACAACTCGCCGTCGAAGGTTCGTAACTCCCTTTTTTTTTTTTCCTTCTTTAAGTTCAGCACTTAATTTTTCCTTTCTCCCTAGTTCTCTCTCTTTTTGAGGGACCCCACGGCCTTAGATTCTCGTTCAATTCTTCATAGTCACAGGACTCCTGCGTTGCCCTCTCCGGCGCGGGTAGGCTATGCGTTGTCCGGGACCCCCCCAAACATGACTTCATCCTGTTTCTGGGCTCTTCCTTTGAGACCTCCTTCTTTTTGCCAACATTTCAGTTTTCTATCGATCCGGAGGCTCCCATCCCCGCCCCCGCACGGCCTTTCGTTCGCCTGGATTCCGCACTTCTGAAATAAATGCGGAACTGATCCTGTCAAGGCCCATCCCCAAGGGGAGAACTCACTATCTCCCTCGCTCAAGTGTAGTTCTATCGCCGCCCTCCTTCCTCACTCGCGGCCTCCGCAGTTCGAGGCGTTGACAGTCCGGCACCCGACAGCGATGGCTTTCCGAGACTTTTATGGGTCGAAGAGAGCTCTTTAATTTGTATTTCCGTCGCTGCTGTAGAGCGGCGTTGCTTGGGCATTCCCATTTCTCCCTGGTTTCGGCAATTGCCGAACAACATCAGCTCAAGCTTTTGGACCCCAAACTCTGAACCAAGGCAGGTCGTTGCACTTCCCCTCCCCGACCTGTCACCGCTCTGTCCTGGTTGAATTACGATTTGGGCTTTTTCTTTTTTTCCGAGGTGACAAATCGAGGCACCCCACTCATGGCGACCCAAACCACTGAGTGCCCTGGCCTGGTCTTTTCATTGGACCGGACTCCTTCCCACCTTGGAAGACCTCTTCCAGCGCAGTGAACCCCATCTTTACAACAGAGACTCCCCTTTCCACCTATGGGCATCGACTTCCCTCACTCTTTCCAAACGAAGCCGCGACGGACAGTCGTCCGATTCTTAAAAGAGCCCTGTTTTCCTTGTTGCACAGCTCCTTTTAGTGTTTTCCCCACCTCTTACACGGAACTTCCCCATTTCCGTATCTTTCAGTTATGGCCCTTTCGGGTGCCCGTCCCCTCTCCGTCCGCCCCCTCAACCCAATATCTCATTGACTCCCGGCTCGTCATTCACGCTCTTTTTCCTTTCCCCCTGCCCCTACTATCACTTCCACAACGTCGGTTGCATGTTGCTGTGTCCGCACTTGTGCCCATTGTTTTTTCTGTCTGCACACAAGGTTCGAGACCGGCACTTTTCCCCCACTTTGTGCTCTGGTCTCCTCCCCCCCAACGATTGTCCACTACCCCCCCCCGACGAGCGGACATCCCATCTTCCTTCCTTCCCAGCCCTTTCCTTTCTTTTTCCCTCGGAACTCTGCGCTCGCCCTAACCCCTTAACAGTCTTGGTACCCTGCCCATGAACGCCTTGCGGCTCTTTGACAACCAGCCTCCTCTTTCCTTTGTTAGGATCTTCTTCGTCCCCGCACATAAAAACGTCTCCCCTTTCTCCGTACCTTAACGCATGGGGAAAGACGCCACGGCGTTTGCGCGTAACTTCCTTTCTCCTTGCATTTTGGGGGGACTTCCATTTGATGGCCCAAAATATTTGTTGATATCACACGCTGTGTAACTGCAATTTTTGAGGGAGCGCCTATTTATACACCTCGATCAAGTTTTTGGTCCTTCTTCTTCCCTAAAGCTATACTGACTGGTACCCCTTTGAGTTCTTAACCAATTGCGGGCCCCCAAACCCTCCTTTCCCTTGGTCAAAGGATCCCTCGGTAATGTTCTTTTTTCATCCGAAACGCAGGGTTGGAGTTTCCTTTTTCTATGTTTTTCCGGCACTTGTGCTGAACTCGTGGCTTATATCCTTACCAGAGCCAATATGAATTGGCGACACACTTCCTCTTTTTTAGTCTCGGGTCTGCCTTCGTTCGCACGCGTACCCTTTCTACTCTTCTATTTCCTGGTTTCTTTCCATGGAACGCCGACATAAATCACCCTATTTCTGCGATTAAAATAACACATCCCCGAAGGATTATATTACCACACCCCCTATACCCTTAGGATTGGCTCGGACTGTTCTTCCGACCTGAGGGGCGTACCAGTGTCGTCGCTACTCCCGTCCCAGAACTTCCTGTTTTTTTCGCGAGGGTCTTCGATCGTTCTTGGCGTTCCGGCTTATTCTAATTGGGCGGGGGAGGTTTTTGGCTCCCCTCCTTTTGTTTTGGCCACCCTTTTTACTCCTTCCTGTATTCATCCCCCACATGCAATCCTATTTTTTTTCCGAGCGTAGGCTAAACTTCCCTTGATCCGTCGTGCTGTGTTCATTTCGGTTCTTTGCGCTCTTTTGATTTATTCGCCGTTTTTCTTCTCCCAAGGGACGTATACTATTTGTTAAGTTCTGGATGTTCCCGCTCTTCGTTATCTGGGACCTTTTCTTCCTCTATTTGCTTTTGATTGACTTCGCATCCGGCCTTTGTCAGGCACTTCCCGTTGATGTCTTTGGCCGGGACGCTGTTTCGTAGTGGTTGTTCCCTCGTCTAGTTGTCCTTCCCTTTTTTTGTTGTTAACACGAAGACCAAATTTCGCCCCGGACTCTTTCTCCATGTAAATCCGACCCCAGTGGGCCAAAGGTTTTGGGTGCCCTGGCTTTCTTTTTGTAAGAGTTTTTTTGTAGACGGAGCCCTGTGCCCTGATCCCGGCTCCGATTCGTTCATACTCTACTTTCGCTTGTATCTTCTCCTTTCCTTCTGCTTCAGACCTTTGAGACTTTTTTACTCAATATACGGTTCGGTTCCCAGTGTTTTCCTTCGGTCTTCCCCACAGCCAGTCTGGACCTCCACACTAACAGCTCTGTTTAATACCCCCTCTTAATATGCTTTTTTTCGTCGCGGGCCCCCTTAGTCATTGGATCTTTTGTAAAGTTCTTTTCCAGGTTTTCTCCACGTGTCGTGTTTTGTCTTTTTTAGTCCTTCACTGTCGGCGTCGGTCGTTTGTTGACGTGATCCGTTCATGGCCGCGCCGTTCCACATTCTTGAAGATGTCGCGACCTCTTTCTCTTTTTTGACGAGATGTTGGGCCAGGTGTCTATTTTCTTCCCCTTCCCCCAGCGTGTCCCAACTTCGTTTCGTCGACGTGTCTTACCCTGGTCGATGTTTATTGCTTACAAGAACGGGACTTCTTTTTTTTCACTCTTCTGGTCCTGCTCCCCTCCTCCTTACGAGCACCGCGCTCTCCACGACGGTAGCCTCCCCATTTTCACGGTCCGTCCTCCCCATACAGCTTCTTGTACTCACTCTGGCGTCTTCCCCTTTCTCAGTCCATGATTGAGCTTATGCGCTTATTCCGATCTGATTCTAGGCGTATTTTGCCTTTTGCGGTTTTGGCTCAGCCCGTCGCTGATTGCCGATCCCCCTGGCCCAATTTTTTTCTATCGTTATGGGCGATTCTCCCCTTTTCTGGTTTTGCGCCGACCAGGGTGTTTGACATGGGTTGGATTTGCCTGCGTCAGGTCTCATATTCCTCCCTCTGAGAGCCCCCCTTTGGTTTCCCCCAAAGGCCATAGCCGACCCGCGCGTTTTTTAGACAGGCTTTTTTTGACCCCCTTCTTTTCCCTGCTTGACGTAGTAACTGCGCCTTTGTCCCATTATACGATTCGCCTGGGTCATCTCTTTTTTCTTGATGCTTAGTCCACGGCGCGTTCCGACGGCGCAGTTCTCGTCACAGTCCGAGGCTTTCCTGTGTGATCTTTCTATGAGTGGGTCCCTTACCACCGAAAATCGCTCGGCGAGGCGCAAGGACTCTTGCCAGCTGTTTGCTCTGCCCATTTTAATAGGTCCGATTCCGCCTATCCTGAGTCGCCCAAGCTGGAGGCTGGTCTCGGCCCATTATTCCTTCTTTTCCAAGTTCTTCAAGAGGTGGCCAGCTCATCCCCTCCCTCGTGCTCAGTTCTGCATCGGCGGAATTTCTTTAGGCGCCTTTTCAGGTTTTTCCGTGGCCGCAATCGCCATCCTACTAGAGAACGATTCTCGAAGAGAAGGGTCTTTACCTCGTGTTTGCGGTCCCTTCGGTGGTTGTGAGTTTCCCTTCTCCCCGTGCAGATTACTCGGGGATCAGGTTTTTTCTTCCCCAACATGAGTGCCCCGGTCCGCTAATCTACGGGCATGTCGGCATCTTCCCTGTACAGCGTTTGACTTCTATGTCGGCGAATTCGGCCGCCCCGCGTTGGCCCCGCACTCAAGCTCGAACCCCTCGTTCTCCTGCCGCTTCGGGCAATACCTTCTCAGATTCGGTCCCGACCTTTCAGTGCTTACACAAAGTCGGACATTTATCTTACTTTCCACCTATTGGGCATACCAAGCTCACCACGTCCCTAATTGCCCCCGACCTCCTAGCAGGTCGGTTGTTTCTTAACCAGCTTTTCCGTTTTCAGCACTTTTTTTTCCTCGTAATTAACCCGCTACACTGTTAATCCGAACCCGCGGCTTTTTCTCCTCTGCGCACTTATCTTTCCGCTTGGCCTCTCCCTCCAATCGAATCCCCTTCAATCCTTGCTCTGGATTATGTCCGAGGCTCCGTCTTTCTATAAGCTCACTTACAAACCGTATATGATGTCCTGCACGCACTTGGTCAGCACATTTGTTCCCCCTAGTTCCGGCAACCCTGCGACCATTTTTTCGTGTCGAGGGTTTGCAAGGTAAATCGACTTCGGCCCGCCCAACTCCCCTCCCTTACCCCTCTCTCTACCTCTTGTTTTTCGGGTCCGGATGCGCTCTGACATACTCCGGACAAATGCCCAGTAATCCCTGCTTTCGTTTTTTTTTCCCGCTATGCAGGACCCCCTAATCGTTTCTACGGATTCGAAATTTGCCCTCCGTGCTCTCCATGACCGACTAACGCCGCCCGGAAAGACGTACAGGAGTGAGCTCTCTCCCACCACTTCTTTCCTGCTTTTTTGGGATTGCTTTTAAAATCAAGATCCCCTGTGACCCCGCCCCGTGTGCTGACTTAATGCTACAATTGGATTCGCAAAACGGATCTTTTTCCCTTCTTTGGATTTATGTTCGGATTTCCCTCGGGACTGTCCGCCCTGCGAGATTTCTTACCCTTCTCGGCGGCTTTTTTTTCTTGTGCCCCATCCTCACGGCTTCCCTTTTTTCCCAGATCAAAGAAACTCGCCTTCTTGGGGTCGAACATAGCTGTCGTTGATCTGCTCGCTCATGGTGTGTTTTGACGAAATGGTGGAGATTCATGCTCCTCGCACTCCTGAAATTCTCAAATCTATTTCATCAGTTGTGTTGTTGATTTCTTCATGTTTGTTCCTTACGTCCTGACCCTTTCATACCTTTGGAAGCACCATTTGAATCTACTCAACCGTGTCTTTTCTCTTTTGAATGGAAAACCCGGCCGGGTCTTTTCTGTCCAACTCCTTTATTGGACGTTAGAACCATGTTCCTTCGCAGGACCCAGTCCTCTTATCGAGTTGTCATCCGTCAACATACGCGCCACTTTTCGTCGAGGTTGTCTTTCTCGACGGCCCTTTCCTTCAGTTAAATCCGTAACATTGGTTTTCTGTTGGATATATCACAAAAATATTTGATTTTCCTCATCGGCTTTGAAGTTCCCCCCATCCCTTGCCTTTGGAGCGTATCCTTTTCTCCTTTCGTTTCCCGTTGAGGCGGTTTCAATTTAATGTTACTTTCGCCCAGTCGCTGTATCCTAATTCCAGTAGGCCATAGGGTGTTCCACCTGCTCCTGGACTGTTCTGCTGATTTGTTTTTCGGATTTGCTGGACTTGATTGGTACGTCTCGCGAACAAGCGAGATTGGCGGGACAGGCCTGGACTTACTTTTTTTTTTTGCTAAGTTCCGGTCTTTCCGAGTTTGTCGAAACAAATGTTCGCTTTCTCTACGTTTTCATGTTTGCGAACAAGTGTGCAGACGGAGGTTCGGCCTGCTTAATCTTCTCCTTTGTCTTCTTTAGGTCGGATGTCGGAATGATCTCCATTTTCTTTCCTTTCTGAGTGTGACCTGTCTACTATTTTTCGATTTGATTAGGAACGGGCCCTTTTCTTTTCTTGGAGAATGGGTCCCCTTCCTCCTCCTCGATTTCCTTCCTTACAGTGCTGTAGGTTAGTTTCCCGTTCCTCAGAATGTTTGGCACTCCACTACACCACTCGTGGGAAACTCGCATTTTTTCTTATTCTCGCAAGGGAAAGTGTCTCTTTTCCGTTTTCGATTGTCGCGTGGACGCTGTGTCTCTTTTGAATTTGTGGTCCTTCCCCACGCTATCCGAGGTACCCGAATCGGGTCCGGGCATGGTTTCTTTTGCAGCATCTGTTTCTTGGTCCTTCCATTTTTCGTCCATAGATTTTGCATAGGTTCGATCGCCGCCCATAACCACCAGTCTCCTCCTCTGCCAGGTGATCAGCATTTCCTCGATGTCTTGCCCAAGCCGGGAAACTGCCCTCCCTCTGTTTGTGTCCACGTTGCCGCCAACCCCGTCATCTGCACCAATGACCCGCCTCTCCACCAGCCCTCTTTTGCGCCCCCCATTCTACTGTCCCCTCTCTCATAACAGTTCTTGGTAGACTCTCTTGCCGGCCCTCTTTTCTACCTTGCCTCTTTTCGCTTCTTTTTTTTGATGGCGATTCCAAGTGCTCCCTAGTGTTATTTTGAATTTTGCTTTTCTTGATAGTCAGGCAGTCGCCTCTAAAGTCCGGTCCTCTACTTCCGGCTTTATCTTCTTCGGATCGGGCGTCTCGATTTCTTTCGGAAGTCTAGGCCGAGGAAGAGCGCCTTTTCCCCATCGCAGTAGTCATGTTTTAGGCCGGCCACTTTGGTTCGGTCCAACGTTTTTAATATGACCCCTCCCTTACGACGGGACACCCCGTTAAAGCCGCTGTCGCCCTGGTCCGGTGATCGATCTGGTCCTCTCCGGTGTTGTAGAGAGATGACACGACCTCTTGCGGCATTTTTAACCTCCGGTCGGCTCTTTCTTCTTCTTGTGTCGGCTTTGGGTAGACCCCCCCCCCCCCAAGCAATGACTCCGCCGTCGGCTCCTGTGATTTTCAAGCGCGCCTCGGTGCTTTTTGCAACCCATGGTCACATCGCGCGCCGATCCTCTTTTCCCCTTTCCGATATAAGCGGCGTCCCTTGCTCTCCAGCAGCTTTCTGTGGACATATCAAAGTACAATACCTTCTTTGATCAGATCTGGATCGGTCCCCTCTGGAATACGAGTTTTCGCCTTGCGCTAAGTGGCCGACCCCTCCTCTATTCCAACTTTGAAGCTGTATGGAGCCGATTTTTTTTTGTAATTGTTTTTGTCCGTCGGCTGGTGTTTCCTCTCTTTCCCCTGGGCAGCTTACGGCGGCGTTGTCGACCCCAAAACCCTGAGGGCCAGCTTCCCTCTTTCTACTGCGACCCTTGTTGGTTCGCCCTGAGGCGCGGCCTTTTACCCTTTTTTCTGGGCAGGATCCTCGGCCGGCTGCCTGCCCCCTCGGACAAAATGGATCTACGGGCTTCAGAAGGTGGACGTTTTTTTCCTCCCGACTCTTCGTTCCCAAACCCTCCTCGCTCTGTCAGGACCCAAAAGTCGTCCAGCGTATACCCCATCTATTAACACATTTTCCTCGACTTAATCTTTAACTTCACGTCCCCGGCCGAGACAAAGTCTCGGCGTCTCTTTTTTTTTCATTACCCGTCTTCCCGTTGATGTAACAGCTCATTTTCCCACCATAGATACACTTTGACCACCTGACCCGTATCGCTTGTATTCTGCCTTATCCTTTCCTGCATTCCCTCGCCCCTGAAATCCCAGTCCACCCACAGCCCTCTCTCTGTAATGTTGATCATCCGCTCTCACTCACTAAACGTCGGTTCGCATAGAGGCAGCTGGCTTTTCTTTCGAGCACATCATTTCCAATTTTTCTGTTCCTTCCAGCGAAACATTTTTCTTGTCTTAAACTGTGGTAAATTCCGCAGCTCTGACCGCCCCCATGGCTCTACGGCAATCATCTCTACGGATTTCCTCGGAAGCGTGGGATTCCCGCTCGTCATCAACTTTCCAGTCCCTGACTCCTTTTCGCTGTTGAAACCCGCCCCTTCCCGAAGAGGTGAGTCCTTCTGCCAACTCCACTTGACCTGTGCGCTACTTTAAGCTTCCCGCGCACAGGTGACTGTCATCTTTCGAGTATACGATCCAAACGCTTTTTTGGACTTCATCGTGCTGTGGGGTTTGGGGGGGGGTTGTTTTTTTTGGGGGGTGGTTTTTCTATTATTTTGGTATCCCATCCCCCACACATGATTTAATGAGAAAGCCAACTTAGCGCAGAAACCCGCCTAATTCCTGTCTGCCAGCGGTAATAAGGATTTTTTCTTGCGTTCCTCACAATTCCGGGGTAGCCCCATATCAGTTGGGACGAACGCCCACTCTACCGGTCCATCGTCCCTCCCTTCCAGGGTTGTTATTCTTCGTCATGGTGCAAGGTTTGAAGTGGATATACTACGTTAAATCGACCGTTTGGTTGAAAAAAAAAACCCTCTCCGTTTTGT
>Ga0179593_1566276_pt1 | contig 21130 bp, 18 predicted proteins | sample CZODoug2_1_08_16_FD_185931 | JGI IMG/M metagenome (GOLD analysis project Ga0179593, IMG submission 185931) | Vadose zone soil fungal communities from Angelo Coast Range Reserve, California, USA - CZODoug2_1_08_16fungal (PacBio error correction) | ecosystem: Environmental > Terrestrial > Soil >... | reverse complement strand
CCATTTTTTTTTTGGGGGTCCCCCCCCCCCTCACGTTCTTCTAGACTTTTTCGCCTGCGCGGGTCACCTGACAAAAGTGCCCGGGCGCGCTTTACATCCGTGGGTGCACTGGATCTCCCTCCTTTTGCGGCTCGTCGTTTTTCTCCTTTGAGTTGGTTCAACCCCCCATGAAACTTTCCAACCTGCGGGGTAGTTCCGGCAACGTCAAAAATGGAAATTTCAAAGTCCGTTCTTTGGTGTTTTCACCGGGGCCTTCCTGCAAAAGGGCTGGCCTTCCCCCTTTTCCCTCCCTTAGTCGGGTTGAAAGGTCCCCTTGTTTCTTTCTCTATGGTCCCCGCCGGCGCAAATGTGGATTATTTTTGTAGCGCCTTCGCTCTCCTATGCATGTTTCCTTTTTCGTTCCCAGCGTTCGGTTCCTGCCTGGCCCTTCGGCCTCGGCTGGCGTCCCCTTTCTTGTCTTCTTTTTCCCCTGACACGCTTTGCGGACAAATAGGAGTTCTCCTCTCCTTTGTCAACGTGACACCTGCTGTCTACTCCCCCGGTGACTCGGAGTTCAAGAGTAGTTTTTTCCTACCAATTCTTTCCCGTGGATAAGAATTTGGAGTTCTTACCGCAGTTCCCCCTTGCCGTCCTCTCCAGACCCATTGCGCTTCTTCGTTTTTTTTATTAATCTTCTGACAGTGTTTCAGGCCTTCGCTGAGTTTATTGTACAGCCAGGGTCTCTTGCGCTTTGAACCACCGTTCGATGACCTTGGAGCGGTCCTGTCTTCCCCCCCCCGGGACTATTCGGCCGTGACTTTTGTGTCCCTTTCATCCATCACCCTACTTCTGGAATTGGTTTTATTTTTCTGTTGTCAGGGATCTCTAGTAACCCTTCCCCATGCCCTGGTGCTTTGATCGCGGTTCCACTGTCCCAACTCCTCCCCTTCCCAATCTCGGCACCGGTTGGCCTGTATGTTTTGGATTTTTGGAGGTTGTACGTTCTTCCTTCCCCTTCCTGGTCAAGGCCGGCATTTCACCCGGTAGACCAAACCCCATGGATCTGAATCCGTTTCCCTTTCTTTTTAGTAAAACGACTGGCTGACACCAACTCCCCCACCTTCCCCCCCACCGTTCCACCACTTTCTGACACCGCTTTCCCCCTACCGTGGCCCGTCGCGCGGCCACACCGGTTGACACTTCGAGACCTGTCTCGGACAGCTTAATTAACGTTTCATAGGAACTTTTCACAAACCTCTGTTTTTGCTTTGCTACCGTGATGATTTCTTTTCTTTCTTTTGACTGGGACGGTGTTTTAGCCCTCCCCAACGATTCACCGTTGCTTTCTGTTGAGTAATTGCGGTTCTTGTCGGTGACCCCTCTCCCTTCGGATTTCCGTTGAAAGAGCATCACGGAAACAAAAACACCACACCCCACTGTTCCGCAGTACAACCAAAGATTGATTTCTGGTTAGAGTGGAAGCTGGGTGTGCCTTTCAACCTTTTCCTCTGTTTTCTTTTTTCTGTTTGTGAACCGTCCCTCCCGTTTTGCCACAATCAAGCGTTCCCCCCCCCCAAACGTCTTCGGCAACCGATGCTCGTTTTTCCCCCGCGAAGGGGTTCTGAGCTGTTTTTTTTTCCCGATTTCGCCCCAAATTTTCCCAGCGATGGTAGCGATTTTTTCCCGTCTCTGACAATCGGTTTGCCAGGGTGGACTCTTTGTTCGGCGCTCGTAAAGAGGTCCCTACGATGTTACGTCACCGGGTGGTTCCAAGTATGGACAATCTTCTTTCGCAGCCCACCTCCCTGTTCGACCTCCACTTTGATAGAGGTTCCTCTGGTTTGCACGGGACCGTCATTTTCCTTCTTGACCTTTTTTGCGCGTTCATGGCATTGGTGGTGAGATTATCCTCCCACTTTTTTGAGCCGGAGTTATTTGTTATGCGGCTCTTTACATGCTTTTTTTTATTTCTTAAGCGTTTTCCTCATTGTCGATCGTCTTACGTGGAGAACTGGGTTTGTTGTTTTGTCCCTACCTTCCCGCGGTTCGTGCTTTTGAATTTTTCGCTTGACGTTTTTCCACTTTTGATTCACCCCCGCCTGTCTTTTTGGTCCTTCTTGCTTTTTGTCCCTCCCAGTTTTGCGGCTTCCTTTTTTCCTCGGTCCCACCCCTTTGCCTCCTTTTTCCGTGTCATGTTTTTTTTGCAGTAATTTTCTCTCCCTTCCCTTTTTTGCTCTTATTTTGATCCACTGCTTTTCTCTCCACCTTGTGCCGCTTCTTTTCTGACATTTTTTTTGTCGCAAGTTTCGCAGAGGAAGAAATTCGAAGTTCCGGTCAAACTGCTCGTTTTCTTAGCAGGGTGGCATGATCGAACGGGCCCTTCTCGCGCGCGGCGCCTTACCACCCCCTTTACAAGTATACCCCTACCACCCCCCCCCCATTTTTTTTTTTTTCCACGCGACGATCGAGCCCCTCGGCGGCGGCTGGCATGTATCATTCTTTTAACCATAAAACTCCTTAACGGGTCCTTTCCCTCCCCGCCCTGTCTCGCCCCGGCATAAGGTCCGTTACCCTCTTGCCGGTCGTTCATTCTTTCTTGAGACCTGATTCGTGAAAGGGACCCGTGTTTTTACACGCCCCGGGTATCTTTTTCCTGACCACCGATCGAAAATTTGCGTTGAAATAGATCTTTCTCTCTGATCGCTCATACCTTCGTCGTGGGCCATGTGTTCCCCCCTGACAACTCTTTTCCCGCGTTAGGTCACTACCAGCTCGCCCTCGGCTTTGATTGTTTCTTCTTCGCATTCCATGTTCCCAGAGGCGAGGCGAATGTTTTTTTTTTCCAACCAAGTTTGAACCCCCCCCTACTTTTCCTTGCCCACGGCGTCAAAGTTCACTACCTTGGTTTCCTTTTCCCTTTCTCGTGTCTTTGGGCCCGGGGGATCGTTCCTGACTGACTTCCGGGAACAAATGATCGTCAGAAATCTCTTGACCTTCCCCCTTCCCCCCATGGTCCTCAACGTCCTCCAAGGTGTATTGTCTTTTCTCACCCCGGGCCGGCGGCCACGTCCTTTCTTTCTCAGCACCGGTTCCCCCCTTTTTTGGACTCCTTTTTTGTTGCCGTTCCAGACGGCTCCTCTCCTACGTAATCTTTCCCAGGAGGACAGGTCCCTCGTGATGTCTCGAAAGCCCCGTGGGCCGGTCGGCCAATTTTTTCTAAGGCACTTTTTTTTTTGAAAGCTGTATCCTGTTTTTTCCTGTAGGCTTTTCCCATTGTGGGCGCCCCAATTTTTCTCCCCCATTGGTTCTTCTCGAGCCCACTCACATCGCCATTCTTTACGGTGGATGCGTTTCCTTTTGCCGTGCTTTAAATAACACGTCCTCCTTTTTTTCCCCTCGGCCTTTTTGTTTGCGACATGCCGGTGGATTGACCTTTTTGTCTATTTGCGCCCTTTGCTCTTTTCTTTTACCGCCCCTCTTTTCGACAGGTATTTTTCACCGTTCCCTCACCCCCCCTGTATTTTCACTCTTCATGTTGCCTCGACAAGTTGGTTTTCACAATCCCCGGAGTCATTCCTTTTCCCTGGTTTTCTGCAACACCACGAATCTTCCCCCCGGAGACATTAGTCGGCTTCCCCCCTCTCGCAAGAAAACGTGCCCCTCTCCTTGGCCCTTTTGAGTCCCACCTTGCCACGCTGTGGTCACTGGGTATCGCAATTTATTCCGTTTACCGCGGTCCCGTTTTCCCGGAGTGTTTTTGCCGGACTTCCAGTTTTTAATGTGCACACCATTTTTTTATCATTTTCGTCCCCTTCGTTTGCTCCCCGTCTCAGCAGTCCCAAGGCGGCCCGTGGGTTCCACTGGATGGCTCCCTTTTAGCTCCCCCCCTTGTGCATAACCATTGGCTCTTCCGGAATTACAGCCGTCCATCTTCCGCATTTGCTCCTGGATTTCCTGCTTTATCCCCTCGACTTCGTCGATGGCGCGGCTTGTTGATGGCTCGCCTTTTGGACGGACCACCACGTTTACGATGTCATTTTTCTGCTCCCCCGCTTTGGAGTTGGGTTTCCTTTTTTCCTCGGCGTTTCTTACAGACGCCATCCGTCTTTGCGGGTCCCCATCCCCCACGAGGTCCCCCCTCGCCTCTGCCGTTGCGTCGACGCCTCTGCGCAATGATTCCTCATGACCGGACGGCCGGGTCCCCCGACCCCAGCTTTTTCTGAAGCAACCCCCATAATTCCTGTTTTTTTTTGAGAGGATTTGCTAGGAGCTGGTTCATGTGTTCCCCCCCCTTCCGTTTCACGGTGCGAGACCGGGAGCAGTTTCTGCGACGCCAACACGCTTGACATGTTCTGCTTGCTTCTCGTCCCGTGAGCCTCTCCCTGGTTTTCCACCTTCCCTCCCCACTCAAAAGTCCTTTATACGTTCCCCCGACCACTGTGACCTTCCCCTCCCCTTTAAAAACGTTTTTTTTCCGTCACACCTTCCCTTCCAGTGTCCCCCCCAATTGCTTCGGCCCCTGTTAAGCCGACAAACCCCCCTTGAGTGTCCTCCGTCGGACCATTTATAGACCCTTCGATGCTCCATGGCGTGTGTTCCTTTCCCCCCCCGGAGTCAATTGCCTCTGCCCAATTGGGCTTTTGTTCCATTTTTCGGGGTCCTCTCCGAAAGATTTTCGGGCTTGACTCATTTGATTTTTTCGTCGATTTTTTTTGTATTGACCCCACTAGGGCCGTGAATAAGGATGCACATGGTGTTTTTTTTTTCCCCCCCCTTTTCTTGCCTCCCAATGCAGCTGGCCAACCCCCCCCCTTGTTTGGCTTTCCCCAAGTTTTTCAACACCAGTGTTTTGAAAACCGTGTCCTTTTTCTTTTTTTTTTTTGGCTCCAACTTCTCTTTCCCCTCCCATGGACCTGTCCTGAACCCACCCCCCACCCCCGTTCCCTGCAGATACCCTCATTTTTTTCCTTTTCCTGAAAAATCCCCCCCCAATGCTTCATTCATTTTCTTCATTTAGCATTTCCTTCCAGGTTTGCCTTTTTTTTCCTCGCCTGCTCTTTCCTTTTGCTCTTGTTCAAGCAGCTCTTTTTCTTCCTTACGCCAATTGGATGCCTCTTGAGGCCTGCCACTTTTTTTTCCCCCCAGTTTCCCCCCCCTGGCAATTCTCCTGTCGCGGGCACCCTCCTTACTTCCTTCGCTTTGATCCTCGCCTTTCTTATCGCAACAAACCGCCCCCCACGGTTTTCTTTTTTTTTTCCTCCTCTCCTCTTCACCTTTTTCCCTTTCAGCCTGCACCAGTTTCGGCAGGCCGGTCCTCGTGTGGTTCTTGTGAACCTCTTTTTTCCTTTCCACGCCCGATGACCCCGCATTCTGTCCCACCATTTATAGGATGGCTTGTCATTCTTGTGTTTCGGCATCCTTTTTTTCCCTCCCCATGGTCGAACCATTTTTCACGTCCACCCCCCCTTCCACCTGCAACACCCGTCACCACCAAGGAGGGAACCCAACCCCTTTTTTCCCCCCCCGTTTTGCCGTCAGATAGTCCTCCCCCCGGTCCTTTCCCCACGACCCCCCTTAATTCCTCTTTATTTTGTTCCTCCCGACCCCGATACAGATTCCCGTCGTACGTCTACTCCCCCCCTCCTGGGTGACCCCCCCCCCCCCCTATCTTGTTCCTTTAGTACCCCCCCCCCCTGTGTCAAGGGTTCCCCCAGGTTATAAGTCCTGTGGCCCCGCAGGGTTTTTTTTGCAATTTAAAATCAACTTTTTTTTTGTTTCCTTCTTTTGTGCTTTCTTTTAGGTTTACATTCTTTCCCCTTTTCTTTGTTTTTTGCACCAGTTTTTTTTTCCCACTGAAGGAGTCTCCTCATAAGCTCCCCGTTTCAACCTCGATGTATTAAGTGTTTTTGTTCGCTTGACGCGTCCTTACCCCACCGTTGAAGATTCGTGTTTGTGTTTTCCACCTTTAATCGAAAGTGTGTTTTTTGGCCCGCATCATTTCCGTTGGAAATTTAGTGACCAACTTTTGCTTTTCCCATTCTTGGTCTCTCCTGCCTCAAGTGTCTCTTGTTGTTTCTTGACGCTCCGTTGGAAGTCTTTTGGGGGGCGTTTTCTATTTTGGCGACCACCATTGTGCGAACCCTTTTCTGCGAGTGTCTTTGACCTTGCCTTATTCGGTCTCAACTCTTCGTCTTTTTTTTTTTTCACCCCTTTTGTTCTTCTATTTGGTTCCCGGATGTGCCCCCCCTTTTTTGTCCCCGGATGTTCATTTCCCTGCCTTGTCGGGTTTTATGAATCACTTCGCCGCAATGGCGGGGTTTTTGAGACGCCCGTCCTTCTTTTTTTTTTTTGAACCTTTGGAGCTCTTTTTGTTCGCGCTTCTTTTGACACTTTGTAGGGTCCTTTGTGGTCTCGCCCCCCTTTTTCATGATTTGAACCTTTGTTTCCGTCCCCCCTTTTTTTCTCCTCTCGATTTCTACTTGCGAAACTGGTTTTTTTTACTTCCTGGGGTCGGAGTAAGGCCTTTTTTATTGAGGCTGTAATCTCCTCCCTCCGCCCAACCGACTTTTTCCGTCCGTGGTTTTGGCGTTTCCTCCCCCAGCCTTTTTTTCCTTCGTCCACCGCGGCGAACCTTTGAGCTCCGCAACGCTCTGAGCACAGTGTTGTTCTGGTCTTTTTCAGTTAACTCTAGAATCCCGTTGTGTTTTTTTTTGAGAAACTTTATTTTCCCTTCGTTTCCACTCCCCACTGAATCCGCTCTTTTGATTTCTCCCCTTGTTTTGCCGTCGGTTGCTGAAGGTGTCGGTAGCCCTTCTTTTTTTTGGCAAGCCTCAGCTTCCTTTTCCTGTTTGCAGGGACTTCCCTGTCTCACTCCCGCCTTCCCTGCTCTGCAGGCCCCCCTTCCTGCAAATCTCGGTGGTGACAGAGTTAGTACGTCACACCCACCAGGCGGAATTGACGATCGCTGCTCTCTTTTTGCTGCACCCACTTTTTTCCCACAGGCCTTCTCTTATGGGTCCCGCCTTACCCTTTCAACGCCCCGTTGTCCACCCCACGGATAATTCAGACCCCGCCCCTCTCTCCACCGGCAATGCAGTCTGGGGTTCCCTTTCTCCCTTTGCCTCTTTTCCCCGTCACTTTTGGAAACCGTCGACCCTCTCTTTTTCCTTTTCTTTGAATGTTCCCCCCTTTGTACTTTCCCTCTTCCGGTCTCTTAGCCAGAACCTACCTTGCGTCCTTTTTTTGTTCCACGTAAAAATTTTATCGTCTCCCCTTTGGACTTCGCGGTGTCCGAAACAGTCTCTTGTCCCCCCTCGGCGACTGTCGCGCTTTTGATTTTTGTGTGAAGATGCTGTGGAAACCCCCGGTGCGGGCCGTGCACATAACTGTGCCCTCTGCGTTTCCCCTGACAATTCGCATAGCCATGCTTTCTTCCTTATCGTAGTCAGTGATGGTACTTCGGAAACTTCTCCTTCCAGCCATCCCGGGACTTTCCGGTCCAGCCCTCAGCCTTTCGCAAACCAACTTTGCTTTTTTGCCGGGATCTGAGGCATCACCACCCCCCTGTGGCACCGTATCTATCGACAGGCCTGTCCAACGTTGGACGTGCCTTTGTTTTTTCCTTCTCCCCCGTCCTCAGTGTCTTCCGCGTCCGGAGGCACGCGACGGTTCTCTCACTTTTCCACGTTTCGCGGGCCCGCTTATTCAGGCACGTCTGGCGTTTTCAGTGGTATCGTGGTGGACTTTTGCATTGTTGTGCCCGTACAATCTTTTCCCTTCTCGTTGTACCGCCATCAGGGCGCCATCAAATTTTCCGGAAAAATGCGGGTCCTTGCTTTGTGGAAATAAACCTGGACGCCGTTCGCCGGCCGTTGCCGGCAACTTGCCGGTTTTGGAGCGATTGCGACATCCAAGGTCATGTCTTTTTTTGGTTGCCCCAGGATCCCGTGTTAGTGTTGTCCCTCGGACACTCACGTCCCCTTTGACCGACCAAGTTTCCGTTTTGCTCCCATTCGTTTAATGATGCTACCCCCCCTGTTGCCCCCGTAAAGAGGCGTCGCTTGAATAACCCTCGAAGGACTTTAAAACGTCGAGATTCGGACCCCGAGCCTCTTCTTTTTCTCGGGTTTTCCACCCCTGCGGTCAATGCGTCACGTGTGCCATCATTTTCTTTTGGGAAACTTCGTTCCCCTTTCCGGTTAGACCTCCTTTGTCGCTCACGGTTGTCCACCCCCCCCCTTGTGCCTCAGTTAACCCTGCCTTCCAGTTGCCTCGGACTTTTGATTCAATTTGAGGGAAAAGGCCAAGGAGTCGTTGCGACAGCGGAGGCGGTGCGCAGAACGTTGCCTCCTGCTCTTCCCCCTTTCTTACTTCGCGCTCAGAAATGTTTTTTTTCGGTTTCGTCCAAGATTTCGCAATTGCGCCTTTCGCCCGGCGAAGGTGAGTGCGCTTGGGCCGATGCCTTTGCTTGCCGTTTAAACTTTGACTTTGAGTCTTTAGGGTTCCCCTTATTCCGCTTGGAGTATGCTTTCATGGGAACTCTTTGATCAGACGGATCCGTGCAGCAGATGGCTTGTTTTTTTTACTTTCCACTTTGGTGTTGACGAGCCTTTTTCCGTCGACTTTCCGCATGACTCGGATCTTAAATTGCCCGGACTTGGGGCCCCCGCCCCTCGTTGCCTGGTAAAGCGAATCTTCTTTTTGTCTTTTTTTTTCCTTTGTTGTTCGCTTGATTTTTTGTTTTTTTTCTTATTTGGTATGTGCCTTTGTCGGGTCGGTCCGTCACATCCCGCGATGCTCAGTGCGCAGGTTGCGGTCGGACGCAAAACGGACGGGTGTCATCCCGTGGGAACCCATTTTGATTTACACACCAGTGACACTAAGCGAGTAGACACCCTTGCCACTCCACCCAGGCCTTAGTCCCAACTCAAATGGGCCTTTCAAAAGGTAACCCACCGTGGTTTTTCGTTTCACCAGGGCGGCCATCAAAAGTCAAATTGGACATGAAGCCCACCTTCCCCTCCCTGGGCGAATTGTCCTCGTCTCGCCTGGGCAGGCGGTGTCTGGTATTTTCGGCGGCCTGCTTCAACAGTTCCTTAGAGGGCTTGGGCGTTAGCGTTCGGGCTGCGCGGCCCCCCTTGTTCCGGTCCGACCTGTGAAATATTGGCCCCCCGTCGGTTGATTAAACAAGAAACTCGGCTGGCACGGGCCCTTTCCTTTGTTTAATTTTTGTAATTCGCATTCAGTCTCCCCGCCGGCAACCGTTGCGGGTGGACGGAACGCTCTTTTGTGGCCACTTGGACATGATTCCCACCTTTTGCACTATTTCGACCGCATTTGTCTTGTTGAATAAAAAATCCAAAGTGCGAGTCCCTCTTCGGAGTTTTCCTTCCCTTTTTTCGGTTTTGACGCCAGGCTCTTTCCTTTGGTGGTGAAAAAGATGCTGTATTCCATTTCCGCCAGTTGATTGAGGCCGGACGGTCGCGACTGGTGCCATCGCCCGGCTGCGTGTCGTCTGGGGCCTATTCCTCATTATCTGGCTTTGACACCCGCCCCCCTGGGGACTTGTAAATCTTTTCTCCAATCCCCCGCCGCTTCCCTTTGCAATCCGACCCCGAAGTTCCCTCCCTCGGCCGTCTTTTTTCGGCTCTTTCCTTCCGGCTCAAGCAGCATGGATCCCCCCCTGTTGTTCTCGATGGCGCCCCCCCTTGTTTGTTTGGCTTTTCTCCCCACGTTTTCTTTTTCGAGTGACCGAACCCTTTGGGTCTTTTTGAACTTGGCCTCACAACATTTTCACACAAGGACACGTCCCCCTTTTGGTACCCCCTCTTCCGCCGTTCCCTCCGATCGGCTGGTCCCGGGGTTAAAAACTGCCCTTTCCCTGAGTTACTTGTTCGTTGCTCGTGAGTACCCGACGTTCAGGCCATGGTAAGGTCACAAACCCTTTTCCCCCGCTCTGTTTGGGGGTTGCGGTCCCCCCCCTTTGTGCCCGGGCCCCCCTTTATATATCGCCCCCTTGCGTGGTTGATGCATCACTATCACTGTCCTTTTTTCTTTTGAGTCCATCTTTTGGGCTGGCTGGTGAAACGGTGCCAACTTTTCTGCTTTTTCTTTTTTTTTTTTTTCACAGATTATTTGCGCACTGGAAACCTCATCCGGGCTCCAGGCTCCTTACTGACCCCCAGGTTGTCGCTTGCCTGCGGCGTTACCGGGGGATCGGTGTTTGCACCGGTCGTTTTTCAAAGACATCCGTTCCAACCCGTCGGCGGCCCCCTTGCTGCCCGCGGCGTACATCCGGGGGTCCTCGCTTTAGGTTTCTTGCCTCTACAGAAATAGAAAACATTGCGGGGTCTTCGATTTTTAGTCTGGCGGCCACCCCACGCCCTTGCTGAAAGGACGGAGGTTTTTCTGCTGTCGGATCTTGCTTAGACCCTTCTCGGATTTCACTCCTTTTCAAGTTCGATTGGTCAATGGATTGCCCAATTTTTTCTCTGTCGGCCCTCGTTTTCATCCATGTTGTGACCTAAATTATTTCTTTCCCGTAATTTTTTTTGGACGACCTTTCCATCTTTTTCTTTCACCTGATCCGGGGGCGAGAAGTTAGTGACTCTCCCTTTTTGAAGCACCTGGGTCTTGGGAACTGTTAGTCCACATTGCGTTCGTGTGAGCTGGCAATGGCGTATCAGCTCGCTTTCCTTTCAGGAACTGGGTGGTTTTTTTGTTCTGTGTGCTTTTTGAGTTAAGCGCTGCTGGAGGCTTTCGCCTCTTTGGTTCAGGTCCCTTGGTCCTTGCAACCGCGGCCGGAAGATGGTGCGCCAGTTTTGGCACGGCTTTCTCCCCGCGGGCCTACCCCTTCTCTCAGACCAGGCTCCTTCCCAGTGTGGGTGTTTGGTCTTAGTTCACCTTTTCTCCTCTTGGGATGAGATTGATCACTGACTTCTCACACTGCCCTCCCCGCGGGCTTCTCTTGCAAAAATCGGTAGCCCGAAGGCTACGTCTGCCCAAACGTAGCCTGAGTTAGGGCATCTGATCAAGCTGCGACTCAGGAGCATTTTTTGCTCACTACAGCACGCCCTGCGGTACACACCCACCGTAGTCGTACTGGTCTCGTCTTCTTCACGGTGGTCGGTGTGCAATGTTGGCGCATAAACACCGCGGCTCAAACCAAAAGGTTTCCTTCGACCACCTCGCTCTCCCCACGGCCATTGTGATTGCGGTCTCCGTGCTGCGGTTTCAATTCCGGCCAGGATTTCTTCCGAGACCGCATATGGCACCTGTTACAAAGTTATCGAACTTGATTCGCGTGTGAACGCGATCGGGCTTCTCTATTTCCTCCGTTCCCCGCATACCTCGCCAGTCGGCGGGACTTCTGTTTGTCGCCTACCCCCCCAAGGCTGGGGCAATTCGATTCGGCGTCCCACAGCTCGACCATTCTTGCTTTGATGTCGCGCGCATCCATTTTTTGCCGCCGATTTTGCGCGGAAGAAAACCCCGTTTGCGGCCGTTATCTTCGTCCGTCCCGTCAGCGGCCATCAACTGTCCGTCCTCCCGGGGTGCGTGGCGTATTTTTCGTGAGATGAGGTATTTTTCCTTTGATAAGTCCACCCCCCCAAAACAGACTTGTATACCCGCGATGGAACGTCATAACCGGGCACGTGTGATTGTGCTTGTGCATCAACCCCCGGGCACTATACGTACCCCAGTGTCCCCGGTTCCCCCACGGGATCTTTGTTCTTCCAGCTCGCTGCCGTCGCCCTTACCCCGAGTAAGCTGTTCCGTTTTGGACGGGCCTCGACTTAGTTTCCCCAACTTCGTTGCCCAGGGCATCGGGTAAGGCTTGCCCAGCCCCTTTTGTCTGACGTGTGCTTTACACAATTGTGTGGCGTTCCAAGTCCTTTTTTCGACTACCGACAGCAGGGTCCCCTTGCGGCCATTGATCCCGGGGTTTCAATTGCGGCTTTGCATCTTGGTGGGACCATCACCCGACGCCTTCTTCCATCGGAGGAGTTGCCGAACTTGCCTTGTACTTTCGCTGCGAATTATCCTGCTTTTCTTTTTCGGTTGCCCAGATTCCCCTTTTTTTCTTCGAAAGTGGTATTCCTTGCGCCCGTCCGTACCCCCCTTGACAAGTTTTTGCCGGCTCAATCTGTGTGCGTAATGACCGTGCGGCTTTCCAGCTCACCGTAAGAGTCCCCCCTTCCCGGCGAAATCGAAGCCGGACGTGTCTGAGACAAACCTCTGTCTTGAGGTAACTGTTCACCCTGCGTCACTGAGTTTTTCTTTCCCCACGTTGTTGTTTGCTGTCCGTTGCGAAAATAGCTTTTCCCACGTTTTCTTCCCCTATGACGTGGTAACGGCACAAACACCCTGGCATAGATTGTTTTGGGCGCCTCTGTTCGCCCCCTGTCACATGTCGTGCCAGTGGATCACTGATGTTCACGGCTCCAGATCGGCGGGACGAGGGCGTGTTCTGAACGGCCCCGCACGCCCGCTTCCAGTTGGAAGCGGACCTCCTTTTCCATTCCCCTCCTGCAGCGATTTGAAGAGCTTTGGTTCCCGCACGGGCTCCGGACTGTTGCGCTTCCCCTTGGTTCCTTGAGTTGCCCCCGGTGTGGACGACAACCATCTTTTTTTTTGGAGTCCGAGGTTCTCTTGATCCATTTTGGCTTGCCAAAACTACTCGATATTTTCCCACCGATCCGCATCCCAGGGATCCCTAATTCCGGTCACGGATGTTCCCCCAGCCTTTCGCGTCGCCCCTTCACTGATCGACAAGTGGTTCCTGTGTTCGTGCCAGCGCCTGGGAGCTCAACTCTTCTTCTTTTCCTCCTCCTTTCCTGAGAGGACTTTTTGTTTTTTTCCCCCCTTTTGCCGTGTTGGGGCCGGTTCCCGTCTTGATATTCGATCAGTGTTTTTTTTTTAGGCGTGTTCTGCAAAACCGGGCCCCCTGCTTCTTTTACAAATCCGGACATATGGCGGTCGTCCCTGAGCCTCCGAATTCGGTTCACCAATGCCCTTTTTTCACCTCCCCAAGGCGGAACGAGCAACACCTCGGCACTTAAACCTTGTTTGTCGGCACGGGTGCAGGGGGGCAAAGGGACCGTGACACCTCCCCCTTAACCCTTTCTCGGAGACTACCGGCTGCCAATTGTCTCGATTTGCGGGCTCGCTGGAGGGGATTTTCTGCGGCGGCCCTTCTCCTCCCCTTATTCCTCAAGTTGTTCGGTTTCCGGGCGCGGCTCTGCTTCGACGTCGGCGCTCCCTCCCCGTGTCGACCTGGGGCCTTAGTTTCCCGGATGGCCTGGTTCAAAACCGTGCGCGCCCCCCTTGCCGTCGCAACCGACCACGGGGTGGGAAAATTTTGTTTTTTAGCCTCAAAATTTTGCCCCCAGTGACCGTCTCCCTGTTGGCTTTTCCTCTGAAAAAATCCGCGTCCGTCTCCATTCTTCGAGGCGTTTTCATTTTCGAGTTTTTAGGCTTTTCTTACTGTGTGCTTGGCAAGTTCTGTTTGCTTTCATTACTTCCCCTTTTTATTGAAAGCCGGCAACTGGTTTCCTTAACCTCGCTGCTGTTTTTTAGACGGGTTTCCATCCCTACTTCGCCGGGATCTGTTCTCCGCTCTCAAAGAAAACATTCGGATCTTTGCCATCGGGCGCTCCCCCCGTCCCCAACCACCCTCAAAGTTTTCCCTGCACACCCGGCGCTGGGGGTTGGGAAACGCGTTTTGTTTATTTCCCTTGTGGCCCCGCTCAAGGCCGCTTTTACGGCCCGCCACCCCCTCATTTCGACTTGAATTTTGCTGTCTTAGGAGATCTCCACAACAATGGGGGCGTGGCCGCCACCCAAACTTCACACAGGCCACACGTCTGCACATTTTCTTTCCCTTTTGGGTGACAAGCTACGACGGCGGCCCTGGAACCCGTGAATAGAGACTTCCGAGCTCCCCCTGACAGCGGCTCGCAGGCAGACTTCCCTCTGGGGAAAAAACCCTCCGAGTCGTGGTCAACCCGTTGACCCGTCCTCTATAATTGACGTTGGCGTAAGGGTGATGCAATTTTTCAAATATCCCTGCGTTGTGCGTCCATTTGGGCCTCTAACTGCAAAGATTCTGTTTCGGTTATATTTTTTTCTTTAAGTCCGGGTCATCTTCATCTTTTTCCGATAAAATGAGGCTCCACGTCCCTTCGAGGAACCGGTGGGTCTTCGTGAGGGCCCGGGGACGATGGTTGTTCACCGGCCTCACTTTTTTGCACAGCATCCATTCCTCCTCGCCAACCAGGTTCAAATTGTTTCGAAAAGTCCGACGGGTCGTCGACTTTCGATGTTTATGGACCGATCGAAGGGCGCGATCTTTTGGCTCCCCCCTTTCCGCACCCATTTCTCAGGAACGGGACCTTTCGATCGTCACCTTAGAACTTGTTTCAAGATAAAGTATGGTAAATTAGTTTTGCAAAATCGGCGGTTTCGTGAAAAAACAAAAAACGCTTTTAAATTTCAAGGGTGACGCCCCTAGATAGCACGGATAAGATTGCCTGACGGAATAGGTACGGCCGGTGAGTTCTGTCTCATTTTCGGTTGAGTTTTTTTTTGCGGAAGATGATCGTGGACTCCTTTTTGAAACGGCATTTATTGAGCCCACTCCCCCTTTACATGGCTTGTGCCCCCTCTTACGTTTGACCTGTTATCATCTCTCGTCGACGTTGTTCAAGAAACTGGTGGTATACCTATTCCCCGGCCGTGTCGGTGGGTAGGTTAAGCCCCTTCTGTCTGAGGCTTTCCCAGCCCGCATCGACCAACCGTGGGTGGGCCGAGTGGGTTTGCCGCCAGCAGCGGGCTTTTCCTTCCCCCTCCGGCGACCCTCTAACGAAATGTTTTTGGCTGTGGGAGGTAATGCCCCGATTACTCCTTCATACCTTCCGTGTGTTTGTGCAGAGCCCCATGCATGCGATGCCAACCAATGCCCGCGAGCGTTCGGAGCTCCAAATGTTTTTTTTATTCTGGACTGAAAGGACGGCTGCCCCCCTTTTTTCCCCGCAGCTCGTTGCTGCAGTGGGCCGGCAAAGCTCAGCGCGCCCCTTTTTTTTCCCTACCTCCAGCAATACGCGTTACAGTTATACGACCACCACCATTTTCTCCCTTGACGATCGGGGGTCGCGCGTCACTTCAACAAGCATTTACCTCCTCCTCTTCCTGCATAACAAATGAAGGCTTCTTCTCCGACCCCCATTGGCGCTCCGGCCATCAGGTCCGGACCGATTTTTCCTTCCAAAACACCGTAGCCGATCAGACAGATTCGTCCCCCCGTTGTTTTTTTCCAGCTTTCTCTTCCCGTTGAGCACCGTCAGCTTGACAGATCGTTTGACCGAGGGCAGTGTTTGACCACCGATCGGGGCTCTCGATCGCCGCCAATACCTAGAGTTCGTTGCGTGCCATTGGCGCCGACGCCGATGCAAGCTCCTTCAGAATCTGTCCCTTACAAGCTGAATCGCATTTTTTTCGCGACCCTTCCCTGCCGATGGGCTATTTGATTGCACACACGGTTTGCCCGGGAACACCGATTTTCTTCCTCGGCGCACGGTTTTGGCACCCCCCACCTGTGGTTTCCCCCCTGGTTGCATGTAATCCCTTGTTTTCTTGCGATGCGTTGCCTTCGGGAAACAACTGATTCCTTCATTCCACCTCCTAAAACTGCTCTAGCGTTCCGCCCCCCCCCGACTGGTTGTTTCCCCTAACCGAATGCGTTTCTTTGAGTGCAATCACCTCCTTGCACCGTCTATATCTCACCACCCCGTGTCAACCGGTTTCACTTGCGCTCCCTATCGATTTTCCAGTCCGGATCGTTCCTTTCCTTACGCGTAACCGTAGCGCATGACGTTTTCCCATGTTCTTACGGCACGGGCCTCGTTTTGATTCTTCCGGAGGTATCGTTCACCAGCTTTTTGGCCGTGTTGCTTGTGTGGCGTCGCCAATGTTCTTTCCTCCCTAGGCACCGGCCCCGGGAGGCGCCAATCGAGTGTTCCCCCCTGGGGCGGCCGGAAATGCGTCCCCTCGGGCTGGGGGACAAAACACTCGGGACGTTAGAAACAGCGTGCGTGTCGACTTTCGGTTTCCGGTTGACATTGGTTGGCTGAGTCCCTCGACCAAATCTCCCCTTTCTTTTTTCCCGATCGTCACGCCGTTCGCCGCCTTTCTTTGTCGGCCGAACTTCAAGTTCCAATGCCGGAAAGGTTCCCTGAGCAACACTTGGCGAAGGAACAGCGCGTCCCTTTTTCCCCTTGCCCCACCGTAAGTATCCTGCGCTAGTAAGTCTTGGGAAAACGCGAAGCTGAGCCCCCTGGAGCGGGGATTTTGTAAAACCGGTCCCCCCCGCGTACAATGTGCGGTCTCCACGGTGTGCATAAGTTTTTCGTGCGTGAAAACACATTTTACACTTTGTTCGTTGGCGTGTTTGTCGAAAGTGACTCACAAACAGGCATCGATTTTTTTTCTTTTCGGCACCGCCAGTCCTTTTTGGAACCCCGGAGGTCCCTGTTTCGACCTCCTTTCTTCTGAACAATCTTTTCTATGCGGCGACGACCTACTTCTTGCCCACATTTCTCTCTGATCCATTTGCGCTAGCATTGGCAGAGCCTTGATTAGCAGGGCGCCTTCGCCCTGCTGTAAGGGTCCGTCGATGGGCCCTTCACCGTATTTAGGTGTCGGAATGTGCCCCGTACCAAGTTTACATTAGCCGAGGGGATTCTTGATTCCGCCTGGATTTGGCGTTTGTTTTCCCCCCCTACTTTCGGATATGCCGGGCGAGCCGCCCAGTTTTTTCCTTGCGAATCAGCCCAACGGATGTCCAGCTCTCTTTTGCTCGCGCCTGGATTCGCATCGTCGTGATTCGGGGGCCCCCGCCCCACCTCGTCATCTGACCCTACTCTTTATTTCTCATCCATTCCTCTGTTTTTTTTTTGATCATTGGCTTTTTCCGCTTCCCTTTCTTCTTGGTGAGGCTTGCCGTTCACCGTCTGAGATTCTTTCAGTGCGGGTCGTCCAAAGGTCTGAACTGCTGGCTCCTTTATTGGAACCGTTCATCTTTGGAGTGCTTCTTCCCCGTGGATCGAGATGTCTTTTCCATGCCGGCCACCTTTCCACGTCACGACGTTTGCCCTATAAAAATTCAAAAACCGTTTTTTGGTTTTCTTTTCCCCCTCGGGGAATCGGCGCGCCAACTAGCCGAGTGATTCGCAATCTCGATATTCTCTCGGAACTTTGAGGAGTATGTTGTTTTGGGCTTTTGGCAGTCTCGCTTCCTGCAGGGGTGGCAAGCGGTTCGGGGTTCCCCGCTCCCGAATGTTGAACCTCTGGACCGGCCTTACCTCATTCTTTTCCCGTTCCTGGGCGAAATTTTTTTTTTTTTTGCTCCGATGGTTTTCCCCTTCCCCACGTCGATCGGGGCCATTTTTCCGTCGGCCACCCGCCTGGAACTGTGGGAACACAACGAAAGGTTGCGTGCGTCGTGCCATTTCCGGCCCCGGAGGTTTTTCCCCCCACACCAACGCCCCGCAAGGCGTGGTCTGCCATTTTTTTGCCCGTTCTAAAAATCACAGGTGATCCCGCTGGTTTCGTTTATAATATCTCAGGTTCTAGTTTTTCCCTTTATCTGGTTCTTGAGTTTCGGACACAGGTCTAATGGGCGCTTGTGTTTAGACAAGCTCTAATGACTCCTTCTCCGGGACATGAGGTTGTTTTTGCAACACTGTCTTGATAGCCCCCCCCCGTTTTACACGCGTGTCTTCGACCCCTTCAACCGGACCTACCTTTCTTGACAAGGTGCGGTGATCTGGTCCGAGGAATCTCCCTAAAAGGCACGCATTTTTTTGCACTCCTACTCCCCAATACGAAACCTGGGTAAGGTTCGGTTTTTTGACCCCCCGACAGGCCCAGGAGGGGGTCTTCTATTTTTCCAAAGCGCGACTTTCCGTTTCCTGCCCCCATGGTCCGGTGTGGGGGGGGGCGCCTTTGACCTTTTCCCCGTAGAGGCCGTCAAACCAATGGTGAAAACTTGGCCGTCAACACAATTAAGGCCAGTCCACTGCTGGACCTCGTTACGTCTTTCTCTCCGCCCCTTCCGAACGTTAACTCGGTGTAGTCTTTGGTCTTTCATTCCCAGTAGAATTGCAGGGCAGTTTTCATGAACCAAACAGAAAACCCTACTCTGGCGCGCTTTCAATCAGCGCTGGTATAACGTTTCGTGATGATTCAAGTCCCACTTTGCTTTCGTTGTTCATGGGTTTTTCTGGCTTGGAAATTCCATATTCTTTCGGATTGGGGGCTGAAGGTCCTTACATCCAGGACTAAGAATAACCTTTTTTCTCCAAGCGGCGATTTCCTTCCCCAGGTGGCCTCTGCGCTGCGGGTTGCCGTTTCACCGTTCGATAGGGTCCGCAAACGGTTTTTTTTTCCGTACTTTTGCCACAGCTCCTTTTTACTCCTGAGCAAGCGATGGAGGCGGAGACATCGGGCCTTTTCCTGTGTTCTTTTCGGAGCTGTTTTTTTTTATGCAGAGACACAAAAAACTTTCCGGTTTCGTTCATCTTTTTTCCTTCTCCACAACCTGTGCCGGCACAGGCGGGGGACTTGGGGTTATGTTTTCTTACCCCTGGCGCAATGAGTCCGGATTTGCTGTTGCCGGATCCCCCTCTTTGGTATCCTTTACTGGATTTCATCTGGCTCCGGAACTCAACCCAGAGGGCCGGCGTGACGACTACTTTCCCAACTGGGGGCTACAATTTTGATCCCGGTCCCAAGGTCCCGGAACTTCTTTGCCTTGCAGCATGATTTGTTCGTCAGAATACGGACCTGGAGGTAGTTTTTTCCATTTCCTCCATCATGGTACATTTTTTTTTTTCCAGGTTTGTCGCCCGTTTTTTAACTCTTTCTTTTCAACGATGTTTGAAACTGGGTGGGTGTCGTTTTCCCGAGTATTGTTGGTTATTCCCTTTCTTCGAGATTGATTCTTTGATTTGATCAATCGCCCCCTGCTGGCCAAACCCCGCGGGACGAGATGGTACCTTCCCCCCCCAGCGCGGTTCTTCACATCCGGAATTTAAGCTTCGTGGCCAGAGTCAGTGGGGGTTCGCAATTTTTTCCCATTTCTCTCTTTTTTTTTTGTGTGGAGCAGCATTTCACTCCGTGCTTCCTCCCCCCACCTTTTCTTGGCCGAAGCGTTCTTTTTTTGCTGGAAATCTTGCCCGCGGTGCCGAGTTCTGAAGCGATGATGGAGCTCAGCCTTAGGGTTTCAGGGGCGGCCAGAGTGAAGCGCAGCGGCCCCTCCAGCACGCCCATCTTTCACTTTAGGACGTCCCATCCCACCCAGGTCGGCACGTTCTCGACCTCTCTTTCTACGCTAGGCGCATGCAATTTCGTGGGCGTCCTCATTTTTCAAAAGTCCCGTTCACCAACTTTTTTTTCACTTTTTTCCGGGCCATTTTTTTCAGACCCGATTGCGGTTCTTTCCCCCTCATTTCTTGCCTTCTGAGATCGAGGTAGACCTTGTTTTTCTTTCTCTTTTTGTTCGGCTAAGCATCCCCTTTTCATCCTTGACCCCATACCTTTGCGTTGACCCCCCGGTCTTCGGTTTCTTCCGATCGCCGATCCTACGGCCGGTCCCTGTCGGCCTTTGTTTCCGACAGGGACCCGCGCCCGTTACTCTTCGTTGCAGAACCCATCACCCACACTTCGGCGGGATGTCGGCCTGTTGCGTTTCTCTTTGGTCCCCGGTCTTAATGATGCTGTTGCTCAAACGGGTTTTTGCGGGCCTGCCACACCGATCGTCCCCCGGTTTTGGAACGGCGCAGCGGTGCCCCCTCCCCCCTTTGTACATCCGCCGCGGTCCCTGATGAAGTATGCTTTTCCAATGTATTCCAAGCCTCTTAAAACCTATTTCCCTGTTTTACCACCAGCTTCTTTTTGACGTCACGTAAAGCACGGTGTCTTTTTCATTTCCTTCCCCGCGCAAGTCTATATTTCCCATTGACGGTTTTTCCGTGTTCGTCATTCCTTTTCTTTTCCAAGATTTTGCCTGACTTACTTTCCTCTTCATGTGGTGCAAGGTCTCGTTTTTTTCCCCGTTTCTCCGTTTCTGATTTCATCCGTCTTTTTGGCAACTGTGTTTTCCTCACGTTTTGTGCGTGGTGCTGTGAATTTTTTTTCTGGGCCAGCGCCTGGTAGATCCCTTCTGACTTCACCTGGTCCCACGAGAACTTGCCGAAAGGCGGTGTTCAGACGGTCTGGTCCAACCACGTACCTCTTCCTCCCCTCGGTCCGGGAACTGCCGTCGGATTTTATTTGTCGTGAAAAAGGATCTTCCTGTTCTTTTCGATCGTATTTTTTCCCGAATCACTCCGTCGACTTAGGGTTGGCCGGCACTTCTTTACCCTTCGCATTTGGCCTTTTGGTTTTCTTTTTTGGACCATGTTCCCCCAATCCTTGGGCCATGTTAATCAACGCGCGTTCTTTTCCCCTGGCGGCACGTATTTGCCTCTTGGCGGTACCATTTCACTTCTTTGGAATTCTTCACGCCCCCGGACGCGCCTTCTTTCTTGTCGCGTGAAGGCACCTCTTTTTCCCCCCCCCTGCAACGTGTGTTTTGCACTTCATGTCCTTGCGAGCTTTTTTCCTATTTTTCCGTGAGGTGTGTGCACTGCAAGTTTCTTCCCTTTTTAACAGGCCCCGTGTCCTTTTGTTTTGCCGCCTATCCCGCCGACAGGGTTCCCGATGACGTTTTCAGGAGGACCAGGATGTGTTGCACCATCTTTGACGGGAGAGAGGTTTTCTTTCCCCGTCCCCCTTGCTTTTATTGGACACTCCGACCCCCGCCTTTTTTTTCTCTCCAGACATTGGGCCCATTCGTAAGCTGTGTCGGCGGATTTGTTTTCCGGAGAGGGACCGGGTGTCCCTCCCACACCAAATTTTTTACTCCCGAGGTACTTGTCGTTGCTCCTTGGAGTGGCTTTTTCCCTTGACCCTCTGCTATTTTTTGTCTAACCTGGGTACGATTTCCGCAGCTTCGCTCTTCCCAAAGGATCCACGGGCCGGCCGGGTTTTTTTCTTCCCGCCTTTAGCGTGAGGGCAGGTTGGCCCCGCCAGTTTGCCTTCAGGGGCCTCA
>Ga0179593_1452547_pt1 | contig 21130 bp, 18 predicted proteins | sample CZODoug2_1_08_16_FD_185931 | JGI IMG/M metagenome (GOLD analysis project Ga0179593, IMG submission 185931) | Vadose zone soil fungal communities from Angelo Coast Range Reserve, California, USA - CZODoug2_1_08_16fungal (PacBio error correction) | ecosystem: Environmental > Terrestrial > Soil >... | reverse complement strand
CTATAGCCGTCATCCCATCTTGCTCATCTTGGTGCCTTATTTCTGTATGTGAAGACAACCAGTCATTCCATACCTCTCCCCATTCCGATAGTAGAGGAGGTTTTGGGTCCGCTCCACACGTCCTGACCCGCACACGATGTGATCTCAGTTACTCCTCTTCCGACTGCCCCTCTGGCAGACGGACCCCCCGCGACCCTTTCTTTTGGTCGCGCTAACACGACGTCTGTTGTTCTTTGATCTCTCGTGAGTGAACTGCCCGTAATCGCACGATCAGTTCTAGGAGAACCCCCCAGTCTTTTTTTGGGAAGTTGCTTCCCTGATCAACTGTCTCCCCCCGTATTCGCCCCTTCTGAACTACTCCCCACCCTTTCCATCCTCTCCCATAAGAAAATCCCTCCGTCCCCTGCCAGCAGGTCTCCTTCTTGTGGGATCATTCTCTCGCAAGGACTCGAGATCATCCAATTCTCAGAAACAAACCTTCCCTGGCCGTCAGACCCTTCCTCTCGAAGTTCTGTAGTCCCTTATTTCTTTTAAAAGCTTCCTAGAAGCGAGTCCGGCCCCATACGTTCTCCTGCCTAGACTCCTTTAGGACGGATTCTTCTCCCCTCTGTGGCGTACCCAAGCTGGCAGCCCCGGCCAGATTTTATGATAATTATTTGCATCTGATGTAAGTCCAAATCCTTTTTCGTGTTTCAGCGTCACCTTCTCGCATCGGAGAAGAGCCCGGATCCCCAAACTCACCCCCTTTTCTTTCATTACGCTAGGCCGCCCTCGCCTCGCTCCGTCACGACTGTCTTTACCACCGAAGAATGGCCGGAAACAACGCCGCCAAGCACACTCCCTTCCCCTGATCAATGTTCTTTTACCCTCCTGCTTGTGGCTTCGTCACGCGGTTCCCCGTGAGATCTGGCTGGTAGCCGAGTCTTTTCTAGTGTACTTCTTTCCCCCGATGCCTCCCCCCGTTCTGTTTTTGAGGCTGCGTCAAGTTGCGGGTTTCTTCATACGTATCGTCTCCTTTTCTTTGTTGAACTCTTCGTCCTCCGTTATGGCCCCCTCTGGCGTCCCCCCCCCGGAAACATCCTGCTCCGTCCCAAGCGGAGCTCCACATCCCCTTACAATCCTAACTACCCCTTAGAGAGGGTTACCTCACTTTGTCGATCTGCCTATGCCTAAGTCCGGAAGGCCGGGTCCCCTAACCTCAAGCTTTAACCCCGCGTGCAAGGCAACGTGAGACTACAGTTGATGCTCTGTTCACTCCGCGCAAGCTTCTCGTTTTTACTGATTGATCGAGAGCCAAGGTCACATGCTCATCTTCCCCAAGAGGCCCCCTCCCTTTCCGCCCTCCTTGAGACCCCGGCGCCCCCCACCCCTTCCCCCCTTTACTAACAGAGAAAGGCGTTTGTATATTCTCTTCCCCGGGTGAAGCAATTTGAGTAGATGTTGAAGGAGTTCCTTGCACATTCGAAACCAAGTGAACCTGACCATAATATTGGTACGGGTGATTCAGTCCCCCTTAAGGAGATGCCCAGTCACCAAATAAAAAGAACCTTCCGATTTGTCACCTTTCAATGGGGCATCATACCATTGCAACCATCCCCCCCCCACTCCCACCCCCCCTTCTCACACACACACAACCAACACCCCCCCCCCCCACTCCACTACACCTCCCCCCCCCCTACCGCCTCCCCCATTTCCCATTCAGACTCCCCTATCTTCCGTACATTCACCATCCCCTGCCCCTCAAACCCACCCTTCTATCCCCCCCGTCCATCAACCATCTTCCCCCCCTTTCAAAGCACTGCACTTCCTCTCCCCAACCTACTCCACCCCACTCACCACCCCCCTCTCCACCCAAACTCTTGCCCAACTTCCCCATCCACTCCCCCTCCCCCTCCACCTAAGCCCCTCCCTACCTCTTCCCTCCACTCACCACCTTCCTTACTTCAATCCCCCCCCCATCCCCACCACTCTTTCCCCCCTACCCCCATGACCCTCAACACTACTCTCCCTACATTTCGAAACCCATACCACCCCACTTACCCTACCATACCAGAACCTCATACCCCCCCCCCACCCCCATCATTACCCCACACCACCTATACCCCCCCCAACCACCCCCAAACTTTAAGGGTTTTGGCCCCGATAAAGAGCTCTGGGATTTTTCTTTTATTGAAGACTGGCCCCCCGAAGCGGTATGTACTTATTTCCCCCCTTCTACGGAAGGTTTTTTCGATCCGTCTATCGCTGGCCCGCCCGGGCCCCACTAATGGCCTTCTCTTAGTTTCCTGCTAGATAGCTTTTTTCCCGCGTGCTTTGGTCTGGTAGCCAGCCGGCCTCGCTGAGGATCAGTCTTTCTCCTCCACCCTAGAAAAGTCTGTTTTCCCTGGAGGGTGGACTACCGGTCGAGTCCTTCTCTATTAGTGCCTGACTGCGTCCTTATCTGGAGCTAAGAGCATGTACTTTTCTCTTCGGGACAGCAATCTTTTTTCCGGCGGCCACCCCTCCAGCAAAAAGACATTACTAACTGTAGATTGTATATATATATTTCCCCCACCAGTGTCTAGAGCCCAACACAGGCAAACAAGGTGAAGGATGTGGGTAATTTGTATGACCCGCCCCCCTAGGACAGACCCCAGATCTCGAAGAAGGGGAGGTTCAGTCCCTCAAGTCCATGCTCGCGTTTATCTTAAAGGGCACCCCCGTACGACTTTCGTCCAACGAAGACCACCGTTACCCCCCGCACAATAGTTATAAGCCACACTGAGACCCACTTACTGGCGACTATCCCTAGTAGAAGGGACGCGACTCAGCCCGGTAATTCTTTGCCCATTTTCCGTCCCCCAAGTCCGACCCCGAACCCCTCTCCTGTCCGAACAGCCCCTTCAGCGACCCTCCAGCTATTTCGTAGGTAGTGGAATTTACCTCCCGACTTCCTGAAGCGGCCCCCTTTCCTTCTGGGTTGAAGCCCCCTGTAGGGCTACGTTTTGTCACGCCCCTTCCAAATACAAGGCAATCTTTAGCCCGTGATTAGCAGCCTTTTCCCCCAAATAAGCCCAACCCAGGAGAGGTCCCCCGAGTTTACCTTTTAAGGGAAGGCCCCACCCCCCCAACCCACCCCCCTTAGTACCGGCGGCTCGAGTTGAGGGGTTTTTGATTTTTTTAGGAAGGGGTAGCTCCCATTATAGCCTTCCTCAACGGCAGAGGATGCATTTACCTTAGCGTACGATTCCCCAAAGCACCGCCAACTCTGAATAAAGGGTTGTAATCAGCCCCTACGAACTGCCGTTTCTCTTCTCTTTTCTCCGAGCCGGATGGGTTCACCTCAGATTCTTCTTCTTTAGGAAGGAGGGAATCTTAGCCAGGCTCTTTCCCTGGAAGCAGACTCTTTCCGGAACCCCATCACTTTCCCAGAGGAAATTCCACCGAGTTCCGTCGACATTATGATTGAGGTGGGGAAGGGTTTAGAGCCCCCCCGCGCCCTAAATGACGCTCCAACCTCTCCACCAGCTTTCTTTTTGGGAACGCCTAAAGAGGCTGTTCAGCGCCCAAGCTTAGTGGACGTTAGGAATTTTTCACGTGCTCTCAGGAGCTTTCGTAGACCCCTTTTCCGACCCCCACTCCAACCAGCAGGAGAAGATTTTTTCCTCCTTGTACTTGTTTCACCTTTACTCCCCCTCCCGGCATCTAGCAAGGTAACTCTCCCCCCCCCCCGCGCCTTCAAACGAAGCACTCACGGTGGATGACGACTGCGGAAGCCATTCCCCATTCATCTTTCAGAATCAGCAGCAGTTGAGCTGACGGCGAGTTGCTTGTAGGCTTTTTTTCCAGGAATCCACTGACCCAAGGCGTGGGCTAAGTTTCCCTTACTCATTTAATTTCGAGAGATCGTCAGCCTCTTCAATGACCATTCCTGTTTGGGTGTTTTTTTCTCTCTTGATCGTCTTACTCCCCTCCCCGTTGAGCAGGTTCGCTTTCACACTAAGGTATTTTGAAGTTTTTTCCCAGAAGCCCCCCCCCCTACGGTCATCCAAGCTTTGAAGCAGCCAGTGGTTGACGCTGAACGCTTCCCCCAACCCCAAAGAGCTCTCGAGCCGTGTTCGTCCCCCGGGCCGAGAACGTAAGATCAACGGACCCTAGCCCTGTGAGTCCATGCCGCGGAACGCTCCTGTACCCGTCCGCCCAAGGGTTCTTTTTTCCCGGCTGTTTCTGTTCCCGACGGCTGATAGGCGACCCGGTGCAAGAATCTAGTATAGGGAGAAGCCCGAAAGGCCAAGAAAAGTCGAAACGTGAATCTGCTTCCTGAGTAGAGGGGCCCTTGATGGAGACTTTTCCCGTGGGGGGTTTTTGTAATTAAGTTTCGGATTTGCTTTTTTCCTTATCGACTGAGGGTCTTTTTTAAGATGGTGAATCCCCAGAATCCAACAAGAAGCGAGTGGAGAGAGACCACTTTATCTTTTACATTTACATTTCCCGAAAAGAAGGATTTATTTCAAGAGGACTACGGTTTTCTTAGTGGGAGCAAGACAAGGCCCGAGTAGTAGCGCCCCCCCTTGTAGTCTCGGGAAATGGTTCAGACTCCTTTCCCCCCAGCACTGCACAGGTGTTTGCTCCATGGTACCTCCTTATTTTTTTGTGATCAACCTTAAGCCGCTCTTCGTGGCTTTGTGGTACCCGGGAGAGTTTAGCACGGGTTCAGTACCTTTTTCCCCCCTATAAGCCTTTTCGTCCCCTTCAAGAAGGTGAAGGACTCCCCTTCTAATAGATTTCTCCCTCCATCTTTTTGTGTTGACGAAGCGATAGTCCTTTCCTCGCCTATCACCTGCTGCGAGCTTGCCTTCCTTGATGTAATGTGACCCTTTCCCTCACTTTGAAGACTCCCCTCTTTTCTTTCTTCTTTAGTGAGTCGGCCGGGTTTTTCTCCGCCCACTAAATGAACCTTCGAGGTGCGTGGCCGGCCGACTGTGACCGTTCTGCGGTCTTCCCCGGACGACTCCGGTAGAAATCCCCGTCAGCCATTCCTCTCCCCTCTTTGGACGATAGATGCGGGGGTCTTCTCACGTACGTAATGAAAAACTCTAAGTTCCCTCAGACCCTTTTAGAATTCGGTAGTATATTTTTGCTCCAATCCGTCTAAGGAAGTCTATCATCTTCCCTTTACATTAACTCGGAATGGAACAGCCCATGCCGCTATCCCCTAGTCCCCAACGTTTCCCAAATTACGGTAGAATTGGGACTTCCTTTCATGTTTCTGTTTTAGTGAATATGACTTTCTAACCCACTAAGCTTCAGTTGAATTTTCAAACTCTGTCCTGGGGTAAAGAGGTTGTCCAAGTTTCTTTGTCTTTATTTAATAGCTCGCCGAGCCCTTCTTTTACCGCTACGTAGCCTAGGTCGCATAAGGCTCTTGAGGAGACCGATTGGGGAGGGGGAGCGGCGAGTCCAAATGTGGCGACGTGCAGAGTTCGGATCTTCTTCTTTGAGTTTCCCTTCCGTCCCCGACTTGTGAGCGAACCCTGTCCCTCCATGCGGCCTCGAGCTCGACAAAAAATACCAATTCTTCAGGACAGATGCGATCACCTTGCAATGAGGCGAGTACGGCCACTCTGCTTCACCACCCTTTCGAACCGAAGGGATCCTGAAAAACCGACCCCCCCCCCTTTAAGGCGTCCGACTGAGGATGCTGACCAGTCTCCCCTTTTACCCGGCTAGGCCCCTCCAGTGCCCCTCTTCGGGTCAGTTGCGGTCTTTCTACTTTATTGATCTTTAATCGGGATGATTGTTTATCTGTCAATTATTTTTTTCTATCATAAGTCCGTTCAGATTCCCTCTGGGTGGACCGCTAGAAGTCTAATTTCACAACCTTCCGGCTCCAAAAAGTGAAACTTCGAGAACAACTACTAGTTTATCGGTCCTCATAAACTAGTCCCAACTCTTCCCCTTCCGTTCGGCGGTGGAAGCGTATATGCGATCGTTCCCTTTGGCGGCCGCGGCAGAAAAGCTCACCCCGCCGGAAGCTCCCCGTTCAGACGCTGTTGATGCCACCCGAAGGAAGTGTTTTTTTTAGATCCTCCGTCCTGTCAAGAGATTGACTTCCCCGACCCAGCTTCCGACGAATGAAGGCCACTTCTTTTCCCCCCCCCCCTTCTTCTCGACCCCCTCTCAAGGAGTGGAGATTCTTCAGTTTCGGGAAAGCCCCTTTGTATCTTGTTGGTATTTTTTTGTAAACGCTTAAACATAAGTGCCTTTTTTCACTCGTCTCGTTGATTGCATCCTTAGGTTCAATGACTATTTCTCCCAGTCCCGAATAAAGAAAACCTCCTCAGCAACCTTACTGTTTTCTTCACCCCATATGCCTATACTCACTTTTTCCAACTTATCATGATAGTGACTCTTTCTTTAATGACTAAGAGAAGAAGAGGTCCTTACCTCTACAGGACGTGATCTGTGCTTACAGCCCCGTGTTTTCGCCTCGAAGTAGATCGCTGTCATGTTTTCAGGAGTCCCTAGCTGGAGGCTGAATTTTTTTCCAGATATTCTTTCGGGTTAGATCAGCGAAGGTTTCCAGTTTTTCGGAGAAAGAGTCTTATGCGGATCGTTTACCCATAAGAGCCTTTTAGTCGAAATTCTCTTTTTTCTGCTGCCCTGTGTAGCACCCTCAACAGTTTTCCAAGCGAGACGTGGCCTGTGCTCTTCCTGTTTTTCCTTTAACTCCATTGGCCCTCATTGCCTTGCACCTTTTTTCTAATCGCCTTCTAAGGAGGCGGCCAAGCAGTAAAACCTCCTTTTTGTTTTTTTTTGGGACCTCTGTCAAGGTATTTTCTTATCGAGTTTCCTACCTTTTTTTTTAGTTTATTATTCACCCGACCGGCACATTTCCCTTCACGGGTTGGTCCTTTTTCCCTCGCAAGCCCCCCCTACTCAACCTTTAGCAATTGAGCTGGCACGGAGATTGCGTGACCCCTATCACTTTTTTTCCTTTCCCAAATTTTTCTCCGCCTGGAAGACGAGAATTCTTCAAAATTTTCGCATTGAAATCGCACCTCGTAGTCACCAAACCTCCCCGGCTCACAGAAGGGGGATCTGAAAGTTACCCCCCCCCTTTATTTCCCCGGCAGGTTGTTACATCCAGTTACCCAGTACCATTTTTTCTGCTAGAAAAAGACAGTATAGGGTCCTCACCACAAAGACAGAAGCGGGGATTTCCGGCGGGAATTCAACCTTCTAGTCAGGGAGTCCCTCAAACTCCTCGGAGTACGAACGGGCTCGCAATCCGTTAAGCCGACCGATTTTTTGGTGTCGTCCGGAAACCCCGTTCCACAGACGCGGTCTAGCCGTCCACAACGTACTGGTCGTTATTTACCGATTGCTTCCTTCCTACCCCTAATTTAAGTTAAATGAACGAGGTTTTAGGGGTCGTGCCTAGAGAGAAGGCAGTCGCCCATCTATCCGGGGAAGAGTCTTCCTTTTTAACCCTCCTCTTTCGTACGCTTCTCCCCCAAAAAGGATTCCCACAATCGGACACAGCTCAACGCGTAGTTCATCTCATTCCAGCGATAAACTAGGGAGATAGGTATTCCCCTATATTAACTGGTTTCTTCCCGCCCATGGCACTTTCGCCAGTAAGTAGGACTGTGAGTGAACCCCCCTGTTTCCGATAAGCGGTCTCCTTTTTTTAACCCCCAGTATGAGGCCATGAGCCCTTCAAAACCTCTCTCACACGGATCTGCTTGTGCTCTTTAGGTTCCTCATTAAGGGAAGCTACCCAGCTTGCGAACCCACCCAATCTCCGACGAACGTGTACAAAATAGAACCCTGCTTACGTGAAGCTCATTTTCACCCAGCTCTTGTGACCCGGAGTTGAGAGATCCCCAGAGGAAGATTACTTTGAATAGCCACGGGCTTTATGCTTCCTAACCCACACCGGAGGTTGTCCCCCATTTTTCCAGGTGAAATACTCCCTTCCCCCCTTTAGGAGGAAGCCCGCCCCTTTGCTGCCCGGTCCCGCTCGTCCCTAACTCAAGCCTTCATTAGCCAGTTTCCCCAGATGATCCAAAGAGAATTTAAGGCCCCTCAATTTTCTAGAGAATTCCAGAGGCCAAAGACATGATGCCTACTAGAACAGTAGAGTTCCTGTATTTGTTTGCTGTTTCTGCCTTTCAGAAAGCTGCCGAAAGTCGTCTGCCCTAGGAAAGGGCTCGGCCGATGATTCTCGTATTCCCCTTCCTGGTTATTTTTGATCAGGTGATTTCTTCCTTCCCGCGAGGTGAGATTTGTAGCTGTTGCGCTAACACTAAGTCCGGTGCGGAGCCCTCGAACGATCAGGAATAAGTCAGCTTTTCCTTTCCCCTTCCCTATTCAAAGAAACCCAACCCCCACGTAGACCTCTATTAGCCCATTCCTGAGTCTTCTACGTAATTTTTTACGGGCCCCCCAGATTGATGCCTTCTTTCAGTAGCAAGAGAACCGCGCAAGACGTTCCTCTCCCTCAGGATCGTGCGATGACATCGAAGTATGCCGGTTGATTGGCGGAGCCGTAGTCTCCTACTTACAACTTTTTCCCCGCCGAACAAAGGGGAATGGGAATTGGGTCTTTTTCAGTTCCTCTTTGGCTTTCCCGCGGAATTAAGCTTTGGTTCCCTTCCATTATCTGTTGTGTTTTTTGTTTTTTTTTTTTTTTTTCTTTTTTTTGGTCCTGGTGCTAAGCCAATAGAATCATCATGACCCTCGATTAGGGTTAGAGACCCTACATGCCCTTTTTGGAGGCCCCTTTTCTTTTCCCCGCCTCCCCCCTGAGAAGAGCACTCTTGACAGTAAGTTCGTCCGAGCGCCCGATGACATGTCCGCGAGGAGCCCAAGTCTGGCCCCGCGGCAACTCCCCCCCGATAGGCAACTTCGTGGATAATGCTTCCATCTTTAAAAGTCCAATCCCCTCTGTAAGTTTGAAGCGGGTTGAGAGAAAGGAACCGTCTATCGCCCTCATATTAGAGCTGGGCTCTATTTATTCTTAGGAGTTTTAAATTAATACTCCACTCCCCCGTTTTCTTTACTTTGCCCGGACTTATCTTCCTTATATCGTCCCATACTTTTTATTATACCTCCTGTTTTTTTGAATGCCTCTTCCTTCGCCATCCTCTCCTTCATTCCCTGAGGAAGATTGCGTAAGTATTGATGTACTTTTTTTCGTCACAGGTCTACATACCCCGATTTTTTGTACCACCTCCGAGCGTGCTTTGACTGTTTGTTACCCGACGCACAACCCGTCCCATGTCCCCCACCCTCTTGCCAGTTGTCGAAGAGCATTCAGACTTCCCCCAGCTTAAGCCCTCCCTGCGGCGACCGGACTCCCGGTTTTTTCGCCATAAAATCCCTCGAGCTCTTTTCTTTTCTGGGGGCGGGCAAGTACCTTCCTCACCGTCCGTAGGTTAAAAGGGCTTTTTGTGTTCCTTTTGGATGGATTCCCTCTCCACGAGTTCTCCCCTTTCAGTGTATCCGCTGCCCTTAACCAAACCCCCATGCCACTTCTTAAGCAAGCAAACCCCCCCCACCGCAGAACACGTCCAAGTCTCTTCTTCCCATGTTTCTCGCAGAATATATGTCCCCCTCTCCTATCAGCCCCATCAGCTTTTAATTCAAGAGCAAGGGAGTTTGAACCGATTTCGAAGGTGTAGTTTTTACTCTGATCCTACCTGCTCTAAGGTTTATCCCCTTACGAACTTTCCTTGAATAAACCCCCGTCAGGAGACTTTGGTTTTCTTCAGAGGTTGGAGGTTCTCCCCATCCCCTTTCCTCGGAACATTGACTGATGGTGCTAGTAAGCCACCGCCCCCTCTTTTTTAACAAGAACATTCACTACCCCTTCTCTTTCTTCCCCGGCAATAGTCACACCCCCATTCACCCCCCCCTTTTGGGTCGAAGATGCTCAATAGCCCGTTCCCTTTCTCTTACTTAAAGGAGTTGCCCCCACAGTTCGACAGAATGGCCCGGAAAACCCCTCCCTGATATCCCCTCAGATACTTTTATGATGGACCCAGCTTCCCTTTATTTTGGCATTCTTCGGGCCGGGAAAAGTGCGTAATATTGTCCTAGTCCTCTGCGGAAGTGTGACCTTTCTAGTGATATGCGGGCGTTCTTTGATTCGTCCTTTTCTTGAACGGCTTATTCCTCCGCTGCCGTCTGGGTTTTTTTTAAAAGATTTCTCTCGTCACTTTTCCCACTCAGGAGGAGAAGCGGACCCAACCATGGCTGCATAGCGGAAACTGAGCACTTCTAGTCTTTGATAGCCGTCCAGCTTTTTCTTCCACCCAAGCCTGTGACCCACTGGATGAGTCGGTTACAGTTTTTTCCCCTTTTAAGACTCTAAGAATGGTAGCAGTCTTGAAGAGTTAGAGTACAATCCGAGCCCGTCCTTTTTCCCCTCCGTGCGAAGAGGCTGATGTCCGCCTTGATTTTTGAGGGGGGCTCTCTATAGAGAACTATCCATGACCGCCCAAGTTTTTTCCTCACTTGTCCATCTACCTCCGTACCAGTCCTTTCCTCCTCTCCTTCAGTAAACTCCCTCTACTTCCCTCGTCTCTTTTCTTTGCCCAGGGAGCTTTCAAACCCTTTGAGTCCGATGTTCGACGGATTTTTTTGCCTCTACGTAAAGAATGGGGATCTATACTTTCCATCTTTGAGAAGGGCACGTAGTGTCTAGGTACCCCAGTGAATGCGAGCCCCCCTGATCAAAATCCCCCTCTCCGCACTTACCGGAGGCCTTCAACTCTTCATTAAGTGGTTGGCTCTCCTTTCCCCCTTTGACTTTCTCATGGCCAGACCTGACACAGAAAGGTAGAGGCTACCCTCTTCCATGCTCCAAATGCGAACTCGAACGCTCCCCCCCGTTTGATGTATTTCAAGGTAGAGCTCGGATGGTGAAAGACTGGTACTTCCCTTGTTCGGCGTGCTTGAGATTCTGCAAGACCCCTCCTTGTAGGGTTTCCTTCAGTTTTTATCGATCGAGGCAGGGATTTCCGCCCTCTTCTCGTAAATGTTAATACTACCTAGTTCTCCCCTTCAGATGGTCTCTAGGTCCCCGGTGATCCTCCAAAGTTTTGAGCTTTTCTCCCCTTCTTCTTCTTAATGTGCACGAAGTATGGTTCTATGGAATCATCCCTATAATTGGACTTAAAGTGTTTTCCCGCACTTAGGGCCCTTCCAAATCCTTGAATGCTCTTAGGCGGCCCCCCCGCAAGTCCCAACCCCTCCTTCCCGCGTGTGCCGCGTTTCCTCTCCCCTCCCTGGGTGTTTGGAGAGAGCTAACATAACCCGTCCCCCAGACGCGGGGCAGTCCACTGTTTTTGGGTGGGTTGGCGGGAGGGTCCTTTCCCGGCCCATCTGATTGTGGGTTCCGGTTGTTGGGCTGCAGAGCAGGGCCTTTCCCCACGGCTCTTCTTCCAGAACCCTCCTCCCGCCGTGCCCAGTTATCCGAGCCACGTGTCGCGATCACGAGACAAATAGCGTCGGCCAGAAAATTAGCACCTCCAACGGGTACACAAGCATCCCCCCAACCGGACGAACTATTTCCCCTGAGGACGGCCCACAAAGTTTGTCTGGTAACCCGATGCTATAGAGTCAACGTGTCCCTCTTATGCCGATAACCACGAAAAGCCCTGATATCCCCCACAACGTCTAAACTTTTTACAGTCGGCAAACCAGCAGGGGGGCTAACCCCCCCTCACCCCGACAGAAAAGGAAGCAGACTTGACATCGGAGACATACCCTTAGCAAGATCCCCAGCGCTCACCCAGATTTTTTTTGACGAGTCCATCCCCCCCCCCCACAACCACCATTCCCCCCCCACACCCACAATGTGAGACCCAGACCCAAGACCACAGGACCTAGATAGTTCCCGAGATAAAGACTACTACCCCGAGTCTCTGAGACACGATGTAATGCCCAGGACGACGAAAATGCCCGACGCCATGCTCTCCTCCGTAGAAGTGCATGCCGAAGCAGAGAATGTACCGACTAACCCACTCTACCGGAGAATATCCATGCCACCCCCTTGGCGGAGCGGCAATACTCTAAACCCCACCCAAGCTATCCGCGTGACACCACCACAGCATCCGGAACCCTAAAAAGGACCCAGGACTCCTATCCGTTTTCCTCCCCTCATTACCTCACCCATCCCGAGACCCTCCTGTGGGAACGTCACCCCGACAAGAAGCTCCTACCGGGTTTTCCTATTGGCCTGTGCCAGTGTTCTAGAGCAGGAAGACCTTTTAACGCTCATTCCCCCCCCGTGAAGAGGATGTTCGGAAACACGGCAATTTGGGGTACGGTGCACACTTGTCCCCAACTCATGAAGAACTAGGACTAAACGTTGTAGTAAGTAACTCTCTTCGAACCTCCTTGAGATCGGGGAGGAGATCCTTACCCGATTGGTCGGAACCGCTCCCAGGACCGAATTGGCGAGTTGAATTGCTGAGCCCCTCTTGAAGTTGCAGACGAGAATAAGATTTTCTACTGCACCGTTCCACTGGTAAGGTAACGCAAGAAGACAGCTTCCTTCCTAAAGGAGATGTTATGGACCGAGGGCCTGGTCCTCCGGGATTCGCCCTGCAGAGGCAAGTGCCATGAGCCATTCCTTTCCCAGACCGTACCCACCAAGAACACAATCAGGAAAGTAGGTCGACCCTATCACGGCTGCCCTTTTTTACGCACATTTCTAGGTTGGGTCCGCCGAGACCTCAAGGCAGAGGGGCTTCTGGGCCGCCCCCGCCCAGCCAATTCTCACATCAATCCGCCCCCTCCTCCCCTCCCCCACCCCCTACCCCCTCCCCTCCCCTCGCCCTCCTTTTCCCTCAGTCGCCGAACCCCCCGGGGTGCCCGTGCTTGGGCAGACCTTCTTTGAAAAGTCGAGGCGACAACTTCAGCTGTCAACAGCGGCCACATTTAGCCCCCCTTCACCTGAACGCTCTTTTCAAATGTGCCATCAAGTGCTGGACAGTGGCGTTAGACCTGCTTCCTCCCTGTTTCTAACATGCACTTTCCTCCCCCCCCCTTAACCGATAGCCTTTTGCAGTCACTGTCTATTTTTTTTCGTGAAGCATACGTAGATCGTCCCGTAATTCACTGAACGTCGCTGCAAGGCGCTGCTGATTCACACGACCCAGCATCGGTCCCTCAGATCTGTTAATTATGCGCCGCGTCCCCTCTCCCCCATGAGCGTATCGACTGCCCTCAACGTCTCTGTCGTGGTCCACCGGTTGCACGCACCCCTGCAATTCGTATTCCCTCATTGTTTGGGCACTCTAACAGTAAACTGTGAGCTTATTTTCATCAGCGCTAGTTCGTTTGTAGAGAAAGACGGAGCAGCCCTCCAGACGTGTACGTCGTTTTCCGTTTCGTGACCCGTACTGTCCTTCCCGGCAAGCGTGTGGTATCCGATCTTTCCCATTTGCCCCGTATTTTATGGACTCATGTATCCTCTTCACCCTTGACTCTCAGCGTTCTTCTGCACCCCGATCCCCCGCAGCAGGTATCGAGCCCAGAAGTCCCGGAGTTTCCAACTCGGCTTTTTCTTTTTTCGCTTTGCACCATCGTTTTGTAAACCGTTCCGCCACTGGTTTCTGTTCATAGGTTCCTCTTCATCCGGCAACCGTCGTTCCTGACCTTTTAAGCACGTGACTTTTTTCATTAAGGGTGCAATGTTGTTCTCACGTGCACCCCCGCCACGGCATTGGTTCTAATGATGAACTTGCGACCACTGGATTTCCGCACCCACCCTCCCCGTTCGCTTTTGTCAATTCGTTCTCCCGATTGAATTCGTTTCCGAGTTCTTAGACTGGATGACCGTTTGCGGTCTCGGTTCCCTTATGCCGAGGATCCCTTCAGTTGATTCGTCCGCCGGCCTTATTCATCCCCCCGCTCCAAGTAGAGTCGCCCCCCTTCTAAAATCGCGATAGTCTCCTTTCGGGAGTGGTATGGTAATCGGAGTACGCCTCCTCTCGGGAGAGAGGCGTGCCTGAGCGCAGGTCCACTTACTCGTACCGTACCACCGTAGCATGCCGGGGCTAAACCGATTAAGTTATTCTTCCGGCTTTTCATCAAATCAAATGCAGTTTGAACGATACACTAAACCCCCCACTCATGCCACACTTTTGTGGTAGGCCTTATTTCCATTCCTGTCTGCGCCCCCTCCGGTGCTCGATTGCGGGATGTAGTTTTTTTCCAATTTCTCCAGGTTAGAATTTTCGTCTTTTACGTGACCCCCTTTTATGACCCTAGTCAGAGGACCCACTGAGTAAACCATACCCAAAACACCAACCAAAACCCCCCCGAATGATACCCACCCCGTCGGTTACTGGTCCCCAGTGCGCCACAGCGGGCTTACTGCAGGCTGTGACTTCCTTGATCCTTCCACTGCGTCGATTCTTATTAAGCGCGTCGACCCTGTCTTCGTTGTGAAGCCCTGCTCCCGGTGCGCGCAACCCTTCTGCTCGAATGTCTTTGAAGGCAATTACCTGTCACAATTTGCCGTTCGGATCTTCTTCTTTCTCTCCTTCCATGAGATGTCGGTCTTGCCCCCAAAGTTGACTATTTCATACCACCCATTTTGTTTCTTGTGGCCGCCTTCTCGTCCCCATCCTCGCATTCCTCTTTCAGACCAGGCGCCCCCTGGAATCCCCCAGCTTCACAAGTTCCGGAGGTCCGTCGGCTCCCCCTTGCCAAATCCTTTTGCTTTGAAGCCATATCCGCTTTTGGTTGCGGCGTTGAACATTGTCTCATCCTGCCTATCGGAAACAGTTTGAACATTTTTTTCTCCCCCCCACGCGCGCGTTTCCCACGACCCCGCCCTCATTTATGCCTGAAATCATCTCCCACACCATCGTGTGTTTCCTTCGTCCCTCTCTCACGGATGGGCATTTCGCCTTGTTTTTTGTGGGTTTGATTTCCCAGATGCGTCTCTTCTTTAATTGGGGTACGAGGAATCACTGCGTCGGTTTTTCCATTTTTTGTCCTTTCCTCCAGGCAGGGTTCTTAGCGCTCTTCTCTTCTCATGAAGAGAATCCAGAACGACGAGATGCGGGTCTCCCCGCACTCTCATCCGCGACGCTTCAAATATCCTTCGTCCGGGCATTACTCGCCGTGTGGCTTTTTTCCATTTTATTCATGGTTGATTTCAGGAAGACACAAACACCCTAGCAGCGCCGGGCCTCCCCCTCCCCTGGAATGATCGTTCCACGGTATCGGTATGAACCACTTCCTTCCGTCCCCGCCCAACACTTTCGGCATCGTATTCTTCCCACCCCCTTCGGGACTCGGTGCCCTTCCCCAGCCGTGCCTCTGATACGGGGATTATTTTTGGTGGTTTTAGTCGGATAATCCGGTACGGTGACCCACGTGACATGAGACCCACCCCTTTGCGCTCAGGTGGATCTTTCCAAAGGTAAATTACATGATACGGTAATTCTTCCCTCACCCTCCCTAAGTTTTTCCACCGGACTGTAACCACTCTTGGTTTTCTCTCTCTTTATGTGTTTTGCCGCGACCCCCCCCCTCCCCAACTCCCGATATAAAGCTGGCCTTTCGATCGATTTTTTCTCCGCCGACCCGTTACCTTCTCTAGAGACCCACTTCCCGGAACAAGTCCAGGTCCAGGGGACTTGGTCAGAACCTACTGTTTTTACAGGCCAAACAACGTCCCTTCTTCGCGAAGGACCCCATACCCTTTCACCCCCTGTGACTGCCGTGCGCGTATCTTTCCCCTTCCCCCTGAAAAAGATACTTCAATCTCACGCTGATGCCCCCCCTTTCATGGAGCTCCCTTCCCCCCCCTACATTGTTTCCCCCAATACCCTTTTCTTCCTGCGGAAATGCTCAATCATCCGATCGTTTTGATTTGTTCCTTTTTCGTCGCGCATCGCACTCGTACTGCGCTGCCTTTTGTCAAAAAATTCACCCTTTGCTTTTTCCGTCGCCCTTAAAACCAGCTTACCATCAAGTCGTTCCCTCCGATAAGTTTTCCCCACTGAACCATAAAACGGGCATGACTCCCCCCTTTTCCGCCCAGAGCTTAGCTCGGCTTCCCTTTTATCTTTCTTTTGGAGCAGTTTTTTTTCAGCCAGCGCCGATCCACACGATTCGGCTTCCTATGCGCCTTTTTTTGTCTCATTGACTCCTGCACTTGCTCCCCGTATTTTCGCGACACCTCCGGGCGGATTTTTTTCCCCCTTAGTCACCAGGGACCCCCTTTGTGCTCTAGCACTCGAGCCAACTTTTTTTTGCAAGTTTTGCGCAATCGTATCTCTTGCTCCTCTCCCGCGCACCGCTGCGTGCAGTTCTTCCTCCTTTGCTTTTGTTCTGAAGAGAAGACATGCTCTGCGTCCTTTCAACCGTGAAGGTCCAGTATAGGGCCCCCCCTTCCTCCGCGACGTCAATTCCCTTACCCCCCCCCCTATGAAGTTATTTTTTATTCGCCAACTTATTATCTTTTCCCTCCTCTTGGGGGGGGGGGGATCGCTAAGTTTCCCCTGGTGGCGGACGATGCCAAATTCCCCCCTTGGCAACTCAGAGGTCTTTTTTTCTTTTTTTGACCTTTCTTTGTGTATTCGTGACGTCCTGATTCCGGTTAGCCTCAGTCTTTCTCCTCATGAAAGACTGGTCGGCCTGCGCGCATTCTTCCTTTAGCGCTCTCCCGACCCGCACACTCGAGATGCAGTTTTATTCGAGTTCTTTTCCCCTTCCTCTTGCGCTTTTTCTCTTGAACCCGAATCTCCCCAGACACCCGTCCTTCTTGTTGTCCCTTCAATTCCTCCCCACACTCCTCCTTCCATCACCATTTTCGATCTTGCCCAATACCGAGACGTGTGGATCGGCGTCTCCTAGCGCCTTCCCCCTTTCGCTCTTCAGAGAGCAGTAGTTTTGAGGTGCGTCGAGATGTGGCAGTATCATTTTTCCTTTTCCTTACGTGATCCCTGTTTAATTTTTTCCCTACGTACTGGTCCAGCATTTTCCTACCGGACAGCAGGTTCGAGCGACTGCGCCATATCCAGTGTATTGCCGTAAAATTCCTTCCCCCTCTCTTCTTCTTGATAAGGTCCACCCCGTTCACCTCATCCCCATTGGGGAACATTTCTCGCGATTATCCACCCGCTTTTTTCCCCTCCGCAAGTCTTCCACTTTTTTCACGGACTTCGTTTTCTTGTGTAGTCCCTTTTGAGTCTTGCCGAGATTTTCCTCACGCGGGGATTCGCCGTCGGCCCATGATCTTTTTTTCATTCGTTCGTCCCCCTTTGATGACTTCAGAGCCCGTCACTTTTTCTTGTGGTTCTCTCACACCCTTCCTTTTGGTCTCTGAGCAAGTCCCTGTTTTACTCCCTTTAGTTTTTTCTCTCAATTAAAAGTTCTTCTGAAACCCCCCCTTTGATGGAATATTTCTCGAGAATCCGGTTCCCTTTTTCGTCCGCACGAAGCCGTGTTCCGAACGATTGGGTCTATTTTCCGTCCCAAAACTGCGCAGCGTTCTCTTTCCTTTTTCCCTTGGACCTTTCTGACTTCCGACCACCCTCCAGAGATATACGCTGCCCCTTGCCTGAGACATGCCACGAACTCTCTTCTTTGACGAGATGAGCGGGGACGGGTTGGTGCGGAGTCTCCCTTTCTCTGCCTTCCTCTGCGCCTCTTTGCGTTGTTTCTTTGCAGACGTCACCCTTCGATTCAACAATCCTCTCTTTATGTGGAAAGGTTCATATTAATGCGTTCTTTTTTTTTTTATCGGTGTTCGGTTCGGATACGTTTACCCAGCAGAACTTTTTGCGTCCGAGCGGTTCTCTCAGTCATCTCCACTACGCGATCAAGGAACCACCTTTTCTCATGCCCCTTTTTTTTCTCTTCCCCCTGTTTTTTTACCCCCTCGGAATTAGTTTTCCCACCGACCTTGCCCAACATCTTTTCTTCATTGAAGCTACCCCTCCCCCCACACTTCTCCCCCCCGGATACCACTCCTTTTAGTCGGCGGACTGCTACAGAAGTCGCCTCTCCCTGGCGTTCGATGATAGTCTTGATCCGACGTTTCGCAGACGCGAGCCGGGTCTCGTTCCCCTCAGTTTGTTTTCACGCGCTGGGCCCTTTTTCCGAGCTTTTGCACCTTGATAGTTCGTCAAATTTTGTTCACGCTTCGCACACCGCTTTTCTCCTTGTTCTTGCAACCCCTCCATGTTTTGCAATCTGCTCGACCTTGCGACGAGACGATATGCCCAAGAGTCATTCCCCCGAAAAATCGCTGACCTTTCTTTTCCGGAGTCTTCACGCTTTAGTAATGTGGGTTTCTATTGATTTCCTTTCTTTCCTCCTCCGGTTTTTGAGCCTGCGCACAGACTCCACTTCGTAAGAACGCCCCCACATTCTCTCTGGTTTTTTCTTTTTTCCTTCTGCCTCATTCCACCGATCGCTTCGACCCCGCCCTTTCCCAAGACTCGAAATTCGTGTGCCGTTCAATCACCTCGAAAAGAATTTTCGAGCAGACTTTCCGCCTTCAATCTCTATCTTGGGGTCCCTCAAACACTTCCGTTTTCGATCTCAGTGTTTTTTTTATTCCTAAGGAGAAGATTGAACTGGTTTCTTCATCTTCCCGTGACCTATATCCCCCCATTTCCTTCAGACAGAGATACTCTTTTTTGACAAGCACCTCATTCAAAACGCACTGACCACTCGCCCCTCCTTGGCATTTTTTTTTTCCCGACCCCCCCTTTGGTGTATCTTTCCCGGTTTTTTGTTTGGATCCTTCAAAGGACTTTTTTTTTGGTGAGTTTGCAAGCGGTACGCTAACTTCGGTCCAACGTTTTCCTCGCCACCCTTGGGTCCGTTTCTAGTAGGTTTCATCGCGGCGAACGTCCCGCTTTTGCGCTGTTCATCTATATCAGCCCGCGTCCTTCCCCCCCCTCCGACCACCCCCCCCCTCTTTACCGGTTTCAAAATTTACGCACCTTCCGTTTCCCACTTACTGCGCTTAAGACTTGGACGAGGCCTTTTTAAGCTACCCGCCTGGGACGGCTGGGAAATCCGTCTGTGCGCTAGGACGCCCGAGCGCCTGCCTCCCCCTTCCTCTTCCTGACCATCATGGTGCAACCGTCGTCCTGCTCACTTCACCAAGCTCCCCCCCCTTTTTCGGAATAGTCCTGACGCCCCCTACCGCGCCTTCGGCACTTTTTGTTCTTTCGAATTCCCCTCTGGTTGTTATATAAGTTTGAGTGGTTTCCGTCTGATCATGTTTTCCTGGTGCCTTCCGTATCTACACCGCTCGCGTGTTGCTGTTCGCGATTACCCGGGGCCCAACTGCACCATTACTTTTCTGCTTCCGTGAGCACCTGTCTTTTAACCGAATCCACCGGAATTATCGTGTCCTCCCTTCGAGACCCCAAGTTCCTCGTGTTCTTCTGACCTGTTCCTGTTTGTCAGTTTTATTTTTTGCCCCATACTCCCAACCAAACCTTAGTGTGCTTTTTCGCTCTGTTCTTTCTCCCAAGTCCTCCTCTTTTATCCCTTGAGTTATGTCCCCCACGAGGAACTTCCTTTGAACTGCGGCACTTCCCCCGGGCGCTCTTCATCTATCACCGTGACCCATACTAACCCAGCGCAATTGCGAACTTTCCCCTGCCACGCTTCCCCCCTTACTGTTAAAGGCTTTCGTTTTCCCCCGCCCCAGATGTCCAAGGTCGAGATCTGCACCGCGCCCCATCACTTTGAGAACCTTTTCAAAGTTTCCCACATCGCTGTGAGAACTGTTCTGTCCCCTCCCCGTACACCCTTCCCTGGAATACCCGTTCAAGGCCCACGTGGATGTTGGGCCAGTTCCGAGCCCCCCAAGCCCTTTTAGTTCCGGTGTACCTTTCTTTGTACGGGGAGGGGGCTCCCCCTCTCTCTATTCAGTACGGCGCCTGTCGAGTCTTCTATGTTTTTGCATCTCTTTTTTGACGTTTCAAAGCAGTTTCAAGTGCCACGCCGATAAGGACCCCAAACATAGTTACCTAAGCTGGATCCACAGTCGGATGAAGGTAATGCTTTCTCCTTCCTTGACCCCAGTCGCCGCACTGATTTCCAAGCATTGCTCTTTGCTTTTCCCCTGCCGAGGTCATTTTATTACTTTTCTTCCCACAACTTATTATTTAAGTGTCGCTAACAACGCGGCCTACTGTTCCGACCCCACTACCCCCGTGTTTAGGAGTAAAACTACTCGATGTAGAACGAGCGTGTTTCTATGCCTAGGCTCGCTCTCTGCCTGTCACCTTGGCGTTTGAATAGTGTCTTTTAGTTCGCGTCCCGACCTCCCTTTTTTTTGAGGCTTTGAGTTTTGTGTGTGCACGTACACGGGAACTGTCTCCCGGTTATAGCGACTCTTTTGAAAGAAATTAATACTCCCTCCTGAGTTGCAGATGCTGTTCGTTTTTTTCCCCAACTCCCTTATTCTCTCGTTTTTTTTTTTTCGCTTCTTGGTTTTTGACGATGCCAAGAAACCAACATTCACTTTTCCTTGATTGGTGTTTTTTTTCTTTGCAGCCTTTCCGTCCCCCCCTTGTTTTTTTAGACACTTTCTCCGTGGAGAGCACTCGTTCTTTTTCGTCACTAATCCCCCCCTTCGATGCTCCCCAGGTAGAAGCCGACTGGACCCCTCGAGCCGTATTGTTGAAGTTCTTCCCCTTGTTCTATGTTGGTCCTTTCTTCGTGTCGGCCGCCGTTAGTGGCTTGCTGTCCCTGTAAAACTTGATGTCCTCTCAATACCTTGCCTTCCCGAAACGCTCACACGTGCCTGATTTTTTTCTTCCATTCCTTTCCCTTCCACACATTCGATCCTGCTTCTAGCTTTGTGCGGCGACCTGGAGTCGAGATGTGGTATTGAGGTTCCCTCCGAGTGTTCCTTCCTTTTGTTGTCCCTGTTCTAGACCGCAGTAGCCCCTCCCGCCTGGCGAATTCCCATGCTCCCCTGTCGTGAGCCGGTTAACCGCTCCTTCGTAGGATTCGGTGGCCTCATCCACCTCTTTCAACTATATCCCGTACTTTTGGTCGCTGTTATTTCCTTCACCACCTCGCTCCCTTGAAGCATAGGCAGGGGCTTGGCTTGTTCGCATGCTCTCTCCCCCGAAGGCAGTTC
>Ga0179593_1377854_pt1 | contig 21130 bp, 26 predicted proteins | sample CZODoug2_1_08_16_FD_185931 | JGI IMG/M metagenome (GOLD analysis project Ga0179593, IMG submission 185931) | Vadose zone soil fungal communities from Angelo Coast Range Reserve, California, USA - CZODoug2_1_08_16fungal (PacBio error correction) | ecosystem: Environmental > Terrestrial > Soil >... | reverse complement strand
TTTACCAGTTTTCGGTCTTCCTTCCCGGGGTTTTTCTTGTTTTGCGGCCAGCGAAGCCTCTCTGGTTTTTCCCCCTTGCATGTTCAGAGATTCCTGAGCGAGTACCGGACCACTTTCCTTCCCTCCGACCGTCCTTTCCCCCCTTGTGGAGTGCTGCACTGAAGGTTTTCCCCTTGCCCCAACTTTTTCGCGTCCTTCCGTAGCGGTGGTTGTTGCGCACCACGTGACGGGTTCTTGCAAGCGGTCTCCTTTGACCCGCCTTCTTGTTTTGCCAAGTGAACTTTCGGTGACCCTTACTGTTTGGGGCTTCATCGTTTTGGGGGGAGTTTGAAGTTACCCCCCTTTCTAATTCCGGCAACCATTCCGCGACGACCTCTTGTGTTGTGGCTCACCACGTTGCTCCCGACTTTCTCTATAGAGGCTGACACCTAGAACCTCCCCAAATCCCCCTCTGTGTCTGTATCGGGTGCAGATTTGTTTTGATAGTTTGTTTTCTCTCCCCCTTATCCTCTTTTCTGGGTTTCTTTCCCACCCTTATCTTATATTTCAGTTCACCCTAAGACTCTTCCGCAGGTTAAATGTCCCTACCTTGGAGTCGCGTTTTCCTCCTATACCTATCTTTCGTCAAGGTGACTCCGCTGTTTGGCCCCTTGCGGTTAGGTTTCGTTCGGATTTTGACCTTGTTTCTTTCTTTCAGTTGCGACGTCCCTTCGTAACGCCCTTTCGGCTTCCTTCGTGGTGTTGAAGAGTTCTCACGTGACGACAATGTTACAGCCAAGCAATCTCTTCTATAAACATTCAGGAGTTTCTCCTTTATTCAGTTTACCTTTGGGAAAACTCACACACTTCCCGTCCCCTCGATGTGGATTGCACAGTTATTTTTTCTTTTTCCAGCCGACCATATGATTCCTACTACGGCACGCCATTCTTTCTTTTTGGACCTCCGAACAACAAGTTCTTTTTACTGACGTTCGCTGGGTTCATTCCCTTTAAAAAACATTCTGCAGGTTGACGCCATTCTAGAGGAATTACATCCCAATTCGCGTTGCTCTCGCTCCTTCCTCTTTTTCTCAGGCACCTTCCTTCAAGTTTTCCCTCCGTCTTGACAGTGTTGTTTCATTATCAAGAAGAACAGTTTACCCGCGGTCTTTTTCAAGCTTAGAAGTGGGACGGACGGACTGACACTTGAAAAACGCTTTTTTTCAAATCGTCACTCTTTTTTTGACACCTCCACTCGCGGCGTGGTTCCTCCTCTCGACTCATCTGCCAGGGATTACCTTTCCCCTGCATTCCAGTGCCTCCCTTCCTGAGCGGTGACCGTCTTTGACCGGCCAGATTGTTTAATCGTATGTCCATCCCAATTACCCCTTGCTGTCGTGCGCGTTTGACTCTCCCCTCCTTCCAGGCATCGCTCTCTTAACCCGAATCATCGAAAAGATTTTTTCTTCCCTCTAGTCCCCCAAAAGCCCCCAGGCTGGTACTGGGCATCCGGCCCATTGTTGGGTGCGGTCTTCTCCTATGCTTTTCGTATTTTCTCGTTTTATTCTGTGCCACCCTCGGCCCAGGAGGTGTGAGTTCTTTTTTCTTTGATGTGTCGTCCGATTTGGCGCCTTGTATTTCCTTCGCGATTTCTTTTTATTCTTTGTCGATGTCCCCCTTTTTCACCCCGGTTTTTCCTTTGAAGTTTTCTTCTCTGATCTGTTCCCCTGGACCTGGCCCCATCCTTTCCCTTGAGAACAGAACCCCCCACATCATTCTTTTTAGTCCCTTGTGCTTGGGATCTGACTGTTCCGGGCTGGGAAGCCTGTGCTTTGGATGCTGATTTTCTGGATCTCCCACGAACCAGAGGGTTTTTTTTTTTTTTCTTCTTGAAGTTTTGCGCTTCTGTGGGTAAGGTCCCTTCCTCTGCTGCGCGGAACGTCCCCGGCTCTCACGCCACGCAAGCACCGGCACACAGCGCATCCCTCCCCCCCCCCTTCCTGACTGGCTCGTTTTCACACCCCGCTCTTATCTATCCAACAGCTGCTTCCAGATTCTCCTTGTGTCCGTTGTTCAAATGGTGGCGTTGGGTCTATCAAGATTGACTTTTTCGGAGTCCTTTGCGGTCCTTTTTTTACGCGCTGCCTTTCTTTTTTCCTCAAAAAAGCTATCGCTGGTTGAAGAGTTGGGAGTCGAGTCTTTTCCTTTTGCCCTCTCCCCCTTTTCTCGTGTTCTCAAGGACAGCTCTCCAAGACGGGATCGCCAAAGATTGTTTTCATTCGCCGTGACTATCGGGACTCCTTTCCTCCCGTCCTCCCAGCTCCTTTTTTTTTTCCCCCATCCACCCAATTTTGCTTTGTCTCCCCCTTATTCCTGTTTCTCATTTCGTTTCTAAGGTAGTGCTTCTCACCGATCCCGACGTATCTGTTCATTTTTTTGGCTGATTACCTCCTTCAGATCCCCAGGTGATTTAGCACCTATTCAGGATAGAAAACGTCCTTTGCTGAAGTGAACCCATGATTGCGACCTGTGCACTAGTGAATTTCTTTGGGGCCCCACTATGCTTAGGTTTCTCATGTTCTTTCGGGCCCCCCCCCGTCTCTCTATCTCGCGTATCTAATATTCCTCATTAGACGGGTTTTGCTCGGGGTTTTGGGGTTCTATCACGATACCGCCACATTCGCCTTTTCTTCATTTTGACAAGACGTTTCCCTTCCTTCGTTAGATACTCTCTTATTTTCTCCTGTGCCTTTTCTTTTCCGTGCCCCTTTTATCAAAGAGATTTGCCCTTGAGGTCATCGTCTCACTCACTTACATTTCCAAAATTGGTGTGGGAACCCTCTCTATCGACTTTCTTTTTTTTTCACCGCCATCGGCCTATCCCAGCTTTCCAACCCAGGGACGCATCAAGGTGATCTCTTCTTCTTTCTTTCCTTTTACAGACCTGACATCTAGTTGATGTTTATTGTGCTCCCCTCCCTGCACCGGATTTTCTCTCGGCCGCCTCTATGGTCCCTCTTCCTCCAGCTCTGGGGGTGATGAGCTGGGCTTTTCCCTGGCAACCATTTTGGAATTCTTCTGGGCTTTAACCTTATGGGGACCCTCCTGTTTGTGTAAACCTTCTCCGATGAGTGCGTTGGTAGCCTCCCTTTTTCCGATTTTTTTTTGCTTCGCCTGATCATCCCGCCCCCCCAACTTTGCAGACACACTTCTTTTGTGAAGAAGCTAAACGCTTCTCGTTACTCTCCGGAATGTCGATGGGTCTGTTTCACCCTCTTTTTCGCTGGGCTGGGAGTGTTTTTTTTTGTCCGTGCAGTTGTACTTAGGTTTCCACATTTCGCTCTTCGCGCCAAGACGTTCGAGACCGTCCGAAGAACTCCCCCCCTCCGGATTCGGACTACTTTGCTTTTTTCTTCCAAGAGGACCTTTTTTCTGCTTGGAGACCCTCTTTTGTCGAAACGTGGCTGACGTCCCCTTTGTTTTCCCGTTTGGTGTTCTGGCAGCCTCCGGGGTAAACAAAAATTACTTGCAGTTTTCTTCTCCTCTTTCCCCTGTAGGTGATCGTTCTTTTCCCCCCTCAAATAGCTTCTCCGTTGCTGGGGTGCGGGCCGTTGTTTTCTCCGGGGGACACGGATGCGAGCCGTTCTTCTTGAAGGTTTTGACACCGTTTCGCCCGCTATGTTGTGGTCCTTCAAGTTTTTTATACAAGTCTGGGCCTTTTTCAGCCCGTCGTTTTACTTTCCCGTTTCTTTTGGAAATCCTGATGTTGCTCCGTTGCTGGACCCTCTTCTTTTTTTTTTTCCTACTCTGTTGTTGTGAGTCTCCTGTCATCCCCCCAACCCAAACTCGGGGCGCCACCCGTGCTACCTAGCACGGGCAAAGGATACGAAGTTTTGCCTTCTCTGTTTTGCGCTTTGCTTTTTTTCAGCCACCCCCTCTGTTAACAATTCCCGTTCCGCTTCCGAACGCCGTTCGGGCCCTTTTCAAAAAAAGGTTCTTATTTTCATTCCCCCGTTACCAGTTTCGAGCTTTTATTGTTCCAGCCCAGCCCTTGCTCCTTCCCCAGAAGCGAGGGATTTTCCTCGCCACATCATGACTTCTTTACCCTGTTTTCACCCCTTTGTTTTCCGACCCCCAATTGCGTTCCAGTTTCTCACTGTTCGAAGACTTTTTTGATAGAAGGATGGGTTCTTTTGTCCTGCATGCACCCTCCACCCTTCTTCCTAAGGATTTTGGTGGTTGTTCTTTCTGATCTTCTGCTTTACGTGGCCTGGGGTCGGTCGCGATTTCTTGAGTACAGACCCTTGCATCTTCCCACGTTACTGAGGCCAGTTCAAAACCTTCCCCCTCTCTTTTGATCGCCGTCCTTTTCCCCCCCTCTTTTCACGCCATCTTCCATTGCCGAAGATTGGTCTTTCGTGTGTACGTTTGAAAAGATCTTTCTGAAACATTTTTATTCCTTCTTTTCCCGAGCGCCTCCTTCCCACTTCGTCCTCTTTTTTTTCCCCCGTGATTTCCCCCCATTCTGGAATTGTTAGATTCCCCCTTCTTCCAGGATGTGGAAAGTGTATAGCGGCATTACCCACCACCCTCTCTTTGTTCCGCTTTTTTTCTATTTACTTGTAGTCTTATAACTTTTTCTCGCTTCCGAGACCTCCCTTCCCCCCGGGCGTTAGTTTTTCCCGGGCCCTTTCTTCGGTGGGTTCAGGTATTGTGGACCGCAGCGTGCTTAAAGGACGCGGGGCGTTTGTGTTTAACCAAGCCCCACGTCGCGGCTTCGTCGTCCCCAACTTTTTTCCCGGTTAATCTTCGATGAATTGTTCGTTGGCACGTTCCCTTTTCTTCTCCCTTTTCAGCGGTGCCCCCTTCCTGCCCGGAGAAATGATGTTCTGATCTTGTTGCTAGACTGACTTTGTGTCCCTTTTTTCCATTGGTCCCTTCTTCGCCCCCTTAATGTCCTCGTTCTCTTCCTGACCCGCAACGAGGGCTGCGGGCGCTTTTCCTTCAGATTTGGTACCGCAGTCTTGTTTGGGACCCCAAGATCATTTTAGCCCTTCCTTTTTTCGGTTTTTGACTTTTCCTTTACCCGGCCCTTTTCACTTTTCTACGGTTTCTAGAACTAGGGTGACCTCTTTGTATGCCCGGGCTGTTGCCGTGCCCATTGAAGAGCACCTGCAACGCTGTATTCCTCTCCTCCCTTCTTTCTTCCAACCTGAGACTGGTGCAGCAATTCCAAAAAAGCAGTTGTGAGGGCGTGACCCGTCGTTACGTTTTTTTAAAGTTTCCTAACTGCCCTTCTCCCACCCCCACTATTGGGCCCCAGCCTCTCTTCCTGTCTTTTCTCGTCCCAACGTTTTTTTTTTGGTTCATGAGTCAGTTGCAAGCTGTCCGAAGGCCTAGTCGACGTCTCAGCGCTCTTCACCACGGCGTTGGAGGACAGAACCGGAGGAATGGTGTTTCCTCCCTGTTCGCGGACTCTCGTTTCGTCGATTTTCGAATCTTAGTCCTGTTTTTACATCGACATTCATTCCCTCGAACAACAAAGACGATTGGAAGTGGAAGGCTTATCGAAGTTCCCCTTGCTCTTTATCCGTCTTCTTCACTGGGGACCATCTTTGTTTTTTTATTCGGTTTTGGTGTGCGTGGGTGTGCCCGAAGCGCCGACAGAGACCCCGACACCACCCCCTCACTCAGGAGGACGACTTCTTTCTTTCCTCTTTGGTTGGTTGACGTGTATTGCACGAATCATCTGCCCCCTGCCAGACACAGATGTCATCCCTTCAGCATTCACACCCCTCGTGATTCTTACGACTGGTGAGGATTTAAGTGGCCTAGATCTGGTTTCGGCCCGGCTCCCAATATCGAAGGCACTCCAGCCCCAATTTCTTGGTTTCACCCAGTGACTCCGACTCTCCTCCCTCTAGTATTGAGACCTCCCCGGACAGATCCAGACCCCATGCTTCATCTTCCCAAGAGGGTTGTAGATATTGATTTCGACACCCCCTTTCTTTTGGCGCGCTTAGGCCCGCCCTGTCTTCAGTTTGAACCAGGAAGTAGCTCCCCGAAGGTGGACACTAGGAGCCCTTTCCCTTGGAGGTAATTTCTAGATTTCGATCCACTAATTTCGAATTTCCCGATTTTCTCAGATAAGCAAGTCTGGGCAGATTGTCTCCTTTCGTTTCAAGGATATTGGGATTTGAAAGTCTACCCCCCCCCTTTTCCCCCCTTTCCCAACCTAAGCTCTTTCTCCTGTCTTGAGCAGGAGCTCCTTATACCTCACATGCTCGTACCTCTTACCAACGCCAGGTAGGTCTTCATTTTACTGAACTATGGGAGCGGGTGCCTCGTGTAGTAGTTGTTTCCAATTTCCTTTCATTTTTCTTCAGAAGCAGGGGGGGGGTGAGGTTTGCGGGGCGGGGCGGTTTTTACTTTTAGTGAGCCGCCCCTGACTAAGTCTTTGCGGACCTAGACTTTCGTTACTTTCCTTTGTCACTGACTCCGTAGCGTAGATGGGGCCTGTCCGTGGTTTCCTCGCGACGGGAGTGGTTGTGCCTTCTGTTTTTTTTTTGGATGACCTTTTCCCTCCCGCGGCCTTCCTTTTGTTTCGGTGTTCGACGGATCGGTCCCGTGTTTTAGGTTTTTTGGCCTCTTTTGTAGAGGCTTTACACACGTTCCCCGACCCCCCCCTATGAAGTTGAAGATAGTCTTTCCCCACCTGATACCCCGGCCGCTTCAGCGGTGGATGTTTCCTTTTTTTGGATTTTTTTTTTGTTCGCTTGTTGTTTGGGACTTTCTTTTCACCCAAACGCGCCGCAGAATTGTCCCTGCCCCATGCCAACCAGCAGATCCCTCTTTTTTCCCCCGCCGCTATTCCCCTTTTGCCTGCTCGACTTTAATTTTCTTCGTACGGTTTCTTCCCTCTGCGCTTCTTTGGGATGTGTCAAATTCGTCGAGAGGTTTTCTGGGCAGAGACGCGACGTTTTTTTATATCCTATCGCGAGCACCCTCCCTGAGCAAATTAATCGAACTTCCACCGGTGATTTATTCTCGTTGTGTAATTCAATCTTTTTTCTATAGTCAGTAGGATGTCATCAGCAGGTGAGTTTTGGTGCCTTTTTTTCATGTGGTCATTTAGTTTTTGGAGGAGGTTAAACACCCAGAAGTAATACCGCCCCCGCCTCTTTGGAAGCCTTCCTGCTGCCCCGCCCGGAAGGATCTTTTCTCGCACGATTGAACAACTCAAAACTTGTTTCAACCGATTATCTGTAAGACCCCCTTGTTTTTCCCCTTCCGTCTCGGCCTCCAGTTTTCCAGGCCGACTTCCCCTTTCTTCTTCTTTTCGAGATAACCGCGCGCCCTCTTTTTTTCTCACCCGTTTAACCCGGGTCTCTCCCAAGGTCACACCTCCTCAAACATATTGCGAATCGACGCCTTTGGAAATGCTTCCTTTTCATCCTCTTTTTTTCTTTGTTCTGAGATTTTACCTATTTCCTCTGCGGACTTGCGTGTTTTTTGTTTCGGTGTTGGTCCCGTCCCCGACTGCCTCATCCGGCGGTTTGTTGTGGGTTTCTTGAAGACGCTTCTGCTGACATTGGGTTTTTTTGTGCTTCCAGGATTCTGTCTCTTACAAGTGCATACATGTCCCTCTCCCTGCTCCCGAGTTGTCTTTTCGCCGTTGCGTGAGGTCTCCACCAGGGCTGTGGATGCCCCAATTTGACCCCCTTTCGATTTTTTCCTTGCTTTTTCTATTTTTTTACCTGGAAGTCCCACTAATACCACGCCACTCGTTGAACCTAAACAAATGTGTTTTTTCGGACCGTGCTTTTTTCTTGGATTCTATGACCCTTTTCTTTTCACCACCCCCCGAGTAGGTTTTTTTTCGGGGCCGGTGATTGTTTTCGGTTTTCACAGCAGCTTCTTTTCTTCTTGAACTACCTTCCTTCCCCAAACAACTCGCCCGGTTCAACTAATGATTCCTCTTCTTAAAGCGTGTGACTCTCTGGAAATGTTCTTCTGGGAGAACTTTTGCTGAGGTTTTGGTGCCGATCCCCCACCTTGTATCGCCAAGGTTTTCCCTCTGGCTCACCTGCGCGTTTAATTGTGTTCTCGGGAAAGAAAAAATCGTTATCCCTTCTTTTTTTCATGATTTTTCATGTGGTTCTCCCCGTCCTACACTCGTCCTTTTCGCAAGTCTTTTTTTGTGCAGAAATATCAGAAGGAAGCGCCCCGATTCACTTAAAATTGTTTTCCTTCACTCCCTGTCAGTGTCCACCCCTCCGGACGTGGTACCCACCTTAATCTAGGTCCGAACGTCTGCAAAGGTCCCTGAATTTTTACATTCCCGCCCCTACGTAAACCTCTTTGCCTTAGGTTTCCGTCCCTCGTACCGTTTACAACGTTGTGACCTTCCATCGGTGCACTCCCTGCGCCGCGGGGACTTGGTAAAGGCCTCGCGTTCCCCTGATTTATTCTCATTTACGGCTCCCGCGTTTGATAATCTGAATTTTGAACTCTCCTTTCTTTCCTGAGTTGGCCCTACCAATCCTTTCAGCTTAGGGGTTAGCCCTCCCTGAACGACCCAAGCCCGCTTTCAACTCATCGACAAGTTTTGCCCTCCACCCCCCCCGTCCCGTTCAACGGCCCCCAGGCCCACCGCTGGTAGGCGATGCCTTCGCAGTTGAGAAATCCCCTTCGACCATCTTTGCCTTTTCCAACCAACCTGTTTTGTCGACGACTGATGATGTGCGGAGTTTCGGTTTCGTGTAATGAAGGTAGGGATGCTTGGCGGCTTCTTTTCCCCCGATATGTATTCGCGATCTTGTACATTTCGTGGGAAAATAGGCCTCCCGGCTTTCTTCCCCCTTCGTGCGACGCTTTTTTCTATTTGCCGTTTCTTTTTTTTTTTTGGATTTAACCCCCGTTTTTGTCTATCTTCGACGGACCCCACCCAGATGTTTTCTTTTGGCTCTTTATTCAGCGGATAGCCTCTTCTGTGTCAGGCTTTCTTTACGGTGATCAAGGGACACGCTTTGTCCACGCCTTTTTTTTGGACAGATAAAACAAGCCCCATATCCAACAGCTGTTTACAGTCATTCGCGTGTGCAGGTTTGGACCTTTTTTTGGTATTCGTATCATCTCTTTTTTCTTTCATTGGTTCCACTCTGTCTTGTCCCTTCCAAACTCTCTGTGTTGGAGACTGCTTTTTGTCATTATTTTGGCTTCCCTCCCGCAGTCTCGCTTTGGTTGCAAAGAAGGTGGGATGCAATCTTCTGGCCCGTAGCCATTTCCCGCTTCCTTGGCCTCCCACCTCACCATGCGTCTTTGCGTCTACTTTCCCGTCCCCTTTATTGAATTTTTTACCCTCACTTGCATTTTACTCCTTTTACCTTGCAACCCAGACTTTGCAGACCCGATTTCCCTAGGTTCCCCCTTATTCAATTTCCCTTCAAGGGAAAACGCCCTTTTCCCAGTGCTTCTATATGAGACCACCGATGATATTTTCCGAGAGGCGTCTTTTTTCACATTCTGCCTCAAGACTGATCTATCATTATTGTTGTTTTTCTTTCTCCCCCCGCGCCATTTCAATTTGACTTCCTTTTTGATCGATTTACCGCTCTGAGAGTTTTTTTTTCGGGTTCCGTCGAGCCCTTTTCTTCCAGCGTGGCTTTTGTCATCCCTTTTACCTGGTCCAAAAGTACGACTCTTTAACGTGTGGCTGGTCCACATCCGCTGCACAAGACCCGGGTACTCTTCCCTCATACCTTTTTTCCCAGTGGATGCCTTTTTTTTATTGTCTGGACGCGATCCTCGACATCTTCCATCGTTCCCTCGGCCCCGGCCTTGATTTTTTCTGACCCGCTGGTTTCTTGAACCTGTGGGTGCGGGAGGAAATCTGTAACCACCTAAGTCGTATGGGAAAACCTTTTTCTCAGCTCCCGAGATTTCTCTCCTCACTCGCCCACCGTTTGCAGAAAATTATCTTTTCACTAATTCACCAGTTTTCCATCGCATCCTGCGGGGTTTTTCTAAAAACATGTCTTCTTTTCCTTTTTCTCTTGCCGTCATTTTTTACGTTTTATGCTATTGCCCAGTTCAACACATCCGACTTATCCCCAATCCCTCTAGGACGATCATTTCCCCCTTCCAGAGCCTACATTGGCTTCCTCTTTTTTCCAAAGAAGCGTCCCCTTTTTTCGATTTTTGAATTTTCCCCTGCTGAACAGGTTGAGAAGTTCGAAGGGGTGCATTTTGTCTAGCTGGTTAAAAATTAATGATTGTTTTCTGTTCCTCTTTTCCTTGTTCGCTTTTGCTTCCTTTCTTCCAAAGAACACAGTCTCGATGTTTGACTGCCGGAGCGCGTTAGTTTTATTTGACCACGCGCCGGGGTCCGGTTTGAAAGTTGACGTTTTCCCCCCCCTGCTTTGCCCTTTTCTTCCCGGCACCCCTGTCGGATCCCGTGTTTTTCCCTTCCTTTTCTTTAATTTTTTCCCCCCGTCTAGTTGTGCTCTGGCTGGCGACCCCTTTATTTCCTTCCTCTCTTGTTTTCTGCTCCGCTTCAAAGCCCTCCCTCGCCACCACCCCTGGGGATTTTCCCCTTTCACCCTTCCCATGGGACCCCCTCCCGACTTCCCATGGCGCCTGGTCAGTTGGACCAACGCACCAACGACCTTCCAGCCCGATTTCGCGCCGGTCAAGTTCCCCACCGGTTTCCTCAAGCCCGCCCGTCTCGTGTTCTGCTTTCATTCTCGCCAAATGGAGTACCTGCTTTTTCTCCCTTGGGGGACGACCCCTCTCTTCAGCCACTCGGTTGTGTCTGTCTCCGGAAGCTTCTTGCCTTCCTCGCTTTGTGGGCGGGGAAGCGGGGTCCTTCGCACGTTCGGGGACACTTGGTCTTGGTGTCGACAGCTGTGTGAGACGCGCCGCCTCGGAGTAAATCTTTCCCAGCCTCTTTCAGCCTTTGACAGCTTTTGGCCCTCTGTGTGATTTTTCTTTCGCGAAGTTTATCCACGCCCCGACAATTCCATCTCTTTTTGTCCGTTTCTGTCTTGAGGAGACACGAAATTCTGTAGTTGGGAATTTATTTAGGTGAGAGTGAATCGTAGGCCAGCTTCCCTCTTAATCCGCGAGGCTCCGATTCCCCGTATGCTTTCCCTTTTTCTTTTCCTGTGTCTGCAAAGGTACTCCCTTGGCCCTCACAACCCACCCTGTCGCGGCACTTCGCGCGCACGTTAGTCTTCTTTTTCGGCTCTTTTCTTCCTGGGGGAATTCCATCTTTTTCTTCGCGCACTGACATTTTATTCGCGCTTTTCTTGTCGGGGATTCCGGCTTCGTTGGTGTGCATTGCGTCGGGTCACAATTGGGACCGGGACTCTGACTCAAAATCGGGGTTGTCTCTTTGGAGTGCCCTTTTTTTTTTCCCGCTTTTACGTTGCCTCTCCATGTTATCTGTATCTTTTTTGGTTTCCCCCTTAGGACTTGGTCGTTTGAGTTTTCTCCTCCGTAAACTTCCTGCCATACGAGCGCTATCGATCGGGCCCCGGGGTTACTGTTCCCGTCCGCCTTTCGTTTTACTCGTGATTCACAAGATGATACTAAGGCCCTTTCCTTTTTTCTCTTTTTGATCCACACCTCGCGAGTACACGTTTTGCTCCTTTTCCCTTTGTAGAAACCATTGGGTTTACTTGTTGCTCCCGATGATGTTTTAAACCCCCCTGGCCATGATGTCTTTTCTCAAATCAAATATTTATTTCAAATTTCAGACAAGGTCTCCCATTGACCCCATTATATTGTGCGGAAACTGTACTTTTTTTTTTGGCCGGCCAAGGTATTTTTCTTCCCTATGCTCACTTCCCCCAATGGTTTAGTCCTATGTTCTCGCTCTTCTGCGTTTTCCTGCGGATTTCGAATTGCAACCCTGACACCCCCCTATGAACTGTCGTTCACCAGCGTTCTGTTTTTCGTTCCAGGAGGCCAGAGTTTCCCAATTTTTTGAGCCCCCTGGCCTGACATCTCGGCATATCTCGTCCACCGTCCCTGCCGCAGTGGTTTCGACCACTTCTTGCCCTCTGAGAACGGACATTTGTTGTCTTTTTTCTTTTCGTTACGCGTTGTTCGTGTCAATTGCGAAGAGGGGTAGTCGTTTCCCGGTGTCGTGTCGTTCGGAGGGCCGCCGTGTGTTGACCTCGGGCATTGCGCCCCACTCGTCGTCCGTTGGCGCCCCCACATTCTTGGCTTCTACGCGCTTCATCACACTTCACCAAGCGATACCTCCATCCGGAGGAAACCTTCCCCCACGCCTTGTCTGTTCTTTCAGGAATGTTTCTGGAGGAGCTGATCGCTGGAGTAAGTCCTGTCCCTTCTTTGTTGAAAAAAGTGGTCATTAGTGGGTCCTCGCTCCGGTACTTCACAGAGGGTATCTCAAATCATCATCTGGCGACAAGCCCTCTTCCCCGAGGTGGTACAGCCATAGGCGCAGAGGACGCAACTCCGCCCCTCTTACGAATTCGGACTACGGCTAGCGGTTGCGATTAGTGCTTAATCGCGCTGGGTGGTTTTCGGTGGCTGATACCCCTCGCGGAGTTGCTTTTACTCTAGGGGATGGATGTTGAGTTTATTTTTTAGTTCTGGCGTGGGGCTGGTTTTGGGCCTCGATGCCCCCTTCTGTCGCCACCTGTCCGCCTTTTCTTATTCTGCCCCGGATCTCGTTAGTAGCGTCAAATCATTCCCAGAGGGTTTCCCCCACCCACGCTTCCGTTCTTTCCCACCCGTGACGACTCCCCATGGTTTTAATTTAGTACCAGCTCAGTTCCTGTTCTTGCTGAGTCTTTCCGAAAACACTCAGCTACTTCCCCTTGCAGAATGCGGCCGTTCTTTCTCCTTCTGACGTCGCATTTATTTCGACGCTCTTTTGCGCAGTTTTTTCTCATCAGGACCTTTTGTTTTCTTTTCCCAGGAGACGTGGGGGGGGCCCCCTTCCACGTCCCCCCCCCCCGCGACCTTACGCACCTGCGCTTCCCCCCAGGCTCTCCTCAAGGATTAGTGCGCATTTTTCGAAACGTCCCTTTTGAAATGCCCGGCCTGGACGATCTTTATATTCCCGAGCCCGATTTCCCACCTGCGCCACATTTTTTTCTCTTTTATAGTTCTTGTATTGCTTTTGGTGTTGGAGTCGCCAAACCCCTGCGCAGCCGTGCCCTTTCACCTCATTCCCAATTCCTCACTCTTATGATGGAACATCCTTCCTCCCACATGTCAGTTTTTTAAATTGATATGTCTTTACAACATTTTGATTTGATTTAACAAATCGACTTGTCATGACCAAACCCCCAGAAAGCAGGGCGGGTCGTCTGGGAGCGTACCACACCCTCTAGCACAGAAAGTTTTTCCTTACGGCCCCACTCGTTTTTTTTGTAGCTTTCTGTTACCCTCTCCTTCCTCCACTTTTCACCCACAGCTGTCGGTTCGGGCAGGGGAACTTCTGTCCTTTTTATGCACCCACTCCAAAACTAAATACAACCCCCCTCGGCCGTCCCACTTGCAACAGCGCGGAGTGAGACCCGCTTCCCAAAACCTCTCCCCCCTTTCCGCACCGCTTTTTCTCTTTTTTTGACAACCGGTGTTCCTTTTTTTGTCCATGGACTGCGGCGAGTGCGTTGCCGTTAGCGCCGAGGCCCAATCGCGGCTTTTTTGAATTTCTTAGCGTTTCTTTCCGTACACCCACAGACGACCCTCTTTTAGCAGTTTCAAAAATTCCCAGTTACCAATATCTTTTAATTTACTTCTTTTTTTTGTTGACGTTTATTCTTTTATTACCCCTCTAAGCTTAGGCCATAATTCCCCTCCCTTTTTAGTCAGGATTGTATCGTAACAGTTTTGGTTCAAACCTTCTAGTATAGTCGATATGGAACTCAAGCGGCCCCCGATCCGACCTCTTCTACGCGGTTCCCTGCCAAGAGCCCTACTACCCAGTTGCCCCTGGTATTGCGTTTTCGGACCTGAAGCCAGCGGGTTCCAACGTTGGAGTGCCACCTGTTGCCGTCGTCCAACCCTTCGCGTTGGATGACGTGTACCTTTACTGGAGCGTATTGTTGCTTTCATTTGTTTTTATAGTTTTTTTTCCAAGTCATCCTTCTTCGGGTCCCAAAGGTCTGGCTTGTTGAGACCACGTTTCTTTCACCCGCTTGAATCAAGGATAACTTTTTTACCCCAACCGAAGTGTGGCCCCCGATCGGGGGTTCTGTTTCGTTTGGTTTTTTTCCTTTTCTTTTCACGCACGCTTTTGCTATCTTTCTTATACCCAGCTTGATGCCCCCCCCATCTTCGCGTTCCAACGAAAACGTATATCTCCCTCGATTCTTCCCTAATCGCGCGTTCTTCTATGCGTCGCTCTTTATTCAGGGAGTCCCCTTTTTTCCCCCCGCTGAGTTTGGCGGTTGTTTCCCAAACAGGGAGCGCCCCTCCCACGCCTCTCGGATATCCGCGGTGCTTCGTCTCATGGAAAAAGGAAAATTTGCCCGGATGTTTTTTTTTCCGGTTTGTAGAAAGTCGCCGAGTGACCCATTTCCGGCCTGTTCCCTGGTTTTCTCGGTCTTTCACCGTCTGACATTTTTCCTTGATAGTCGCCCCCCTCCCCCCTCCCCGGTGGACGCCCTCGGCTGAAAAAATCATTCTTTCATCCGTTCATTTCCTTTCACTGTCCAGTCCTTTTCACCTTTTTGGTCAAGCGAAATGTTTTTTCGGGACACCCCGACTCCCTTCACCCCGCTTTTCTTCCTTCTCAAGGCCACAGTGTTCCCCCTCCACGACCTCAAAGAGCCCCCCCCTTTTGCCAAAGTAGCACTCGTTGCAACGGCACTACGGATTTTTGGGTATCGAAATCCGAAGCGCGCATACCGATTCGTGGAAGGCCGAAATTCAACGGACTTAAAGGATTCGCATCCAGTTGTGGTACTAATGGGCTTTTTTTCTGGGTCTCCCTCTAAGGCAATCCCCTCAAACAAGACTAATACGTAACCCTGGCATTTCCGAGCCCCAAAAAATCTTCGCACAGCCATTTCCTTAATTACCCGAAACCCTCCCCATCTTAGATGAATCGACAACACCACCACCGCTTTAGGACACGGCCTCTCCCTTTGGGCAGTAGTTCCTTCTTTTAGTTCGCGTATGGAAATATTGCGTGCATGATTCTTCCACCTCCACCCTTCTTGTCGAAGATTGCTTGGATCCTATTTGGTTCGTTTCAGATTTGCAGGTCGGTTTGTTTTCTTTCGTTCGCATGCCCTTGTAACCCAACAACTGCGTCCATTTTTGTAAGAACATTTCTTTTCCCGGGAAGGGGCCCCACGTTCTTTACCTCACCCAACTGGTTTAGACACTAAACGATGGGATTCAATTGGCACATTCTTCTTGGATGTGCTGTGTGACGAGATTTTTTTCTTCTTCTTTCGCACTACCTCAACCACTATGGCGAAGGTGGGTCCGTATACGCAGGGTCCGGGGTTTACGGATGTATGTACATCACCTCTTACCTCGTCAACACGGCGCCTCTCTGTGAACCGGTCTGCGACGAGACACAGATCTCCCCCACATCGCCGTTTTCATTTTCTGACCGCCGAAGGGTCATTAGTTTCCATGGGGGATTTGCTGTCTGTACCAAATTTTTCTTCCTTTGCTGTTCTTTCAGTTGAAGACCGGGGTTCGAATCCTGTCTTTTACAAAACAATCGCCTATTGGTAGAACATTTTTGGCATGCAATGCCCCAATACATCGATCTGCCATGATTTCGTCCCCCCACCGACTTTTGCTCACGGCCCCCACCGCTACATTCGGGCTTTCCCCAAATATTTCCGTGCGGTCGTTTAATGCCTCTTCCCCCGCCCGCCCCCCGCGTGCTCTTACCTAAATCATGGAATTTCTTCTTGTCTCTTTCAAGTCTCATTTCGTCCATAAGCTTGCATCGCAATCCCCTAACAGTCAAATGGTTATTCATGTCACTTTTTTTCCCCCAAAATTTGACCTTCACCCTTCTAGTTACCCCGTAGGCAACGGATCCCAGTTCTTTACCTGCCCACGATGATACGTGACGTACCTTAGTTGCCATTATATTTGGCACACCCCTCCATGAATCTTAGTACCTAGCAACTGTTTCTTTAACACACCCCTACCAATCTCGTGCCAGGACACACCCTCCCATACACATTCCTTCCACCTTTGTGGAAGCTAGACCTTTAATAAAATACTAAGTTTACCTTCTTAACACCCTAAATGATCCACCGCGATGCCGATATACATGGTTAGTTTGAAGCTGTACCACTGGTGAGCTCCTTCCTTTTTGCCCTTTTAGATTTATTATTACGGTCCTCCAATTTTTTTCCCTTGCAGTTCAGTGTTCATGTTTTACACCAACACCTTACACCTTTCCCCCTACGTGATCAGTGATTCTATCTCCTTTTTTGCTCCCCCTTTTTTTATTATTTTTGTTCGGTTGCCCGTGACTCCATTGCCCCTTTTTTTTTTTATCGCCACCGAAGTGCTTATTTGTTTTTCCCCTTATGGTTTCAGCCCAACCCCCCTTGTTTTTCACATGGCCGTCCGGTCTGGGAAAGCCTTCCATGTCCTCTCGTAAAACACATACGTGGTTCACCTCACTGTTCTTTCAAATCAAAAGCGATGAGAGGCCATTACGACGTCACGAAGTCATCAAACCTAGATATTTCTTTTTTCCCCCCCCCCATTTTTGCAGAAAAATTCCGTTTCTCCCCCTGAACTCCTTCGTGCCAATAGCTTAGCCTTCTCGTGGCTTCTAAAACTTCTTTGTATACAACGCGTACCTTCCTGTTTTCCTTCTTCTTCCGTTCTTCGGTATTTAATAAAAAGAATCGAACTTCGCCCAAGTTCTCAAACTTTTTTCCCGTCAGACTGATAACCACCAAGAAATTCGCCTACCTTTTTTGTTTAAATTAAGACACGATTTTTGAGGCAACCCCCTAAGTTCGAACCGTTTTGCTTGACTGTTCGACGGGTTTTTCTACAAACTTTTTTCGGCTCCGCGCTGGTAAGAACGCCACTAATTACTGTGGGAGGCGGGCGTCCTCTTAGTGTCGCGTCGGGTGTTCCACTGCGCCCAATTCAGCCTGTGCTTTTTTTGTGGGCCGTTTGTCGGGTCGTAGCACAGTACCGTGGGGTTGGCCGGGGAGGGGGGCTCTCGCCGGGGTTTCTTTTTGATCTGTTTCTTTTGCGGTGTGGGAGGCCGGGGGCGGCGTAGTTTTTTTGGTTTTGCGCCATGTTTTCGTTGACCAGGGAGCCTGTGCTTCCGCCAGGTCGTTTTGCCGTGTTGGGAAAGCCCCCCTCGTGACCTTTCTGTGGCCGGTAAAACTTTCCCCCAGAATCTTTTTCTGTCCGATGGGGAGTGGGCCCCAACTCTCTCTGTTCTCCTTTTTGTTTCTGTATCTTTACTTCCCAGCGGGCACCCAACCTCGATGAAGTTAGTTCCCCCCTATCCCGGAATGCTACTACGTTTGATTCAACCCTTTACCCGCCCATTTGTTAATCAGGACGCTTGTTTTTTTCACCCACACACATAAACTTTTCTGTACAAATTTTAACTCCACTTGATCCTCCCAGGCGGCGGCCATCTCCCCAACGTTTCCCCGCGCACGGCCATAACCCAGGTAAAAACTTTCTCGCCTTTTTTTTCTTTGTAAACAATAACTGCTACGACTCCCGCAACTTCTCTCAGCGACCGCCAAGAAGGAAAGCTTGTTTACCTTATGATGGACCCCACGTAGTTGTTCCTCACCCTTCGAAACGTAAGACCCTGTCACTAAACACCCTCGGTGAATACTTCTGCGAAAAAAAGCTTTTCTCTAGGTATACCATTCAACTTACCAACCGTAGGAGAACAAGTGCAGTTTTTCCCCATTTTGTCTACCTATTCTTTCAAATTTTGGTTAAGTCGATTTGGTCTGAGACCCATTTCTAACACTTACAGATCCCCTTCAACCTGTTCCACTACCTCCGATTGAATCCCCGCGACCAGACGTCTTATTACGCCTCATCCTGGGCGGCTCATTTGACAACGCAGCGGTTAGCGTTCCGTGGCCGACACGCTTTTATCATGCAGTTATTAGGAGCTCCCTTTTCGGCGCTAAACTAGTCAACAATATTCCTTCAAACAGAGTCAATCTCGGACATTGGATCAAACATTTGGAACAATTATTTTTTCGTGACACCACGCCGCCGTTCCAAGTGGGCAATTTCCCTAGACCAAAGCGGACAATCAACAAAACCCCCCCCTTTACTCTTAACCTAGCTTGCGCGCGAATGAAGATTGTCGATCTTCTTCTCCACGTTTAGCGTGTAGCCGAGCCAATAAATCCCAAACGGCAGTTCTTAGCGGCTCCCGGGTTACCAACGCGTTCATGATCGAGAGCCATTGTCGTTGTTTACCCTCGGTGGATGGTAGATGGCTGGCTGGGTTTTTTCTTTCCCCTCAGCGCAGGGTTCTGGCTCGTCTTCAACAAATTTTGGGTCACTATCTAATGTGGACTATTGCCATAAACCTCCCTTGTTGGGCCCGTCGAGTGATTCCCACGCGCTCAAGCTACCTTCCCTGAGCACGACAGACCATTCCTCTTCCGTTATCGATTCCTTCTTTACTTCATTAAATGAATTGGCGGTACTCGTTGCTTTGACCGCCGCCCACAGGCTGTATTACGATAGTATCTACGTGAACGCAGCTTCTCTTTTTTTTAACTCCCAGTCCTGCTGTCCCGATGCATCGTTTTAAAAGGTCCAAACGATCCCATTTTACCTATTGACCCTCCCCTTCGCAAGCGTGTGCCCATTGAAAGTCCCGGTGGCGATCCGGGGGTGAACCCTCTGTGTTCCTCCCTTTTGGTTTGCAAAACCAAGGCTTTTGCCGGCACTCCTTGACCCTAGACCCACTTTCCTGGGTGGATTTCATTTATACCTAAACTGGTTTTATGCGCCCCCACCCCATTGGACCCCACGCGGGCTTTCTGCCAAGTCAAACCCAAGGGAAATTTTTTAGGACAAATTTGCCAGCTCCACCGTACGCAGTTGTCGTATTCGGATCACCGCTGTCCCCAGACTGTCCTTTGCGATTTTTCCCCCGCCAACTCTGGCAGGCCGGTTTGTCTCGCTGTTGGGCCGTGATGCGCCCTCGTGACGGATGTGATCTTTCCTTTCCCCCCCATTTTCACCAAATCGGAATGTCAAATGTCCTACAGCTATTCCAACCCCGCGTATCTTACTTTTTGGCGGGCCCAAGACTGTGCCCGAGTGTCCCCATTTTCCAAATGAACCACCGGACACCTGGCCTTTTCATTTTTGATACTCCGACCACCGCCCCCTTCAACACATGGACCACTCTTCCCTTCACGGGGTCTCCCGCTTTTTTTCTGGTTGTCTTACGGGCTTTTTTTCCGCCAGCGCCACCAAATTTGTGCAAGAATCTCTCTTCTTCCCGGTTCATTGGGAGGTCAACCCGACGTTTTTCCCACCAACCTGCTGCCCCACTCTGCGCAGCCCACCGCGCCCTTGCCCTCCCCCCCCCACCCATACTGTTTTTTTTCCACATCCCCCCATATCATACCCACAAGGTCCCAACGTTTAACTCCGTTTCCCCAGGCAGATCACCATCGTCGAATTTTACTCCCCGCTTTGTTCTGTCGGCGCCGCAGATGGGCCCCCCGTTTTCTGTCACACCCACTCTCCCGAGGCGACACAAAACTTTCGCTCTGATGAAACAGTGACACCTCTCAACTCATACGGTCCCCCTAGAGAAGGCCCCAGGTTTTTACGCAATTTCCCGCACCCCCTCATTCTTCTACACCGCAGTTTTGCTTGGACAGGACCCTGTCAATCCTTGCGCCGATTCCACCCTCCCGACAACGACGGTGGCCTCCATCTTTGTCCCGGAGGGCAGTTACTCTTGTTTGGTGGTTTTGGCTGTCTTAAGTCTTTTCGTTTCCTTGGCGGCTTTCCCGATTATTTTTTTGTCCTTGCATAGTGGGCCGAGTAATACTAGTTTGCTTGAAGGATTGTTGGGATTTTGATTCAACCAGACTGTTCCCCCTTTGTAAAGCTTGTTTCGTAATTGAGCGCGTCCTCTAGCGTTATCTCGGGTGTAAGGTGTTCTTTGCCGGGCCTTTCTACTACACTCGCGTCAGCGGGCGTGCCACACGATTCCGATGCCCCCCATCTTTATGGAGCGCCCCTTTTCCTTGCCCCCAAGCTGGCGACCGCTCGTCCCGGTGCGGGATTTCCTCCAACCCTTTTTCGAGGCTCGTGAACACCTTGCGACGTCTGTGCCGAGACGCTGTCTCTCTACCGTGCTGTGGATTTCATCGTTCCGTGTAGTGCCTTCCTTTAATTTTCCCGAAGCTCTCCGTTGTTCGCGGGGGTTGAACAGTCGAGGGGCTGTTGGCCTGGGGTGATGATCGTTTCGTTTTGAACCGGAGAGAATATCACCAACCTCTCGCCGGATCAGATTATTTCTTGTTTCACCAACCGAAATTGCGTTGCTTGCGGCCTTTCTAGCCCGAGGATTTGCTTTGGGTTGTCGCTTGGGCTGAGCGTACCCACAACGCCTCCCTCCTAAGGTGAAGGTCACTTTTCTTTCTTTTCCATCAACCGCCGCCATAATATTGATGGTCCAACGTGCCTTCCCCTCCTCCCCCCACTTGTAGGCCCCAGATCCCCCCCTTCCTCGGGCTGGAACTTTTCGAGATTTTTACAGGATCAAAATCCTCGCGTGTTTTACATAACCACCCCCATTACGCTTTTTGGTCGCCCCTTTAGCTCACTTTCCAAACCCTCCTGAACATAGGTCTGACCTGGCCCCCCACTCGTTTTGAGGGATAGGTGTCTCCGTAGAGATGAAGTATTTGCCCACGTTCTCAGCCCCCCGAACAGAAATTTGTTCGGTGCGCGGCATGGGTAATTTTTAGCCGTTTTTGGGAACCCCACATTACTGTACACCCACCCTAACTTCCTTAACAAATCCCTCCTCGCATTTTCCTTTTAACATTGACCCAACCCGAAGCCTTGTAGTCGGTCCCCTTATGCCACTAAACCCAACAGTCAAAGATTTCTCTTTCAGTTCTACTACCTCCAAAGTTGGTAACAC
>Ga0179593_1572158_pt1 | contig 21131 bp, 26 predicted proteins | sample CZODoug2_1_08_16_FD_185931 | JGI IMG/M metagenome (GOLD analysis project Ga0179593, IMG submission 185931) | Vadose zone soil fungal communities from Angelo Coast Range Reserve, California, USA - CZODoug2_1_08_16fungal (PacBio error correction) | ecosystem: Environmental > Terrestrial > Soil >... | reverse complement strand
TTTTGAAACAACGCCTTTTTTCTTCCCCCTTTTCTCGTCGGTTCCCGGATTTTTCTCTGGGTCCGATCGAACTGAGAGCGGAGTAACAGGCAATTTTCGCGCCGTCCTTCCTCTCGCAGATCTCTCTTCCCCGAGCAGGCGTCTCCGTTACCAACAGACCCCCTGTATTACAGATTTGAAGGGTTTTTTTTTCTACCGGCAGACACGCCTGATTTTTCTTCTCGAGGCTCCTCCCATGTTCGGCTGCACCGTTTACGAACCTTTTTGAAATGAAGCTGCTCCAGTACTATTTCCCCTGCATCGTGCGGCGCTTTTTTTTTTCTTTTCTCCCTGGCGGGACCTCTCCCCTCCCGGACATAGAATCTCAGTCCGCCACTTTCCCCCGATGCCTTAAGTTATCTCGCCTCCTCCCCGGCCAACGCCCCCTTTTTTTTCCCCTTGTATCGAGAGATTTCCTTTCTACGACCCGTGACCATGCACCCGCTGCCGTCACTGGGAATAAGGGCCTCTCATTTCGCCTTCCACTTCCTCCTGAGCGACTTCCTCCTCCTCCGAAAGTCAGAATATCGACGTTTTCGAGACAACTTCCCCGAAATAAATTAATACACGATATACTATTTCTCCTTTCCCCTCAAGGCACGTTCGATTTTTTTCCTTCTCTGCCTGCGTCTTTTCTCCTCCTTTCTCCCTATACAGTGGCGACGAAGAATGAGGCAATTCGAGCATTTTTCACTTATGTCCCTGCTACGAGTTCAATAGTATGGTGGAATTATTTTTTCTTCTTCCCTTTCCTTATCAGCAGAAGCGTTTCTGTCCCCCTCTCTCCCCCCTTTTTTCAGAGATTAAGTGCATCTTCTTTCCTACCATGTGAAAAGAACATTGATGGAGGGGGCCCTCTCCCTAGAAGTAGAAGGCGTCACCTTGGGAACCCGTTGGAAGTCTATCCGCCTGCCCCCCTCCTGCAGAAGCTGCCGAACTTTCCTTTCGATGCACCGCGTCGTGGCTGCTCTTCTTTCCCTCTTCCCCTTTTTTCCCAAAGACATGCGCTTTTTTTCCTTATCAGACCCTCGGCAAGTAAGGTTTCTTGTGGTCCTCCCTGAGAACAAGCCACCGCGCCTAAGGCGACGCATCAAGTCTTCTCTCTTGGTCGGTTTTCCTTCCTTTTGATCCGCTAGCGTACGCCCTCCTCTCTCCCCCTTTTTTTTTCAACAAGTTAGACCTCATTTTCATGAGGAGGCGACGACTCCGTGCTCCCCCCCTACCGATTTGTGATTTATATCTCTTTGGTGAGGCGATAATCCCACACCCTTTCCCTCCCCCCCCCCCCTCCCTTCGAGAATGCCCTTTTCTCCTTGATGAGGTTCTAACTGTTGAACCCAAAAATATGATTCCGAAGAGACGCGCGTTTTCTTCTTGTGCCTTCATCACCCCCTCTCTCTTTGATGCGGCGCATTAGGAGCGGTCGCAGAAGAACGAGGCGCTTTTTTTCCGGATCCTACAAGACGAACCTTATTCTTGCCCCTCTTTTTTTTTTTTTTTTTTTTTTTTTTTTTCAATGTTTCCTTGTTCTTTTTGATTGAGAGAGCTGTCCTCCTGTGCAAGCGCGTCGACAACACTTCTCCCTCGGATTGCATTTGGCAGCGTTCAGGAGGCGTGAGACCCCTTCAAGATCGGAGAGAAGTCCTTTTTTTTTTTTCCCTGAGACGGGTTCGGATTTGTCCTCCTAGGAGGTTCCCACCCTTTTGATCCAGCTAGCTACGAGCTCTCCCCGTCCTCCCCTCTAGAGATTAGAGCCGTTTCTTCCTCAGCGCAGCGATGCCACCATACTATTTTTTTCCCTCTTCCCTTTTTTTTGAGCGATTTCGTCTCCTCCCTCTTTGAAACGCTCGATGGCACTCCCCCACCACCCCTTCTGAGACAATGTAGACGTCTCCCATCCGCTGCTGCCCCTCCCCCGGCCTTTCTTCTCGAAAGTGTCTTGCGGATCACCCTGCCTCAGCGGCCCCTTTTCCGAGGATGAAAGCACTTTTGACTTTCTTTCCTCCCTTTTTTTCGAGCGCTTTCTTCTTCGAAATGCTAGGACGCTAATGATTTTCTCTGAGGCTTCGACAGAGCTTTTTTTTTTCCTCCTCTCCTCGCGCGGCCCTTCTCCCCCCTTCCCCCTTTTGCGTCGGCGTTGATGAGAGATTCGTAACTTAAAGCTTCTGCGGAATGGATAGATGTCCGGGTCGGTCCCTTCGCCCTCTTCGCCATCTCAGCAAGGCTGAGGATCCCGATGATGGTAGAGATTTTTCCCTTCTTCCTTTCGAATGCGCCATCGCTTTGTCGCTCCATTTTTGCCGGTTTCGGGCATCGATCAGACGGAAGATTCATTAGTTTTTTCATGAGAAACGTAAAATGCCTCTGCCGTAACTTCCTTTTTGGTAACTTCTCTCCCCCTAGCGTTAGAGCGACGGCGGTTCTGTCAGAGGACTAGGTGTCCCCTTTTCTGTGTCGATCGCCCCCCCCCCCGCTCTCTTGGCCGATCGCGCCGGGGAGTTCATTACAACACCTTTTCGTTATGTCAACCGACGAAGACAGCCCCTGCCGCATTTTTTACCTGCAGACTGCCCCCTCGGCGGTTACTCCCTTCCCACCTCCCTCTTCGGGGGGCAAGCCGTAAGCGCTCGCACCCACTTGGAATCGGGCAGGTCCTTTAGCTCTCCTTCGCGTGCCGATCGCTCTTTTCTTTTTTTTGAGAGAGGACCCCTCCTCTGTCGAAATGCCCTTGCCGTTCCTCTTGCCAAAGTAATCTTGTGGGCCCCTTCCCTTGGATTCACAGAATGTCGCGGCGTTTCTCGTTATGAGAACATTTTCCAGGCTGTATTCGTCGGTGCGTTTACTCCCGTTTTTTTGTCTCAAGCCCCCCCCCCCCCCCCCCCCCCCCCATCGCGACGGCCAAAGATAGCTCTGGGCAGATTCAATGAGAAAACAAAGATTCCCCTTCTCGCGGGGTGTTTTTTTGTGCCCCGACGCTCTCACGCGATGTCAGAGTCTTCGTAACCTGGGGTTCGGCGATTTACCATTTTTGGTTTTCACTTTTTTCATTAGGTTTCCGGAAGGCACCAGTCACCTTATCGATGCACGCAACCTCTCTTGGGGGTTAGGTCTCCCCCCTTTTCGGCATTCGGGCAAATGACGGCACCTCTCGAAAACAGGACTCGAGCGCATTTTTTTTTTTTCCTTTTCCCTCGATCCGCTCCTTTCAAGGCCGTGACATCGATCTCAGTCGCACCCTCTTTCCCCGATGAACTTAAGTTATAGCTCTCAACTCGCACGCTCTTTTTTTCTTTCGCGCAGCTGGTTCTCCCGACCATTGCACAGATTCGACCGCTCTTTCATAAGGGTCGTCTACATTTTTTTTTCCCCTTAGGCCTGACCGCGCGTACGTTGCGCTAGAAAGGAGCAGCATCTTTTCTAGGCCACTGGGTTACCCCCTCGTTTCCCCCCTCACCCTAATAAAAGCCTGCCAGAGGAGAAGGTGCCCGACAAGGCACTTTTCGCCCTACGGTTTCCTCAGCCGAGAAGATGGATAGACTTCCCCTGTCAGAAGAACTCTTCCAATCGGCGGTTAAGATTGAGCCTGATTCCTTCGGCGTGAAATAGTATGGGGCGGAATCGGGGTCCGGCAGCTATCCTGCCGGGCGGGCCTTCCCTTCCCGCAATGGTAGAGGCTTAAGTAAGCGAGGTTACCCTTTGTGAAAAGGAAGATGTGATGGTAGTCCCCCTAAAGAAAGTCGCAGGAGCCCTTTTTCTTCTGGGGGGGGTTGGAAGTTCTCTGGACCCGGTGCGTTCCCCGCTGCAGACACCTGCCGATCGTGTGTTCTCTTTGGCAAAGCGCTTTCCCTTTATAGTGACGCGCGCTATCCATCAAACAATGCTATTTTCACTCTTCCTCCCCCCCCTCTGATAAGGTCGTCTTGTGGAGCCGACACGCGACACTTATTAGTTCGTCCTAAGGAGGAAGCATAACACTTTTTTGAGATCGATGTTTTCCCCCTTCCTGCGAAGCTTCTCTGTCTGCTTCCAGCATGAGGGTTGTTGTGTTTCAACCCAAGTTAGACCTACTTCAGAGTTTTTCCCGAAGGATGGGCGCGCTCTTATCTCTCTCTTTCTCTCCCCCTTTTTTTTTGTGTTTTTTCTCTCCCAATCACAATCGGTATGTGCAGCCCCCAATTATACATTCCCGGATGAGGTCTTACTTGTTGCCCAACCCCCTTTTCCTGCTGAGGATTCTCCCCTATCCCCTTCTCGCCGTCATGGGCAGCAAGCTCCAACTCATCACGATCTTCATAGTAAGGTACCCTCTGCGCGCCTTCTTACGAGAACGAGGAGACGCCGCTTTTCTTCCCCCCAAGCGAACCTTCTTTTCCCTCTTTTTGATCACTAGGTGATAATGAACCCCCGCACCTTAGAGATCCCCTCTTTAGGACCGAAAGATCCTCCCTCAAAAAGCTTTTTGTAGGAGTGCGTTCCTTTTTTCCAGGCCGTCCTCCCTCGACCGTCAGCTAAGGATAGAATCTAAAGCGGTACGTTCTCCCCTGCGACGGGGATTAGGACCCCGACCAGCACAAGTCCCCTTTCTTCCATGGTCCGGCTATCCAGCTCAGATGACTGTTCGTTTGCGAGAATGATCTCCGCTTCGCGATATTTTCTTCCCGACTTTCTCCTTTTTCCCAGACGCTGCCCAACCTACTATTGAACTTCTGAGCTTCGCGCGCAATCTTGACTTCTGGGGCCGACCTTTCTTTTCGACACGTTCTTTCTTCCATACTTTCTGTCCGGAGAGCCTGTTTCCCCCCTAAAGTGCCTTGTTCGGCTCCTTTCCCCTCGGGCCCCCCCCTCTCTGTGGAGGAAGGTGAGGTTGACCGAGGATGGAAAGGCATCCTCTCCGGCGAGATCTTTTTTTCTCTCCCTTTCCCTTTGCTGAGAGTTTTTCTTTTTTCTCTGCGGCGAAATGCTAGAAGTGAACCCCCCAGCGGAGAGGTTCTCTTTTTCGGTTTCTCTACCCTCCGTCGAGAATCCAGACCCCACCTCCGTAGGAGTTGAGCGATTTTACGTTTTCGGCATCTTTTAAGCGCCATGTCGTGCGTTACCGGCTTGCGGCACGGGCGATCGTCTTCCTTCCTCACAGGACTGCGCCCGCAAAGACCTTACGTTGCTTTGTATCCTCCCCCATGCGAAATCGAAAAGGTTGCCTCCTTTGGGACGGGGGAGGAACTCTGTCAGGAAGAGAAGGCAGGTGCTCCTAGGAACCAGAATGAGAAAAGTCCGGTCCAGACAGCCTCCCCAGAGGTACGGTTCAGGAGCTTTAGCGTGAAGTCTCCCCCCCCGATCCTCCGTAATACCACGCTTCTTGCATAGTGGTTATAAGCGCCCCTGGCACCCAGCGCGTCTTTTCCTCTCTTGAAGGGAGACCCCCCCCACCCCTAGGCGTTGATGTCAACGCAAGTGAATTTCTTCTCCCGAGTTTAGAATTCTTGTACTCTCTTTCCCCAAACTGGGGTGGACCCTTGGGTTCTTGGAAAGTCTCTCCTTCAGCAGCGCCCTCTCATACAGTCTTTCCCGCAGGCAATGAAGAAGTTGTTACCTGACTTTTCCTTTAGAGATTTAATACGAATAAGTGTTTTTTTCCTGCGCGCTTTCCTCTTCCGGGCTGAAAGATGCAACCTAGAGTATTACCTTTTTCTTGTCTCCTCCCCTGCTTTCACGAAGGACTGGTAGGTTTTAGCGTACAGCCCCTTTATGGCGTCCCCTCCTCATACATTTGAAGCGGAAGGATGTATTAGTCGGTCGCCCCAGGAAATAGTTTGGTTCCTGCACAACGATCGCGATGTTTTTTCGATCTACCTCGCTGGATACAACGAGTTTAGAGCGTTCCCCTCCTTTGTTCGCGTTCAAGCGAGCCTTCGTACCAATTTCGGCGCCCATTTTACGGGTCTAATACAGGAAGAAAAGCCCTTCCGTTGATCCTCTTTAACCCCTGCCTCCCCCCCTCCTTCGCACAGTTTTACGATGGCGGTTCAACTTTCTGATAAATTTTCTCTACCCAGATCGTGTTTTTCCCTCCTCCCTCCCTTGCTTGCGACTGGTCCCCTTCCTCTCTCCGGCCCGCAATGCGGACATTCTCCCTGGCGCTGCGGGAGATGACTACTTTCCCCGCCGAACGCGCGGGTCTTACTGGATTCTTTCTTTTTTTTTCCTCCCCCAGAACACTCCTTTCCTGTCCTCCTTTGGCATACGGGCAGCGCATAGTCTCCCTTGTTTCTTTCCGAAGACCGCGTTAGCGCCGAACCTTCCTCCCTGCGATATCTCAAAGGATCCTAATTGAATTCCTTCAACGGCCCTCACCCCTCCCCCTTTTCTTTCCCCCTTTAAGAGGAGCCGTTTTTATTAAATTCCCCCTTTCTCGACGCGGTAGGAATGGGCGTCCGCCTTCGTGTTCCAAGTGGGAGAAGAGTTCCCCATAGAGCGGTCAAATTTCTTTTCCAACGAATGCTCCGTTCCCCCCCTTTTTGCCGGGTCTGCGCGAATTTAGATGTAGACCCCTCGGAATGGAACCTTCCGGTTTCAGAGCATCCGTAGCTATCTCTTAGTCCTGTTCCCCGCCTATGTGCTGGTCCCTGGGAAGACTTCGTAGAAGAGTAGGGTGGTTTTTGGAAACCGGGGCTTTGCCTTTCCCCTTAGATGAGTATAGGCGGTGAAGCTGCAAGACAGATGCCCCCCCCCATAACTGGCGATCTTCTTTTTCCCCTCCTGACCACATGGTCTTCCGTATAGGGCCGCGCGCTCTCAATCAATTTTCATTAAAATCAGGTGATTCCCTTCAGGTTCGTCTTGTAGGATCTGTACCTTTTTTCCCCCAGAGGTCGCATCCTAAAGAGCCTAAGTGCGACGCCTATGAATAGAATCGATGATTCTGCCCATTCCTTTCCCCTCTTCTTTCTTTCCCCGCTCTCTCTAAGAATTCTTTTTGTTTTTCTCCCTCATCCTGGGAAGGAGACGTAAGTGGACGGCCTTTCCGACTTCCCCAATACAGATTTGTGATTTATCCCCTTTCTGTGTTGTTGAGATCTTTCCCTTCCCACCTCGGGATTGCCTCCCCCCCCCCTCCCTTCTCCCCCTGCCCCCCTTTTTTTTCGTCCACTCCTCCTGATGAGGTCTACTTTTGCACTTTTCGCGAAGAGAAGCGAGTCTTGCAGCAAGAGACTCATCCCCTCTTCTCCCTTTCTATTCGTCGCCTTCGTCTCTTTTGTGCGACCGAGGAGGACGAGTTTTGGTCAGCCTACGAAAATTATTATTTGGCCGCCCCCACTTAGTTGAATCAACCCTCTCCTTTTTTTTCCTTTTTTTGATTGAATCTCTTTGCCCTTAAAGGCCCGCCCGACCGGTTTCGGAGAAAACAACGATCCGCCTCTCTGAAGAGGCGGAAGGTTTCTTTCCCCCCCTCCGAGACCCTTTCAGCTCCCTTTCCCGCAGGGACCCTCTTTCCCTGAAGGGATTCGGATTTTCCCGACCAGCACACTTTTTCCCCTTTCAGATGGCTCCCCTCCCCCTTCGTATTCTCGACAAGTGCGCCCCCTCTGCGATTTAGCGGCCGACTTTTTTTCTCCCTTTTTCTTTTCTGGCAGCCGATGCCCCCCCCCCCCTCCCCGCGAGGCAGTAGTGGGGTCTTTTTTTCTCCACAATCTTGCCCCTTCCTTTTTTTCTTGCAGATTCGCCACTTTAGGACGTTTCCCCCAAAGCTCCCCCCAGGAAGAGCAGCAGTTTTTTTCGGCATCCCCCCTCCTTTCTCTCCATCGTGGAGGACCTTTTCCCGTGCCGAGGGATAGGATGGCCTCGTGGCATCTCTCATTCTCTTTCGAGTCCAGTTCGCTCGTGCGGTGCCTTTCCCGGGAGTGGCTTCTCCCCCGAAATGATACCCCTGTGCCAACAGAGAGAGGTGACGATCTCGACGGCTCCCTGCGGATGGGGGAGAGAGAGAGATAAAGTATTGTCCCCCCTCTACTGTTTTTTTTCCCCTGGAGCTTGAGCGACCTTTCCCTCAGAGAAGGTAGTGAGGATTCGCCGATGTAAGGATTGCAGGCCGTTCGAAGATTTCTTTTCCCAGGTCGGCAGCAAAGGATTGAAAGAGCCCTTATGGTCTCCGGGAGCAGCGTCTTCCCCTTTTCTCACGTCAAGCAGACCCTTTGCGACGACAGGGATGGGGTATCGATTTCCTTCTTCTGCCGGTCTGAAACGCTTCTCCTGAGACCTTCTTCACTTTTCCCGCGAATAAAGTGTTGGTAACGGGAGATGTGAGACCACCGAGGACTCCGGCGATGCTGCGACCGAGGGCATGGCGATGTGTAGATCGGTCTCTGCGACGTTGGCCGCATCGCTCTTCGGACCCCCCCTAGGGCGTTTGATGTCAACCAGTTTTTTGCTTCAAGGTCTGAGACGGCCTTCCAAAAACACAAGAGTAGGCTTTCCTCTCCCCCTCCCCGCCCGCCATGCAGGGAAGAAGAACGAAAGCGTAAGTTAATCGGTGCAGGCCCATGCAGCTCTTCTCGCAGATTCTCCTCCTCCTCCCTCGTTGTGAGACTTTCTGCGCCCTCTTCAACTGCTGCCTTTCTCCCCCCTCTCCAAATGCATGATGTAACTATTTATTAAAGCATTTCGGTTGTAAGTCGAGTACCTCCTTTTTTCGAAAGCCTTTCCCTCTTCACGCGCAGCTGTCTTTAGTCGGTGCGTTTTTACCCGCCTCAAGTTCCCCCCCCCAAACGATAGCGCTGGGTCCCCCCCCTTCCTTTCCTTGAGAAAAAAAGAGGCCCGCAGTGGCATCGAGGCGAGCTCGTTATCGCTATCCATCCCCCCGGCTTCCCCGTTTTTCCCCCTCCCGGTTCGGGCGCGGTAACCCTGTGACGTTGGACATCTGTCAGGACCTTTCTTGATTTCCGTCTGATCGACTCCCCCTGCGACCCTTAGGCGCCCTTTTGGCGCATTAGGACGGAAGCTGTCCATAGTTCCCCGAACAGAATTTTTTTTTTTGCCCGAAGTGATTGCGCTGGTCCTATCCTCTCTCGCCGGAAGCCATCCGGCCCCTTTCAGCACGACCATGGCGCTGAGGGCCTCTTACCTTTTCCCCTTAAGGCCAAAGAGAAAGCTTTTCCTTCTTTCTCTGATGGAGAGAGACACCAGACCCCTTCCCCTCCCGCGCTCGCCGCTTGGGAATACGGGTCCCCTTAGTACCATCCGGAAGAAGTCCCTGACGCGCGAACTTTTCCTCTCTCTCAGAATTTTCTCTCTGCCAAGATGATTACCCCCCAGAAAAAAATTCCCTTTTGATGCAGGTGATCCGAAAGGTCCCCTCCCCCCTTCCTATTTCCCTGGCGCTTGAGACGAACAAGCGTAAAGTGGAGACTCCGGCCATCGAAGCTTTCCCCGCTCGAAATATCTCCCCCCCGGCGTTTCAATAGTATGGTGTTGAATAGGATGATCCCGCCCTTCTCCGCTATCGCGAGAGGGGGGGCGGACTGGCCTCCTCCCTTCCTCTTCACAAGACTCTCGCTTTCCCCTTCTCACATGGCCCGAACCTATGTGATGGTTTAGCCATAACGTGAAGAGTCACGGGCGAGAAAGATTCCCCGGTAATAGGAGGTGCAGAACGGCTCCATCCTTACTGCGTCTTTTTGTCTCCGCGATTCAGCGTCGGATGAAGTTGGGTCATCAAAAAGACCTGATTCAACTTTCCTCCCTCCCCTTGGCAAGATAGTTTTTCTTTCCTTTTTTGGGATCCCGCTACAAGAGTAGAATAGGGCACTCGAAGCATCAGTACTGAATATTGCTTCTCTTGATGCCATGCTTCGGTCCTCCCTTTCCCTTCCTAATCCTTCTTTTTTTTCTCGTACCTAATACATTCGGCTGGCCTCAGTATAGAAGGACCTTTCTTTGTGATTTATCTCTCTCCCCCCCCCCCCCCTCCTCCCTTTGTGTGTTGTGAGTCCCCTTTTCCTCACAAACAGGTATTGTTTTACCTGCTCTTCGAGACTCCCCTCAGGATGAGGTCTAACTTTTTTTTCCCCCCCCCTTCTCATGAGGATTGTCTTTTTCGCGAGCTTACAGACTGGCAGAAAGACGACTCATCGATATCTTGTTTGCGTCGCATGAGGCCCCTTTTTTCCGGACCGATCCGGACGCGTGTCTCGTGGTTCAGGATCCACAAAACCAATATTGCTTCCCCCTAGTTGACCGGACCCTTTCTCTTTGGATTTGAGAGCGCGAGTCCACAAGGCCTCCGCGGCGTCGCCCACTCCCGCGTGTCGGGATGTGCGTTTCCTGCGTTGCTGCACCCCTTCGGATAGACTTCCCGTTCCCCCCTTACGCTGAGACTTTCTGCTTCGGCCCAGACCAGCACCCCGGGTTTTTTTTGATCAGCTCGCTGACGGATGCTTCCAAATGTCTGCGCTTTTTTTTCCGCCGCTTTCGCGATGAGGGCGGTTGCGCGAACCCCTGCACCCCATACTCATTGCCTTGGCCGGCGTTGGCGCCGCTGCGCGCACAGCGGGAACCTCAGGGCTTAGAAAATGTTAGACTCCCATAAGCTGCTTCCCCCCCCCTCCCAGGCTAATCCGCCTCCCATTTCGAAGTGCCTTGCAGGATCACTTTACTCTTCCGGATCGTGGAGGAAGCGTCGGATGGCCTCTTCTTCCTTAGGCCTAGATTTGTTCTCTTCCAGTTCAGCACGCTTAGGACGCTCTGTACGGATTTTCGAAAATGATAGACGATTTCCCCTTATGGCAAAAGCGGAGCAGATTGTTTTTTTCCCTTCCTTGGTTTCTGATAAATAGCTTCCCAGGGCGCGTTCTCTTTTTTTCTCCTCGAGGAAAAGTAAGGCCTCTCCGCCCAGTTGGTCGTGCGGATGAGATAGATGTAAGGATGCTTACAGGACCTAGATTTAAGAAAGGCTTTTTCTTCCGGGCCCCGCAAGATCTTTCTTCCTTTTCTTGGTCAGTCCCTCTTTTCATTTTTTCCCCCTCTGGGGAAACGGGCGTTTCATTTCCGGTGTCGGCATAGATCAGCCTCCTTCGTGGATGACTTTCTTCCCCCGAGAAGGAGGAACGGAGGAAAGAGCTTAGACAGGGTCTTTTTACAGGAGACGGATCGCCTTTAGAGATCGCGATCCCCCCCTCCGCAGGTGGGAGCTGAGAGAGTCCGCTCGTGTAGATAGGACCCCTCTCGTTGGCCCTTTTCCGGGTCGACCCCCCCCCCAAGAGGGACTTGCCTCCGACAGAAGACTTTTCTCATTTTTTCTTCGTTTAGCCATAAACGTCTCTTCCCCGACGGAAAACCGCAAAGAAATGAGGGGCATCGACTTGCGCCTTTTTCTTAATCGGGAAGGCAATGCAGCACACCTTTCTTTTTACAATCATACGTTGCTTTTCTCTCGATCTGAGAGACGCGCACTTTCCTCCCTGATGCACAAACAGTCCCTTGCCCCCTCTCTAGATGAGGCTTAAAGAATGGACTCCCAGTAACGGAAGTCTTTTTTTTTCCCTATTTCTTCCCTAAGAGTCAGGCTTGTCTTTAGTAGGCTAATAGTTTTTAGGTATAACTCTCTGGCCAAAGAGAGAGTTTTTCCTCTTCGAAACGAAGAGAGCGAGAAATGGAAGAGAGACTGGATGAGCGACCCGCCTCCGAGCCTTCGCCGTCTCTCCAACGACGTTCCCGTCGCGTTACCTTAAGGGTCTCAGTAGCGTTCCGAAGTGCTGCCCCTGATATACGTATGAAGTTATGCCCGGCAAGCTCGGAGCCCACTTTCCTTTTTCCTTCGGAACCTTCTCTTCTTTCCCTTCTCTCCTCGACCAGAATAGTTGGGCCTACTTATGCGACTTGGAGGAACCGAAAGCCGGACATTCTTCTTCTTTTCTCCCCCATGGAGCTGCGGTCTCTTTTTCTCCTCTCTTTCCACCCGAGGCACACAAGAGCACCTTTTTCTGTTTTTTTTCTTTTTCTCGCGACCCGACCCAATTGACAGCGCTCGCCGCTTGGGCATTTCCTTTCTTCTTTCTTTCTATCAGTTAGAACGCCCACTCCTGCCCCCCTCCCGGTCGCGCGAAGAGACGAACGGCTCCCCCTCTTAATTAGCCTTGAAGTGCCATCATCGGCAACTCCCCCCCCCGATTATAGATTTTTCTATTCTGCCTTTCTTCCTCAAGGAACATTTAGATCAAAGGCCTGTCTATTAATGTTTTTTTTTTCTTCAAGCAGAGGATGGCTTACTTCCTCCGACTCTTGCCCCTTTTTTCAAGATTGCGATTCTTTATCCCCCCTGAATGACTCGAGTTAAATAGTATTTCCTCCTTTTCCGGGACCTGCCGATATCCGCCTGTCTTTCCTCTTCTCTCACTGGTATAGCCGTCGCGCCTTTTCCTAAATAGGACCCAGATATGTGATGGTATTTTTTTCCCCCCTTCATAAGAAGTCCCTTTCCTCTTCACTACATGAGGGAGTGCGGGTGTGGGGTTTGGGGTTTGATGAGTCTCTTTTTTCTGCCTTGAATCCGGTCTCCTTACTTCTCTTTGTTGTTCGATTTTGCCCCCTTATAGGGACGCTTCCTCCATGAGAGGGTCTTTCCCCCCCCCCCGTTTGAATCCTCCCCCTCTGTCAAGTAGGTTAGTCTTTTTTTTTAGAGGCCTCCTCGGGCTCGTCTGAGACGCATCCTTCCTCTCCCTTTTTTTCTGTCTTGATGTCCCATTTTTTCCCTTTTTTTCTCGCGTAGATCGCTCTAAGCACTTTTTGTGTTTCCCCCTCCTTCGGAGGCGTTCAGGATGGGCGTGCAATTCACTTTCCCTTTTTTTTTCCGACTACTTTGTTGTTGTTTTCTTTCTCCCCCCATCTGGTATTGCAGCCCTTTCGAGACGGCCACTTCCTGTGAGGTCTTAACGTTGCCACCCCTTTTAGCGAGCGAAGCGAGGGCGTCTTCTTTTTGACTCATCGATTCTCCCTCCTTTACTGATGCGCTCTTCCTTTCGTTGCCGAGACAGAGGTCGCTGTAGTTTTCCCGACGAACCTATATTGAAGATTTTCCATGAGTGACCTTCCCTTTATTGTATTTTGCTTTACCGGCGCGGACCCATATACCCACACTCCGGAGCGTCGAACTATAGAAGTAGTTTCTCCGGCGGAAGGCTTTCTTCCCCTCCGAGACCCTTAACCTAAGGGCAGTGACGATGCCCCCTAGCTTCGGACCCCTGTCCCCAAAAGGCCACATAGGCGCGGTCCAGTTTTCTTTTCCGAGAGATGAAGGCCTTAATGCTCTCCTTCTTCCCTCTCTCGCGATTAGCGGCCGGCCCCTTCTCCAGCCGCGAAAAAAATAATATGCCCTCACGCTTTTTCCGAGGTAGAGCAGCCATTCCCGCTAGGCTTGGCCGCCCCTTCGTAGCACCTTTTCCTGACGATCATAACGTTCAGCACAGCCGTAGCCCTCCCCCCCCCTGATAGAAAGTGCCTGCGGCTTTTCCGCGGCCTCGAGATAGTGGGAGGAAGGTTCTATTTTTTTTTTCAAGCACCGTGGCCCCCCTTTATGATCCCCTCCCGGCATCTCTCGGCTGCCTTTTTTTCCTTCTTTTTTCCGGGTGCGAAAGAAATGATGAGTTTCCTTTTTCCCTCGGCGAGCGCTTTCCTCCAGAGCATTTTCTTTTTTCACGCTCCCACCCTCTTTCCCGCGACCAGGAGCGTGCTTTTGTGACCTTTCCGAGGAGAAGCAAACGTAATTGTCCTTTCCTTCAGGTATTTCTTCTCTCTATTCCGGTTGAGGACTCATAGACTTTCCCCAGAACGGCTGGCTCCATTCTGGGCGCTCTTTTCCTTGCCCTCGTCCATTTCCGACGGAGAATCGTAATGTTAGACAGGTGGCGGAAGGTTTCCTGCGATAAGGCGGTATGCAGTCCCCCCCCTTCCTATGAGAAAAGTCAAATGGAACGCTCCTTTTTTTCGGTTGTAACGTAGCCTAGGCTTCGCCTTCTATGCTGCGCGCGTCCTTTTTTTTTTTCTCTTTGACCCATCCTCCTCTCGTTTTTCCCTGCTAGCAGGGAATTCCCCCAAAAAGATCACGTTTCCCCCGACGAATACAGACTCTTCTTTTTCTCGAAGCGTTTTCGAACTTCTTTCGGAAAACCTCGACCTCCCGGCGCATTCCATCCGTATTTGGCAGGATTTGAAGTTAGTTCGCGGCTTTTCTTTTCCTACTCCTCAGTTGTTGTTTTTTTCCTTTTTCTTTCCGCGAACTGCTGGTCCTGCCAGATTATTTTCCCCGCTGCGCTGCGGTTACCGCCCTTTTTTTTTTCCCCGTACGTCCCGCCCGCTCTTGCGAAAAGCCGGGTGTACTTTTTCGGTCTTCGTCGCGTTGACGTGGAAAGTTCGTAGCATCGGCCAACCGATCTCTTTTCCCTCTTCGAAACGGAGTCGCGGTCTACCCCACGAGGCCCCCTACCCCCCCCCTTCCCTGCGAGAGAGATTAGATCTTTCCGTATTAACAGGTTAGATTCTGGTCTCATTCCCTTTCCTTTGCAAGCCTTGTCTCTTCCTTTTCCGAAAACCTGACGCCCACCTGTACTGAGAAAAGTTCGACTTAGACACCCTCCGGCAGATTCGCTTTTTTTCGTGGCGGATGAATGACAATTTTTTTTCCTTCATGGAGGACACTCGACTTTTTTTCCTCCCTCCGACATAGATATCCCCCCCAAGTAGCACGTCGTATGTCTCCTCTTCAACGCAGAAGGCAACGCTCCTTTTGAGAGCGCGATGGAGAGCGACACCCCTTTTTTCCTCCCAGAGCTCTCCGCTCCCTTCCCCTGCAATTCGTAGATCATTTAGCCTTACCGCCCTCGACAGCGACGAAATGGCCCCCGCATACCCTTCCGTAGATGCCACCCCTTTCTTTCCTTTTCTCCCGCCCTAACCATTAATACACATCCTCAGTTTTGATTTCTTTTAGGCAATTTACGATACCCTCCTTTGTGGAGCCGCAGCGGACTTTCCCCTTGGAGCGCCTCCATAGGCCCCCCCATCTGACGCTAGACCTCCCTTTCCCTTCGCGTTCAATAGTCTTGTTTTGTCGAATTTCTCCTATAGCGTCCCGGAAGCATATCTTTCTATAAGTCAGCGATCGTCCCCATCGGTAAAATGTGAAAAGCAATATGTTGTTGCTAGGGGACTTCCCTTTCTGCAGAGTAAAGGAAAGGCGTGGTTTTTGAATGGGGGGGATAATCGTCCTTTTGGTGCAGACGGACCTGTGCAATCCTACTGCCCTCTTTTTCCTCTCTGCCCCTCGTTCCTTCTTCGGGCCGCGCGCATCTCAACCAACCCCGTCCCTTTAATTCAGACCCTCGGAACCTCCTTTTTTTTATCCGGACCCTCGTCCACTCCCCTTCGCCTCGGGCTCGGCACCTGCGCCTCAGTTTTTTCCTGAGAGCGATGATTTTTCTAGACGCTCGCGTTCGCTCGCTCTTCCTTTTTTTTCAAAAAGTTATCCCTATCCTTCGGTCTTTCTTCCTTTTCTCCGTTGGGGCTGCAATACTATTTGTGATTTTTTTTGTTGAGAGAGATAAATCCCCTCCTTAGAGAAGGCAAATTCGTGCCCCCCCCCCCCCCCCCCCCCCCCCCCCCCCCCCCAAGGATGTCTTTTCTCTACCTTGCCTTTCTTGAGCGAGAGAAGAGAGATGGTCCTCCCCATAACGGGATCTATGTCTACTTGAGGTTTTTGGGGAGTTGAAGAGAAAGACCGAATTTTTTTTCCTCTGTCAGGATAAAAACGAAGACCTATTGTCCCGATGCTCTTTCTCAGAAATAGTATTTTCAGGAGCGGGAGATTCCACCCCCTTCAGAAAAGAAGACTGTAGCGAATCTCCATCCAGTAGGCTTTTCTCGGCGGCAGGCCGTTCACCCTTCCGACTGAAACGTCATCGTTCCCCGCAGGGACCTGCTGAGCCCCCTTTTTTTCTTCGATTAGGCCCCTCCCGCCAAATAGTAGGATTAAATGCCTTTCTAGGACGGCCGTGAGCGAATGCATGCCATTCCTCCTTCCCCTTCTAGGCGGGCCGTGACTCGCCTTCGCCAGCCGATGACCAAATACTCTTGACCCCCGAGGGAAGTAGTGTTTTTCTTTCTAGGCGGGCAATTTTCCTCGATGGCCGATTAGGGCGGCCCTTCTCCGATCAATCAGATGCTTTTTCCTCCCTAGAGCCGCCTTCCCTCCCCTTTCACCCTGCTCCGATGCATTCTAGATGTCTTCTCTTCGTTTCCTCTGGATGGCAAGACACCAGTGAATGGATTGGATTTCTGTGGAGATTAGTTCTCGGTATTAGTAGGAGTTGAGGAGAACTCTCTTCTGAAGCTTCCGTATGCCCCCCTTCCTCTCTCGGGTTCGAAAAATTTTTCCCCTACGCTCCCTCGCCCCCCCCAGTAGGACCCAGCGCTTTTTTTTTCTTTTTGGTTGAGCTACGAGAGGACCTCAGCAGAGCCAGGTAGTGCCCTCTTTTGCGGCGCGGCGCCGCCATTTCAGCCAGTTTCTCTGCACCGGTTGAAGCGACAGACAAAGATGGTCGCGATTCCTCTTTTTTTTTGTCATTCCGAATGCCCTCCCTTGTGGAGGCAGGTTTAGGCATCTCTCCTTTTTTCCCCTTTTTCTCCCGGTTATGACCCTCGACTTTTCCTTTCAAATGGGTAACGCGTGAACCGGGTCCTTTTTCTCTTCGTGAGAGCGCTTTCCTGCCCGCGCGGCCTCCCTTCTTTTTTTTTCCCGAATCGGACCCAGAGCTCTCTTTTTTCCTCTGTATCCAAAAAAACGAGTTGATTGGGGGCCACCGACGAAAGACAGCCTGCTCCGCGTTCGCCATAACTTGTAATAGCCCTTCAAACCCTCCCGACATGAGGGACTTCCCTTCCCCTCCTCGCGAAAATCCTTTTTCCGGGCAGGACATTTTTTCCGAGGAGCGCAGTTTCTCTTTTTCTCTAAGAGGCTTTGTTTTCTTCGATCTGAGAAGACATTGCCCATTGACCGATGCACAGTAAGGATCCGAGCAGGAGGTTTTTAGGTTTTCAGTAGAGTACCCTCCTTGTGGCTAAAACTTCTCCTTTAAGTCCCCGTAATGCGCCTCCGGTCGTTGACATCAACGATTTTTCGGATGTCCCCCCTTCCTCTGGGTCCGATCGAAACGAGATTTTTTTTAAAAACGAGGGACGCGTTTCCCTCGCGGATGATCCCCTCTCCCTCTATTTCACGTCGCGCCTGGCTTCTCCTTTACCAACCGACCCATTCTGCTTAACATTCATTCGCGGGTCAGGACCCTCCCCTTTTGAGTTCCTCTTACCCTTATTTCTCCCTTCCTCCCTGTCGCGCACCTTTTCGAGCTTTTTTCACGACGAGCAGCTCAGCGACCCCCTCCCCTCCTTTTTTGCTTGGAGAATGGCGGAAATCGATCTCTTCTCCTTTCCCGGACATCGATCTCATCTCCCCCTTCTCCTTTTCTGCGATGCCTACGTTATATCCAACCCTGCTGGGTCTCTGGAGAGCCTCCCCCCCCGACCATGCGCTGTCCCCCTGCGATAGACCGCTTTTTTTTCCCTTTCCGCGCTAGTATATCATTCGACCCGCTCTTTTCCTCAAGCGCCAGAATTCCTTCTCCGGAAGATGACAAGGTTTTCCCCTTCACGACATACCTTCCATCCACTCTCCCTTCTTTTCTCCGCCCTTCCACTCTTCGATAGACGCACGGATAGGCCTTTTTGCGGGCACCTAAGTATAAAGTGTTTTCCCCTTCTCTTTTTCAATGATTCGTCCTTTCTTTTTCCAAAACGACTGAAAGAGTTCCCTCTACGTTTCCTTTCTCTCAATTTCGTTCCTTCTATCGCGAAGAGGCTTGGCTTTTTTTCGCGCAATGGTAGAGCCTCCCCCGAGCTGGATCCATCGGATTTTTTTCCGCCTATGTGCTTTTCTCTTGGGGCCGTAAGAAGACTACTTTTTAAGGACATGATTCGGGCGCACTTTCAAAGTAAGTCTATCGGACTCTTTCTTTCAGCACGGCCTTCCGCTTTCTCTTACCTGCGTGCTCGTTTTGTCGACGCCGCTGACACACGTCTTCTTTTTCTGCCTCTCTCAATCCACTCGGGTCTGATCCTTTGACCCCTTGTCCCATAAGGTTCTTGGCCCGACACGCGTCGCAGCAGGTCTCAGGGCGACGCATAAAGTTTTTTCTTCTTCGTAGCTTGCTGTCCCCTGTTTTTCTCTCCCCTTCGTCTCGCTCCTCAGCATGAGGTTGTTTTAAAACGTTCCTTTTCTTTTGGCCGTCTCAGAAGGAGGGCCGCTTTTTTTCTCTCTTTTCCTCCTCCTCCTTTTTTTTTTTTTCTCTCGCTAAATCCCACTCCCGTTCTTGCAGCCCATCCTTCGAGACTCCACGTTCTTTTTTTCCTTGTGAAACACAAACACGAGCCGACGGTCGTCTTTTTTCCCATGGGCAGCCCGCGCCTCAATCGATCTCATAGTCGCCCTCTTTTTCGCTGCGAGACCGATTCGGGTCAGGATACACAGTCCGTTTTTTTCATTCAACTGTAGTTACCATAATATAGTTCTTTCCTCTCAGAGGAAACCCCGTCAGAAAGAGATGTGAATACGCCTTTCCCTGATCTCCTCTTTAAGGCCCCCGCTGCGGAAGACCTCGGGAAGTAGCTCCTTCCTTCTCAGGGACCGTTTCCCCTGTACGGGATTAGGATTCTTCCACCCCCCCTTGGAAATGGTACGAGGCCGCTGAGACAAGTTTTTCTCTTTCCCGCACGCTTTCGGCTCTTTAGGGCCTAACGAACCCCCACCATACTATTGAACTCCTTTCCCTTCTTTGGCGAGCGGTCAGAGCTATTGCCCGATGGCCGATTCGGCTCTTTTTTCGCTCATCCAGATGCTGCTTTTTTTTTTTTTTTTTTTTTTTCCCCCCCCCCCCCCCACGCCCCCATGCCGAGCCGCAGTCTATAACTTGCTTTTTTCTCCTTTCCGAGATAGTGGAGGAAGGTGAGGTCTTGCAAGCACCGTGGCATCTCCGTGTCTCTTTTTTCTTCCCCCTTTTAGGCGCTTCGGCGGCCCCTCTCTTCGTGCGGCGAAATGGATAGACGCCCTTTCGTTCCTTTCTTTCAGCGGCGTGAGAGACGTTTTTCCCCTTCAGGGTTGTGTTCGTTCCTTTTCTCCCTCCTTCCCGTAGACCAGCGAGTGGCGGCTTGGAAGCGGCTTCTCTCTCAACGGAAGGGCATAGCCCTTTTTTTTTTTTTTTCTTACGTGAGATCATTTTTTTTTCTTGCCGTTTCTTTTTTTCAAAAGGCGAAAGCCTTTTCCTCCAAGATTCGGTCGCTCTTTCTTTGGAGCAGATCTTCATTCAGCCTTTCCCTTTTTCCTACCCCACGGTGCGAAGACAGGTGTTGCCGGTTTCTTCCCCCAGATCAGGCGTGTTGAAGGTATGCCCTTCCTGTTTAAAATTTTTCCCCCCGACGCCTCCTGGGTTGTTCTTTCTTGGCTCGACGTGAGCCTCGCGAGCTTTTTTCGCGGCCTCGTTGTCTCCTCGTTCTGTATCGGACCCAGCGTTTCTCCTTTTTACAAAATAACTCTTTTGTCAACGCACGACGAAGCCATCTGCACGCTTCCCTTCCGACGGCGTTTCGAATAACTATTTTTCCCCCCGACCGAAATGAGGGACTTCTCCGACATCTTGGCCTTGAAGGACAGGAGTTCTCGGAGAAGACTCCCCTCATCATCAGTTGTGTTTTTTCTCTCGGATATGCGCGACTTCTCTTCAGGGAATGTCCTCTTCCAGGATGTAGAGAGGAGATTTTCGGTTTTAAGTAGAGTAACCCTCCTTTTTTCTTTCCCCCCCCCTCCGTAGCAGCCCTTGTTCTCCTTCTCTTCCTCCCCCTTTGCGTGACACAGACCTCTCTCCCCGATCGGACATTACGTCGACCTTTTTGAACACCGAGTGCCGCGTCGTGCAGCACGCTCTAGTCTCCCTCTCACGCGAGCCTGCTTCCCCCACCTACCCCTCTGCACGCGTCCCTTTTTTATATTAGAGGGTCAGCCCAAGCCTGATGTTTTCCCCCCTTCTTTGCCGAAAACGAACCCTCCCGTTCGATGGAGCCCTTTCCTACCGACGAGCAGTATGTGGAGGCGCTGCCTCCCTTTTTTCGCCATGTCATGTCTGCAAGCGGAAATAGATCCTGCGCTGAGGGCGAGCTTCTCCTCCCGGAGGCAAACGCGCACGCGTCTTTTTTTCTTCTCTGCTCGCTTCGCGCGACCCTCGCGTTTTTTGCCGCTTGGCATCCTTATCATTAGCGGCAACCCGGTTTTTTTTCCTTTTTTCCCCAGAGCCGATTCTTCGAAAGGCGAAGTCACGCCTGTTTTTTTTTTCTTGCCATCCTCGGCACCGATCTCGAGGCCGCTTCCTCCCGGGCAAAGTCCCTTACCTCCCCGTCTTCTAGGAATTGGTTTGTTCCTATAGAAGTATACTCCTCTTTACGGACCATCGAGCTCTTTAAAGATTGAGATCGTCTCGTAAATCATCAGTAGGGAGTGGGTTTATTTACGATTCTTTTATCGCGTTGCTTTTTCTCCTTTGCAGAAGAGAGAAATTTTTTTTAGCTACGTCCTCTCTATAATAGGAAAGTGTCCCTATGGTAGGGAATCCCCCCTCCCTTTTTCGAAGGTAATCTTTGGGCCGGCCGCCCACGTCTCGTGGGTGAGTGGCCGTGTTTTTGGGAAGTCTATAAGGAGATGTTTCAGAAAAGGCCTGCCGTCCGCTTTTTCCAATGCGATCGTGTCGCGCTGGCACAGAGTAGGGTAGTTCCCTTTTTCCCCCCCCTTCCCCAATCAAAAAGACATGCGCTTTCCCAACCCGTTGACCCTCCCCCCCCCCTTCAAGTAAGGTTCGTCTTGTGGATCCTATTCCGCGTAGCCTCGGTATCGTGCCACGAATCAAGTCCTTTTTCTGAGCTCTTGCCCCCTTTTCGAGACGCCGCGTCCTGCTCCTCTTTTTTTTTTTCTCACCTCATCCTGGGAGGCGGACGACTCCTGGGCTGCA
>Ga0179593_1266024_pt1 | contig 21132 bp, 15 predicted proteins | sample CZODoug2_1_08_16_FD_185931 | JGI IMG/M metagenome (GOLD analysis project Ga0179593, IMG submission 185931) | Vadose zone soil fungal communities from Angelo Coast Range Reserve, California, USA - CZODoug2_1_08_16fungal (PacBio error correction) | ecosystem: Environmental > Terrestrial > Soil >... | reverse complement strand
AACCAGTTGACCTATCGCTAGATTCCCTTTCCTTTTCTTCTCTGGACGTAACCTCCTCCCTTTTTCCTGATACTTGTTCTCAGTGACGTGAAGAAATTCATCCAACATTTGAACATTAGCCCCACGCCTAAGAAGCGACTTTCTTTTCCCGGACCGGTTTCCTTTTTTGCTTAAGGCTTTTCCTGTGTTCCTCCTCTCAGTAGATGTTTTTTCCCTTTTCTTTCCTCGTCCTTTTCGCTGACCTGATGTCGTACGACAGCCATAATGAACCCCCCTCCCGCCATCGTGGCCTTGCGCCTAGCAGTGAATTTGACCAAACTCTGTCGCGCTATTCGGACAAATCTTTAGCCTTACTCTGAGACTGCCTCCCTCCTGCACTATGAAAGGAAGACCGCTTTCCCCAAAATGATCCAGCCAAGCCATTCGACACCCGCAAACCCGGATGCGATGCGCTCGTGACGAGTTTGGTCGTTAGTCCCCCACCCGAAAGCAGAATTTCCCCTCTAAACTTTCTTGAACAACCCATCGTCGCTGTGCACTTCCTCCCCAAAACGTCAGTGTGGCTGAGATGTTGTTTCTTTCACCCCCCAGGAATTTGAGATCTCTGCTCGTCTGAATGCACCAATCCCTGCCTCTAATTCCCGAATGTCGGTTGGCCAATTCAGAGCGGTCCTTCCAAGACTTTCCTAACCATTAGACCAACCCGACGCTGCTATTTTCTCACCGCCGACTCCCATTCGCTGACCCGCTGTATGGTGCCGCAAATAATTTCGCCCCCGCCGCTTTCAAGGCCCAAGCGCAGAATGGTTGTCATGATGCATTGCGCATTTTCAAGGCCAAAAAGACACCCAGTGTGGAGCTCGGTTCAGATTCCACCCTGCAGCTATGCGTTTACGAAGTATACCCCCCTTTCTCTTAATGCCCCTCTGCCTTCATTTTAAGTATCCCTCACTCTTGGTCGTTCTTTGTTCACGCAGCAATGTGGCCAGTGTCCTTTACCACAAAGGTCAAAAAGCTTCAAGGACTTCCCCTTCTGTGCTCCCTCTGAGCGGCAATGTTGCTTTAACGCAGCCTCTCATTCCCGTGATTGCCTGGGCAAAAAGCTTCCGACATGCCAGCACCCTTTATTTCGTGCGGATTTGTTTGTGTAGTTTTTGAACCCTCCCCTTATGATTGTCCCTCTTTGTTAGGACTCCAAGAGATCGTCGATTCCTCACTCGCTTACGCAAGTGCACGGCTAGCGCCGCATTTGTGAGAACACGTTTGTAGAGTGTCGAGTAGTTTCAGGTTTTTCAAACCCTCTCGCATTTCCCCCATTCGCCGCTGCGTCCGCCCAGTCCGAAGTTTCCCGCTTCAGTATCCTTCCCCAGTGCTTGTCCCATCGTTGGCATGCCACCCGGCCCTTATCAGCCCTTTCTCCCATAACTTATTTATAATCTCTCTTAGATCTTTAGTTGAGTTCCCCTTTGACCCAGTGCTAATCTTCCCCTTTGTCTCAATATGCTTTTTGGTCACAAGGATCGCAGATATATTGTAAACGTAAAGTCCCTTGTTAAAGTATGATGGAATTTATTTCCTCCTTTTTCGCCATAATGCTTGTTTTAGAATCAATTTTTCGTGCGGACCCTCTGGTTCCCTTTCCTCCTGTTAAAATGAATCCTCTTTCCTTCTTGCAAATAGGAAATATGCCCGGGTGCGACTCTTCCGTCTACGTTTCCCAACCAGTGACGCCCTGGTGACTGCGCAGCAGACTTCGGGGACCCCCCCCAGCATTTTCTTCCTAAAAAGCATTTGCCCCTCTCCCCCCGGCCTCTTCATGTCCGGTACCGATCCCCCCCGATTCGATGGCTACGGCCATTGTTTCCCTGGAATGAAGCTTAGAGTACTCAGTGCGGTCGAAAGGTTTCTGCCTTTCCTGGCCTTTTGACCTTCCAATAGTCTGACCTTCTCCTCTAGTTCCCCCTCCTGAACCGATGACACCCTTCGTTGGTGTTGCTGGAGAAGAGTCCGTCTTCGTCGTTTTGGAAGCTTTTGGCACGTGCCGACTTTTTTATGAGCGCACGTCTTGTGCATCCCCTTGATAGTTCCCATCTTTTGATTCTCTGACTCTTGAGTTGTTGGTTGTTTCACCGTGCTACCCTAGAACCAGTTTCCTGCTGTTTGCATGCTGTACAGTATCTCTTCCTCCTCCTCTTGGTTGGGGTTCTGCGCTCCTGTCCCCCTGCATTACCCCACCATCCCCTGTCCCCCCCCTGGTTAGAAGGGGACCACGTTTAAAACCCAGAACATCCCAGCGCGAGACGCATTGGTGAACTCCTGCAGTTGTATGGCCCCCCTCCCGCCCTTCTTATGAACCCCCTTTCGTTTCTTCCCCGTGGATTATTCACCCCGCTCTAATCGGACCTTCTCCAGCAACGCGGGTCAGTTGTCAAAGAAGGGTGTCCTTCGGTGGTGGTCCTCGTGAGTCGGGCCAAGTCCTTTGCCGGAAGTCCTCCCGTCCCTTGTGGTAGTGAGAACCTTGCCTCTTGTAGTTACCTCTCTCTCATTCCAGGACTTCTACTGGCCGTAGCCCCCGAATCGGGTTTTACGGTCCTGACGTGTCCCCTTTGATTTAGGTCCTTTTTCAGTGTGCCTGTCAGACCATGCTTTTCCCCTTCCTCGTCGATGCGAATGCCGGGCCCTTTCGGGGGAGAAACGTAGTTTCGGCGGTCGTTGACACTGTCGCTGTATTCTATTGGCGTTTTCTGTAAATCTGCTTCATTGCCCAATCTTGACCGTTTCCCCCCCTTTCTTTTCCCCCCCCTCCACTTGATGTAATCTCAGCATTCCCCATAGTAGGGCGAAAAATGGAGGGGCCCGATAAATTCATCCCCCCTTTCCGTTTCCAGTTGTACTTTATACATTTTCCTCTTGTGCCCCCCAGACCCTGGGATATGACGACTCGTTTTGATTAGCACTGCAAAATTGCGTCTAAATAATAGGATCTTTTTTTTTTTTTTTTTTTTTTTTTCCATGTCTTTTCTGGCCTTTACCTCTGGTCTTTTTCTCAGTCCTTTTGGGAACACTTCTCCCTTCTTTGGTGGCATGCCCCCGATTCGGCACAGGCACTCTTTTGTGAATTATACTGAAAGTGACCGCGGCATATTTTCGGAAGAGCCTTTTTTGAATATCTTTCGATGCGGATCGGTGGACGCCGCCTCGTCACCACTCCCTCCGACCCCTACCCCCTCCCTTTTGGCGCACCCCGCCTTCTGATGCGGCTGGCCTTTCGTAGCGGCTGTGGTTCTGCACCCGGAAGCCGGCTCCGTTTGTCTTCTCCTGGCTCTGCGCCCGCATATCGGCGTCCTACATAGCGAGAAACCATCCGCACGGAATAGCGTTTTCTTTTCAGGTCATGGGGACATGCGTTTTTGCCCCCCCCTTCCCTTCCCTGGAAGTTTCGTTCTGCTCTTCCTCACATGGCGGGCCCCTTCCTTCTTCAAAGCCGGAGGAAATTCCGCGCCTGTCCGCGTTTTTCTCTGTTCACGGCATGCCATTTTCTTTCTGGAGACAAGGACCTCACCTACCCCCACGGTGAAGGGATCTTCCCCAACATGCATCGGCGGTTTGACAAGTACTTTTGAGAACGTTCGAAGTCTTCTACTTCCCCGATAGCCTTCCCAGTTTTTTTTTTTGCACCTTGGCCCCTCACACCTGTTAGGCTGCCCAATACGCCCTTGCATAGAACTTTCCCCCCGTCTCCTTTTTTCTTACCCTCCGGCGAGGCGAATTAGTGCGGCCCCATCACCTTGAATAGGAAATTGTTGGGCGGGTTTGCCACTTTTTTCCTCTATTTTACTCGGATTCCTTTTGGCGACGTCTCTTGGAAGTTGTCACAGCCCCGTCTTTTTTGCTCAGGCCTTGCTTTTTTCATCCTCCTTCTTGCTATCTAATATTCCCTTTGAGCACCCACTATCGCCACACTTCCATTTGTGCGGAATTTCCCCCCATCTACGATTTTTTCCAATCCCCGGTGTTCTTCCGTTCTGTGTCGATCCACACATTCTTCGACGGAATTTGCCAACTCGTCTCCGGTTTGGTGTAGTTTAGCCTTTTTGATGGGATGGAAATTTTTTTCTGGTTTCTCCGTCTAAAATTAGGAGGGCTTACCGTCGAAAACTTCATGTCTCTCTTTTCTACCGCCTAGCCTTTACCTCCCTTGGTGTGCCTCTGCAATGCAGAGGCGTCCCTCCCATGATTCTTTTGTTTTGACAGCTCTGCTGCTTTCTCCCCGTTCTTTCGGACATTTTTTGGCCGAAGCGTCAATCCCGTGTTCGCGTTCGGAATTTGATTTTTTCGTCCTTCCCACACCAGAACCGGCGTTTCCAAGGCCCTGGTCCGGAGTCTCTTTGGTTTCTGACGTCCTGTGGCTCTCTAGTTCATGAGACAAGTTCCAGTCCCGGTTCCCTAAGTGACTCAGCACTACGTCCAGGGACCTTTTTTCCTTCCGCTCTGGTAGTCAACTTTGGAGACGAGAGATTTGTACTGAATCCACTCCTGTTTTTGGTGTGGGCTATCTTATAAACCGTTTTGACATCCCCTCAAGCCCTTCCCCCAAATCTGTTATGAGAACCGAGTACCGGGAACTGCGACTGTCTCAGTGACGTGCCAAATTTGAAATGATCCCCCCTGGAACGTCGCCCAACCTCTCAACGACAAGGGCATTTTACGCCCGGTTTTTGACTTCCGGTCTTTCGACGACCCAGCCCCGGAGCTTTGTGACGACTGCGGCCAGCGAAGTCCGCTCCCCTGATTGGAGCCTCCTCCCATACTTTCAACTCCCTCCATCGTGGCGGGTCGCAGTGCAGAGTTGCCCACCCCCCTGTATTTTATGCTGCCCAACCTTTTGACGAGGCTGACGGGGGCCCTTCCCTCCGACAGTCATTTTATGAATTCCGCTGACAACACCCTTGCTCCCGTCACATCCCATTCGCCCCCGCACCCCCGGATTCATGTGATTCGTCGACTCCCCGTGTGGATAGTCAGGCCACATCACCGTGATCACCCGTAGGGTGCGGCCCCCAAACTCGTCGTTTTGCCATTCCTCCCAAATGGAAGTGTTTGGGCGTATCGTTTGGTTTCCACACCTTCCTTCGAGATAGCGGCAGAATGTTTAATCCAACCCTCCCTCCTTATACATCCAGATGGGGGGGACCCCTTCCATTCAGATGCTTCGCCCCATCCTGCCTAAGGTCCTCCCCTCTACCTCCTTGTCCCTCTTTTTCACTTACAGCCGCTCCCCCGCCGCCTGCCCGATGCTGTGCCGCCAAATCCGTCGTCCCCCCATCCGAGCCCCCTGGTCCTCCCACTCCCTTCCGACTTGTTGTCATACGGAGCATGCGGATTTTCCCGCATAACACTTTGTGTGGAGCGGCCGGTTTCTCTTGGCACCCCCATGTCAGCGCTTTTGGTTTACCCTAAGATCCACGTGCTCCATGCACTTGTCACAGACCGCGTCCTGTTCAGTTTCCCTCCACCGACTCCTTTCTTTTTTCAGTGACCGCCCTTTCATGTGGCAGTGCTGACACCCGAGTTAACCTTTCCAAAGATTCCCGTATCCCTCCTGCTTAGCCGAGGCCCTTCCTTTGAGTCCCAGCCCCGATCGCCCCGGCATCGGACGCCGGCGTTACCACATCTTTCCCCCCCATGTGACATGCGCCTCAACTCGTATTCGTCGGATTTTTGCTTATTGTGAGCTCCGCCCGACTATGATTGATCTATTCTGGGAGACGAAAGAGCTCCGAGTTACGTTCATCCTGCTCCTCTTAATCCCAGTTGCAGCGCCTTCCGTTATGTTGTGCTTGTCAAACCGTTTGTCTGAGTTTGGTGAGTAGGTTTTGTACCGTGATATCTGGCCACCACAGACCCTATATCTTTCCCGCCCTATTTAGAAGCGATTCCGCTCGCCGAACGGTGATGCTTCAGTATCCGTTCATTTCCCCCCCCCGTGCTTTTACCTCCCCTTGCTTGCCCCCCCCGGCAAGAATTTAGACGTTACCTCGTGCTACCCCTAAATAGTTATAGCAGCATTTTAGATCGGCTATTATTGGCAAACTTTTTTTCCAGTTTACTTTTCCGAGTAGTCTCTCCCCTGATTTTGGTCCCCCGTCTCTCCCCCAATTTTCTCTATTGCACTGTAAAAGTAGCTGGAACGATTGATGTAATTTACTCGGCCCCCCTCCAGGTCGAAATAATGTTTCCCCGTCCTTAGGAGTACAATGTTTTCGTGTTGCCCAAACCCGATGGCGACAGTGTATTTCTTGTCTTCCAGAGGAAGATTTACTGACTAGAACTCATCAGACGCACGCGCCAAGTGTGCGAACGCAAAGCACTACCCGTGACTTTATTTCTTTCAAACGGGAACTTCCAGGAATGCTCAGCTGAGACTTTTTTTTGCAAAGTTGTCTGCAGCACAACGCCTTGCCACCATTACCCAGCAGCCCTGCCATCCGTTACCCGACCCCCCTGAGTCTCTTTCTACGGCCAGTGCGCATTCCTGGAATGAAGCGAGTGTTACTCACTGCGGGATTCCGGTTGACCCCTACCTGCCCCCAAATGGACGCTCGGTGTTTTGAATCTTCGGCAAGAGGACGGACGTTCATTGCGTCACCCACTTCGCACGATGAACCCTTTACCCGCGTGCTGGGCATGTCCGATCTTAGTTTGGTGGAAGCCTTACACGTTCGAACCCCGCCTTTTATGCCGAAGCCAGGGTTGATGGGTTTCATTACATGACTTTTCCCATATTTGCTTTTTCTGCTCTTTCTTTTCGGTCTTTTTGTGTTGTTGAAACGGGAGATCCCCTTCGACCCCATTTTTCGCTGGGTTTCATGTCCGGACTACCCATAACTCCTCCCTTTTTTTTCGAGTCTTGTTATGATACTGGACGCATGTTCACCCCCCGCATGAAAAATTGTTCTTCCTTTTATTATCCTTGACACCCCCCCCCGAACAGCAATCTCAGCGCCCTAAAGATGGTTGCCGGGCAGGTACGGGACCCTCCGCCCTGGGCTTCGGCCTTTAAAAGGTTGTTATGTGAAGTGGCCTTCTTTCCCCCCGACGAATCGGACCTTCTCCAGCTCCCCACTGGGTTGGTCCCCCAATAATTTGCTTGTATAGTTCGGCGCTGGCTTTTCCCATACGATTATCGTCCCCCCCCCTTCCTCTTGGCGGAGAATTCCGCTGACCAGGAAGGTGGTTCGTTCTGACCACCTTGCCTGGACTCCTGATCACCGCGCTTCATTCCAGGATTGCGCCCTGGCCGAGCTACATCCTTACATGGATCCCTGTCCTGGGCCCATGATGCTGGAGTAATGGTTCCAAGGCGTTTGCTGTCGAATGCTGCCAAGTCACTGTGACGCTATGTGGGACAGTTTCTCTTTTTTGCGAAAAGGTAGCCTTTAGGCTGGTCGGTATTGCACACGGGGCGCTGAGTACGTCGTGTTTCCGGTCGTAACTAGCATTAATTTAACCCCTCTGCCCTTCACACGGGTCGCATTCTTCCACGAAAAATCTTAATAATTGTTTAACTTTTAGGGCGACACCTGATTTCCTCTAAATTCATCCTACTTTCCCCCGATTAATTTTACGTTGTCATTTTCATTTGCTCCCTCCTGTGCCCCCCCCAGTATTTTTCCGGAATCGCCGACCTTCCCTCTTCTCCCTTCCCCCCGGTCACTAAATACTCTTCCTCTTCCAAATGCTTGCTGAATCCCGTTGTTCTACGCTGGTTAAACGTAATACCGCGGACGTTTGACTGAATTCTGAGTGACAAGACATTTTGATTCACGGATACTTGATTCGTGGGCTATGGCGGACGCTTTTGACCGATTTATGAGTGCTCCCCCTTTGGCAGGAAGCCGGTACAACTACCCTCACTCTAAACCTTGTTGATCACAAATCTTCACCCCGCTGGGCTTTCACTGGCGTATCTTTTTTGTGAGGCAACTGCAACGCGTAGATTTTCGTTCCCCAGTCCTCGTGAGTCACTCCTATAGGCGTTCTTAACTAAGCTCCGAAACAAACCTCCGCACGCCCCTATGTTGCTGGCTTCATTTGGACAGTTTTTTTCCCCCCTTCATTACGCTAGGGGCGTGTTTGGCTGTCCACTCAAATGGCCGCGCGCCGGCGGCAGACGGGGAAATTGTTGGCCTTTTCCTAGTTTTTTTTCCCTCTTTTTTCCCTTCCGCAAAATTGCTTTCGAGTCAATTGACGACCAGGCAATGCGTTTACTTTATTGACCCCTGCCCCCTCCCCTGGTCTTTTCAAGTTCCCTTTCTCCCTTGGAGCTACTTCCGTACGGCCCGCATAGCGGACAGCAGGTTTTCACCCATCCTGGTTCCTATGTTCCAACCCTTTTTTTAGGTTTTCCCCCACGCATGCATCCGCTACAACTTTGCTGCTTGGCCTGACCAGACTGTCGCAGGCTCTCGGATAGTTGTACCCCCCGGAACCATTTATCCTGTTCCTGCATGGGAGCTTCCTGGGGGCTCTGAAAAATCAGATTAATCTCGGGTGGCGAGGATCTCTCTTTTTTTTCTCGAACCGAACTTTGGGAGTTGTCCCCGCCGTCTGAGATGAGATCAGGGATGGGCCTCCACTGGCCCCTTTATCCCTTTCCTTCAGTTTTGGAGCCACCAATAGAGCACTTCCCTTTGGTGAGGAAGGGCAAAGGTTACGAGTTGGTTCCCCCCTCCCAGTGTTTTAGGCCGCTGTTGGTTCCCCTTCCCGATCACCCAATTCTTCGAATGAATCGCCTCGCCCCCGGGTTTCTTTGTTCACTTGGCTTTTTTGGTTGACCTTTTTTCGCTGTCAGGAAGTCAAAAATTCCGGAGGGTCTCACAGTAGCCTCCGGTTCATTATCGCTAGTGGTCAGATCTATCCTTCCCTCTTGGTGGTATCTGCAATGATTGCTATTTCCTCCAAGATGGCCCTGGCTTTTTCATTCCTGCGGTCTTCCTGACCATCAGGTGCCTGCGGGACGTTTTTCAGCTTTCCGCCCATGCGTTTTCCCACATCCTATTGGCATGGTGGACCTGATGTGGTACACTTTCCCCCCAGAGACCCTTGGGATGGGAAAAGGTACTGTTGTTTATGTATGGTTTGCGAAGTTCCGGTGGATAATTCTCCGCTTACCGGCTCCCCCCACGTTAGAAGGGAGTTTCTCGGTTCAGCTCCTCCCTGAGATTGTAAGTCGTTGCGATGGTCAAGTTAGCTCTCGTCTTTTTCCCGACTCTAAGGTGGTTGTCTTGTGGGCTCTGATCCACCCGTGGACTCATCCGACCCGACTTAATATTCTTTCTGCCCAGCTCCACCTTTTACCTGAGAAATTGGATCCAGTGAAATTGAAATCAAGGCTCCCACATTGAAAATATCCCACGACTAAGCCGCCGCCGGGACATCCTGGGTTCTTGGGGGATTCCGGAATCAGGTCTGACTGCAGACCCGAGTATTTTGTGACCGCCTGCGGTCCTTTTCGATTCCCCCGCTACTTTTTTTAGTGTTTCGCAAGGCCTTCTCAGAACCAAACTTCCGCACTTGGGTTCCTAGCGTGCAGCGGCCCACCAAGTTCTGTAGCGCGGCTGTCGGCCACTAGCTAGCTTCCGAGGCGACGTTCCTCATCTGTGCATTTTATGAAGCCAGACCGCGACCAACATGATCAGCAACAGCAGTTCGTTTTTTCATCAAGGACCATTCTTGATCCCTTCGTGTCCGATTTTTTCCTTCTTCCAACAGACGGAATCCCCCCATGGAGTTAACACAACCTCTCGCCCTTCTCCCACCAACCTCCTTTTTCCGATAGGTGCTTGCAAAAAATGAATGATCTTTCAGCAGGCCTCATGAGGATCCCACCCCGCTCTCAATTAAATCCGAGTTGCCCCCCCTCAGAAGCGCTTTTTGCCAGCATGTTTAATCCGGCGACCCTTGTCGATTACTATTTCATGCTTCCCTCTAACTCCCCATTCCCTCTGAAAGATGCTGGGCCTTTCCACCAATTTTTGCCAACGACGCGGTCCTTCCCCCAGCCCCAGAACTATGGTTGAATGGATCAGCTTGATGGCATGCCTCCACGGTGTTTCATCGCGGTCCAGATTTCAAACCACTGTCCGTGTTGCTACCGTCATTTTCTTTTTGACACGTTCTCCATTACTTCAAAGACCTCTTCCCCTGCGTGTCCCTACCTCACAGTCCTTTTTTCATTGGTCGTACTTTTAACCCCCAGAAATGCGGATTGCCCCGTTGTCCACACAATATGGCAAAACGCGTCACCGGAATGGAAATTATTCCTGGCCGAAGAAGCGCTCGGTAAATTTTCCTTTTAAAAGCCCTACAGCGTCCCCGGCCGCGGACTGCCTTGCCCCCCCAGCTGTCCACCCTTCCCCCTTTGCTAGCAAATCGTATCTTCTGGATTTGTTTACGTGCTATTTGAGACAGCCGTACTAGTCTATTGGATGGGGACTTCCCTCGATCAGCGTTCAGTTACTCAGTAGACAGCTACGCCAGATTGCCAGCGCATTTTTCTTTGTTGCCCCCCCTCCACCTTTGTAGAGTTAGGAGTATGTAACTTCTCGTTTTGCTTGCCCCTATCGCGTCTAATCCCCCTCTTTTCCGCCTCTCGGTCCGCCATCTCCGAGGCGTCTTCTAGTTCTCCCAGTTTTGTCGCCACCTTTGGCACCCTCCCCCCTCTTTGAGGACGGTACAGCGTATCCACGCCCGAGTTATCCGAAGCTTTGAGTTCGGCAGGCTTTCGGGCCCAATGGTTGCAGTGCTCCCCGTGGTCTAGCCAACTGTGGTTGAGTCCCCCTTTTCGAAAGGAGAATATTGCCCCCCACCGCTTAACGCCCAGTGTTACAATCTGATGAATTTCTTGGCCCCTCCCTTGGTCCTAAGTCTTTCAATTCTTAGGACGGAAACACCTGTTTTTGTGGTTAAAGAAATGCTCCCCGTGTCCCCTATATGTGAACTTCCTTTCCTAGTTACGTCCACGAGCAACTAGACCAAACTCATTTGTGTTTACCGACAGCCTTTCTCCGTTTTTATCACCCCATTCACTGCCCGGCATTGGCCTTCAGCGCATCCGTCGCGCCAAGCATCTGTCTGCGTCCCGCCTTGAACATACTACAGCTCTTTCCGTCAGGCCCCCACCTCTTTTTCCCCGATTGATGGAGTCCTGCCCTGTTGCGCATTCCTGTCCCTCAGCGAGCGTTACTCAGGCGTCGGCAAGGTTTCGAACGCAATGCAAGTTCATGTCGTACCGTCAAAAGAGGACGGAAGGCTCCGAGAGGGAACCGCCGAACGAGGAACACCCTCTGTACCGATTTGCTTTCTTTTACGAGTAGTCGTTTTGGAAGTAAGTCAACGTGCGATGACCCCCCCCCCCCTTTGCCCTGCTCCAGGGATTATGGGTGTTCAGTAAATGCCAAGAGTCACCCTGTCTCTCTGTGACTTCTGATTATGTTCTTGGGTACCCTTTATCGGAAAAGTAGGCAATTTTCATGCTTTGGTAATGAGGTCCAGTATGCTCATCTTACTCCTCCTTGTTTTTGTTGAGAGTCTTTGGTAAAGCCTGACCCCCCCAGCATGCCCCCTTGTTCGAAGGGGAATATAGGGGAACCCCACCCGACATCCAAGAGTCGAGAAGCAATATGTTTTTCAATTCTGTAAATGTACGTGAACATCCGCCCTGCTTCGGCCTAAAATATAAATTTCTTTTTTGAAAGTGCCTTCTTCCCCCCAAAGCCGAATCGGACTTCCCCGCCCCAGTTTCAACCTCAGTTTTTTTCGTCATCGTTCGGATTTGTGGACGCGTGAGAGGCCGCCTTTTTTTTTTTCAGAAGAATTCCTGCTTTCCCTTTTGCCGGTAGTTCGCAACATTTCCTTGACCGCCTTTTTTTTTTAGTTGAGTACCCCTCTGCTTCATCCGAATGCCGTCCCTTTCCCCGTATCCACTCTCCTAGGGATACGGTTACTTACTGTAATGCTCTTTAGTAATTTGCAAGTTTTGATGCAGTCAAATGCTTTGCGTCCAGAAGACGTTGAGAAGTCTTGCCCCATTTTGGTGAGCCTCATTCGACTTAGGCCTTTTCCCTTTACTCATGATTGTTCCCTTGCGCTGCGTATCCTTTGCTTTCTTCATAAACTTGAGCCCCCCTTTGACCAAATAGGACAACTTTCTCCATTCTTTTCCCCCCGAAACATTGATCCTAATAAGAAATCGTCGGGTGCCCGAAATTTCGGCGTCCGCTCCTATCTACTTTACCCTGTTACTTTTACTGCAATTATCAATTTGCCTGGACCACAAACCTCCTGGCTTCTTCCCCTCGGCGGCTTGAACTGCCCAAACTTTTTGTCACTAAATAAGATTTCTTTCCCCCATGTTTGATACTTAAATAGTTGGTCCTTTTTCCACTGGATCCCTTCGGCCGGTGTGGGTTTTTTATGACGCGTTTGAGGACAAGCCCGGAGGAACACGGATACGGAAAGGCTCCTTCCGGATCTGTGGCCGCCGGCTCCGAAAGAGTGCGGACGCTGAGATTTTTGGGGCACGCGAAGCCGGGCGGTAATGAAAATACCCCCCAGACCATGTCGACACACTTTTTTGTTAACAAACCCTGCTATGGTTTTTCGGTTGCCAACTGGCTATCTAGGACTTCTCAGTGGGCAAGAACGCGAGCTCTTTTTTCCCAGCCTCTGAGCCCATCCTCTTCGGAGTTATCTCCCCCATAAGGCCGAAACCTCCCCAACTCTCCGACCCGAGTTTGCGCATGTTCTTTTGCCCATCCTTTTTTGAACAAGTGACCTTCCCGCTGAGGGTTTTTTTCCCGTATGTTCTGTCAACCCCCAACTTTTCCTCCTCCTCCCTTAGGAGGCTGCCATAGGTATTCCTCTTGTCCATGACATTTTTCTGCGTTCTCTTGTGTCCCTTTGCAACTCCCCCCTTGATTGTGTCACTGAAGTCCAAGGCAAGTGGTGAAGGTCTGACTTTTTTACCCCTTGACTCTCGTTCTTTTTCACGGTGACTGGACTCAGTGGCGGGGTGGGACCTGGGAGTACAGCCGAAGAGTACCCTTGTTTTGACCGAGGGAAACATCGCAGCCAAACCCAACGGGGAGGCCGGTTCCCCCCACAAGACGAGCATCCCAGGGCAAGATTCAAAAAGTCTTTTAGGTGCTCCTGCCCTCTGGCGAGATGGCCTTCCACGTAGCGCACCATCATCGTCCCTCCCTCCCTTTGTTCTCCCAGGCATCTGTTTCCTTTGTTTTTTCCCGTATCTGACTCTTTCATCTCTCTTTTCCGACCGGATTCTTTTTTTCTGGCGCCCGCTCTGCTGCGAAGCGTTTCCCCAGCAAGCTTGCCTTTCTCTGCATATGGGGCTTCCCATCTGGCTTCTCTATAATCATCACTTTTTTTCGTCCCACCACCCTCTCGCCCAATTCCATTGGGTGTTCTGTCACATCCGGTTTTTTTCATCACCCTCTGTTTTGTTTCTTTCCTTTCTGTTTTGCATTACAGATCACACACATGACGTTATTACAACGCATAGGTTTTTGTTTCTGTTCTAAAATTGGGTCTGTTTGATCATTTTTCCGGTCTTCATTCCTTACCCTACTGCTTTCAACAGTCTCCTCGGTCCTCTAGCTATTGGGAAGATTGTCCTCTTCGTTATGAGCTCCCGCGTTGGTGGCGGGCCTTTTTCGGAAGTGAGAGGCGACCCCCTCCCATTGCTCCGTCGCTTTTTCTACTCCGGGTTCTCCCAGGATTGGCCGTGGGGAGGGCCCGACAGCAGGTCAACGATGTAGTTCCCCATGCAACCCGAAGTGAGTCCGCAGGAGGCACAAAGATACCAAGGGGTCCGGCACGTTCGTTGGGTCACACCTGACTGACGGGTCACGTTCATTTGGGCCCACCCACCGACACAAACCGGGAGTTGTGACCACATGTGGATCCTGGGGTCAGGATTATCCGGTGAGGATTTGAATGTGCATGGGGTAGCCATCTTCTTGAACGTTCTCCGGAGACACGGGTCTCCTATTCCGTGTACGTTCGTTCTCTGTGGAGACAAGGAACCCCTCCAGTTTCCGGACCCTTTCCGTTCGCGTATGGGAACCCTTGGTATATCTGCTCGGTTACATAATCGTTTTGTTGTTGAGATTTTATCTTTAACACCCGTTTACTCACGCTCCACTTTGACTCACAGCCGGTATTTCTGCTCCCCGTACTTAACCGGTGACCTTTAGAAACGTCCAGTGAACGGACCCTGAAATTGCTACACCAGGAAATTCGCCAAAGCCCTACGCCCTCGTCCCCGTGTCCCATTGCCATCCCAGGGGTCTTTTTTTTTCCTCCGGCATAAGGTCTACGCCGTAAGTAGAGGGGGAACTACGTTCGGACCAGAGGAAGTCAAGCGCTGCCAAGGAGGGCGACAAGGAACGCACCCCGAAGGAACCTAACCCCTTTTCTGGGCGTTGACTCTTTTAATAGCCCCCCAACCAGCTGTCGGGGGCTCTTCTTGCCACCTATGTTCTATTACCGCTGACCCTTTGAATCCCTCCCGTCATTTTATGAAGGAAGCCCCCTCTTCCAAACATGTCTTCCCAGCCGCCGCCCCTAAAACCTTTCTTTCTTTCGATTCCTTCGTCCGCATGTTGGTCTAGTCATGCACCCCCCATCAACAGGAAGACCACCGTCGGGGCTGGAAACACAACTCCGGAGTGTTTCTTTTTTTTTTGTTGTTTTTTTTTTTTTTTTTGTGGTTGTGGCGGCAAAGGAAGAACACAAAATGTCCGGGGTGTGGAGAGGTGTTTGTAACACCCCCCCACGTACTGATGCTCTATCCGTCCCAGACTATCTGACCATCCTTTTTCCTCTCCCCTTCCAGACAGGGCCCTTTCTTCTTCCCCACCCCCCAGCCCCTCTATCTTACCACCCCCCCTATCCTCCCCCCCCACTCCCCTTCCTCATTCTCTCTCTGGGGACCACTTCCCGAAGATCGGTCTCCCAAGCTGCATACCCTTGTATTGCCCCTTTTCCGTATGTCCCCTCATTTTAATCGACCGCCCCGATCACCATGCCGCTGACCCCCCTATTTCTGGGGCCGCAAAATAGGGCAGTCAATCGTCCCCTAGGTCATCTTCCCACCCAAGAAGAGACGGGGGGCAGCGTCTTTCTCCTTTGTCAGGACTAATCATTGGTTGGAGTATGTTTTCAATTTTCCCCCCTGTAAGCCTTCTTTCGTCCCCTCGTCTGCCTTTATCACACCCTGTACACCGACCGCGATGCGTTGTCCCATTAGCACTTTCCCTCAGTGCTTTCTTTTTTTTTCTTTCCCCTTGCCCCCAGCAACCCTTTGTCCTTGTCGTTCCCCAATCTTGCACCAACCTTTTCACCCCGTCGGATACTCGTCTGCCGCCGAAGCTGCGATGCCAGTGGCGACAAGCAAGACCCGCGTCCCCGGACGCTTACTTTACTGGGCCACAAGCGTCCCGAAATGAAGCACCGCCACAACCTAGGATTCTTTTTCTGGGTTTCTTCCCTTAGTGTACGTAACGCACCGAGATTTTTTCTTGAGGAGGGGTTTTGGTTTGGTGGGTTTTGGTTTTTGTTGGGGGGTTGTCGTTTGGGGGGCTGTTTACCTCCCACTCTCCTTACCCCATTCCCCCCCTTCCCCCTTCCAATCGTAAGTTACTAACACCTACTTCATCTCCCCCCGTTCCTCCCTCCCTAGAACCTTTTTACCCGCACCGTTTGTCGCGTTAGGAGTGTTGCATCACGGATTCTCGTGCCCCCGCTTCCCCCACGTAAGTACCCTTTTCTCTCGGTTCGCCCCCTCTTTGTTGTCTCCGTTTCCAAGTGCTTTCCGTCCTTCCGGTCCTTGCCCCCAGTTTCCGGGAGAATTTTTCCCGGTTCCCTAACTAGGGAATCCCCTAGAAGATCTGACTCGTGATATTATTGTCGGACCAAGGTTTGCATTGCTCCCCGACGATTATGTTTTTCGACCCCTTCTTCTTTTTGGGTCACCATTCTTTAGACCATTATAATTCTTTTAAAAGCCCATTCCCCCTTGGGAAAGTATTCTTCACTTTATCGGCCCCTCCCGTTGTTCCCGCCTTCGGCCCTCTCGGCGGAATTAAAGGGGTTCGTTGTGACCCTCGTGCCCTAAATTGGTACGTATAGTGGGCCCATCCTTCAAGAGTCACGTACCTTCACAATTCTCCATCTAGTCTCCCCCACTTGTTTTTTGAACGAACGCCTCGTATAAGTTTCTTCCACCGAGTTCCCTTTCCCTTCTTGCTATAGATGAATTTTCTTTGGCCGTCCTTATTTGTATTCAGCAACCTTCCCTTACTACATCAGCAATTCCCGTCCGTTAACCCCTCTTCCCCTATTTCTTCCCTAATTCCCCTTCTCATTTTCCTGGACATTCCCTCCGAGTTTTTTTAATCCGGTTCTGAAAGGTTTGCTCCACCTACCTTCCCTGTACAAGCCTTTAATTTCATACCAAGGGACGGCTCATGCGAGACCTTGAAAGATCACCCCCCCCTTATGTCCCCGCTTTTCTCTCGCCGTTTCCTATTTTTTATGAGTTTATCCTCACAGTCCCGACCCTCCCTCCCGCCGAATCCAGGAGTAGGGCGTTTTTCCCAGGAACTTCCCTATGAACCCATATTTTCTAGAATGATGTGAGATGTTATGTGTTGGTTTCACACGAGATAGGAAAGTTCTCCCCCTTTTTGCCTGGCTTTTTTGTTTGTAGGAGCGGGCCATGATATTTGCTTGGTTCTGGTTGTTGTTAGAGCTATACGTCCCCTGCCCATGTCCCCCAAAAAGGTTTGAAAATGGTTCTCTTGGGTTACTATCACGGTGAACCCCCTCAATCCCGCCCCATTTCAGAATAGCATGATGGGGTGCCCTCGTTGAGTCCGTTGCACCCCTCCTCTTTTTTCGGCCATTATTTATTTAATCCAATAACAAAGTGATTTTTCCCGCAAGCGTGCCTTCTCAACAATTTGACTGCATAGTACTTCCTCCAGCCCCCTCTGTTTCCAACAGAATGGTGTCACTTCGGCGGTTGTGAGTTCTTCGTTTATCGGCTTTTTCCTCTTGGCGTAAGATCTTTTCGCCGTGCAGGTTCGCCTCACCACTCTCACATCTTCTCCCTGCGGTCCCCCCTCTCCTCCCTATTGCCCTTTTTCGCTACTTCCCTGGTCGTAGCTCATACAAGACTCGTCAGTCTAAAGTTCCCCAACTCTTCACAGGTCCCAGTAAAGAGCATCCTGTTACAGGAAAGGACTCCCTACTCCGTGCCTCCCCCTTCTCAGGAGAACTTGGAGGCGAGCAAGTATAACCCCCCTCTACTTTGTCGCATCTCCCCACGGGGGCCATTCAGGCGCACCCGGAGTTTGCGTGCGGAGTACGTTCTGGAAGGCCGTTTGATGTGGTCACACAGTGGTTTGCTGAGCATTTTTCCTCCCATGTTTCTGAATACGTCTCGTGCGCCTCGTGGCCTTTAGTTGAGAAAGTCTTCGTCTTCTGTCCCGGTCGCACACGGGCGCCTGCGTCCGTCTTTCTCGTTGCGGTTTACGTCACCTTAGTTCATTACCATGAGCGCAAAGTTCGCAGATTGGACACGAACCACCGTATGTAATACTAAGCCTTTTCCTGCAGTGTCTGGTGCCTCCCCTGTGATTTGCCGATAAATTAATTCCATCCTTTACCCAACACTGTTAATTGACTTTTCACTCTTCTCAGTGGCTTTTCTCCTGCTGACCCAACCAGCCAATGGTTATGTTGAAGACGCCTTGCGGTTTCTAATCACATTTTTGAACCAATCTTCCGATCTAAAATGTTTGCTGCAATCCCACTAGCTTTCTCCGCTGTCCCAAAGTAGACCTTCGGCTTTGAAGGACTGCCGACTTTCAGGACAAGCACTTGGAGGAACAGGCCACCGGATCGGTCAACAGAGAACGTTTTCCTATGGCGTGGAAAGAGTTTTTAACGCACAATAGGTTTTTCCTCTTTGACTCTCTTGCAAGACCGACTCGAGTCCAAACTCTCCACTCCAACCTTTTTCTGCCACAACTCTTCCCTCCTGGGTGGCCCTTCTTCTTCTGATGCGTGATTTCCCTGAAGGCGAGCTCTTTTGTTATCACCAGTCTCTGATCACAAGCCTTGACTCTCCTCGTTATATACCCTACGCCAGAAACCAATAAGCACTGTTCCTAACGAGTTGATTTTGCGCCTTAATTGTTCCCCGCTTTTCTCCCCAGGCAGTCCGCGGCCTGGGGCTCTGGATGGTTAATCCAGGTAAAGCGATCTTCTTACTTCCAATACGGAGGACATCTTCGTGCCTTTGCCGCGTTTTCCTCTTGTTCCGGCACGGGCCACTCGGAGTTTCAACCTGCCGACCAGGCAAGGATGAAGATATTCCAACGCATCCTAGTTCCCTTTTCCCCGGCTAATGGGGAATGGGATAGAGGGGAAAGACAGAAGGAGAGGACGGTTTTGAAATCTTTGAAACCGACGAAGAAAAAAGTGGGAGGATGGTCACCCAGTACGACGGCATAGACACTATGAAAAAAGCGGAGGAGTTTGGTCTCTTACGCACGGCAGCGATGTGAGAAGTTATTTTCGGCAACAAAAGACGTTCGCGGCATGGGGGATTCTGGGCTTTTGCTTTCGCTCCTGGGTTCGTTCTTTTTGCCATTCCCTCCTTCTTTTTTTTTGTTGAATATTCAGTCCAGCACTCCGGCTTCTCTTCAACGCGCCAGTCTTCCCCCATACTTCTTCTACGCGGTATGGTGCTACGGCTGAGCATTTTTAATTTGTCTTGTCGGCGATCTCTGCGTATTCCAAAAAAATCTCACTGCCTCTGCCTTCTTATTTTTTTCCGCACGGAGCAATAGCTTTCGGTTCGACCTTTTTGCCCCTGCGTGCTTCTGTTTCGTTCGTGATTGCCTTCCATAGACGCCTCGGTCTTTGTGTCAATTTCTTTGGAACACTTTTTCGACGCTACCCGGGTCAACGATCGGTTTGGCGTCCGGTTTTAACGGGATTTCATCTGAGTCACGGCGCCCAGGGGTACCTGCGTCTTGGTGGCTTCTCCGTGTTTGCACCTTTTCTTTTTTCCCCCTTCACCGAAGTCGTTGATACGTCCACCCCGCGATTCCCGGTAATCTTTTTTTCTCTTCTTCGATGTCTACCCTGACACTTGTTTTTTTGTTGGCTGGCCATTTCCACCGAGTGTTTCGACCCTTGTTCGTTCCGGAGTCCCCTCCTTCCGCAGTGGTTCCGCCCCTCGTACGTCATTACATTTCGAGTCATTTTTGTCTTTGTCTCTGCTTCATTCCAGCAGGCAATCCTGTCGCCCGAGTGTATCCGTCCATCGCACTCCTCTTTTTCCGTTAGTCTACCACCACCTCACTCCAGGCACTTCAAGCATCCTCCACTCTTGAGCAGTTCTTTTTTTTTTTTTGTCTGCTGTACCTGTCGTAGTCTTCGCTTTCTTCTTCCGTATTCACACCGCCATGTGGATTTCTTGTGCGTGCCTGAGACTCTGCAGTCGGATCCCCCCGTAGGTCAATATCCCTTGGGGGTTGCTCGGTCCGGTCCTCCTTGGCTGATGTCTCCTGCGAGCTACAGTCCTCGATGTTGCTTTTTTGCTTCCTCTTCAAGCCGCTTAGGGCCGTGCTATCCGACAGTGTTTGGCGTTAGCTTTTCTATAGACCTCTGCTTATCCCTTTTTTCCACCTTGTATGTCTTGGGAGCTCATCCTCTTGTATTCACTCGAGAAGGTTTCTAGTCACCCTGTCTTTGTGAACGTGTACGAGCCCTCTTTGAGCATTTCTATTTTCCACCATTGTTCCGCACACCTTCAGTTGTTTCTTCTGTGTCCGTCTGGTCTACTGTTCGGTACTCTCGCCAGATACACATCCTGCGCACCCGCTTGCCGTTTTTCTCCCGGGAATCTACACCTATAAGCCTTGCCCTGATCACTCCGGAGCTTCAGTATTTTTCTTCTCAGTCCTCTTGCGCCAATGTGCTGCTTTTGCATTACAGTCCTCTTCATCCCTTTTCCCTACGCAATCCTCTTTTACCGCTTCCCCTCTTTCCTTTTGGCTATCTTTTTTGATGTCCTATTCTTGCCTTGAATTTTGGGCTTCATCCTCGCGCACTCCTTCTCAGATTCCCTCTTCGCGGGGACCCCTCGTGCTTCCTGTGTTTTGCAATGGAAAATGGGATCACGCCTGTGCTTTTTCGGTCAGGATCCATTTTTCCATTCCCCGTTGTCTACTCCTCCCCCTCTCTCAATTAGTCCGCTGTGGTCCAATTTCCCCACGCGTTCCACACCTACTGTCATTGCTCTTGTTTCAGGCGTCTCCTTCTTCTTTTGGTTCTTTCACGTTCTTTTATTCTTTTTCGTTTCTGTTTTCCCGTTGTTTTTGTACGCGCATTTGTCCTTACATAGTTCCCTTTCTAACTCATTCACAGCCCAGTCACCCTTCGGTTTTCCTCTTTCAGCCGTGGTGCTCCCTCCCCCTTTGCCCGACTCCTTTTCTCCTTTCTTCCAGACCCGCATCCACGCACATTCCTGCTTTGTCTCAGCCTGTTTTTCTTGTGATTTCCAGTTTCTCTACACCCATCGCCTGTGTCGTTGACACTTTCTTCATTTTCTTCACCTGAATTTGCCATTCTGGTTTGCTTGGGAAGGGGATGGTCTCCTTCGTGGCTTGGTTCTTTTTTTTTTTTTCTCGTTTTCTTTTAAGTTGAGCCGCGTGTATCTTATTTTTCGGACCGTTTCTATCTTTTTTTTCTCCTCGTATGGTTTTTTTGTCCTTTCCTCCTTTTTCTGGACCCTTAGAGCGCTCCTACCCCCCCTCTCTTCGTTTTTCTCCCTTTCTTTCCTTCATTTCACGTTTTTTGGTGTCTTAGAGATACTAATTGGTTGTCTGTTTTTATTCCTCCTCTCGACATTGTATTTTTCACTTTTTTTTCCCTTGGTTCAATTTCCGCCCACCTGTCACATCCGTAGTACGTCCTTTAAGCATGGTCTCTCCGTTTTCCTCTCCCACCCCCCTTCCCTTCCGTTTTCGTACA
>Ga0179593_1680004_pt1 | contig 21134 bp, 38 predicted proteins | sample CZODoug2_1_08_16_FD_185931 | JGI IMG/M metagenome (GOLD analysis project Ga0179593, IMG submission 185931) | Vadose zone soil fungal communities from Angelo Coast Range Reserve, California, USA - CZODoug2_1_08_16fungal (PacBio error correction) | ecosystem: Environmental > Terrestrial > Soil >... | reverse complement strand
TTCCTTTCTCCTCCCGATTCGGCGCTTTTTAGTTTCCTTTTTTTTTTTTCCGAGAGTGTATCTCCTTCTTTCCCCCTGTAACCTGTGACTTTCATTCTGCTCCCCCCTTGGGAGGAGTTTATCTTACACTCTTTGTTTTTCGGCTGGCCTGTCGATTCTTTTTCTTTTGTTCTTCCATCCCTTTGGAGAAAGATCGATTTATTAGCCTTCTCTCCCTCCTTGAGCCGTGGACAGTTCGCGTCCCCCCCCCTCTCTTCCTCCCCCCGAAATTTTGCGGGTGTCCACGGGCACTTTCCTCCCCCTTCTTTGTTTCCGGTGACCCACACCTTTGCGCTTTTTCTTTCGTGTCAAAACTGGGTACCTGTTTTTATTTTTTCTTTTTTCTCTCTTACGATTACCGTAAGTTATCTGGACCCTCTTTCTCTTAATTGGAGCCTGTCCTTTCCCTGACTTAAGAACTTACAGATTTATGGGTTTGGCCTCTTGTGCCTCATCCACAGGCTTGACTTTCTTCCCCCTTCTCTTTTTCCTCTGTTATTAAAATTGTTGGCCACCCCTCCATTCTTTTCTCTTTTTCTTTAAGCAGAGTTATTGCTTTTCCTCGTGTGGTGAGGGTATTTTTGGCAGTCAGAGAGCTGGGGTGGATTTTTTTTCTCTTTTTTTCCGTTTTTTCTACTGACGGGGTCCCTTTTTCTATAGGGGAGCCTTGATCGTCATCATTCGCATCCCTTAGATGCACCGTTTCTGGTCGATCCCCCCTTTTTTGCTTTTCCTGTAGGTATCGGCTCCGTGTTGCTTTTGGGCTCCCTCCTTTTTTTCTTTTGCGCGAGAAGTGGGCTTTTTTTTTCCCGCATATGTGGCGATTTTTTCCCCCTCCCTCTTTTCGAGGTCGCCCTCCCGCGACTGGCGCTTTTTTCCAGAATCCCTTTTGCCCTTTTTTCTTTTCTGAGGCCGTTCCTGGGCTCGTCCTTCGAAAGGCCTTTCGATTTCTCATGTTTTTTTCCCTGAATTGCTGAGTCACCTCCCTGTTCCCTTTTTTCCTTCCTTTTTTCTTTCTAGATGTTTCTGCTCCATTTTTTACCGGAAAAAGCTTGGCTCCCTCTTCCTGTGCCGCTTCTTTTTTGTCGAGTGACTTCTGTTCCTTTCTTCCCCCTCTGCGTTTTTGTGTCAAACATTCTTCCTTTTTTTTCCTATGATTGCTTTAGTATCCTTTGTCTTCCCTTCGGAAGAATCGCCCCACCCCGTCCTTTTAAGACTGACGAGGTCTTCTTGCGCTTTTTGTGGTGATTTGTGCTCTTTTTTTTTACCCAAGACAGAGTGTGTCCCTCTTTTTCCGGCCCTTTCTAAGAAACAAAAAGGTACCCCGCTCTCTCTTCTTTTCCTTTTCCCAGTGCCCCTACCGGCTCCCAGGTGTTGGTTCCTTCCCTTCTTCTCTGCCCCCTCTTGGCCCGTAGATCTAGATTCCTTTCCTCCTCTCTTTTTTCTCTTTTTCCGTTGGCCCAATCGCTTCCCCCGCCTCCGTTCCCGGTGACAAAACCCACCTTTGTGCTCCCTCCCTTTCATTGCTCCGCCATAAATCTTCCGGCCCTATTCGAGACAAAGCTTTTTTTTCCTTTTATCCAGCGCGAATCTATTTCTCCCTCCACCAACAAAACTCCCCTGTTTCAATTAGACTCGTCAGTCGTGCAGTCTTGCTTCTGCCTTTCTTAACCGTCAATGACAACGAATACCCTTCCCTTTTCTCCCTCGGCTCTAAGTAATTCTTTTTTTCAATTTTACTCAACAAAAACAGCTTTTATTCCCCCTCTATGACGGCCCTTCCCCAGATAACGGCCCCCCACTCCTCCTTCTTTTCCTTAGAAACTTTGTTCGGGGTTCACTCTCCCCGTTTTTCCTGAAACATCGTACGACCTCTTTTTTTCCCATCCCAATAGACGTTCCGCACCGTTGCTTTCTTCCTCAACCATGTCCCGTAAAACGCCTCGCCCCTTCCAGGACTTATTCCGAGTTCTACCCTCCTAAGGACAACTCCATGAAGACCCACTTACGTTCCCTCCCCCCAAATATCTGAAACGCCCTTTCTCACCTGTCTCTCCTTTTGATCGACAGACGAATAATTAGTTTGATTCCATAGCTGGGATCCCCAAAATCAAACACTTTTTTTCCTTTTCGTTGTTGTGAAGCCAAACTCCAACCGGCGCCGAAAAGGCAACGACATCGACCCGCCCCTCGGCTGTGCTTCCCCAGCCAAAGTCCATCTCTCCCCCCCCTTTTTCTGCGCGCCGTAAGATCCCCCAATTGCCAGGGGTCCCCTCTCACCCAAAGAAGAGCTCTTTCCCCCCTTCCCCCCCGGCAAAAGGACACTTCCCCTTTTTTTTTTTCTTTTTGCCTTTCCCAGATTAGACTCCCCACACTTTTTGTTTCCCCCCCATAATTATCGTAAGATCGAGATCAGAGACGTAGCCACCGCTTTCCCTTCAGTGTTTAAGATCCCCCCCTTTTCCCCCCCCAAGACTCGTAGTCTTCTTGACATCCTTCTTCCCCCATGGAGATTTCGTCTATGCCATCTTCCCTTTCCTCCTCCCCCCCCATAAACATCCTTCCCCCCTTCTTCCCTCCCCCTGTTTTAGACAGCCGGCGTTTTTCCTTTCCAAGTGGGTAACACGGAATTTTTTTTCTTCTGTCTGCTTATCTTTCCCACCGCAAACTTCCTTCCCGCCTCCTTTTTTGCGTAAAGGACCACTGCTCCCTCTTCTTCCTGATAGATTCATCGATCTCCCCCCCCCTTCCTTTTATTTTCCCATATGAACAGAGCAGCAATGTGATGTTCCCCTCTCCACCCCTCTTTGCGACGATAGATCCCACTTTTTCTTTTTGCCACGATGTAGGCATAGTTAGAGCATTCCCCTCTCCACTTTCCCCTTCTTCTGACTAAGCCACTGGCCCTCCATCTTTTCTCAATTGCATGACTCTCTCTTGACTCCTTTTTTTTCCTCTCTCATTACGGATCGCCTCCCCTCCCTTCGCCTTTTATTCGTTATCTTCGCTTCCTTTTTAGGTGACTCGATTATCGAACCTCTTTTCTTTCTCTTGTTTCCCTCGCCTAAGAGGGTAGTTCTTCTATTCTTCCTCCTTTCCTTCCGTAGATTATGTTCTGGCCTTTTGTTCCCCCCCCTTTTTTCTGCCCGCCGATGATTCGTTCCTCGCCTCATTCTTTCTTGTTCCCTTTTCGCGAACCCTTTTTTTTGCATGGTGGGAAAGAGAATTCTTCCGTGGTTTCCTTTTGACCCCCCCTTCTTTTTTTCTCAATGGCTTCCACTCCGTATTCTCCCCTTTTCTCCTTATTTTCTCGTTTCAGGAGGGGGTATTTGTTCTCTTTTACCCTTCCCTTTGACTCGACCTTTCCGACGGTCTTTTCTTCTTATCCTCCCACGGAACGATTCTGTGTTTGTCCCCCTTTTTCCTTTTCCCGGTTGACTTCCTTTCTACGATTTTTTTTTTCTCTTCTCTTCTTCCCCTTTTTGGAAAACAATCCTCTTTTCCATGGTTTTTGATTCTCCTCCTTTTTAGGGGCTTTTCGAGGTTTTGAGGCCTTAGGTGCAGTCGCGAAGATCTCCTTTTTTGGAGAGTGTGGTGATCATTCTGCTCTTCTTTGTTTTTTTTCTCCGTTGATAGTAATAATAGCAGCAGCGCCTATTTTCTGTCGAGATTTCTTTTGGGAGAAGTCCCGTCCCCTGAATCCTTCCTTTTTTTCCCCGACTTTTTGGTTGTCTTCACAAACCGCCTTTTTTTTCCCTTCCTTCTTTTTTGGGCTCCGCAATGTTCTTCTACATTATTTCGGCATTAGGGACTCTTCCTGAATCCCTTCCTTTTTTTTTTTCATGACTATTTGGATTTCCCTTCCCCCTTCTTGTGACTCTGTAGGAAAGAATTAGAAAGGCCTTCCGTTCTTTTTTTTTTTTCTCCTCGGTTTATGCAATTTGAGGCGGATCTTTTCCACTCTTCCATCTCGTGTTTAGGGAAAACGGTGAGTCCTCCTTTTGGTCAAGAAGGGTCGATATTTGAAATTTTGCGCCTATGCCAGCCTCCTGTGAAGAAGGAGTTTTGTCGCTTTATCTGGGTTCTTACTTTTTGGGTTTGTTTATGTCGCTTTGTTTTTCTTTTCTTACCCCTGCCCTTTCTCGACAGAGCGGCTATGATTCTTCGTTGTAATTGGATAGTGAAAAGAAGACTTCAGCCAATTTTCCCTCTTTAAGCCCTGACGCTTCTCACCTTGTGTTTCGGGAGTTTTTTGTTTCTCCTCTTCGGTTTTTTCCCGACAAGATTTTTCCTTTTATTGAAGGCTTTATTTTCAGAAGAACCCCCCCGTCTTTTATTGGCGTATCCCTTACATGGAAATCCGTCCCCTTTGTTTTGGAGCTGCCCTGCTAGCATTCCCATCTTCCCTCTTTTCTCTATCCATAATCAATAAGTTGTTGGTTGTGAGCTGATCTCCTGTAAAACATCGTAAGGTCCCTTTTCCTCTCCTTGGAGCTGAAAAAAAAAAGGGTGCGCTGGTCTTTGACATAACGCCATAACTATACTGAGCGGTCTGGGTTCTTCGGCTAAAGCCTTCGAACCGGAGGTGCCCTCGGTCTTGCCGCCCCCTCTCAGATCTATTTTTTGCAACCCCACAAAACTACTTTTTCCTTCAGTTTCTGACGTTGCGGCTTTCTTTTTTCTTTTTTCCGAACAGATCACAAAATTCCCCCCCTCCTCTGTCCCCATCAATTCAGAGGCCCTTCCCCTTTCCGCTAAGGGACTGTTTCTTTCTTCTTCAGGCCAACACGCGATACGGCCTTCTTTTTTCCCCCATAAGGCGGGTGCACTGCTTTTCCCCCTCTTTTTCCTTTTAATAGCTACCCGTCTGGCTCTTCCCTTCACTCCGCACAGGGTCTCCCCTACCCCCAATTTTGATTTACGCAAGCAGTACCCTCTTTTCCCTCCACCTGCCCCCTCTGAACTCCTTTCCCTCCTTTTTCCTAAATCCTTCCACCCTTTTTCCCATACTCAGGACGCCAAATCTCTTTGCCCCTTCCCCCTTTTTGTTGCTCAGGACAGTTCACCGCCTAACCTAATGTTAGTATGCCCCCTTTTCTCCCCCCCCAATCCAACTTCTCCAACCTCACCTCTCTTCCTCCCCCCTCCACGGAGCCGTCTACTGCCAGACCTCTCTTCTTTTTTCCCTCCCCTTCTTGGACCCCTACCTTTTCTTGCTGTGAGATGAGTTTCCTTCTCAATAGGGCCCCCCGGGTCCCCTTTCGTGAACTTCCCCCTCCTCCCGAGGATCACCCCCCCTCTCGCTTACGGGACGGCACACAACGCACTCCCCCCCCTTTTTCCTTTTCTTGCTGGAGTACCGATTAGACTCCCCCTCCTTTCGTTTTCACCCAATTTTAATAATCGTAAGGCTCGATTTCAGATTGTTATCACCCCTTCTTCACTCTTCAGAATTTTTTTCCCCACCACCTTTCCCAGAATTTCTATGGCCACATTCCGTTTTTTCCCTTTTTTCTTTTCTGATTTCGAGAGACCTTTTTTTTTCCTTTTCTTTCGCCCAAAATTACCCAGCCGTTCACCTTTCTTCCTTTCCCCCCTTTCGACAGCGGGTTTTGCTCCCTAAAACAGACCAGGGTGTGGGTACCCCCTTCCCTTCTTCTTTTTTGCAGGAGCTTCCTTTCCCCTCCTCCTTTCAGACGAACTGCGACTGTTCTCTCCTTTTCCATCCTTTTTCCGAAAGGATACTTTCAATCTCCTTCCATTTCCTGAAAATCGGACAGACGCGCATCCATGTTTTTTCCCTCTCTCCCAATACTCCCTCTTTGCGGCCGTATGAGGAAGTCCGATTCAGCCAATAGTCGAGAATTCGCGTACCCTTCCTTTCCCTTCCTCATCGATAAGAACCTTCTGCCTCTTTTTTCTTTCGATTTTTAAACCTCCCCAGTTTTTTGTTGAGCGCGACCAGTCCTTTTTTTTTCTTTTTTTTTAGTAGGCGGCAGATTCCGGGTTTCCTTTTTTTCTTCTTCGCATATTGAGGACCTCGGTTGCGCCCACTTCCTCCCTTCCCCTGGCAAAAGGGAGTTATCGGCCCTTTTTCGGATCTATGTCTTCAAATTGTTTCCAAGTACTTTGTCTTTTTTTTTTCCTCTTATCCTTCTAGAAAGCAGCGAGTGCGCACTTTTTTCCGCCGAACAGGAGCAGTCGCTGGCGGACTTTTTCAGCGCATTAATGCCAGAATCCTGCCCCTTTTTTTTTTTTTCTTACCAACATCGATTTTTTCGGCCATGGCGTCCGTTGTCCCCTATTTAGAAAGTTTTTCACTGCTGGGTATTTTTTTCCCCCTATTTCTGTCCGTGAGATGGATCTCGAAATCTGCTTTTTCCCCGTATTTTCTCCTGTTTCACCGCTTTAGGGGTTGGGCCACAAATCTTTTTTTTCCGTTGCCTTGGACTTCTCACCGTATTTTCTCCTCTTCGCGTCTCCTCTTTCTTAAAATTTGTGGAACAACCCCCCTCTCCTTTCTATCCCCAGAAAGAGTTCTGCTTTTAATCGGTTTTTGCAGAGTTGCGTGAAGAGCTTGTTTTGCTTGTGGGTTATCATCTTGCGGCCGTTTTTTCCTTTCCCTGTGGCTAGGGAGCCGTTGTCTCTTCTCTCTCAAGAAGCGCGATGCCCTTCTTTTTTCTGTGATTCTTTTGCTTTTGAACTAGCGTGGACTTTCCTTTTTCCCGTTGCCGTGTATCCTGCTCTCTTTCTTTTGAGTAACAAACGCCTTCTTTGGGTACTACTTTTTTCTCCTAGCATGTTTCCGATTTCTACAGTAGTCTTCTTGAGGCTAGTCTTTTCCGCGTCCTTGCCGATGGGCGTTTTGCAGAACACCTTTCTTCTTTCGGTTCTTGAGGATCGACCCGCTTGAAGTTCCCTTCTTCTTTTTTTTCTTTCTTAGTCGGTGTACTTCATTTATGCTTCTCCGTCCTGTTCGGACTTGACTCTTGTTATGGAACCCGGTGCGTATTTTCTTCCTACTTTTTGTCCCATCCTGTTCTCTCTTTGAACGGCCCTCTTGGCTCTTCTAGACTTTCGATTTATCCTGGGGAATTTTCCCTCCCCTCTCTCATTCTGTTTTTGTTGATCACTTGCAACAGTCCTTATTTTCTTCTTTGCGTTCGTATTCGTTGTCATTTGATCGTTCTTCTCCCCCCCCCTCCTTCCCGCCCGGAGCGGAAGACTGACGTACTTTTCTACTCGTTCTTTTTGGTTCTATCTAATTTCCCGCGATGTATTTTTCTTTCCTCTTCCTCTTTTTCTCGTCAGTCTCCTCCTCCCTTTTCCCCCCTCTATATCGTTCTGGCGTAGTCATTACCTCCCCCTGCTCCCCCCCCTTTGTGCGGAAGCGCTTTGTCTTCGATGGGCAGTCCCGCTCTCCTCTCTTTTTTTTGTGAGAGAGATGTACGTTTCCTTCCTGCTTTTCCCCCCACAGTTGGCCTCCCCCACAAAGGGGGAGCAGGGATGTCCCTTTTCTTTCCCATCCCTCGATAGAGGGTACGTGTGGTTTTCCTTTCTTTTTCTCTCCCATCTTGCAAAGCTTCTTGCAGCCCCCCCCCTTCTTTTTTAGCCCCCCCCCACTTCACCCAACCACCCCCCCCTTTTTCCTTCGCAGTAGTCATTATTCCGCTCCGGGTCGTGTTGCTTTTCTTTTTTTTGAACGATCCAAGACAATTTCATTTTCTCCTCTCCGAGCGCTCTACGTCTTTTCTCAAACCAAAAATCCGGGCCAAACAACTTCCTTTCACAGAGACAAAAATTCAGTCGTGCCTTCCTTCTTCTTTCACAGGAGGTTCCTGTTCATCTTTCTTTCTTCCCCCTTCTCAGAACGCACCAATCCTCCTTCCTGTTAGTTTCCGAAACAGTTGATCTTTCTCCCCCCTTCCCCCTGACTCCGCAGCCCCCCTCCTCCAGGACGTAGAAGCGTTCCTCCCCCCCCACTTCACCGAATCCAGAACCTCCGTGCTTCCTCTCTTAACCGCCCCCATCTGGTCAAAGGGTCCTGTTCTTTCCTCCCGTCTGAACTAATGTAGTGATCGCACATATGCTATCCCCCCCCCTCCCCACTTCTCCAACCTGCACGCTGACGTTTTTTCGTCAACTTTTCTCAAAACGACCGACGCCAGCCCCTTCTTCTTTCCGACCGCCCAAAGATTTTTTCTCTCCTCCAGGTGGCATAGAGCTGCTGCGATGGGGCTGCCCTTTCCCCCCCTTTCCCCTAAGTAGCACCCCTTCCCGCTCCCCCTCACTCAACGGTTCTTCGACGGAAATCCGGCCACCCTCCTTCCTCTTGCTGACCTTAAAAAGATTAGATCCCTTTCCTTTCCACCCCTTCTTATACTCGTTTAGCCTCCGAGCTCCTGCTCTTTCTTTCTCTCCTCAAGTCAAGAAGTTCATCCTTCATTCAACCCCCCAAAATAAATCGTTCCGTTCTCTTTCTTTCCCTTCCGGGAAAAAGCCGGCCCCACTCTTTCCTCTCCCATCTCCCGTAGTAATCGTAAGCTCGCCCCCTCCCCTGTCCTTTTCGAAAAAAGTGGACCCCCTTTTCTTTCCGGCTGTGGAAAAAAAACCGCGCCCCCAACTGTTTTTTTCCCCCCACGCAGGGAGGTTGGCAGTAGATTTCTTTCTCCCTCACGTCTGTGAACTGAAAGGTTCGGCGACCCCCCCGTGCATCGTGTCTTTTTTTTTTTTCTACCCTCGATCTGTCTCACCCTGCTTTCCTTTTCCCTTTTCCCCCCTGTAAACATAATACGAACGCGCCGCTGCCCCTTCTTTTTTTTACCTATACCCCCTCTTTGCGGAGAGCTCTCCCCCCTTTTTCTCTATTTAAGCAGAGTTCCGAGATTTCCTCTTCAACCACGGGCGCTGCTCCCTTTCCCCCCATCCCCCTCATGAGGGAGGCGATCGGTACAGGTCTCTTCCTCAGTGGTTGTTGTTGAGATCTCTCCCTTCCATTTTTTCTGCCCTTCGTTTTCGTCGTCGTCGTGTCCGTTTTTTTCCTTTTTCTCGAAACTATTGCTGACCATCGGTGGCCCTCTGTTTTTTTTTCTCTCCTCGGCCCCGCCAAAGAGGGCGTCGTTATATGTTCCACCTTTCCCCCCCTTTTTTCTTCTTCGTCGATTATTTCTTGCAACTTGTTTCCTTCGTGCTCTATCCTTTCCTCTCCTCCGCTATTCTCTCCTTTCCGCGAAAAAGTGCAGTTCCCGTTTTTCCTTTTTTTTGGGGGGAAAGAAGACTCTACTGCCCTCCCCTTTTCCGGTTGTTCCCCAACACCTTTCGCTTTGGTTCCTCCCCCCACGCTTTGTATAAACCAGTGGTTCCTTTTCCCTTTTGGGTTTTTGCTCTTCTTTTATCACCCGACGTGAAGATGGCTCTCGAACTCGCAATTGCGTCCGTCTTTTTTTCCCTTTTCTTGAGCCCTGACCCGAGTTATGTTTTTTGCCACCCTTCCTTTCCGGATGGACTTGACTATCCCTTCTTTTTCCTCTTTTTCTTCCTGAGTATTAAAATTTGTTGGACACCACTTCCCCGGTGGAGGTTTTTAATGGACGGAACCTCAGAGTTCCTTTTTTTCCTTTTGTGAGTGTCGTTGTGTGTCCTTCTTTCCTCGCGCATGGGGTGGATGCGTTTTCTTTGGCAGTTGGTTCTAATGACTTTGTTTTTCCTTTTTTTTTTTTTCTCGTTAGCACATGCAGCGCTCTTCTTTTTTGGACGGCCCCCTCTCCCCCCTTTTGCTGGAGACGGTCGTGTGCTTTTCTCCTTTTCTTTGCTTGGCTTTCCCCAATTTATGGAGAAGTTGGATTTTTGGACTCTTTTCTTCCCACTAAATTATTCGGCTTTTAGTCGTTTTCCCCTCCCGAATTGGCGATGGGCGTGCCGAATTTTCTTTTCTGCCCCTTATTTTCTTATGTCGTTTCCTTTTTCATTCTCTTAATTTTTTTTGATGCAGTGGGGCTTCGGCGCCCTTTCCTTTCTTTTCCGTCGCGTCAAATCAAATGTTCTGGATTACTTTCCCCGGTGCGTATTCTTCAATGTTGCGTCCCCCTTTTTTCCTTTGCAACGAACCATCTTTTGTTCGCTCTTTTCTGTTTTTTGTGCTTTGAGTCTTGGGACTGGCCGTCATCGTTTTTTTTTCCTTTTCCTTCAATGAACACAGTCCTTCTTTTCTTCTTCTTCTAGGATTGCTCTTCCTTCTTCTTTTTCTTTCCTTAAGAATCGAACCTCCCTTCTTTTTTTTTTGATTTATAATCCAGTCCTTGCTTTTCCCCCTTTTACCCTCCGATAGCGCGTGCGCAAGACTTTTCCCTTTTCTTTTTTCAGTGCTAGCGAAGAAACCCCCCTTTCTATCTCTTTCTTCTTGCATTAAGGACCTCCCTTGCTCACCCCTTTTTCTTTTAAATTCCTAGTTTTGGCCCATTACTGATCTCCCTCTCCCCCCTTTTTGGTTTTTTTCTTTCCCTTGTCCCACCTCAGGATAATTGAAAGCTAGCAGTGCCTTCTTTCTCTTGATTCCTGGAATTGCCTTCCTCATGATCCCTTTTTTTCGTTTTAGTTTGCCTCAAGAATTCAGCTTTCCTTCCTCGCGAATCGGAGTATAGCACAGTCGGGCTCCCCCCCTTTTCCTCAGCCGCCTGGACTTATCCTTTCTCCTTTTTTTTCGGTCCTTTTGCTTCTTTACGACCCTCCCTCCCTTCCCCTCTCCAAAGCAAGAGAGCCGCGCCGCCTTTAGCTAAGAATGTTGCCAGTGCACTCCCCCCCTCCCCTTTCATTCAAAAAAACGCTGATGACTTCCCTCTCCCCAAATACCGGCACGGAGGCCTTTTCCTCCCCCTTTCTCCAAATAGCGACCGTCTGGAGCTTCTCTCCTCCATAAGAACCGGGTTCCACCAATCGTCCCCCCACTGTTCTTTTTCCGCGAAGCGTGAACTCCATTTTATCAAGCCCCCCCACAGACTCTTCAAGCAACTTTCGCAAGCGTTTCCTTTAAGTTGTGCCACGAATAAGAAAATAAGGTGTTCCCCGCCCCACTTCTTCCTTCTTGCAACGTCGGGGGCCGCAGAACGATCCGTCCCACTACCCTCGTTCGCCACAGATGCGAGGACTCCCCCACCCCTCTCCACACGAATCTTTTTTTTCCCCTCCCCGTTTTAAAGCGGCAACGCCCTGATTTTTTTCTCTTCTGCCGTGCCAGCCACACCCCTCTCTCGTGTCACAAAAGAAAGGGGGATCCTCCTTTGCTTCTTTTCCCCCGGTCCAGTGAGGGCCCCCTTGCTTCGTCTCTGTATGATCCACACCATCCACCACAGGCTCTTGCTCCCCTCCCCACTCACCCGTTAAAGCAAAGAAAACCTATTTTTTCCCCCCCTCTTTCTCCCCCACCAGTAGCTGGAGTGGTTTCCAACCCCTCTTTCTTCCTGAGCCTCAGGAGAGAAATCCTTTTTTCCCCCCCCCCTTTAAGCAGCAAACAAAAAGATTTGTTTTTTTCCTTTTCCGTTATATGGCACATTCCCCCCTCACCAAAAGACGGCTCAATTGTTCCCCTCTTCATCCCTTTCGTATAGTAAGGATCTCCCCATCCCTTCCAGTTGAACCGGTGTTTAGACAGCGGTTTTGACATCTCCCCCCGCTCCCAGGTGTGGGTACAACCGGCCCCCACTCTGTTCTTCCTTCGCTCATCTTTACACCGCACCACATTTTGATTTTTTTCCGCGTCACTGAAAGAGGGCTAAATTCCTTCTTTTTCTCATTTTTCCAAAATATTTGCAAACATTCCAAGTCCCCCCTTTCTCCAGGAGGGGACAAGAGTGTTTTAACCTCCTTACTCCCTCTTTTCGTTCCGATGAGATCCCCACAGGTTAGTTCTCGTCTGTTCCTGCCTCTTTTTTCGAGCCCAACCCCCCCCCCCTTCCTTCCCCCCCCGTAAGAGACGACTACTCAACACTTCCTTTAGTCCTTCGATCCGGTAGGTTCTCTCTTCCTTTTTTGTTTTGTTGAGAGATCACTCCTATCGTCCCTCCTCTTTTTTTTCCCGCTGGGTTTCGCGAGGGGTTACGCTATCTTCACCTTTTACACTAAATGTGGGTGATCTCTTTTTCTCGGGAGTAGTTATAGTTACGCTTTTTTTTCCCCTCTGGGTGCTTTTTTCTTTTCCTTAAATGGGTTAGTCACAGATCGATTGTCTCTATCCTTTTTTCTTTGAGGCCCGTGTTTCCCATTTCTGCGAACAAGTCCAGTTCGCTTGCGGCCATTTTCCACTCCTCCTTACTGCCAGAAGAAAGCCCTTTGGTTTCTTTCATGTGTCTATTGTTTCTTCCGTGGCTGTTTTCCCCTTGTTGTGTAATAAGTTTAGCAAGTTGAACTGTTTTTCTGCTTTTTCTTCCCTGATTAAGAAGTGCTCTGTGCCTCCCGTACCCCTTTCCCCGGATTGCCTTTTTTCTTTTTTTTTTGGCACCAAATATTTTGTTGTTGTCGTTTTTTCTGCCTTCGAGCTCTTTTCCCCCTTCTTTCTTTATTCTTCACAATTTGTTTGAAACCAATAAATCCCCCTTTTTGGGCTTCTTTTCCTTTTTAGGCGTCTTTTTTTTCCTCTAAGAGAGAATGGGGTGGATTTCTTTTCTCCCATTCCTCGGGCAGTGTTCTTCCCTTTCTTTTCTTTGAAATCATGTATGCATTTTTTTCCCTGGCAGACTTGACATTTTATTTGTACGCTGTATCTTTTTCTTTCTAGAAATTGATGTGCTTTTCTTTCTCTGCGAAGTTTGTGCTTTTGCTCCCCCAGCTTCCTGTTGGAGACTTTCTTTTTCTTTGGCGATCAACCTTTTTTTCTTTGAGCACTCGCGACTTGTCTGTTTTTGCTAATAATTTCGGTCCCCTCCCCTTTTTTTTTCTTTTTACTGGGCAGGATTTAGTTCCTTCTTTTCAGTTGGGGCCGGAGTAGGGTAGGCCCTTTCCCTTTTGGAAAGAATATTGTATGGAACCCTTCTTTTTCTTCTTTGCCGGCTCCAATAAGGGTCGCTATTTGAACCTGGTCCTCCCTCTCCTGTGCCGACATGAGTTTTTTTTTCCCCTCCTTTTCCTTTCCTGGTTTCAGGTCTTTTGTTTTCCACTTGAAACCCCTTTCTTTTTTCTGTATGGCTTAGATAGTTGTCATTTTTTTCTTTTTTCCTCCCTCCACCATGCCTGACCGGGCGTGCCTTTTCCCTTCCCGACGGAGGACTTCTGTTTTTTTTTTTTTTCGAGGAGAGGTGCTCCTTCTTCCCTCTTTTCTCGGATTTCTTTTCACACACTTACCTTCTTTATTTGCGGAGGCATTACAGGCCCTCCCCCTTTTCTTCGGACAAGCGAGACGTTCACAAATATCCTTTCTCCAGTCCTTCTCCTTTTTCAGGCAGCATCGTGTTGGTTTTTCTTCCCTCTCCCGTGGCACATCGACTTCCTTCCTTATCTTGCCTGCTGCCCCCCACCCCTTTTGATTTGGTTAATGCCTCCTAACAGATTCTTCATTGTTTTTTTTTGGCAGAAGCCCTTCCCGGTCACCAGATTGCAAATCGTTTTCCCTTTTCCCGCACCCCTTTCCTTTCCCAAAAACACGCGCCGTGCGAATTAGATCGTTCTTTTTTCTTTTTTTGGCGATTCTTCGTGACAACGTCTCCCCCTCTCTCCCCGCAATCAGAGCCGCGCTCGATACGTTCTTTTTCCTCACCCCCCCACAGCCTGTCCTTCCCCACCCTTTTTTCCCTCGGAAAATGCGTCACCAGGCTTCTTTCTTTTCTCCCTTTCCTTTCCCCTAGCGAACCGTATGGCGCCTCCTTTCCCCCCTCCCTCCCCCGGGGTTAATACCCATAGTCCTCCATTTCATTTTACGCGAAGCAGTGAAAAATGCCTCTCCATTCCGAGCATAACGACAAGCCTTCTTCCCCCCCTGAACCGAATCCTCCACTATTTTCCTCCCCCCACTTTCCTTGCAACGCCCCTTCGCCCCCTTTATTTCTCACTCCCCGATCCAGACCATCCTACCTCTTTTTTCAGGCGGAAAAAAATCCCAACTTCTCACCTCTTCGTTGGTGAAGGCCCCCTTCTTCTCGATAAGGAACCTGTCTTCTTCGTGATGGTTTACTGGCCTTTTCTCCCCCCAAGATATAGGCCCTCCCTTGTCCTCGCGATGATTGCCCCTGCTGAGGTGCCTATCTTTTCCTTCTTTCCGGTCCACGTCAGTAGACACAAACTGCTCCTCCCCTCCCCCAGTTCTTCGAAGGCAACTCGGACACCCTCCTCCGAAAATCTGCTTGCTTACCAGCCTCCCCTTCTCTGTCGTGGTTTCCAAACCTCTCTTTCCTCTCCCGCTCCTCAGAGAGGAGACCATAGTCTCCGTCTTTTTAGATTACACACAATTCCTCCACCCCCTCGTTCAGTTCTATGGTCACCTCCCCTTTCTCCCCCTCCTGCGAAATTGCGATTTCGAGAGCCCTTTCCCCCTCTTTTCCGCCCTGCCCAACATACCAGCCGTTTTTTTTTCCTTCCGGACCCACGGTTTAGAAGCTTGAGTGTTTTTCTTTCCCCTTGCCAAGGTGTTTGTCAATTACAAACTTTTGTCTGGCATTTTTTCTTCTCTTTCAACCCGCACATTCCTCTCGGCACTTTTTCTTCCCCTGCCACGTGCCCTCGCTTATTTTTTCTTTCCAATCTGTCTCCCACAGTTACTTTTTCCCCCCCCTCTCCTCCGAAGCAGAGGAGGGGCCCTCTTTTTTACCTCCTTCTCCTTCTCGAGATAACCACATGTAGTGTCGCCACTCCTTTCTGCTCCCCTCTGCCAACAGATCGGGCAACCCCTCCTCTGTTCTTCGCAGAATCCGGGGGGCGTCCGTTAAGGATTCCTCCTTTTTTTTGAGAGAGATACTTACCGGATTCGCTTCCCTCTTTCTCTTTTTTTCGTAGTCGGCCGCTCCTTGTTTTCTCTATTTTTCACGCGACTTCTTTAAACTTTTGGAAACTAACCCTTTTGGTATTTTTTTTTTTTCCTCTTCTTCCCTTTCCAATCTGGGGACCCCCTCTGGCTGCGTTTCGCTATTATGTTCTTGGAAATGGTTGCATTACCTTTTGTGAGTTACTCTTCTCTCTTGATTAGAATTCTCGAACTCCTCGCTTTGCAAGCGAGAAACCAGTTTTTTTTCTTGGGAAATGGTTGGTGTGGGACAGATGTCTTCTTCTTCTCCCCTGTGGTTTCCGGGGACCCCACCCTTGGCGCTTTTCTTCCTTTCTGCACCCTCTCTTCCTTCCTTTTACCCTGTTCTTCACGTTTAATGCTGTTTTTTTTTTTCCCTTCTCCCCCCGACGTTGAGATGAGCTCTCGAAAGACTTTTTTTTCTTTTCTCTTTTCCCTCAGAATTAACTATTTTTCTTTGTTCCCCTTTTTTTTTGAAGTATGTTTCTTCCCCTCCTTGTTTTTTTTCTAATCTGAGCTCTCGTCCTTACGTCTTATTCCCTCTCTGTGGTGAGTATAATATGTACGGACTCCTTTTCCCTTCTTATTCTGGGGGTGAGTGTCGTGTGTGTCTCTCCCCCTGGTCTGTTGCTGGGTTTCCGGAAGTTGTTCTACGTTTCTTTTTTTCTCCTCTGTTCTGTCCCCTTGCCCCCTCCTCATCGCACACGCACGCACCGCCTCTCCCCCCCCTTTCTTCTTCCCGAGACCTTCTCCCCTTGCCCCTTCTCCCTTTGATGATCGCAAGGCGTCTTTTCCGTCCGCAGTTTGGTTTTGCTTCCCAAAACTCCTGTCTTTTTTTGGCACCCTTCCTCTGCCATACGAGACGCCGCTCTCGGCTTTAGGATAAGAGTCGCCCCCACACCCTTCCCCTCGCTGGGCTGGCAACCTCTTCTGCCTTATTTTTTCTTTTTTTTCTTCTTTTTTTCGACTGGCTTGATTTTTGCTGCAGTGTTTTTTTCCTGATTTTCTGCTTCGCTTTTTTTTTTCCCTTCACGACTCTTGGTATGGAACCCGGTGCGTCTTTCTTTTTCCATCCCTTTTCCCCCCCCCCCCCATACGGCCCCGTAGCCCTCCTTTTGCCCTTTGGAGCTTCAGACCTCCCCTCCCCCCCCTTAGCATTTATATGGGCGAATTTTCTTACCCCTTTTCCCCCCTTGAAGCTTTGTGTTGTCACTTGACAACCGTTTTCCCTTCCCTGGTGCTTGATTGCTTTCGTCTCTTTTTACGTTCAGAGAAGCAATTTTCTTTACCTCTCTTGCGGAAGACTGACAGATTCTAATCCCCTCCCCCTCTCCTTCCCCCCCCCCCCCCTCAGCTTATTTCTCCCCCGATTTCTCGCTTCCCCGAACCAGCCAAGATCCTTTCAAATTTTTTTTCCCTTCCGAAACCACATTACCTTCCCTCTTCTTCTTTTGCATTACAGGACATCCCTTTTTTTGCCCTTTTCAATTCTAGCTTTCCCCTTCTTGGGTACGTCGATCTCTATCTTTTCCTTTTTGAGAGATCGTACGTGGCCCCCCCCTCTCCTTTTCCCAGCTCGAGGGCCGATGCCCAACCCCCCTCCCGTTACCTGCTCTTTTAATGCAGAAAGCCAATAACCCCTCCCCCCCCCCTCCCCCTCCCCCCCCCCCCCCAGCCGCCCCCCCCCCCCCCCCCTCATAGCGGGGAAGTGTGGTTTTCTTCGTGCTCTTTCCCTTCTTCTTTGGCCAAATCTTTCTGCAGCACAGCGTCCCCCCCCCTCCCCATGTAGCAAATCACCAACAAACTACACCTTTCACCCCGTAGACTTCGTCCTTGCTTGTGCGCCCTCTCTTTTTTCCTCCCCCACAAGAATAAGAAAGACACATCACCCGCCCCCCCCCGCGCCGGGATAATCTCAGGACTGTTTTCTCCTGCCACACCCCAACCACAGATGAAGGCCATTCTTCTTTCAGCGAAAACACAATAGTGGCATTCTTTTTCCTTCCCCTCGTTTTCTGTTCAATAGGCGCCCGCTGGAGCCCGTTTTCTCTCCTTTCCCTCACCGGGTTACATCCCACTATTTTTTCTTCCTAGCAAATGACACCGGACTCCTCACTCTTCCTCCCGAAACGGCCTTTCGAAGCTTTCCACCCCCCCCTCCCCCTCCCCTCCTCAGAAAATACTGTCCTTTCTCCCACTTCTTCTGCAAAAGAACCATAGCACCAGTCCTCTTCCCCTGAAATCCGAAAAATTATTTTTCTCCCCCCTATGCGATTCCTCCCCATTCCAAAGGAAACGTCTTTTTCCAAGCAACCATCCCCGGCGCAATCACTCTCTTCCCGCAAGTTCTTTCTGGCCTTTTCCCCAGTCTCACCAATCCTTTCTTCTCCCTTATGAGGACGATCACGGGCTCATTCTTTCCCTTTCCCCCTTCCGCGCCGTGATAACCCCCCTCCCCTTTTTTCCTCGGCAAATCTTCCCCCCCCTCCCCCCCTTTCTCCCCCCCCTATGCTTTCGACCGATTAGAATCCCAACCCTTTATTTTTCCCCACATTTTAATACTCGTAAGATTTCTTCCTCCTTTCTCTACCGTCAGAAGTCAAGTCCCCCCTTTTCTCAGGAACCCCCCCCCCCCGCTTTTCTCATCGCATCTTATGGAACATCATGGTCCTTTCCCTTTTCTCGAGAGCCCATTCACGTCTTACTTTCCTCTCCCCTCCCCCCCTCGTTAAACGTGAGCAAATTTTTTTTTCCTCCCTCTGAGTGGCATAAAGTGGCAGAACCCTTCCCTTTTCCCACGGTTTCATGAGGGAAGGTGAGATTTTTCCTCCCATTTAAGCAAGCGAACTTGATTTTTCATTCCCCTTTTTCCCCAATCGATGCGTCGCGAAGTTCTCTCCCCTTTTTCTTTATTCCAGGTAATCTTGTTTGTTTCCCCTAATCCCCGACTTCTGAATGTCAAGGCGTGTGCCCCCTCCCTTTTCGGCCAGATAGAGACCAAGGGTTTATTTTTTCTCCTCTCCCATAATAGTTAGAGAATTCGCGTACACCCTTCCCCCCTTCTCCTCCGAATAAGAACCACAAATCTCCCTCTTTTTTCCCTCTATCTGTACAATTAACTAGTTGTTGTTGTTGAGTCTTTCCCCTTATAGGAGATGTTTTACGTAGTCCGGTTTTTTTTTTTCTCGAGGTTGTACGCGCCCCCCTTTCTTTTTCCCTCGGTGCCCTCCCCCCCCTCCTCTTTTCTGAACCAGATGAGTAGTTATAGTTAACCTCTGGTCCCTTTTTTGGCGTCGATTATGTTCTTGGCAAATTTCTTTCCCTACCTTTGCCAGAACAGATCGCTGCTTTTCCTCCTAAGAGATTTTCTCCTGGGCTGTTAGATGAACCCCTCTCCTTTGAAAGGTTGAGGGTTTTGTAAAGAGAATATACTGGCCAGCCTCCTGGTCTTCCTTTTCCCCCCCTTAGAGCGAGTTGTTTCCTGCTGTGCCCCTGTGGTGGTACTACTTATTCCCCTTTGGTATTTGGGGAGATATTACGATTTCCGCCTTTCTCTCTCTCTCCCGCGCAATGAGCCGGCTTTTTCCCGGATTGTTTCTTTTCCTCCCCGTTGGGTTTTTTTCTTGTTTTTCCCCTTTTAACGGAATTGAATTCGACGTTCTCCTCTTTCTCTTTCTGTTAAAATTTGTTGGACCCCTCTCTTCCCTTTGTTCTTCTACTCTTGGTACTGCAATCAGAGTGTTTTTTCTTTTTTTTTTCCCTTTTGTGCCGAGTTGCCGTTACTCTAGCCTTTTGTTTTGGGTTCTCCATCGAGCTGGCAGTTGTCTTCCTTTTCCCCCTTTTCCCCCTATGGAGACCGTGATCGTCCCTCCTCGCTCTTCTTGTTTCTTGTTGTAGATTTTGTTCTCAGAGAAAGAGCCCTTGCTTTTGTTGGCGTGAGACCGTTTGTTTTTTTTTCCCCCCCCCAAGCAGAGTTTTTTTGTAAGTGGGCTTTGGAATCTTTGCTCCTACCCACGACATTTAGTTGTTTTTTCCCCTCGAAAGTGGAGATGGGCGTTTTCCCTTTTTTTCCCCTGAGGGGCTGAGTCGTTTCCTTTTTCTTCTTTAGAAAGATTCGAAAGGCCTTTCTTTTTTCCTTTTTTTTTTTTTCGAGGGGGGTTGCGTTTTTTTTTTCTTCTTGCAATCACCTGTTCGAACTCCTCTTTTTTTTTTTTCTTCAGATTTTTCTTGTCTCCCTACTTTTTTTTCCCTATTACGCATAAAGCCTTCATTGTTTCCTTTTCCTGGCCGGTAATCGAGTTGTTGCTTCTTTTTCTCCCCTCTTAGCTTATCGGCGCGCGGCTTTCTTTCTTTTTCCTTTTTTTAGTTAGGAATAATCGCCCCCCTCCGGTTCCTTTTGAAGATTCAAACGGGCTTTTTTTTTTTTTTCCCTCCATCGCTGCGTTAGTTTTTGTTGTTGCTCCTTTCCCCGGCTGGGCTGCAAGAAAGCCTTTCTTTTCTCGGAAGCTAGCCGAGAACCACCCTCCCCTTCTTCATTAAAGGTTTTTCATGACTTTTTCCATTTTTTCCCCCTTATAGAGGTCAATGATCCGTCGATTTTTTTCTCTCCCTTCTTTTTCTTTTTACTCCTCCTCCGTTGTTTTTTTTCTGTCCGTGCCCAATCTCCTGTATTTCTTTCTTATCAACCAACAAAAGGGTGCTCTTCTCCTCTTCCCTGATCCTTCCTTTTTTTTTTCCTACGAATGACGCTGCACCCTCCTCTTTCTTCTACAGAGAGAATCTGTGGTTTCCTTCCCTTTCAGTGTGTAATTTAGAACGTCATTCTTTTCCTTTTTTGGGCGATTCTTACGAACCGCCCCCCTTTTCCTCCTGAAAGCAATAAGGCCGCGGCCTTATTTCTTTCCTTTTCCCCCCCCTGACGCCCCACCACTCTTCTTTTTCCTCTTCCATTCAAAGCTACACGGCCCGACAACACCATTTTTTTCTTTCTTTTCCCCACGAGGGAGGTTCAAATAATCTCTTTTTCTCTCCCCCTGTCAAATCGAAGAAATACGCACCAGGTTCCCCTCCCCCCCCCCTTTTCCTTTCCGAAACAGGTGATTTGTCCGGATTTTCAGTACCCCGAACCGCAAGCCCACCCTCCCCCTCCCTTCTTTCCAGGTTAATAAATCCTGCACAAAGGACCCTCCTTCCTTTCCTCCCGCCAAATTATCTGCAACTCTCCACGTCCGAGGGCTCAGCCTCTCCGACTCCAAGTAGTTGATAGCCCCCCCATAAAACTTCTCCAATCCTCCTTTTTTTCCCGCAAAAGCAAAACCTCTCGCACCGTCCCCCTAGAAGCAAAGTTTTCCCCCTTTTCCTCAGACCAGTATCTACGACCAGCCCGTTTTTCCCCTATGAGCGAACGATCACTGCTCCCATTTCCCCCCCCTTACACCGTTCAGTAGGAACCAACTGTCCCTCCCCCTTCCCACCAAGGTCCTTCGGATCCCCCCTTTTTCCCCCAGACTTAAAGCAGAAACTCTGATTGCCTTCCTCCCCTTCTTTTGGGGTCAACAATTTTAATATCTTACTCTTCTCTTTTTCCTCCTTCGAAGTCAAGTCAAGCCGTCAATCTTCCCCCCCCAGCTTGGACAAACCCAGACCTCTTTCCTTTCTTATTACCAGCCTTCGCAATTGCCGCTTTTCGCCTTCCCCCCCCCCTTTTCCTTAGGAAGATCGACCAAATTACCATCTTTCCTTTTTCCCCCCTCCCCCACGGGGGGAGGGCCTCTGTCTTTTTTTCCTTCCCAAACGCGGGGGTGGGTCAAATAGGGGAACCTCTTCTTTCCCTTAGATTCTCTTTAAAACCGTCCACTTTTCTTTCCCTCTCTTTTTTTCCGAAATGCACCCGTTGCTCAAGCGCTTTCTCCTCTTTCTTCCCTCTATCTGTTCCAAAGGTAATTGGCACCCCTTTTTCCCCCTCCCCTTTCGGAGGCCGAAAAATACCCCTCCCTTTCCCTTTTCTCCCAAGGTTAGTGTCGACCCCCCCTCTGTCTTTCTTTTTCTCTCCTTTTTTTCCACTATCGGAACTTCCTCCCTCTCTACGAAAAAAGCGTCTCTGTTGGCCCTG
>Ga0179593_1489885_pt1 | contig 21136 bp, 25 predicted proteins | sample CZODoug2_1_08_16_FD_185931 | JGI IMG/M metagenome (GOLD analysis project Ga0179593, IMG submission 185931) | Vadose zone soil fungal communities from Angelo Coast Range Reserve, California, USA - CZODoug2_1_08_16fungal (PacBio error correction) | ecosystem: Environmental > Terrestrial > Soil >... | reverse complement strand
TGTCTACGGTCAAAAAAGAGTTTCTTCATTCGCAAATACCCCCTCCCGCCCCCATATAGTCCAGGACCCTTTCCTCCGAAATTGGCGCACTAGAATCTTATTCGCGCCTTCATTGAATCAATTCGATGGGGGCTTTTGGTTTAGCTTCCTGCCATTTTGACTTTTCCTCTCCCAAACCCCAAACAATCCCTTTATGTTGTTCGGGCTGCGCGTTGCGTTCTCTTTCAAGAGAGGTCTGTTCGAGATAGGTTCCTGTTTTTCCCCTCAGACTTTTTTTCCTTCGACGTACGTGAGTTGCAAGCCTTTTTTTCAGGGACGCCTGCCCGAGTCTTCCATCGCGAGAGCCGCATTATTTCTTATCTTCGAGTTGATCCACGGTACTTCGGCTTTTTGGCCCTTTCTCTCCGAAAGACGTGTGATAGACGCTGACGTCCCTTTCCCCCGTCTCGGCTTTGCTAGGCGGCATTCTGCGATGGGATTCGGGTCGCCCGGTCTGGCGGAGGCTTGGTTTTTTTGGGTTTCCTTTTAGAACCCCCCCTTCCCTACCGCTGGATGCCGAACGTCAACAGTGGACGCGTCGGATGCTTTTCCGAAAGCTATAACCCTGTGCAGCGTGGATCTTGCGAGACGGGATTTCTTATTAGTCTTGGAGAAGTTCGCGTTGTGCGTGGGGCTCCCCCGGCCCCCTCTGGGACATGAAATGGGGGCGCGTGTTTTTTTCACCCAGTGCTGCGGTCTTGCGCGAAGTCGCTTTTCGGTTTGACAGCTCTTGGCAGAAGCATTAGAACTTAGTTGGGTTTTTGTTTGGCCGCCTGTTTCCTAAGAGACGGACTTCTCGAACCCGCTCGTGTGATGTGATGTGATGGTTGCGGGAGCAGGAAATCGTTTTCGGCAAAGGGGGAGAAACCAAAGTCCACCCCAAGAAAACATACCCCCCCCCACCACCCACCCCCATATCAGAACCCTCTCACAGCCCCCCCTCAAACCCCTCCCCACTCCCACACACACACCTCTGCTTTGTGCACCTCCCCCCCCTCCCACCCACTCCAACAACCCACCACAACGGAACTAACCCCCCCCAACCCCCCCCCCCAGCCTCTCCACCCACCAACTCCCTTCCTCCCCTACCAAAATAAACACCACCCACCTATCCCACTAGTCTGCAACTACAAAAGACCCCCCACCCCACCCCCCCACCCCCCACCCCACTCCCCCACCACCCCCACCCAGACGAACCCCCCAAGCACCCCCCCTCCCCCCCCCAAACATATTAACCCCGGTTCCCCTTGCCGGCGGCACAGGATTGCTGAGCGCTCCGATGAGAGATCTCCGCGCTTCTTAGCCGGCTTGAAATCTCCTTGTTCTCTTGTTGAACGGCCTCGGAGCTAGTTGCGAGGACTTTTCGAGGAGCTTCTTGTTCTCTTGGTGATTGAGTCGATATGTTAAGAACGCCCCCCGGCCCCCGACAAATTGGACCATGAGCCAGTTTTCTTTCCTTTCGCGGATTATTTTCATCGCGCCGCGGGATTGATAATTGGCTATAGGCCGATTTCGTCTTTGAGGAAAAATTTTGGTAGGCCGTTTTCCAGGAGCAGTCCGGTTCTTTTTTCGTCTTTCCCCCCTTCACGAGTACTTTTTCCCACTTGTTTGTGGCCAGAGCGCGTCCCGTCTTTTTCTTTGCATGCCGCTTCGCCTGATTTGTTTTTTAGAAGATGGACGGGCGGACCCCGGTTCAACTTGATTCGAGATTCCTGCACATCCGTTCTACGAATTCGAGCCTTTTTGGGTTCCCCTGTCTCTTTCTTGCCGGTTTACCTTCTTGTCCGCCGCAAGGTGGCCGTTTGAATTTTTTTCTTTTTTGCTTGGGTTTTCACTCTGGTGCGTAAGAGGGTTGGGGCGGGCAGTTTTTCGACCTTTCTTTCTGCTCCGCGGTTGTTTTTAAGAAGACGCGGCACTAATTCTTCTCTTCTCCCTTTGCGACTTTAGCGCCCTGATCTAGTTCTTGATAGATGTTGGCAGAAGTGGCTCCGCGGCTGTTTTTAATATGACGGGGTTTTTTCCGAGAGAGTTTGACTCAGCTTTCGCCTCTCCCGATATTTTTGGATGAGAATACGTACGCGCCGCGGTTTGCCTCTCGCGTAGGTGGGAAGGACTTTTTAGGCAGTCGCGGAGTTCCTTTCTCTCCTTGGGATGTCGCGCGCTTGGTCTTTTGCATGGCTGGGTCCGACTTCTTTTTATTCTGACCATCACTTGCGCACAGATCCTCTCTTTTCTCTGTTTTTTGCGATGTGTATCCTTTCCTGAGCGGTCGTTGATGGCAATCTACATCCCCATGAAGTCGGCCCGCCCCCCCTCCCCCACGAACCACGCGCTCCATCCGCAAGCCAACACCCCTTGACGCCGCCCCCCCAATTTCTCCTGCCCACACGTCTTAGTCTTCACCCCTGTCCCGAGAGCCTGTATGACCATGCAAAAAATAAGCGTTTGTTCTTCTTGCATAGACATGGAGGGTCTTAGACGGGAATTATATTCTTTTTAAATTCCAACAACGCGTCATTAAAAACCTTCACGCCGAGAAGACCCCGCTCCACCTCCCTTCTGCCCCCCACCCCACGCTTGTTTTCCGCTAGGCGAGAACATGCTCACCGAATTGACTCTCGCTCTTGCTAAACCTTCCGGTAAGTGCTCCTAGACAAACGCCTTGAGCCCCGCTCTTGCCGAATCCCCCAGAAAAGAATCCTGGCCATAAATTCTCACCTGCAGAACTTTGAATCCTGTAATTTCCCCCCCTGACCCCTCTTTCCTCCCTTTTGCTCCCCCTCCCAAGGCGTTTAGAATTCGTTACCCTCAGTCCCCCTCTATGAATCCAAGTTCTCCCGACCTTCCCTCTGAAAACACAAGGCGAAGCCTTCTTCCCCTTTCAGCGCTCTAAATGGAATAGCGTCCGCGCTCTTCCCCCGGCTAATTCTTCATTGCCCTGAATCATGGTGGTTAGCCGCCTTTTTTCCGCCACTCCCCCCCCAAAGTTTCCCCTCCCTCTCTTCCTAATCTAAAAGGCTAGCCGCCCCCTTCCGGTTCGATTATCCACCCAGCCATGCCGCGCATCGGACCAGGCACCCATGAATGGACCCCTTTGTTTTTTTTTCTGTTTTCTGCGCAACCGTCTCGAGTTCCCCCCCCCATCGCAAGTCTCCCTAACTCCTCCAGGCCGGCTTCCGCGACCCTCCCAAAGTTCAGAAAGTATATGTCATGCGAATCCGTTGCCTCCGGCTCTTCTTGTCTAGGCACCTCGGTCCGCCGGAAGTTTTTTCCTGGATGGTGATACTTCACGAACGATTGGAACCCCCCCTGAGCCTTTCTTCCCAGTCACAAGCGAGCGAGTTTTTTTTCTCCTCTTCCGTTAGCACCTCTTTACTCGCAAACCCTACCCCACCCGTTTTCCGACGCGTCTCCGAGGAAACCCCTGCTCCTGTTTTCTCCTACCCCTCAGGTACAAAAAAGAGTCCCCCCCCACTCTTCGACTCACACGATCTGCTCACCGTCCGACCTCACCCCGCTCCTTAAACCTATCCGCCCCGGAAATTAAACGTATCTCCCTTCCTCCGTCTTCAACCGCTGCAATTAAAATTTCTCTTTCCCGTTAGTTCCTCACGCGAGTACTTTTGTAAGTTGATCCATCCATGTTTTCTTTTTTTTTTGACAAAACCCCCCCAGTGGGGGCATCGCCTCCGCCCTTTCCCACATTGTAGCTCCACCTTTTGGTCCAGGTGTTTTCCCATCAGTAGAAAGGTCTATCCCCCCACTTATGTTTTCCCTTAAGAAATTGCCTTCCAACTTTCAGCCGGCGGATTTCCCGGACAAATTTCATCCCCACTGCCCGTATTCCTTCACTTTGTTTGAAAAACGGCGAATGAGACCCCCCTTCTTCACATACCCCTGGATTCTTTACCCAAATGTCTGCAATTCCTCCCCCCCCCGCCCCCTTTCATCTTCGTCTCCACGCCTGCGACCTTCCCCCCGCAGCCAGTTGTGCGTCGCCCAGCCACTTGCACGCCCGCGCTAAACCAACTCCCCCACCGACATGATTCACTGAACGCTAGGTCCTGCCTTCGTGCTTTCCCAAGTCTATAACCCCCTTTTGACTGAATTCATTTACTGCCGGGGCCTTTTTCCCCCCGCTGTTTTGAGCTCACGCTTTCCTTCTCTCCCCTAAGTTGTTTGTGGAGTTTTCCCATGGAGCTCCACCCTTGGAGTACGACCTCTTAATAGATTACATGACTAGCCATGAATCCGGTATCTTCCCTCGCCTGATAAGTCTTAGAGAGGGGTCCCTTTTCATTTTGGTTGTTTAAGAGAGATGTTTTTCCCCTGCCCCCCTGGGCTGCGGGTCTCGGTCCTTATCGAGATGAACCTTTTTTCTTTTTTTTGCGAGAGAGGTTATTGCCTGTTGTTCAAATAGGCCGTATTTAGTTGACCCATGGCCTTTCCTCCTTTTTTTTTCCTTTTGTGAAGACTCAGGCGAGCTCTGACAGGGATTGTTTTTGGTTTTTTATGTCTTTTCTCCCGTTTTCCTGAATTCGCGTGGGGTCCCTTTCTTCTAGACCCTATGGTTTTATACCTATTGGTTCTCCCTTTTTACCCAGAGACCTCGCTTTGAGAGAGACATCGGTTTATGGACGGTGCGCCTAGGCTATTGGGTGTGACTCCCTGATCCCCCAAATCGTTGAACTGCCCTGCTTTGGATGCTACGTTACTCTGTGCTTGCGACGGGTTTCGAAATGAGGTTCGATAACCCATTGAAGAGGGAAGCGTCTTTACTCTTCCAGGCGATCGGTGAGAATTCGCGGGTGTGCTTTGCCCCACCTCTTTAGCAGATCGTACCCCCCGTTTTTGTTCAAATCTTTTTTTTGTTTCACTTCCCCCTCGTCTGAGTTCTCGAAGCGCTTGCGCGGTGGCCCAGCTTTTTCTCTTGTCCGAACTGTTCTTTTTGAGTTTTGCCGCTACCCGAAGAGACCGGAGAATTCGCGTACCTTCTCAGAATTCTCAGTGGTGCAAGGGGGTGACATCGGCGTGTCCCATTGATCACCCCCCCCCTGTTGGCCGCGCTTGGCTGCAACCTTTTCTTTAAGCTTACATTATTTTTCGAGGACGAAGGTATCCCGAAGGCCCTTGAGGCATCCGCATGGAGGATTTCTCTGTTTATCCGGGAGCATTCGGATTCCTTCCTTTTGTCCTGTAGGAGTTCTGTCTCCTCTGTTTTTTTTTCGAGTCTGTTCTAGAAAATCCCTCCCTCCGCCCGGTGGTTGCCCCAGGCGGGGTCTGCTGGAGGCTGTTTTTCTTCTCCTTTCCGAAGAGGTTTCCCTTAAGGCGGAGCTTTTTTTTCTTAGGGCGCTGTAGTTGGGAGGAAACATTTCTGCCCCTTCCTGGCGTTCTCCCTCTTACTTCGTCTGCCCTGAGAATTTTTGGCGACGTTTGTGTGGCCCTTTTCTTAGGGCGCGCCTTCCTCTACGAGACCCCCCCTGGATTTTTCTCCGACCGGCGCAGACAAATGCCTGAGATTTTTTTCCATAGCTAACTAATCAGACGCTGGGCGGGACTTTCTCCCACTTTTTACGATTTTTCGGTGGAAGTCGTGATGCCGTCCTCGTCCCGAACTTGAATTCTTGCCCCATGTGGAGGTTGGGGCTGACTTGCTTCTTTGAGGTTGCGGTTGGTAGGGATTTTTAGCTGCTTTCCTCGGAATCTCTGTTTTTTTGGATTCCTGACCGTTACGTCGGATCATTTTCCGTTTATTCCTGACTCTGCGCGCTAGCGGCCTTCGTATTTCTGTTTGAAGACTGGTTTCCCTCCCACGAGGGTGCGACTTTATGCTGGTGGTGCGAGGCCTTGAAGTTCCCAGATTCGACAGAAACGAGATATTTCCCGTTGGAGTCACACCTTCGCTTCCGTGGGTAATCGTGGCTGTCTTGTGTAGTTTGTCTTGCCTCCTCAGGGGTCGAGAGAAGATTGTCGAGATCGGTTGCGGATTTCCCTTTGTGTTTTGTCCATTGGCTTGTTCGGGACGCCTTTATTTTACGATCCCGCCCCCCGCCGCCCTTTTGAGAGCAGCTCTCCCTCCCCTTTTCCCTCCTTTTTTTTGGTATTGATAGCGCTTCTCTAGGGCGTGATGGTCCTCCTTTACTTTGAGGTCACGCACAGCCCCCCCCCTGACACAGCCACACTCCGCATACGCAAGCCCCAGCTCGAGTGAGAAGCACGCCTTCCACACTAGTTCTCTGAAAAAGAGTGCAGAAGCTCGTGAACAAATGAGAAGAGCCCGATTTTCTCACCAGGAAAACACCCCTCTTACTTCTCGGACATCATCGCACCCTCTGGTGCCCCCCCCGCACAACCTCTTAAAAACAATCGTTTTTCTGAATTTTTGAGAGCCGCCCATTATCTTCCAAGATCACACCTCTGAAGGGCGCTAGAGCGCAACTCAACCTGAAATCGACATGAGCGAGTTTCTCTAAAGACTTTAGAAGTTCCTGAAGAAGGCGCGCCTTAACCCTCTATGAGCCGCACCAAAATATGTTCAGAGAATAAGCCCACCAGCCTCCTTCAATGGAAATGGCACCCTTCGCCGTTCCTTAGGCACCTCGTAACCTCACACTTTTCGTAACCGTTGCCCCTCCCCCTCTTTCCCGTACAAATTCCGCGCTTGTCGCCGATCCTCGTTCCCGACACGTTCCTTCGCGTTCATCTTGAAACAACAATGCTCTGCGTGCATCCGTCAGCGAAGCTACTCTCACCTTTCTCTTCTGGTTTACCCACACCCTTCCTTCCTTATCATGACGACGGAAATACACTGTTGCTTCGCGACTCTACTTACCACATTTTCAAGTCACGTCCTAATCTCCGAAGAATAGAAGACGGATCCACTCTTTGATTTTTTCTTCCCACCACGAAGTTAGCCCCTCACGGCCTGCTTTGCACACTTGACTCCTATGGTATGACGCCCAGAATAAGAGTTTCCTCCCAATCCTGATTCCGATTTCCTCCGAAAAGTCTCACTAGCGAAGTGGCTTTTCAACCAAGCTTGAAGAAAAGTTCTATTCCCTCCTCCCTTCCCGGCAGCCTTTTTTCTGGCATAGAGCTTTATAGGGCGCAGCAATTTCTCCCGAAGCTTTCCCTATTTTTTTCTTTCTTTGGGATCCCCCCCCCCTTTGACAAGCACCCCCCTGGATTTTCCCTTCTCCCTCTTTTTTTTCCCACTTACTCACCAGTTGCAGGTTGTCTCCTTTTCGTTCTCGCCCTCTTTGTGCAAATCCCCCCCCACTACATTTCGGCTGCCCGCAATCCGCCCCTTTTTTTCGCTGCAATACCTCGATGGTTCCCAGATGACAACCCCCCACTTTCTTCTTTTTTCCCGATCTCTGCGAGTTTGAGAAACAGCCCACCCCGCGAAATTATAAACCTCTCCGCCCGAAATACCCTCCTTTTACCGGCCCTCCGCTCCACGCTGCCGGAAATGCCATTTTATCCAGTTCGACCAAGCTGCATTTTTTGGCAGTCTTCCTACCCTTTTTGGACGGCCTGTGTTTTTTCTCACTAAAACACAGCCCCTCTCTCTTCGGTAGCAGAGATTTTTTCCGAGTCTCTCGCAATCGCATGGGGCAGCAACTTCTCTTTATCACCTCTCCCCCCGAAGCCGGCCCATTATGGCTGCTCCCGCCACATAATAAATGTACTCCCCCTCGTCCTCTTTCAGAACCTTCTTCCGCCCTTGCGCGGTTTCCAAACTCACCACTATTCCCACTTCTGACCCCTTACCCACCTCTCTCGCAAGCCCGTCTCGGGGTCCCTTTGCCATCCCTCCCCTCTCACGCAGCTCAAGTTGTCTCGACAGAAAAACGCCCGAACCCCCCACCTGTCCCCCTTTCCTTCTGTATGACCTTCGAAGAAGTATCTTCTGCCCCATTCGTCTACACCTCTTTTCTTCGCCTTTTTTTCGTGTAAGAGGGCGAGTGCGCCACTTCGTGCTCTCCCCTCTCTCCCTCCCTCCGTTGTTGGTGTCGCTTGTTTCCCCCTGCCGGCAAACCTCCTTTTCGACCCCCCCACGTCTCCCCCATTCTTCTCCTACCAAGGAATCTTTGTAGACGCCTTGGTGACGGAGACGGCTTCTGGTGTCCTTTTCCTCCTATTTGGGTTGGTTCTCTCGCGATTTGAAGTTCTTCCTGGCGGTGCCCTTCTTCTTCTTCTTACACGAGACGGTCTTTTAGATAGGTTGGGAAGCCGACGTGGCCACGCAGACCAGTTCTTTTTCCCCTTCGCCTTGGGCGCCAATTTTCCCCCTTCGAGGTGCTTCCCCCCCAGTCCCTCGCTCTCGGGATGAAATTTTTTCGCTCTGCTCCCCTTTTTAATGTCTTCGTTGGCGGCCATTATTCTGAGAACGATGGTGATTCTGCTGCTTTCACACCCTCGATCGAGATTTGCGAGCGCATCCGATTATTCCGCTGGTTGAGGAGTGGTGGGTGTATCTAGTACAACACGGATGGCACGCCCCATGTTTGGATGTCCCGTCACCCTTGCAGCGATGTTGCTTTTTAACGATTTCATCACCCGTCTGCGATTTTTTTTTCCTCTTAGCGCTTGCCCGCTTTTCCGGCGGAGAGGTGTGAGCCTCTCTTTTTGGGATTTTTTTCCCTCGTCTATCTTCACCTCAATTTGGAGAATAAAATGATTTTTTTGTTTTTCATTTTTTTACCTCGCTGCGGAGTGCGCAATCCGCGCGGTTGCTTAGCGGGGATTATCCCGCAGAACCGCCCTTTGAATTGTTTGTCACTGTTCGACTAGACGGAACCCTGCTCTTGGTTCTGTTTGTTCAAGAGGGGTGCCCTCTTGCACCCCTTTTTCAGATTTCGGCAAAAATGCCGTCGACATCCTCTCCCCTATTCCTTTTCTCCGCTGATTCTCCTGATGAACTCTCCCTTCCTCCTTTCGTCCGGCCTTAGCTCGGCAGATGAGTTCTCCCGTTTTTTTCCTGGGAGTTTTTACCTTCCTTGTTAGCGGTTTCTCCTCCGGAACCTTTCCCCTCCCTTTTGCCCTGAAGGTTTGGGATTAGTTTCCCTTGGGATTAGGAGTTTTTCTGACTCGCAGTTTTCATTCCGTGAGGATAGCGACTTTTTTTATTCTCTCTGGCTTTGAGGAAACCTTTGGCTCCGAGGTGCGGCCCCTTGTCGAAGCACATGTCTTCGCAGGCGGCCCAATTTTCTCCGGAGACGTGTTTTCATAATCTGGGCAGCCCCTGTTTAGGCACTCCTCCCTTCGCCCTGGTTGTAGAGCCATTTTACCAGCTGTAGTAGTACCTTGTCCCCTTGATCTGCTCACTCGCTGAATTTTCAATCGACGACGGTTTCTTATGTCCACGGTCCGATTTTATTTTTTTTCGGGGACGCGATGTCCCCTCAAGTTTTTTTTTGTTTTTTCCCGGACTTTTGCATGGCAAGGGAGTGCTTTTTTCTCTATCTGGCGCGTTCCCTGTCAGTGGGCGGTTTTTAGTCGTTTCTTTTTCTAGCCCTTCGGCTCTTGTCAAGACCCCTTTTTTCCTCCCTGTCGGTCCTTTTTCTCTTGCGCCTTCCGGGCCCCCCCTTGTGAGATTCCAGTTGGATGGCGCGCTCTGCTTCGTTTTGAGCGTTTTTTCGTGGCCGAGACTATGCGCCGTCCGTCCTTTTCTTGGAGTCATACACGAGCCTGGTGAGACGATGGGTGGCGCTGTAGGGCAGGGAAATTGCCCTTCTTTGAGGGGTTATCGCGCTGGTTTCCCCTCCCGGTGGCCTCTTTAGATTTTCCATAAAGACGCCCCTCCCTATATCCTCACCTACCGTGGTTTGAGAGAACTCTCGGCGCCCCGATGTTTCCCCAATCTAAAAAAAAGCCTTCGGCCCTCGCCTGAAAAAAGTCTCCGCCCAAGCCCGATCTTACAAGAGTCCCCCCCCGACTTTTTTAGCCCCAATTTCTCTGAACACCTTCCCCCATCTTCCCCCCCCCGTCTCACCCACTGCCGCGGCGGTAAGTTTTTCCCACCGGCCCCCCCCTGTTCTCTTTCCATCCTCCGTCAACGCATCCCCACGTTTTCCCCTTAAAAACCATTCGCCGAGAGCGGTCGCGCTCCACTTCCCCCTCCCTCACACCGTTATAAGGGCCCGCGCCAATCTCTTCATGAAGCGTTCAACCTAGCGCTTTCCCCCCGAAGTCGCTTTCCTTCAGACTTCCCGCACCCCTATGACGCCTCCTAGTCTCCCCCCCCCCTCCCCCGAACCTTTCCTTCCAAATCAATTTCATTCTCCGTGGGGCATTCACGTAATTTTACCTCAACCCTCTTCGTCCCCCTTTTCGCCCCTCCTCCCTCTCTAATTCTAATTAACATCGGATTCCCCCCTTTCGTAAGACACAGCGTTTTTTTCCTCTAAACCCCCCCCTTCCAGGGGAGTCAGGCTTTCTTCTCTCCTGAATGATCTGCCCCACAAACGTCTCCCTTTTCGATCCCCCTGTTCCCCGTGCCCCGCCCCCCCCCCACGAAGTCTTCTCCAAGCCTACATAGTCTAAGTCCAAGCCGTCTCTCCTCCGGTCCCCTTCCTTCCGCATTCTCCACCCCCCCCCATCCGCCCGGGACCGGCCTTCATGGAAACCCCCTTTTTTGCGTCTGCCTGCACCACTCTTGAGTTCCCCATCCCTTTTTACAATCGATCCCTCTGACACGTCCGGCCTTCCCGCGCCCGCTCAGCTCGGCTCCACGCTCCCCTGCCAAGTTCCCGAGTGAAATCCTTTTTTCTGATCCTCCTTCCATAAGTCCTCTCTGCTCCCGCACAGAATGCTCTTTTTTTCCCGGGATTGGTGCCCCCACTCACCCCTTTACCCCTTCTCTTTTTGCCCCCATTCATCATTTCGAAGTGTGTTCGTCAATTTTTATACTTCTCTAGTTCTTCCGCCCCACCCCTCCTCCCTTCGTCTCGATCTACAGCTGCCCATCTCCCACAGTCCCCTTTGATCTTTTTTCATGCGAGGATAAAAGAGGACCCCCCCCTCTTTTTTTGCGCCTTTATGTGTCCCCCCAGATCCCGGCTTTGTTGAGCCCACGCACCCCCTCCCCTCTCCGCGACTCTCGTACCCCTGCTATACCCGTTCACGGAAAATTTATCTCATTTTTCCGTTCGATCGCACGCGTCCCTTGCAACCCAACAGCATGTGTACAAGTGTTTTTTCGTTCCCCCACCACCAAGCCCTCGCTCTGTTTTCCGCGACTGCCGATGTCGCTTTCGCAGTTTTCCTTCCTAGTAGCACGTAGATCACCTCGCATCTCGACCTTTCCGCAACTGCCGACCCTTTGTCAAAGAGCCTCCGACAAATTTTTCCCACTGCAGGAGCTGGATTCTTAACTCTAAACCCCTTCGGGCTTCTTTCCCCCCCCACCATCACTCGTCGTTATTAACCAAACCTTTACTTCCACCTCTTTATCTTTGCAGACAGTATAGGTGTCCATATCCTCATGCTTTCCATATGCTCTCCTCCCTAAGTTCGCGGACAGCAAAGCCTTTTTTCTGCCCCCCCCTCCCCCAGACAACAATTCGGCCCATTTTCTTGACATGACGCTCGGTCAAGCCCAGTCTTGTGCCCGTCGTATCACAACGATTAATGGGCATCTTCGAGGCAGAGGTTCCCTCCCCTTGGGTTACTAGGGGTTGCCGCTAAAAGATTGATGGTAATACAAGGAAGGGGTTGGTGTGGAGAGTCTTCTGAGCATACGCCATTCTGAACAAAGAGGGACTTAGAAAGCTGAACTCCCACTGCTAGTTTTTAACTCGTGGGAGATAATTGGCTACGGCTTCGTTTTTCCCAGTATCTCCGATTTTTCCTCGAGATTTTCTGGTCTCCACTCAGATTGGGATAGTAAGGGCGTGTGTTTTCCGGGGACACCGGAGGGCGGTCGAGGGGTGAGGGTTGCAGAAGTTGTTGCCATCCAGTTTTTTTTTCCCCTCTCTGGGTCTCCTTTCTCGAGGTGAACCCCCTTCGCTAATTGGAGGAAATTAGCAGCGATGTTTTTCCAAGGCTTCCAGGGTTTTCTCCTTTTTTTTTTCAGACAATCTGTTATAGACTCCTTCCGACGATTTTTCCCTACCCAGCTTTTTTCCCCCCTCAGATTGCGACTGACATCTGGCGCTTTTGGCCTCGCGATGCGTGAGGGATTGGGTGTGATCGTCCCCAACCCCCCCTTGAGCCCTTTTTTGCTGCCGACGCCCCAGTTGGACGCTCTAGGAGCTACGTCTTTTTCCGAAGGGCGAGTTTTTCCATGCAGAGTGTGATTCCTTTAGGACGGCCCCTTTCTGTACTGTTGAGAGTTGTTTTTCTGGTTTTTCTTCACTCGGCCGGTGTGCAGATCGTTTCCCTTGCGCCTTACAAGAGTGGGGTTCTTTTTTACGTGTGATTTCCCGAAGCCGGCGCTTCTGGCAGGTTGGCTGGGGGGGGGCTGGGTCCCAATATTGAGAGTCCTCAGCCCCGCCCAATTGATTTGGGAGTTTTTTTTCCCGATTCTACGAGAATTCCCCCGGACCCTTTGATTCTGAGGAAAGAGGATGCAGGTTCCTTGCTAACCACCCCTGCGCAGCGCTTCGCGGCAACGTCTTTCGGTTCTCCGCTAGGCCTTCTCCGCGTGAATTCTGAATTACTCGAGGCTGGTGTAGTCCGGAGAGGTGTTTTGCGCTTTTGTTTTTCGAGGAGCTTCTCCGATGATGGTTTTCGGTGTGACCCGGCGACGCCCCCTTTGTGGGTGCCCTCAGGGGGGTCCGACTGGCGAGGTTCGTTGGGTCGAATCGCTCCCTTTCCTGGTTTCTCCTGGCTGGCGATTAGGGACGTTCGGTGTCCCTTGGTAGGCGATAGCGTACGGTGCGGCTCGGCCACATTGGCGGCAATGCAAGGGCGACCTTTTTTTTGTGGCCAGAGAGCTTTTTCCGATAGTGCTTACGCTTCGCTTGGGCGAATCTTTATTGTGAAGATTCCCCTTCGCTATACTTTTGTCCTTTCCCACTTGCCATAGCCTATTCGAGCCGGGGAGGAGGGGTTCAAATTTTCCCCCCTTGTTATGGGAACCGTTACTGCTGTTGCCCTTTCAGGCGGCCGTGTCCAAGGACTTGGAATGGCGGGCTGTTTTAGGGATTATCTAGAGTAATAGTTGTTTCTTTCTTTTTGGAGCTTTTTAGGCTAGCCAGTAGGCATTCCTTCTTGTTAGAAGACATCCGGGGCGGAGATTTCTTCTCTTTCTAGTCGCGGGTCCCTCGCGTGATAGAGTGGCGAAGTGTTGATTTTCCCTCCGGCTAGAGGCTTTCCTTTGTTCCTTTTCGTTTTTCTTTCAGAGCGTCGCTGGCAGAGAAAGTCTCTATTCTTTTTGACGGTTTTCTTCATATAGTCAGGGTTTCCCCTTATGGGCTTGTTAGTGGGAAAGCTTCCGGTCCTTCTTCCCTCTTGTTCGAGCTTTCCTTTGGAAGCTTTGGCGCCTTACTTCCATTGACGCGCCGAGAGACGACTGCTATGCTCTCCTTGTTGTTAGAGACCTGCGGCGATGCGGAGTGGATTTCCCCCCTTTCCTCCTTCAGGCCCTTTCCCCGCCAATTGCAAAGCCTCTTCCATTAAGCCCACTCTAGAAAAGAGTATAAGCGACCGCCGAACTTTTCGCCCACTCCACTCCAGCCACGTCTCAACCACCCCCTTTTTCTTGTCTTCACCCCTTTCCCAAAAAATTTCTTCGTCCTCGTCACAACCTTCGGAAAAGAACCCCCGCATAGTAACCCTTCGCCGCGAAGTCCTTCCGCCATCACTTCTGAACATCTATCAAAAAGCCCGCTTTCTCTCCTCTCAACCTCTCCGGATGAGCCGTTCCAACCAGTCCTGATGGAAAGCTCCGACGCTATTAAACTTCTCACCTCCCTGCGGGCCCCGACTCTCGGCAGATAAGCCGCCCCCCAACACCGCATACTGGCCAGGCAAATTCCTTCCACCCCCCCCCCCTCACCTTAGTGGCTGCGCACCCGCCATATCGTTCACTTGAGAACCTCCTCCCCGGCGTCCATTAGTCCCTTTTTCCTCGAGTCCAGACTCGATACCCCCCGCTCTTCTTTCCCCGTAATTTCTCCCCACTAAGGGCCCCGTCCGGGCGTGCATCGTCCATCGAAGCTACTGGCTCTGCCGCGCTCTGGCCCCAAAAACACTGCCATTATAAGTGCCTCCCACCCTTTCCTTCTACAGGACTACTTCGAATAACCATTTCAAGCACGCATCTCCTCCGCTATCCTCCTCTGAAAATAGTCGATTTCTCACAAAACCGCTTGACCCCGGCCTGCATGGCACCAATTTGGGCGGCTTTCTTTTATCCTCCCCTTTCCCCCCTGAAGACCCCTCATTTTTCGACCTTTTACGCCGGAAGCGCATGTCCGCGCCTTCCACACCCTCCCCTCCCCAATTTTTCGATTTCATCCAAATCCGCGGCGACCTGCCTTCCTCCTCGATTCCGCCGCCCCTTGCTATTCGCCAGGTCAATGCACGCACGTTCAACTGAGCCTCTTGCCCCCCCCCATCATCTTCGTCATTTTTTTCCTCCGTCTTCCTCGAACTCGTTTCTCAAAACACTCCCCAAATTCTCTCCCCGGCAATCCCCTCGCCACCGCTTTTCTCCGCGCCCAGCGAGTAACACTGACCACACCCCCTTGTAGCGCCCTCTGTCAACGGATTCCACCTTGAGCGATTGAGACCCACGCACACCTCACTCTCGAAATAAAAGTTCGCGTCCCGTCCCTAAGCTTCATTTTTTCAGGACCCCCAACATTCTTTCGAAAAGACGTTCTGCATCAGCACGCCGCCTTCGTTTCCCCCTTTCCAAAGAATGGGCTGCCCTTCCCCCTTTTTTTTTTTTCACACCCTCGCTCGATAGGCGTCTTTTCTTCATTTGCCTTTTTCCTCCCGAATCTCATAGATGGTGAAATCCATCGGCGCCCTCACACCAGCGCCCCTTTCTACGTGAAATGGCACGCCCCCCTACTCCCAGTTCCCTTTAATCTTCCGTGCAGTTTCCTGATCACCCCCTCGAGTAAATTAGGCGAATGCGCGCTTCAAAATCATTCCTTCCTGCTGATCAAAAAAAGTATGTCCCCTTCCCATCCCCTTCCCCTCCGTCTTTTTTCCATCTCCGCCTCCCTCAGCTACTATCTCCCGCCTGCCGAAGTTGTCGGCGGACAGGCCCCACATCGCTCGAACCCAAAGCACAATTGATCTAAGAGACTGTCTCGGCGCCCGGTTTGCCTTCCTAAATCACAGATGGCGAGGGAAGAGGGAAGGTGACGTCCCCTCTGGTTTCCGCTACTATCTCTCTCCCTCCTCAGTTGTTGAGAGAGATCTTGATAAGGCGAGCCCCCCCCTCTTTCTCCCCCCCTCGCAGCCCATTCCCCGTCCCAGGAATGGTATTTGGCGCTCAATTCGGGGTCAGTCATCAATTCGATTTTTGGCTTGTTACGCGCGCGATGCGTTTGCCGCGGACACTCTCGGAGTGGCGGAGGAGAGGAGATCCCCCCCCCTTTTTACGATAGTTCGGGCTTGTTTGCTTTGCATCCCGTCGTAGGTAAGCCGGCGGGGAGACGAATTTTTAGGTTCCTTGCCGAGGACAGGGCCTTTCTTTTTTTCATTGTCTGCGTTGGCGCCTTCTTCTCTAATGATGGTGATAGACGCTGGGCACGATGAATTGCACAGCGATTTGCTTCCGCGCCATCTGCGTGGGATTCGCGGAGCTTCTTCCTTTTTTTTTTTGTGCTTTTCCTTCCAAAACCCTTTCCAGCCCCCATGCTTTGGATCCGACTCAAAAGTGACGCGGTGCGGAGCGACGGTGAAATCTTTGCAGAGTGGAAGCTTCTTCTTCTTGTATTTCGTCTAGTTTCTAAGTCTTTTTTTTTGGTTTATCCCCTCGGCCGGTGAGCAGATCCGGACAAAGAAATGGGCGCAAGTTTTTACCTAGGCGAGAGTTGCGCGAAGCGAGGTCCCCCGGGGAAGTGGATTGCCTTCCCTTCATTTTTTTTTTCGTCACGCTTCCCGCGAGAAGGTTCCCCCCTTAAATTTTACGTTATTGCTGGGGCAAGGGCGCAGGTGAAATCGGCGTGCCGATCACCCAGCCGAGATTCTTCCCCCTTCCAAAGGATCGTTAGAAAGAGAGATCGATTCTTGATCTCCCGTTTTCCTCGACTTTTTCCCCGACCTTGAGGAGTCCTTTTTTTCTGACGGTGGAGCCCCCGTGCGCGTGCGTGCGAGGAAGTTTTCGGACTTATTCGTTGTGATTCCAACTTCTCTGGTTGGCGCAGACCAGAGGACCGCCTCCCTGTTTTCTTTTTGTCTATTTTGGGCCGTCTGGATTCCTTTGTGAGACCGCTGGGTCAGGCCGGCGGCTAGCGGCCCCTTGGCGAACATGTAGGGGAGGTCCACTTTGTTTTTCACTTAGTGCCCCGTGGTTTTTAAATTGGAGTTTCGGAGACTGCGTTGTGGTCGCTCTGCGGGTGCGAGTAAAGTAGGCTGTGTTTTCTTTATTTCTTCTCCTTCGTTAAGTTCCCTTTTCTGCGGACGGTGTCTTTCTTCCTTGATCGAGCCTTTTCGTCCATCTTTTGTTTTAACGCCGGGGAGGTGGGGCGCAACGTCCTCTTGGTTCTGTCTGCCGAATTCAGTGAAAGGAATTTGAATGGACTTCTTCTTTCTTTTTTTTATATTCTCCCGGTTTTGCGGTTTTGCTAGGCTTTTAGCGCGCGTAGGAAGCTCGGATCTGGGAGCTGACAGAGTGCTCATGCTGACTATTCGGTGGATTGCGCTGCTCGCTTCTCTAGGTTTTCGCTTATGGATGCCTTCTAAGGTCTTTCCGCCTGGGTTACTCTGTGGGCAGATAGCGTTCTGATGCCGCCGCCTCTCCTGATATTTCTTGAGGTCATACCCGTATCCGAGTAAGGGTTTTTCTGTTTTTTTTTTTCTTTCGGAGACTTTTCCTTTTACGCGTCTCTCCTCGGCTTCGTTTGTGGAGCGCTGCTTGTCTTTTGCATTGCGGGGCTTTTGCCTATTTTTAGATCCTCCGCGAGAGCGCGCCTATATCTTATTTTACTACTCCTCCCTTTTTTGAGTTTTTTCTCTTATAAGCCCGTCTTATGGGCCCCCTTCCCCTTTTAACACCGACTGCCCCGTCCCAGCAATGCACAAGAACCAAGCTTTCACCACCCGCGCTCGCCCCCGCCCCCCCCTTTTTCTTGACGTCCCCATTTCCTCCTGCCACCCCCTAAATCGCTCCGATTCCGTGCGTAAGGGTATGACACACCCCCCCACACCCTCCCCCTCGAAACTTTCTCGTGGAAGTTCCCCCCGCACGATATATTCCCTCCCCCCCTACCTCCTTAAATCGCGCCGAAGCCGCGCGCGCCATCCACTTCCTCAACACCCCTGTCCTCCCGGATTCTGCTGCTTTAATTTTTCATTATGTATATATTCCCTTATCCCGCGTTATTCTTTCTCCCCCCGACTTAGCAGAAGGTCTGCGACGGCTATGCGGTTATACATAGAAAGCATATTCCTCTTTTTCCACCCCTTTCTTGACGATACTTAAGCCACGCCCCCCCCCCCACCCGCCATCCCTGGCATCACCTTCATTACTCGTCAGGCCTTCCTCCGTGTGAACTTTCCCCTCAAACCTTCCGTTTTTTTCGCCCTCCCCCCCCCCCTTCGATTCTCACTTACTTCACGCTGTCCTTTGAACAGCGCGCGACGCCCCCTGTCTCCTCCTACCACCATCCAGTGCGGGAAGCGGCTTCAACTCAGCCTACTTCACGCCCCGCGCGTTGGCCTTTGCTCCCCCCCCCACCCGGCGCCCTCCAGTTGACGTCTTAATCATCCCCCTTTTTTTGCCTCGGTACACTTTCCGGCCGTCTCCTCCTGCCATGACCCACCCAGTGTTCAGTCCATCCATCGCGAAGCGCCAAGGCTCGCGGCATTCCCCTAGTCTAGATTGCTCCAAAAAGAAGCCTTCCTCGCTCCGGACTTCTTTGATTTCCCCCCCCCTGGTTCGTTTGGCTGCGCCCGATAATAGAGCCGCCCCGACACACGCCTCGACAAACAGTAAGAGCCCCTTGCCCCCTTTCCTTTCCCCAGAGCCTTGACTCCCCCCCCCTGCTTCTGCTTCCCGAGACATCCGCGACCAAGTTTCTCCATTTCATCGAATATCGATGGAGACTTCCCTTTTTCCCTAGGTTTTGGGTGGATCCCTTTCCACCACCTGCCTCTTGCCCCCTTCTTTCATCACCAGCAGGTTCGTTTCCGGCTATTCTGTTCCCCCGTGAGTCCCCAAATCCAAAATACATTTTTCCTTTTTTTTCCCCGTGCAAACCCCTCTCCTTCTTCGATAGATTTCTCCCCTCCCTTTGTGAAACCGCTGACACACCACTCTTATCTCTTTGCGATCCTTCTGTCCCCCCCACGCACCCCTTCACTCTCCCGCAGGACACGCGCGTTCCTCCCCTTCCACCTTCCCTTCAAATCCCCCTCACCGACCCTTTTTTCGACACAGCCTTCCCCTTCCCCGTCATTGTGGACGTCGGATCCAGCATGGCGGTTTTCTTTTTCTCGTCACACCCCCACTTTCCCCCGCTCTTTTTTTGCCCACTCCCATGTCTTCCTTCTTCTTCGCATTCTCCCCTCGTACACAGCGCGTTTCTAGAAGTAGACCACCTCGCGCCCCTTTTTCCCTTCCGTTGTAGCAACGCGCTCTCCCGACCTACCTCCCGTTCCTGCCCCATTCCCCGCCCTTCATTTTCTGACCCTCGAGTCATAAAATTCGGCCTTCGGCCTTTTTACCACCCCCTTTCTTTCGACCGGAAACAACGCTGACCCCTAACCCCCCTCCCTGCGCCTATCGGTGTTCCCTCCACTGCAGACCCACCATGCCTGCCTCTGACTCCCTGCAGCCGCTGTTTTTTTTAAATTCTCCATTTTCTAGCCCCCAAAGACAAAATCGTCCCTTTTGACTTCCTTGATCCTCCCCGTTTCTCCCCCGGCTCCCAAGGCTTCTTACCGAATGGTATCCCCTCTTTTCTCGGGAGGCGAAGTTTCAGCACTTGGTTCCTGCCCATTCTCCCTCTCCTCCCTTCGTTTTCATCCTCCTCTTTTTTCTCTCCCCGCCCCCCCCCCCCCTCACCGTTGCGCCTTCCCTCCTCCCTCTCAAGCCGCTCTTCCTCCTCCTTTTCTCCTCTTTGGTCGCCGGCGGTTCGCGCGGGTCAGTCACTCAATTCCCCTTCTTTTGTTTGCGCCTTTTTTTTTCCTGCTTTTCTCATTAGTCCCCTCGTGGCGAGGCGTTATCCCCGTCCTTTTTCTTAATCCCTTTTTCGGGTCCTCCTCTTTTTTCCCTCGCAGACGTCCTGCTTTTTTCCTCCCGCGTGGTCCCAGATTTTTCCTTTTCTTTGTTGAGAAATCGGCGAGCGCCTGACAGTCCTGAAATTTGTCGGAGAGTTGAGGTTGTCCTTTTTTTTTTCTTCACCATTTATGTCTCCTTTTTTTTTTAATAATTTTTTCTTTGCCTTCCCCCCCTCCGATCGATCTTGTTATTCCATCGGCTGGATTTCCCCCTGCCGAGCCTGATTCTTTTTTGTGATCGAGTTTTAAACAACGGAAGTTTTTCTTTTCTTCTCAAGTTCCCCAAGGACGCGCGGGAGGGAGTTTTGCTTTTCGTCCCTTGGGCGATCCCTCCTTGCGCTTTTTTCTCTTACGGTTCCGCCCCGTTCTGTTTTTCTCAGTTCGCGTTTTTTTTTCTTTGGGTATCCACACTTGCTCTTTTTTCATTTTTTTAACTTTTCCTTCTCCTTCCAGAGTTTTTTGGTCCTCTTTTTACATCCCTTTCTTGTGCGCTCCTTTTTTTTTTTAAGCCCTTTTCTTCACCGATTGGATTTTTGCTTTTTTCCCTCTCCGAGTTGAATTGGCTCACCCCCTCTCTTGCGTGTAGTCTGTGGTGTTTTGTGTGTGTGTGTGGTGACCTTTTCCCCTTTCATCCTTCCCTCCTAGCTTTTTTTTCGACAACAAGGCACGAGACCGCCCTTTTTTGAGCTTTTTTTTTTTCCTTAGTCCTTCTCCCTTTCTTTCCGGATGAACTCTTTCTTCCCAGAGCTTTTGTTTAGGACGCGCTTCTTTTTTCGTGCGCTGAACGTTTGAGCTTTCTTTGATGATGGTGAGGACCTTCTCCTGCGTTAGTCTTTTTTCCTGAACGCCTCCCAATTTGGCCCTTCTTTTTTTTTGCGTTCGACCCCCCGTTGGTGAGCCTTCCTCTGGCTTCCCCCGACTGGTAGTCTTCTTTCTCTCTTTGATGGGGGGTTCGATGTTCGGGCTTGGAGGCTTTTGGTAGGCGAATTATTCTTCCCCTTGGCTGGAAAAATTGGATTTCTTCGCTTCGAGGGCGCAGTTTTTGCGCGGCCTTCTCGCTCTTTCTTGCAAGCCTCCCCGCGGGTTTTTCTCCTATTTCGTGCGCATCCCCGGTGTCGTTGAAATTTATTTTTCTTTCCCCTCTGCCTTTTTATCCTTTTACTCTTTTTCTTGCGCAAACTGTGAAGATATTGTTCGGTTTTTTGAAACGTTACTTCGCCTTTTTCGCTTTACAAGGTTTTTCCCTTGCGTTTCTTTGTGGCGGGATACTCTGGCGCGTCAGAGGGTGCGGGAGCAGATTAGGGTCGGGTTTTTTTCTTTCCTTCCTCAGGCTCGAATGTTTTGGAGTACCTGAAGACGCGGCTCCTCCTCTTCGTGCTCTCGCCTAAGCGACTGATAGGCGTTCTAGGGACATAATATTTTCCTCGCCTTCTTAGTGCGAATGTTTTTTAGGAGGGGAGTTTCTCGTTTTTTTTCCTTGAGCTCAAGTAGATGATAATTTTTTTTTTTTTTTCTGCCTGTCATCACATTCTCTTCCGGCCTCCTATGTTTTTCCCCCCCTCTTGTTCTGTTTTTGCCTTCTCATTGTCCCCCCGGCGTCGCTGAGAAGCGTTCGATTTTTTTCTTAGCTTTTTTTTTTTCTGTTGCTGAGGGGAGGGCCGCCTTTTTATAGATTGTCCACGTCTCT
>Ga0179593_1376777_pt1 | contig 21136 bp, 29 predicted proteins | sample CZODoug2_1_08_16_FD_185931 | JGI IMG/M metagenome (GOLD analysis project Ga0179593, IMG submission 185931) | Vadose zone soil fungal communities from Angelo Coast Range Reserve, California, USA - CZODoug2_1_08_16fungal (PacBio error correction) | ecosystem: Environmental > Terrestrial > Soil >... | reverse complement strand
CTCTTCCCTTGATTTTTCATGTTTCTCCTGGTTTTTATGAAGAAACTACGTTGGGACCCCTGTTTGATATTTTTCTTTTGGTGAGTTGCGCTGGCTTGCCACTTTTCTTTCATTCCTCCCTAATTTCGGCGGCGTCTCTATTTGTATCCCAAAAGTCTTCCTTTGCCAAACTGGACCCGTTTTCTGCTCTAATGGGTGATCCTTTATAAGGTAATCTTTTTTCTTCGGTGGAAATGGTGTCCATCACGTTGTCGTGCAGGTTTTTCCCTTTTTTCCTAGACCGCTTTTTTAACACTCTTTCCATTTAGGATTAGAGCAGTTGCGGTTTTCCTTAGTGATGGACTTCTTGCCTCGCCCTTTGGCTGTGTGCGTGACCTTTTTTTGTTCGCTTTGCAATTTTCACGGCGAAATGGGGGCAATGATTCGCTTTTCCGCGTGGAGGTTTTTTAAATCTTTCGGGTTGAAGGAGATTTGGAGATTTTTTAAGCCCTGTAAGTTTGTCGTTCCTTTTGAGGTCGGGTCATCCTTCAGAACCCCTCCCCTCCTTTTGAGCTCCTCGATAGTCAGCCTTACCCTTGATTTCCCCCTTTTTCGAGGAATCCGCTCTTTTGCCCCCCTTAAAGCAAGCCCTAAGGTTTCGTTTCTCCCCGAGAGGAATTGGCTGAGGTAATATTATCTCTCTGAGAGAAAGTATTTTTCCTCTTGTCTGGGAGTAGAGCGCAGTGTCTCTCTTCCTTTTCCTATGTGAGTAGTGGTTTTGGATTCTTTTTGCATTGATTTGGGAGTTTTTTCTTCTGGTAGTTTTTCATATTCTATATCCCAATAATTTCTTTGCGAGCGATTTCTCTCATTTTTAGCAATAGGAATTATCTCTATCTCAATCCATAATTTTGTTCCCCCCCCTTTTAAGTGCAATTTTCTCCAACACATCTGCCCCTGACCATGCCCTAGCCACCCCTTCACATGTCAATATATTTTTTTTCGATTTGAAACTATGTTCCACAAAGCCCTCGCCACCCCTCCCCTGCCCCTCCAAGCACAAAGCACCCTCCCCCCCCCCGGTAACTCTCCACTCGTTTTTTCCTCATAGGCTCGAACGCGGTCTATCTCTTTTCCCAATACTTCTCTCCTCCTTTAACCCCCCTTCACCCCAAGATCCGGCTCAACAATCCACTTTCCCACCTTCGCCTCTGAAGCTCTTGTAGGTCAAGACCTCTTTTTTTTCCTGTTACTGTTTACATCTATTCCTCTTTTGTGCTTTCTTATCTTCCTCCCGATCCGATTTTCAAGCGAGTGTTTCTTTACTTGCCGAAGACCCCAACAGAAATTACCTTTAGCCCTTTTTTCTTCAATACCTCCTACCCCCTCGTCCCCCCGCCCTCCACCTTTTTTTCCGCCCCATTCGAAGACTCCCCGAATCCTCGTCACAACCACGTTCGTTATTCCCCCCTTCCTGCATTTCTACATTCAGCCCACTGCCCAAGAAACCAGAGTCACCATCCTTGACCCCATCCCGTTTCCCCGAGATCAAGAGAATGTCGAGTCGCTGGAAATTTCTGCCCGCCAAATCACGGGTTCCCCCCTTTTCATTCCTGCAAAGGGGTCCCCTACCCATATCAACCGTTAGCCCGGATTTAATTCACCCCTGCAATGCTAGAAATTCCTTTCTCTTTTTCCTTTCCGTGAAAAACTCTTCCTTACCTAAATTTCATCTCCCGTCCAAATTAGGTCATGACCCATTTTCCTTTTTTTCCAATCATCAAGTGCAATAAACGTCCCTCCCTTACAACTTCACCACTGGCGGTCACCTTCTGCACCCCCTTCCAGTCCATAACGCCACATTCCCCTCCTTCCCCCATCCCATTTGTGTTGTTATAGACAAAGTTGCATGTGGACGTTCTGACTGTTGCCCTTTGCCCGCGTGGGACAGAAGGTGTCCTTTTTTTCTCCTTCCCCCTTAGATCACTGATGATTTTTTTTCCCCTCCCCCCTCAAGCTAAAGATTTTCGGAGTTTCTCTTGATTGGACCTTTCCCCCCCTGTCTGATAGGTTCCTTCATCTCATGATTTCTTCTCATGTTCAATAGGTTTTGTTGATAATCGGATTCGCCTTTGATCTTCTGATGGGCATAAAGTGATTTTATTTTCCCCTGTCAGGGTAAATTATTCCGAACGCGTTTCCCAATTGAGGAACTGGCTACGTTCCGCTCTTCCCCCCTCCATGTTGATGGCCTTTGGCCGGCCCTTGGTGGTCTTAAACTTTGGTTGCAGCGGGAGAGGTGACATTCTTTTGTCCTTGTTTGGGATTATTTTTCCTTCTTTCGTTGAGAGGCGGGCGAGGTCGGCCTTTTTGAAGCGCGTAGGGAATGGAGCTTGGTCTTGAGTGTCTTCCCCCCCCTCCAGATAATGCTAATTTTGCGAGTCGGTATTCTTTCTAGTCGGATAGGATCAGACTTCCACTCCGCGATTAGATTTTTCCCTTCCCTTTTAACTAAGATCCCCCGATGGAGGAAGAGTCCCCCCCAACCCTTCACGCAAGGAGGTTCCTAAGGATTGAAACGGAGATGTTTTTGGATTTGAGACTTCCTTATTGTAGTTCTTATTATTCCTTCTTCTCCCTTGGGTCGCCGGGTTTAGGTATCTATTTTCATTCTCTTCCTGTGGAGATGGTACTTTCATTGCGGGGTGGGGGTTGACTATGACGAGGATCTTTCTTTTCTTCCGTTAATATACCACACTAGAGTCCATTTTTTCTATTTTTTTCTCCTTTGTAGAGTGTCCTTTCATTGTTTATGAATAGCTTTGTTCTCTTCTTTCAAATCCTCTAATAATAATTGCTACAACACCTTCTTGACCTGAGAAAAACCTTCCCCGTTTCCCCCACTCTAGTTTGGTGGCTTACTGAGAGTTCCCCCAATCCCCTCCCCGACTCAAGTGCCCAAATCCCGCAAGGCACCAGCCAACACCCTCAAGAACATCGCCACTCGTTTCATATATATCGAACCCCCCCTTCTCCCTCCAGGCCACCCACTTTCAATTTCGTGCCCGAAAGTTTTCCGCAACTTCTTTCAAGACGGCTCAAACACCCCAGTACTCCCATAGAAGTCTCTCTTGTCTCTTTTTTTGAATAATTTTCCCATTAACCCCAGCTTTGATCTTCTTGGTTCAGATCGCCTTCCTCCCCCCAATCTTTAGCTTCCTATAACGACCTCTTCCTTTTTTTTAATAAAACCGTTTCCTCCTGAATAGATAGATCTTCTCTCGAATTCCCAATACGTGTACACCCCTCTCCAGCAATCATTTCACCGCCTATTTTTCGTGACAGCGTTTTAAATTTAACCCTTCCAGCTTCCTACATAGCCACCCTTTTAAAGGTCCAAAACCGCCGTTCCCCTCCCCCCTTCAAATCCTACGGCCCCTAAGTCCGTTCCATTGCTATTTGTAACTCTTTCCTGGAATTTCCCCTTGCCCGCCAAACCCGGTTTATTTCTTCTGAAAGGTCCAGCACCTCTCCTAAAAGTCGTATAGCCGCTATTTACACCTTCCCTTTTCCCTTCACTAAATAATTTTAATGTCCGTGGGCCCTAGCCTCTTTTTGAATAACCCGCTCCCGCCCCTCCCCCTTCCAATCTTTCCCTTAAGGTTGGTTTTCAATCCTGTCATAAATCCCCACCTTCACCACCTTCCTGCCCTTCACCCCCTTCATTTTCCTTTTCCCCCCCAAATGATTCAACCCATGCCCCATCCGTTCCTTCATTGTGTTGTGAGGCGCTTCCCTTTTCCTCTTTGTGGACGTGGCCAGGGAAGTTTTCACCCTTCCCTTTTTTCTTGAGTTTTCGGAGGTCTTTGAATGATTGCCCCTTGCTTTTTCTTTGAATCCTGTTAATTACCTTTTTCCCCCTGAGGCCCGGATTCTTCTTTTAATTTCCCCACGGCTAAGTGCACATTTCCCTTTTTTCTCTCTTTTTCCTTTTGGTTGATAAATCCGGTACGTTGGAGGTTGAACGTCGGTTCTTAACCTCACCGTGATGTTTGATTCCCCAACCCCGGCAGGAAATTTATTACCTCAACGCTTTTTTTGCTCACAAGATTGCAGGACCTTTGTTTTTTTTTCGCCCCGGAACGGCCCACTTATTGAGGTGTCTTTGGACTTCCCCTTCTTCTGAGGGCCCTCGTTTTTTTTTTTCCGATGTGTCTGTTAAACGCGGTTTTTCCAGATATCGGGGGAATGGTCCGAATTTTTTAGGAGACGGTGGTTTGCGTTTTTTCTTTTTTGGAGAGTTTTGCGATTTGGACCGACTCTAGGAGTTTGCGCGGTCGGTTAGGTTTTCCCCAATATAATCGGATAGGATAAGAAGTCAACGTATCTTTATCCCCTCAATCCCCCCCAAGTTCCCCACTGGCATCGTTTTCACATCCTTGATCAGTGCGTGGTGCCCGTATCTTCTACGGTGACCTTTTTTTTTTTAATCGCGTTAGTCTTTTTTTAGACGTCTTGTGGTGCCTTTAGCGTTCGGATATTCTCCTCCGCACGTCTTTTGTATGATCTTTCAGGACCTCTTTCTTTGGCTTTGTTTTTACTTTAGTTGTTGAAATTTTCTCTCCTCCACTCGAGTTACTTATTTTTTTCGAAGGGGGCCTGCATGGGAGATTGTTTTCATGTTGTACATTTTTGGATACCCCTCCTCGTTCCCCTCCTCTTTTTTTTTCGCTTTCTCGTAAGGCAACAATGCGCGACCGGACTTTTCCCCCCCCTTCGTCTCCCCCCCTAAAATTTTTCCCGAGACCTCTGTCCAAAAACGAAAAAGGCACCGCGCCACCAATCCAAGCCGCCCTTACCTATATTTACCTCGTGCCTACGAATTATCTCGAACGCTTCTAACCGGCGACCCCTAATCTTCTCCAGACCGTCCCCCCCACATAACCCTTACCCAAGATTCTAAAACTCCAAAGTATACCTTTCGCCTAGCTTGTACCCCCGCATTAATTGCTTTTTTTTTAGCTCTCTTAGTTTTTATCCTTGTTGGGCCCGCACATCTCAAATCGCTTTTTCTATAGCGCTAGGTGACGCACTAGCCTCCCCCGAGCTCACCCTTCCATTATCTATCTCTTCAATGACCAACGCCCTTTTCCACAAAAGCCGCCCTCGCCGCCCCCCAGCAATTCCTCAGTCCTCCCCCCGTCCCCCCTCCCCGGAACCAACCCCGTAGCACCCGCACTTAGCTCCCTATAAGCGTTTCCATTCCAACCCCCCTTTTCCGTCTCCCCAGGGTCCATCAAATTAGGACCGACCAGTCCCCCCCTCTTTGTTCAACGACGTTTGGAATACCTTTTTCCGCTTTCACCTGATCACACCGTTATGACATTCCCTCTCCCTCTACGGCGTAGCAGTCTTACACCCCCCGGATTATGAGACGCCCCTTTCCCCAAGTGTGCAGAGGCCTCCTGGGTCCCCCTTCAAGATACCGCCGGCCGCCCCCCCCCCTTCGGGACTAAAAATTTTTCCCATATAAAGTGCCCTACATCGGCCCCAAAAACCGAAACTCTTCACCCCCTTTTCCCCCCCCTAAAAAGCCCGTCCATTCACGTCCATCAAAATCGTTCCAGCCGACCCCCCACTCTTTTTCGTTGTGTTGTTGAGAGGATGCGGTACCTCTTTGCGATGTTGGTTTTTGAACCTCCTTTTACCTCCGGTTTTTTTCTAGTTCGGAAGGTGGAAGGTGCAGTCTTTTTTTCCCCCCGATTGAACAATCCAGACCTTTCACCTCCCTGTTGGTTTTTCTTTTATGACTTTTTAAGGACCCCCTTTTGACCAGGCCGTTCCCCCATTGGTGCAAGCCTTTTGTTCTCCCTTCCTATGGAGATTGTGGAGATGGACGGATGTTTCAAGAGCCCTTTCTTTTGATGAGCTTCCCCCGAGGCTTACTTAGAAAGTTACCTAGGTCCTGTGGATGCGTCTTGACTTGTATTCCCGGATGAGGTGGACTTCCTGGGGTTGACTGGCTGTAGTGCCCATTGTTTCTGTAGCTTGGTAACGCCGTTCCCGGAGTGAAGCAGTTTTTTTCGTTTCCCCGGATTGGTGTGTTTACGAGTTTGTACTTTTTGAGGCTGGGAAGTCTCCTCGCCCCTGACGCCGGTCAGTCTTTTTTTCTTCTCAGGACAGAATGACAACGCCTCGTCTTTTTAGCGAGCGCCTCCTCGTTAGCCTCTCCTAAGAGCAAAAAGTGTCTAGCTTGCAAAAGGACGGCCCCCTTTTTCAAGGAGGCCTACACGCGCTTTTGGGGATTTGACTTTCCGTCCTTTTTCTGAGGATTGTTTCGGCGCAGCTCCCCGTTGATGGGTAGCGGGATTATCTTGCGGCCTCTCTTATTTATCGTTTCTCGGAATTTCTTGTATGTTTGGGAGGGATTGCTTTGGGCTCTGGGGCTCTTTTTTTCCCCCCTTTCTTTTCCAAAACCCTCTCCCTTTGAAGGGTGTGCATGTTCGATTTGTCGTTTTGTTATTCCGACGGATATAATCTCCTCTTCCCTTTGTTTTGAGACCCCTCTTAATACCCACCACCCGACAAACTCGAACCTCTGTCCTTTTCACTCTAGTTTGATGGAAGGATGCCTTTCTCCATGAAATCCCCATCGCCCACTTCCAAGAGCCCCAGCCCCCCCCACTTCCCCCCCCCATCAGGACCAGATCTTCTAGTGCAGCCATCCCTACATTTCTAATAAGTCCCCCCATGCCCTCTGGACAGCGACTAATTCAGTCCGGCCTCAATCGCCCCCTTTCGCCGCTTCTCTGTCCTTTGATTTGCGTTCATTGTTTCTCAGACCCTTCGCTGTGATCTAAGGTGAAGATCGAGCTCGGTCTCCGAGAGATTGTAATTGTCTCCCTTGAGGAGAAGACCTCAACCCCCTTATCTAAACGTCCCTAGTCTGAGCTTCCCCCCCTCCCCCCTTTTACAAATCAGCGTAAAACAGCCGCCCCACCCCCCCCACCCCCCCGCCCAGCAACTTCGCCTCCTCATAAGTGACCACCCTTCTTTTTTCCCCTTCCTTTAAAGATCCTTCCAACATCGCACCTTTTTTCCAACGCCGCCCCCTTCACTTTCCACCAAATTTATTAAGTCGGCCTTCCATGCCGCCTTTTTCAAACGTTCGGAATAAATTTCTTTTTCTCAAATACCGGGTTCACAGCGCCCCCCCCCCAGCAGTGATGCCCCGAACACCGTCAAATCTCCCCTTCGTCACCGTACACACCCCAAGAGGCACCATTCCCAGAATCAGAAGGCCGGTCCAGGTTAGACTCCTTTGGTCTTTTGAGCTCCGCAATTCTCCCCCTTTCTTAATGACATGTCTGGATTCCCCTTTTCCAAAGTCACTCCCAGAGGAAAACTTTCCCCACATCCCCCTTTTTTTCGTCACCAAGGGCGTATGAACACCCCTTCCTCCCACCACGTCCCCTTTATTCCCCTTAAGCCCCTCCTTTTGTTGTTTCTAGAGATGGCGCGGTTCCTTTCAGTTGACGTGATGGACGGGACTTTCGAATTCCCGCGGTGGGGGGATTTTTTCAATTTTAGCAAGTGCCTTGCGCTGGATCCTGATGAGAAAATCCAGACTGTTCACTTCTATTTGAGCGCGAGTGTTGACCCTTCCCCCTTCTTCTTTTTGAGGACGCTGCACCTCTTTTTTTTCTTTCTCAGGGTTGCCCGCCTTGTGTGTTTCCCCCTGTTTGGTTGTTTCCCTGAGTTGTTGTTCTTTTGATGCCGTGAACCCGGGATTTTTCGTTTTTTTCGACCCGAACTCTTTCCACCCAAGATCTCCCCTGGCTCTTTTTAGAGCGGAACGTCCATCTTTCGGATGGCTTTGGAATGGGGTGACCTGGACCCGTGTGGCTGATGTTACTTGAGAGGCTCTGGTATTCGGGACCCCCGGTTTGGACGTAGCCTTTTTCTGTGGCGGGAGGGCGGCGTTTCAGAGGTAGTAGGGGGAATGGCTCTTCGAGTGTCCGCCCTTTTGATCTTGGCCGCGTTTCGTTTTGTATTTACTATCCTTAAACCCCCTCTTCTGCTCTTTTGAGTGAGCTTAGTGCTCCTTCCCCCCCGATAACACTAAGATGAGGACCTCTCCTGTGTCCCCAGGGTCACCGTTTTCCTGTACCTACAGAGCTTAATTGGCTCCCCTTTTTATTATTTGAGTCCAGGACTTATTGGGTGACTCCTTCGATGCTCCTCTCCAGTCTTGCATGGAGTTTAACGTTTCCTCTCACCTTCTAGGAAAGTGGCGACTTTTTTGAGTAGGTTTGCTTTTGCGTTGCGTTTTCCCTTGGGTTTTTTTTCTGATTGAACCTTCCTTTCTTCACAACAGCTTCATTTAGGGTGTGCCATGGTCCTCATTTTTTTTTGAATTAGACGGATTATATCCCTCCTTTTTTCATACTCCGTTGTGTTGTGAGTCTTCATCTCACAATGAGATTTTTTTTTACAATAGACCTGCAGGCACACCCTTCGCACGTTTTTTTTCATGGGCAACCTCTTTGGCCCTATGTTTTCCAACCCCCGTCCCCCCTCAAAAGCCACACGCCCCCCCCCCAAACCTCCGACGCCCCCCAATAACCACCCCAATCAAAGACCATCTCGCCCCTCTTTTCCTATATCTCGAATTGGCTTTCCAAGACTGGCTCTGCGCCGAAGCTTTCCCCAGAGTCACCACTAAGTCCCTCAAAACTTTCTACAATTTCGTTTCCTCTCCTTAGTTCGCCTGAGGCGGGCTCTTGCCACAGCTCCCCCGTGTGCTTTTCTTTTCTCCTTTGAAGGCAATGATCCCCCCTCTGTGACGCCTCCCACTGCGATTCAATATCTCCCCCTTTTTCCTGCAGAGACCCCGACCAGCCCACCATTAGCGAGGATCTTCCCTCGAACTCCCCCCTTTTACTTCGTCCCCCGAACCCGCCCTCCGCCCCCCGACTTCGGACGACTCCCCGCCCTTTCCAGTGCACCCCTGTTCCCGAGCCCCCGCAATTTCCCCGGACCTCATCAGCCCCCCCGTCAGTAGCCGCCCCCAACAAGTTCCGTTCCTCCTATTCCTCCCTTTCCGCCCCCTTTTTTAAAGATTTTTTTTCCCCCAAATGTCAGGCCACATACCGTGTTCCCGATAATAACCAGCAGTGATCCAGCTGTAAACCCTCCTTTTGTAGTCGGATTTATCACACCCCCATTGAGTTCCCCCTTTCTCCTGAAATCAGGTGCACGCCCTTTACTTCCCCCAGATTTTCTTTTTTTCCTGACCCCCCCCTACTCTCCGCCGCCGCAACGTTGACTTGAACAGGTCTGGATTTTTTTTCAATTCCCAGCTGAACCACTCTTCCCCAAGGTCCAACTAATGTCTTGCCCCCCAAATCCCTCAATTTTCCCGCACATGCCCCCCCCCCTGTTCCCCCGCTTAAAGATAATTTTGGTGTATCTCTGATGAATTGTAGCTGGACGGGCCTTTTGTGGCCTCTTTGAGTCTGGTTGCTTCCTTTTTCCCTTGATTCACTTGATGATGGACCCCCCCCGATTTAATTCCCGAATTTTTCGGTTTTGTATCTTCTTATTCAATCAAAAGTAGTCCTTATTCAATGAACGATCTTTGCATGTTTGCAAGCCTTTTGGTTTTTATCACAGGTATGTGCGATGTGGAAGGCTTTTCGTTAAGTGCTGGATGGAGCGGAAACCCGGTTCATCTTTTCAGCTTTCTTCCTCACGTCGTTTTTTCCCATTTCCCTTAACTTACGATTTCCCGCGCGGAACGGACCATTGTTTGGATTGAGTTTGTGGTGTTACACGGTCTTCTTTGAGGATATTTCGCGTTTCCCCCTCCCCCCCTTTAAGAGAATCGGGGGATTTCTAAGGGGAGGCGCGAGGCCTTCTTTGTGCTCCTTTTTTTTGCGTTTTGAGGGCCTATCTCTCTCCCAGTTTGTCTGGGGGAGTTTTTTTTCCTCTTAGGCCAGAATGACACTTTTTATTGAGCGAGTATCCTCCTTTCCAAGTACCCAATTTTTTCAACATACTTTCGCGAGCCCACTTTGACAAGTGCCAGCATCTGGAAGTCGTTCCCTAAAGAGCTTAAGCGGCGTTGTGATTTGTCTTCTTGGTGACTCGGTTAGTCCCCGCTAGCATCTCCGTATTGCATTTCCTCCCCTTTTTAGAGCAGCGCCCCTGATAGAGGGAGTAGAAGATTGGCGAATTGTCTAGATTTGTAGTCTTTGCTTTTCTTCTTTTTTCTGGTCCCCCACACATTCCCCTAAATAGAGTTAATTTTAGCGGATGCGAATTTTTTGAGTTGTAGAGCCTTTTTAGATTCCCCCTCTTGTTACTCCCCTTTTTGTTGTTGTTTTAGCTATATATCGTCGTACCCCCCAATTCCCGAATCGACATTCCGCACCCCCCTTCTCAAATGGAAACTCTATTTTTTTGTTTCTCTTTTTCCTGTACAAAAACGAAGATCCCGCGCCCCTCCAGACCATAGCTCAACAAAACATACTCCCCTTCCCAGAATTAGAGCATCTATCTCTACCTCCTTCTCGAGCCCCCTTTCCCCCTTCCCTTATGCTCCGAAGCGAACCAAGGTCCACAAAGTCAGTCCGGCTCACCCCCAGTAATAACTTTTATTTTCTCTTAAGTTCTGATTAACGGCTTCGGTTTTGCACGTTCCCTTTTCCGCGTGCATATCTTTTCTCGGGGAAGGAGCCTTGCCCCTTCCCTGAGATTCGCTAAAAAGAGCCGAGATCCTTTTGACCCATCCGCCTCTTTATTTTTCCCGAAACCCTCCATAACGGACGCTCCCCCCCAAACTTTTCTTTTTTTTTTTCCCACTCGCCACTTCCCCCATAAGCCCAGAGTTCAACCCACAGCCCATAAACTTTCTGACTCCCCTAATCTCGCCGGACCACAACCCTCTCCGCGACCTGAAATAAAAGAAATCACTACATCAGCCACCCTTGTAGAAATCCGTCCTCAATTTCCCCCCTTCCGTTAGCCCCTTCTTCTCTAAATGTACTCCACCGCGTCGAGTTCTCAAATTTTCCTTCCCTATCCCAGTTTGTTTTACTTTTATATCCAGCATCGTGCTTCCCTCTCCACACAGTCAACACTCCAACGGCTCTCCGTTTTGATTTATCCCTTCCTGAAAATCCTTCCTTTCCCCAATAATTTTAGAAGTCCCGGTCAGGTGCAGTAGCTGTGTTTTCCTTCCCTTCCACCCCGATCCCCCAGCTTCACAAATTCGGAAGAAGGTTTGTCCCCCCCCACCGTTCAAAACGCGGCACCTTTCAACACTTCCCCTCCCCCCCAAGTTTTTCCCCCAGTCGGTACCCCCTAACCCCCCAATGAAATCATCCCCTCCCTGACCCGCCACAAGTCCTTCCTCAGGTTTTTTTTTCTCGAGATTCTTCTGATTTGCTGTGGACGATGGACGGAAGGTTGTTCCCATTTTTCGAGTGGTTGAAGGTGGTGAAGGTGCCTCGTTGATCCAAAGGTGATTGACCAACTCCAGAACTGGTATTCCCGGTTTTTGATTGGATTTCATCCCGGATCTACTGTGCCCCTGGGACGTCGCAATATTTCTTCGTCCTGGGTTTCCTTTTAAATCAGGCTACGCCTTTTTGGCTCTTCCTTTTCATGTGTCGTGCTGAGGATATTTCTAAGCTTTGGCTTTTCATCAATTTACGTCCAAGATTTTTCCATTTTGGACCTCTAGGTAACGGAAATTGATTCCTGGATGAGGTTTTGCCTGGTCAATTTGAAGGCGGGGTTTTCTCCTTCCCTTTAAACCGGTGTTGGGGCACTGCCCTATTAGGGAAAGTTGCGGGGCCTTCGAGGGTCTTTTTTTTTAGGGGTCTTTTGCCTTCTTTGAGATGGTGCCGACCCTAATGGAAGTTTTCTCTTAAGGTTTATGTTCGTCTTAGCCGTCGATAGGCTGCGACCCCTTCCCCCCCTCCCCCTCATCCGATCGTTCCCCGCCCCCCCCAAAATTCTAAACTACTGAGCTTTCTTTTTCTTTCTGTGACAAAGGTCCTGTTTTTTTCCCCTTCGTCATGATTTAACGAGCTTAGATTGATTCTTCTTTTGCGACGTTCCTTCACTCGGTATTTCCTCTTTTTTTTTTTTTTCCATGTTCTCCGGGAGTATTTATTTTCTTGAGATCTTTTCCTTCTGCACGTCGTTTGATAGTGATAGTTTTTTCTTTTGATTTTGGTGAGGCTCGCTTTTCTCTTTTCTTCTTTCGTTTGACATAGTTTTTCCTCTTCCACAAAAACAGAGTTCAATTTATACTTAGCGCCTTTTTTTGTTCGCGATGTCGCTCATTGTTCTGAATTCGACGGAATATATCTCTCTCTTTTTTCCCCCTCCTGTCGACTGAACCCTACCCCCTTGTATAACAACCAGCGCGAATCGACCATGCGCCCCCCCCTTCTTCCTAACTAAGAGTTGTGGCTTTCATTTTCCTTAAAACGAAAGAAGCTTCCAAAGCAAGAACACTTCACGTCAAGCAAATCCACCAGCCCTCCCAGATCGCCAACTTCTTGACCTAAACGATATCCTTCAATTTGCAAGGACTGGCTTGCGTTTCCCCCCTTCCCAACGCGAAACTAACAACCCTTTACGGATCCCATCAAAAGTATAACCTTTTACGCTTAGTATTGTAGGCCGCCTCGGCGATTTCCAGTTTCCCCTCGATTCCTCCTGTGCTATCAATTTCCCGGCTTCCTCTCGAGCTCGACTCCCCTTCTTTGAGATGTTCATCTGAGCCCTATAAGTACTCGGATATTTTCCCTCCTCCCCGAAACCATCCCCCCTTAGACGCCCACCATTAGCGAGTATTCACCCAATCGCCACGCGCCCCATTTCCCCCTCCCGAACCCCCCAGCCCAAGACTCCCATTGCAACTTCGCTCCTTTTTCCCTGAATTATTCTGCCGATTCCCAATCCCTGCTTGAAAGAAATTCCGCCCTGGTCACTACCAGCCCCACCGCAAGTCCCCCCTCAATTCCTTTCCCCTACATCGTTGGAGGCTGTTCCTTCCTGACACGCAATCTTGTTACAACTTAGCGGAATAAATTTCTGTTCCCCCCCTCCAAGAACTGTTTTAGCTTACAGCACATCGCAAACCGTCAACATTACACCCCTCGTCTGACACCGGATTGCACCCCCCATGATCCCTCGGTGCTCGTCCGGTCCAGTTTTTCTCCCAAGTTACGAAATCAACTCCCTCTCCCGTTCCTCTTGACTTCCCCCATCGGCGTTTCCCCCCTCATCAAGTGCAACCCCCCGACCTTCACACTTTTCTTCCGGAAGTTCCCCTCCTAAATGCCGCCATCACGCCCCTCCCAAAAGTTTCCTCTCTCTTTTTTCCTTTTTGTTGCCTCTTCTGCGGCTTTGGAACTTTTGTTTATTGACTGATGGACCCTTGAAGTCAACGTGGGACCTGCCGTTTTAGAGTTTGCGGAGGTTTGAAGTGCTTTTCTTCCGATTCACATCCATTCCCTGTTCCTCCGAATTTTTTGGATTCGGATGGTCGCAGTCCACTGTCTTGCTTCCTGTTTTCCTGTTCCGCTGCCCCTATTTCCGAGGGAGCCGGGTTGTGAATAAGGGTCGGGGAGGAATTTTCTAGTGGACACTGGTGCATAAAGTGTTTTATCGCTTTTTTTTTTGCGTCCCAGAAATTTATTCTCCCCCCCGAACCCCTCTTCGTTACCCCGGACTCGGTCGTTTTTTCCCGGGACCCGTCTTTCGGTTTTTTACGGGGGACCTGGAAACTTTGTAGTGCAGTTCTTTAGTCTGGAATCCGTAGTTGAGGTTTTCCCCTTTTTTTGTTGGAATATTCGGGGGAATGCGGTCAGTTATGGAGTGAGGGGCCTTCTTGCCTTTTTTTTTGGGGCCTCTTCCTCTGGGACTATACTCGTAATGTTGACGGATGCCGGTTTAGTTTTTGAGTTTCTTTGCAAGAATGACACCCCCCCCTGTTTGAGCTCTCTAGTTCCTCCTTACCCTTACCAAATACTCTTCAAAGATACGCCCCCCTTTGCCAATCACAGGTCCGCCTCGGAATTTCGAACGCGCTAATCTTCTCCCTTTGCCTAACTTGGGTGACTGGTCCTTTGACCTTTCGGCGCCCATCCATTCTTTTTAGACTTTAGTCGACTGCATTAGATTCCCACGAGTGGGCTGATCGGATTAGTTGATTTGGATGGGGCGCTTATTGTTTGGCGCTGGGCTTTTCGTTCAGAGCTTTTCCCCACCAAACTAGTCCTTTTAGTCCCTTTTTTGCGCATGGTGCTTATGGGTAGCCTTACGACGTGATATATTCCTCTCTTTTCTCCGTTGAGCTCAGTCCTCCTTTTCGTCACGGTCGACCTGCGTCCACACCTTTATTTTTTTCCCTGGAACTTTTCTTTTTGGAAGGTCTCAAACCGAAGAAGACCCGCAAAGCACTCCCAGAGCCCCATCAACATCCCCACCTCTCCACTCGTCCCCTACCTGACCTACTAGGCTTTCCGTCACAAAATGCAACATTGATCTGCGCCGAGATCCCCTAACCGAGCACCCCAGCGCCGAACTCCAAAGTCTCACTTCCTAATCCTATTGACAGTCTCCGAGGCGGTTATTTACTTTTTTTTCCCCCCGCGATTCTCTTTTGATCCTTTTGGCCCTTTTTTCCCCGATCGAGCATAGCCCCAATTTTTTTCATTATGTTTAATGCCTATCGACGAGGCCTGCACTCCTCCTGCCCCTATAGATTTATCTTCCCCCCCCCAACTTCCCCTAGCGCGTCCCCCTGCTAAACTAATTCTCCCTGAATTACCAGAATACCTCCCCCCGATTTTCCCCGCTCCCAGCAATCCCTACTAAAGACACCCCCACTTTTACCCCCAGCCGTCCACCTCAATCTTTGGTTTCCCTAAATCCGCGTCGCAGCCTAGCCACCCTGGTCAAAGTTTCTTCACTTGTTCAAGCCCAAAGTCCCCCCCCTGCAACCCCACCAGCACGTTTATGCACTCGCACCTCCGGCAAACTCTACCGCCTTTCTTCCTTCCTCACACACCGGCTTGCACCCATGCTCCCTTCACCTTGCAGCGTTCCTTCAGGTCACCCAGTATCCCTGGTGCACTTTTGTGAATCCAATCCTCCTCCCCCAGTAAGCCCCAATTCGGAAATCCTTCAAACATTTGGCACTCCCCCCATTTCCCAAGAACTCTTCACCCGGCCGTCACAAATTTTCCCAACTGCCCTCCTTCACAAACCGGCCAACCCTCCCCATATATGTCCCTTTTTTTTTTTGAGATGAGCGAACGATAATGGGTTTCGTTTTTTGGGCAGAAACTACGTTGGGACCGCCGTTTCGCTTTTTGTGGTCCTTGGTTGAATTGATTCTTTTTTTCCCTGATGATACCCCCCCCTCAATCCTTCCCAGAATTTGCGGCGTTTGAGCTCTGATCAGTCCACCAGGTAGGTCTACGTGCATTGAACGCCTCCACTGGTCCGGGTGCAAGTCCCTGGTGGTTCCCTCCGTCTCCGCCGGTTTCTTGCGAGGTTTTTCCCTGTTTTGTTCCATCGTGCTGGTTGATGAGCGTTTGATTTTGGCTGGCATTATTCAGACCTGAACAGATTTGCTGCCCACTTTGGCTGCCTCGTCCCCTGACATTTATTCCGGATGGGCGGACTTTGTGGACCTTTAAGTGGCTGAGGTGAAGGCTTGTCCTCTTTGCTCGGTGTTGGTGCACTGATCCTTTTTGAACTTTTGGAATTGCTTCCTTTGAGGTCCCCGCGGTGTTTGTGGCTCTTTAATGATCGTGGCGAGTGGTTGAAGATCCTCCAATTGAAGTTTTGCGGACGGATTTATTTCGTTTAGGATAGTCAGATGACAACGCTTGAGGAGCTCGATTTACTCCCTTTTTTATACCAACCCTAGACCTTGAGTTCGCTGTGCCACCCTGGAAATGCCTCGGGGCGGGGCCTACAAGCGGCCGCAGTTTCTCCTTTCCTTTGTGTACTCGGTTAGTTCGTTATAGCCAGTCTTATTGGAGAATTTATTCTTTTCCAGCGTCGCAGATGATTTCGTAGGGGATTTCTGGTCTTAGTCTTGTTTGGCTTCTGGGGCGATTATTGCTTTTTGCTGGGGCTTTTTTTAATAGTCCATTCCACAAACTCTCAGTTCCCCCGGTGAGCGGTCTCCCTCCTGGGTGTGCGCATTCTTGTCTTCCTCCATTTACGAGTTATATTCCCCCCTTATCCTCCAGTTTTTGTGGAGGAGCTATATCCGTCGTAATTCTAACAATTCGCGACTTAACCTCCTCCCACCTTCTTTAAAAGGGTCCCTCTAGTTGTGGACTGATCTCCCATAGTCCCCCCCCACGAAAGAACGTCCCGCGTCCACTGCCTCCCCCTCCCCCCATCAAAACTAAGAGAGACAACTTTTTCGCACTCTCTCTCCTACACTTCTTCAGACACTTTTTCGAATGAAACTGAACTAACCGTCAGGCCCCCTTTTGGTTTTTTTTTTCCCCCTTTCCAAAAGCGAATCCAGTGCCGCTTAGCTTTTCCCGATTTCGTCTGGCCCGTTCCGGCCAGCGTTCCCGCTTCTATGAGTTCCCTTTTGGGTCCACTAGATCGCTCAAAGCTCTTCTGGATTGTAATCTTCTGCATATCCTCCGATTTCCCAACAGACACCGGCCGCAAAACCATTAGCGGTAGAAACCTCGCACTCGCCATTCCCCGCAAGTCAACACCGACCGCCCCCGCCCAAGCCTCAAGCCAACTTTTCTCTTCCCCCCCTAATATAGCCGTCCCAACCATTTGACCCCCCCCCCAGCCCCGATCAACGCCAAACAATTTTTCCATGGTCCACCCTCCCAATCGGAATACCCCCTTCAGGAGAGCCGAGCAGTGGTCCCCCCCCTTCCTTTTTCCAACGCGCTTACTTTCCCAATCACTTGTTCCCCTCATTCAGCTTCAAAAGTTCCAGCACTCGTCAACATCTTCCCCCCCGGCTTATCCTTGCTAGAACACCCCCCCCTTTCTCCCCCCCCGGAACCGGGCTAAGGGTCCAGGGCACAGTGCAACCCCAATACGCTCCCCGCCAGAGCGTTTCAATTCGGATGATATGTGGGCTCACCTTTCAAGTGGCCCTCCATCCAATTACCCCCACCCACCACCGCTTAAACTTAATGTTCGGCCACACAATGCCAGCAAATTCCAACCACTGTCTCAAGACTATCTATTTCCCTCAGTTGTTTTTTTCGAAAGATGTGCGTTCTCTGGGACGTCCTGTTCCTTTTTTAAATTACTTGGACCGCCGCGTGGTCTCGGTGGCGGAAGGTGGTGAATTTGATTTTTCGCTGATTGCACCCCAGTCCCGTTCAGCCGATTGAGGCGGCGGGGAAGATCCCAACCGGCTTTGTCCTTCATGATGACCTTCCGCTGACCCCCCGGAGAAGTGCAAGCCGGGTTTGTGACCATTTCTACGTGTGGAGATTTTTCTTAGTGATGGACCTGGTTCTAGTTTTGGTGATATCCCTTGAAGGGAGGCGGGTTCCCCGAATTATTTTCTTTTGACCCCCAGTGCCGCACTGGGCTCGGCGCTCTGCTGCCCCCCTTATTTCTTCTTCGGTGTTACTCCGTTGTGACCTGAAACGTTTATGTGTCTAGTTCCTTGCTGGCGAGTTGCTTCTCTTTCAACCTGCCCCCGGGGTCGATCAGGGTTCTTTATAAAGTTGCTGGAGGGCTTGGTTGACGACGTTCGTAGGGTACTGGAGTGATTGAGTGGACTCCCGAATGGTAATTTTTTCCTTATTTTTGTTTAGCAATAGTTCCTGACAACGCTTCGATTTAGGTTCTCCTTTCAGCTTACCCAAAGAAACATTGAGAGGATCCCTCCCCCCCCTTTCCCGGCAGCACTCTTGAAGGTGCGGATACAAGAGCTCGCTTCTTTTCGAGCCGGGAATTATACTCGGTTATTAGCTTGGCTTCATTAGCGGAGTAGAGCATTTCGATATATTTTTGAGGTATTGAGTATTTGTCTTTTTGGGTGCTTCTTGATGGGCGCTGGGTCAGGACCCTTTCGCCCCTTGTCAAGGCGTTTCTGAAGGGTGTCGCATTTTTGGTAGCTCCCCCTGTTAGCATTTACGACTGTCTATATTTCCTACCCTCCCGCCCCCCCCCCCCCCCCCTTTGTTAGAGGAGCTACCTTTGTCTTCCTTTTTAACAACATCTCCTACCCCTCGAAAATTGGAGCACCTTCCTCTCATTAGTTTTGGACGGAGAGTACCCCCCTGGACCAAACGAAAGAAGCACAAGTCCACTTTTAGGTTCCCCTCCCAGAAAATACACACCTATCCGCCGACTTCCCCCCCCCTCGTGTCCTCCTAAATCTCTTCGAACTCCCGGCTCCTGAACTGCAAGACTGGCTATGCCCTAGACTCCTCCTAACGAGAAACCCGGCTACAATTCCCCAATCCCCCCCTTTAGCTGACCGTCTTGTAGCCCGAACCGAGGCGGGCCGTTCCCTGTGGTCACAGCTCTTGAGTCCTAGTTTCTCTTTCCCCGATAGCGCCCCGCGTCCAGTCGAGCGTTAATCTTTATGGAACTCTACTCTTAAGTACGAACCTAAACCCGGGCCGTCGCACATCCATTAGATTGATCCCCCCCCCCCCCCCCCAATCGCCCTTAACTAAGACAGCGTCAACACCGCAGCCTCTCCCTTTAACCCTTTCCTCTACATTACCACTAACTCAGGAACCCCCAAAACACCGCGTTTGCTCCCATCACTCTTCCACTCCCCCCCGCACACCCCGTTTACCTTTCCCCCGCCGGTCCACACTCAATTACGTCTCTCCGCCTGGAGCCAGTGCCGCAATATTGACTTTTCGGACATAAAATTTATGCCTCCAAATCCCGGTTCTTACCTTAAATTGCTTCGTCACACACTCCGTCAACATCTCCCCCCCTTGTTCTCTTCAACACACCCGTTTGAACCGTAACTCCTGGTCTTGTCTTCCGGTCGTGCCCAGTACTCCTGTCGGACAAAATCCTCCTCCCTCCCGCGCATTCAAATTTTTTGAGATTTTCCCTTGTGCACCCCCTTTCCCCTTCACCACTCTGAAACCAATTCCTTTTCCCCCCCTCAATGTTGGTCCCAAATGAAAGTCCTCCGAAACATGCAAATCGTCCGCCGCCATCCTTCCTCCTTTCCTCCTTTTTGGTTGAGAGTTCTCTGGTGACCCTTTTGCATGGGTATATGGACGAGGGATTTTGGCCTACCTTACCGCCCCCTTTTGACCCTGAAGTTTTTACTTCCGCTGGTATGAAATTGATCTTGAAAATCCACAGATTTTCACTAATTTGCTGGACTAGGAGGTCTGTTTTAGTCCCCTTATTTGCCTGTCACAATGCTTTCGCATGTGCACTGTGTGTGATACCTCTAGTGTGGAGTATGTTTACTGGAGGTGCTCTTATATCATTAGTGATGAGATTTACCCAGTTTCTTGGGCATCACTTTCCTAACCCGTTTTTTCAAACTTTGAGGGCGCGAGGAACCCTTTCAATTGGATTTCTATTTTGCGGATTTTGGCCCTTTTAAACGGTTTAGGTTCCTCGGGAGCGGAATTTTTTTAGGAAACGCGTTGTTTTGCACGTTCATATCCTGCGGTGCGCATTTGATTTGGAGGCTGAGGGCGAGGGGTTTTTTCGCGGGCGTAGGGGTCCTTTTTAGATTTTCTTTTGGAAGTCAGTTTGAAGTTTAGAGTCCTTTTTTGGTCTGTCTTCCGCTATCCTCGTCGTTCCCATTAGACTTCTTTGCTCCTCTGTATGTTCATTACCCCAAAGGATCCAAAAACATTTCCGCTTGGTCCGAGCTTTTCCCCCCTTCGAGCTCGTAAGGCGTTGACATACAGAGCTTCTAGCTGTCTTTGCTCCTGAATTGGTTTTAATCGGTTAGTTCGCTCTCCTATCACCCGTCTTGCATGGGGTCGCGTAGTTCGGATCCCTTCTTGAGAGAGATTTTTATTCCCCCCTGCGACTTTTAGTCTGTTGATTTGGCTGGGGCTTCCGCTTCCATTTCTTTTTTTGACCTGTTCCTTCCACCAAGTCCTTTAGGCTCCTCGAAGTGGTGCCTTCTTATAGACTTTTTTCTTTCACTCCTCTTTCATAATACTCCTTGTTTTGAGACTCTATATCCGTCGTAATGCTTAACAACAACTAAATCGTCCCCCCATGCGCCACACACCTTCTCCGACCCCCCTTCCCCTTTTTGGAAGGTCTTCCTATTCCCCCCTTGAATCCCAGAGCCACAACTCCAACCTCCCGACCCACCCACCAATATTAAGACCAGCCCTTCTTGAATAAGAAATCTATCTCGAACTCGCCCCAAATTCCTGTCCTTCCCCACGCGAACTAAAAGAGTCACTTTCCTCGGTCAACAATCCAATCATGACATTGTATTTCCCTCCCCTTCCTGATGCTGGAAGTTCCCTGTCAGAGATTTTCTTGGGCTTTAGTTTCTTTTTTCCCAAGATCCCCTCAGCGCTCATACTGTCATTATGAGACCTACTACGTCCGTATTTTCCTCCCTCACACCTAAAACAGTAATCGCAACTAGGTGGATAGGCCCCCACTCGCCTCGCATTCCACTACTCCCTTTCCCAAAACCGCTCCCCTCCCTCCCACTTCCCTAATACACGAATATTTCGGCCCCAAACCCGCTTTCCTCGACTTACTCCGCCACCCCATCCCCCGTAAGTCACCCCCCACTACCCTAAAACAATTCCGTTACGTCCCCCTTTTCCGACCCCCCTTGTTACCCCTGCGTTTCCGGACCATTCCTGGCCACAATCCCGGTTTTCATTCAGTGATGCCCCTGTACAACCCAGTACACGGGGAGCGATTTATCACCACCCTTTTTGAACCCATTTTTTTCGTCGGTCGTCCCCGGTCGGTGTCCCTAGCCCCTTCCTGGGGGTTTTATGAAACCAATCCGACATCACTCCCCTCGGGAAGAACAGGTTGGATTATTGGCCCTCAATCTTGCCCCCTTCCGCCAAACTCCCCAAGGATGTTCCCACGCTTCCCACCTGTCACTTCCTTCACGTCCACATGTATAATGTCAGCCGCC
>Ga0179593_1636970_pt1 | contig 21137 bp, 21 predicted proteins | sample CZODoug2_1_08_16_FD_185931 | JGI IMG/M metagenome (GOLD analysis project Ga0179593, IMG submission 185931) | Vadose zone soil fungal communities from Angelo Coast Range Reserve, California, USA - CZODoug2_1_08_16fungal (PacBio error correction) | ecosystem: Environmental > Terrestrial > Soil >... | reverse complement strand
TTTTTTTCAGCCTTTCCTCATTCCGCATCTTTTCGCCCTCATCGATCATGACTATCCTTTGTGCACGTCGCGCGTTCCCTGACAGTATGGACGATGCTGTTGGCTGGTGTCTCGTTGTTAGTGTTTCTTTTCTCTTTCCGCTGCACCGCTCTGACCCGCCCCCAAAAAGCTTCGCGTGGCGATCCTTTCCGAAGCCTGTACCGTCGTTCCGCCGTCTATACCTGGCTATGGTATTTTGTCGGCCAGGCCCCCCTTTTTTTTCGGCGGTATGAGATCTCTTTCTTACTTGTATGTGCATTATGTTCCTTTGGCCCCTTCCGCTGTCTGAACTTTTCTTGCGCACGCGAGCGGATGACCTTCCCATCATATAGGATGCTGCTGGACTCCTTTTCCCCCTCCTCTTCCACACTCCGCATCTTTGCTCCTTCATACGAGAAGAGAATTATACAGCCTATTCATTTTTTTTTCTTCGCCCTCAACGGATTTGCCCCGTTCCTTGCGCGGCATGGATCGCGGCGGTCCCCGCCTGCGTTGGTCCGATTGAGGAGGGTCTATTTTTCGCTTACCAGAGACCGTCTCCCCCTTTGTTCACCGGTCTCCTCATCCGTGGTTGTGTTGTTTCGAGATTCGCTGAACCTGTACCCCCTTTTTCATGAGGTGATGGTAATATCCCCCCCCTCCCTTTCCGACGCAATGCGGACCCCGCTTAACATTTCTCCCGCGATCCATGCCGTCCTAGGTCCTGGCTAATTCTTGATTGGCCCCCCCGAAGGCAAGCTTTTCTGCTCGTACTTTCCTTCTCCAATTCGCGATATTTGATATTTACGCTGTTTCCTCCTCTTTTGATGGGAAGGCGGAGGTCCTTCTTGTCGGCCAGCATCAGATTGCCACTACCGCTTTCCTTCCCGTCCCGGACGTGTGAGCGTAGTCTCCCTGAGAGGTCCCCACCACTTCTTCGACCTGCGCTCCCCCCCGGGAATAGCCCAGCACCTCAATCAGCGTGAGCTTCCCTCTTATTTTCTGCTTCCAGTTAACTACCTCTTTTTGCCGGGACCTTGATACTACATGACCGCCATGAGAGGACACTGACTTCTGCGTCGCCACTTTATGTGGCCTCTCTCTGATCTCCCCATAGCACCCCCTTCCGGCAGCAATGCTATTCACAGCAAGGATGGGTGGGGCCCGTACGGTCCCCATTGCACAATAGTTTCCCCAAAACAGACAAATCCTCCGCTTTTCCTGCGGAAAGGTCGCTAAGCGTCCCCTTTTCTCTCAGTAAAATCCAATACTCGGTGTAGTTAGAGAAGATTTTCCCTCCCTTTGTTTTCCCCATACGCCCATGCCTCCTCCTTTTCCGCGTGTGAGGGTCTCCTGATGTCGGTTTATGCGTTAGTTTTGGGACATTGGGTGGTTTTCGCTGCAGCGATTCTCATTCACTGTTGCGTGCCGCCTTTCCTTGTCTGCACATAATATTGCGCTTCTTCTTTCCAGAGGCCTTTCTTTTCTTGAGGGCCCACTACGGCGGACTGCTCTGGTCCTTCAAGACAAACTTCGTCTAGCAGATCGATCTTTTCTCTCCTGTCGCCGCATTGGAGAGGGCTTTTTCCTCTGAGATTCCCCTTCTTCGCGAATATGTCTCTCTAAAGTCGATGAGCGCCCGTTACGGCTCACGTCGGTTTTTCTGCACATGATCGCCCGCCTTTGCTCAGAAAGCGTCGTTGCTCGCTCAACGTCGAAGGAAAGCATTTTGTTGCATGCCGCTCGCTTTCTTATGCGATCGCCGGCTCGACGGGTTTTTATTTACACCGGGACGTCGTTTCCCGCTAAATGCAATTTCGTCGCAGATCTGCGCCTTGCCATTGTTTTTTTGACGCCGGCGGTGTCAACTTTGCGTCATCGGGATCCCTCTCCCGCGTACGACTCCTCCTTGCGCCCATTCGTCGTCAACGGCTTTTTTTTTGGGAAAAATGAATCCCTTCCATGGTTTTTAATTATTCATGTAAAGGGTTCTGATCCCAGTTTAGCTTCTTCCCTCGCTGTACAATTGGGAGCATCAAACCCCCCAATATAAACCCCCACTCCATACCAACACGGGAACCACGCAAAAAAAACCCCACAAACCCACCGTACCACAGAGGGGCCCACAAATCCCCTCCCCTGCCTCCCTCCGGAAGAAACGTTCAAAAATCCCTTCTCCCAACCCCCCGACAAAACACCGCACCCCCCCGCCCGGACCCACAAACCTGCCACCCCCCCCCGAGGAAGCGTACGCCCCTGGGCCCCCCCTCCCCCTTTCAACACCCCACGTCCGTTCCCCTGCGCCCAAGGCAAGGACCACCCTCCCGCAGACCTCCCCAAAGTTCAAACAACCAAAAATACACAAACAATGGACAAAAAAAAATATACACCATTTTGTTCCCACAGACCCCCACCCAGGGCCCCCTCCCCCCCTCCAAGACAACCCCACCCCCCTTTAACAAATCTTCCCCCCCAAAGAAAAGAAAAGGAATCTTCCCCCACCTCCTAACTTAACACCCAACCCACCCAACGGGCCAAATCAACCCCCAGGGGACCACGTTTCTAAAATAAACCCCCCCCCCCCCCCCACAACCCATCCCCCCCTCCAACACCACCGCCCAGAACGGAAACCCACAAAAACTTCCCCCAACAAAACACCACAAACAACCTATTACCCCACCTACCCATCCCACCCATCCCTCTTCCTTCAATCCCACACCCCACCCCCCCCCCTTCCCCCTTTCTGAAAAGCGGAACCCCTTTCTTTTGCGCAGAAGACGTACCCCAAGACTCTTACCCCCAAGAAAAGACTACCCTCCAGACTTGCCGCTCTTGGACCCTCTTTCCTTCCCCAAAAAATTGCCCCTCTTTTATAGTATAATACGGTATTTTGTTTTTTGGATCCGAACTCCTTTCTTGAAAGCGACCATCCTCCTGAATGGGAAGCCTCGAATGGGAAAAATGAGCCCCCCCGAACCCCTTGACGCGTATCGGGTCCCCACTGTTCGGTTCTGAACGGTTTCGTGTCTCCTGCCCCAAGCGTCTTTCATTGGGATATAAATGATCATTCATTAGGAGCGGAGGCGTCTCCAAGATGCCCCTTCCCTTTTTCGATTCAGTGTTCGGACGTCACCATCTTGTACAAGGCGTTGCGTCGATTGTTGAAATTCGTTCCCTCCCTCCGGGATTTTGCAAAGATTCCCCTCCCGGTTGCCATCACCTTTCGGTGATAGAGTGACAGCGTGCTGCGCGCAAACGCCTTGACCTCGCTCTCTCCCTTTTTCTTTGGTCCATGGGAAATTTCCCTTCCTTGCTGTAATTGGAGCGCAAGTGGGATTATTTTGACGGCCTTCCTATCAGGGTTTTCGACCCGGCCCTCCCCTTTATGAATTATTCGGCTCCGGTCCATATTCCTCATGATGGCGATTTTCTCTCCCTGGGCTTTGCTGACATGTGTTTTCTGGCCCCGATTCGTTTCCTTCGATGTAGTATTTGATCGTCTCCTGCGCGGAGTATGCCGATGTCTCTTTTTGGAACGTTAGATAAACGACGTCCCGCTGTCACACCTCGACTCGTAGAATGTGCCGCTTCGCGATGCTCCCTTTTTTTTTCGTGCCCATAACCGGACACCTGGACCCCCCACCTTTCCCCTCCCCTTGAGAGCGTATATTTTCCTACTTTTCCTGCTTTTTTTTTTTTGAGATAAAGTCCATGGTTCGGGCGTTTTTTTTTTTTTTTTTTCCAGGATTTTTTGTAGCACTAGTCCTCCCAGGATCGAGATTTACTCCCTTTCATTTCTGACCCGGTTGATGACATTAGTCGTGGCGAACTTAGTGTCCCCCCCCGAATCTCGACCCCCTCATATACTTCGCGCAAGTTCCCTACGAAATCTTGAGACGTTCATCTTGAGAATGTAGAAAATGTCCTTCGTCCTTCCCCAGGAGACCTTGCCATCAGGAGTCTTTTTTCGATGGGTCGCCCTTTTAGTGTCCCTTCTTTATTTGATTCCCTATTTCCTGCAGATGACTCCGGGCTCCTCCCTTTACTCGCTCGGTTCTTTCTTGGCAGGCGACCAGCCGGGGACTCGCGGGGATCGTTGCCTTGAAGACAACCATGCGGCCGGGTCTTGCCTATTCCTGCCAATATCCCCGGAGGGGATCATCTGGTACGAGCTAGAATGCGACTCTACGCGGTAAGCGCCTCCCCCTCTGGGTTGCCGAACTTTTTCCTGTCCCGTCGTCATCGGCATGGCTCCCCCCCTTCCTTCTTTTGGGTATACTGTCCGCTGTTCTTGGATGGTCCGGCAAAGGCTAATAAGCCGGTCTCTTTTCGTCTGAGCCTTACCCCTTTTTCATTCTCGGTCAGGGCGGCATTTGCTCTTTTGTGTCCAAGTTCGCCTTTCCCATTGTGCTGATGGGTGCGATAGTTTTCTGGGTCATGCGGTTCAATTCTTCCTTTTATCCCCCCAAAACATGAGGCCTGGGCTCTTCATTCTTCGGCAAGGTTTCCTTTTGCAAGGGTTTGCCTCTATGATGGGTAAAGAGCGGCAACTTTCTTTTTTTCTTTCAGTCTTTCTTGGTGCCCTTTGGGTTGTTTGGTACTTTCTTTTGCATGATCAAGGAACACCCTGGTGCTTCCTCTTTTCCGACGGTTTCCCATTGTCCCCCCTCGACTCCTTAGCTGGTCCCATGGCGACATCATGAGATAAAAAAGGTCTACTCCGTGGGGTCACAACCCTCCTGGAATAAGAGCTGTTGTTTGGCGTTCAGACCCTTTCGACCCGTCCTTGCCCTCTGCTCTTTTCGGTTAGCCGCCTGCCAAGGTGTAACTCGTTCCGCCTGTTCAGACATTTCTGCCTCTGCAGGCGCCAGGACGCATTTACCTTCACTTCGATCCCGGAGATGGCTTTGATTCTCTTTTTAGCTCAAAAAAAAAACCTTTTTTTTTTTTTTCGATCGTATTTTATTCTGAGAGCGGGGCCTGACTTTTTTCCGACCCGATAATACGATCGTCTTTCGGTCCCTTGCGATCAGGTGCTCAGCCCCCATAGTCGCCGTGCTGTCTTGTTTCCTTTTCCCCCCCCTGTTTTCATCCACTATCTGCTGGCTGGGACGTCTATTTTTTATATTTAGACCTTCCGACCTCCCCCCTTTGTTAGATTTTTCCCTTCGAGAGGGCTCAAGATTAGAGTTTTTTCCGTAACGTTGCCTTTCCTCTCTTTCCCCCCCAAGCCGTGTGTCGGAACCCCTCCCTCCCGTGGAGATGGCCTCCGGAAGAGCATACGTATGTGTCGCATTTTTTCCCCCCCTTCCCGAGGTGAATGACACCCACTGCAGGCGACAGTTTGATCGACATAACACCCCCCCCCACCCAAATTAACCCTTCCTCTCGCCATGTAGCTTCCTGCAAACGCTTGCCCTTTCAGTCTCGTTGTTATGCATTGGTCTTTACCGAGTCGCTTATCTGCGAACTCACGAGTAGTGGCGCAATGATTTTTGTTCCCTCTCCCTCGGATAGTCTTCCTTCCTCCTTTCCGCCTTCGCGATGCTATAGAATCTCCTGTCCCTATTTTTCCTTGATTTTTCTTCCCCACCCGATTCTTCTGTTCAGGGTGGCCGGTGGTACGGTGTTCTTTTTCCGATATAACTCCCGCGCATGGCTTCCCCAGGTGGCGACTCTCCCGTAGTCGGCAGACTCCTTTTTGTGCAAGGCCAAAAGCTTTTCCCGTTCCTGTCTTTTTTTTCTCTTTAGTAAGAGGTTATTTATTTTTCTCTATGCCCGCTTGGAGCGCAGTGCGTGTTTCTGTTTCCTCCTTCTCGTTCGGTTATGCGAAAGCCCTCCTCTTTTCATATGATGCTGGCCGTTTTCCTCCCTATTTTCCGCCTTTCTCGGAGGGAACAGCGTTACTCCCCTTCTATTGGCGCAATGGCTACGCGAAGAATAAGGAGATCAGGGAAACCCCTTTCCCCCTCTTGTCCTTCGCCATAACGGACTTTTCCGGTTACATCTTCCTTATGATAGCGTATATGAATCGAGAGGATCATTTTCCTGGCAATGTCGAGGGTTCTCCTTTGACCGAATGTGGATGGACACGAAACCTCTTCCTTCCCCTTCTTGAATTCTATCTCCTTCTTTTTTCTTCCTCTCGCGGTGCCTCTTCGGCCAAGACTCCCTTGTCTCCCCAATATCTTCTCGAACTTCAATGCGGAATTTTATCAGCGAGCCATGAGCCAGTCCTTCTATACGTTGATTTGATGACTAGGCAAGAGTCTTCTTTTTTTCCCGTATTTCGACTGAGATTCTCCCCCCTTGAGCCAATTTACGCGATTTCCTTTTTTTTTTTTCCGGCGGAGGAGAGCCTTCCCGCGGCAGCTATTAATGATTTTTCCTCTCATACGCTCGGAGTGCGCATACTTCCCTGGCTTGAGACAAAGCTTTTCCGACCAGGCTTCCCTTACTCCACAGTGTACGACCCCCAATCCGCTTCTTTCCCGACCTTCCTCTTGTTTGGTGAACGAAGAGCAATCCTTTCCCCCGGCGCCCGATCGGTAAGGCGTTTTCGCCCCCCGAATTTCCTTTTTCTCCTGCTCTTTCCCCAATCCGAATCCCAGCCTTCGTCAAACAGCCCATTCCTTGTAGGGAACTCGCGTTCGCAATAGTGCATTGCGAGTCGTGATTTCCCTTCTCGAATGTGGACGTTCTTTCTTTTTTTTTCCCCCCTCGTGCCTCCCTCCCAATTTCCTTGTTCCGCAACCTCCCCTACATTGTCCAGAAGAACAGGGCGCTGATCAGGGGGAAGCTTTCTTGGACAATGGAGATCTCGTCTCTTGTCTTTTTTCCCTGTTGGGGTTCTCTTTTCCCTTCCCTTCCTGAAGAGTTTTGCATTCCTTATGCCCCACTTGCGCCTTTTTCATCTACAAGGTCTCTCCCTTCTCTTCCATATGCGATCTTTTTTCCGGCATGACCTGTTCTTTATGCGCAACCCCCCATGTCAAGTTCCTCCCCGTCTTGTCCTCAGATTCCCGGCGTCTCCTTTTTGGAGCGGACGATTCCGGTCTCAGCTGAGATTCCACAAGTAGTAAAGCGCTTCTTTCCTCCTCCCAGCAGCACGACTCTTTTTCCAGTCATGCCACGTCCTGTACTTCTCTTGATAATTTCTCGCCCGCGGCCGCCCCTGTCGTTGAATAGGTCTTCACTATCTTGACGTCAAGCACCCTCAGCGCGCAGCTCGCACTGATTTTCCTTTCTTTCCCCCTTCGAAGTTTGCCCACGTCATCCCCCAAGAGGAAGGTCGTTCAAGCGTGCTTCCCCCCTCCCGATCTTGGAAGTGCGCCCTCTTCCAATTGGGTTCTTTGAGCCCGGTCATAAAAAACCCCCCCCCCCCCACAACATCTTCACCGACGACCCTCGAAGGCACGCTTGTTTGCTCGGCTTTTTAATGCGTACGGCCCCCAATTCACACGTTTGCCGCTGGTGAACCCTTCCGTTCTGTACCTGTTTTTTGCCTGGGGCGGGTCTGTATCCAGTTTTTCCTCACTCGCTTTCAATTTGAGTCATCTCCAAAGAGAATAACCTGCGGTCCCCTTCCCTAAGACTGACCCAAGAAAGACTTCCCCCAAAAAGCATTTCAAGAAAGTTCCCTTTACCACGACAGGATAGTCCATCCCCTTGCCCTTTGGAGAAGTTTCCTAACTTGTTTTCTTTTTTTTTTTTTAAGCTTTCCCCTGAAATGAATTGACCGCTTAGCTCCCCCCAGCGTGATTGGGTCCCATTTTTCGGACATTCCCCATGCTCAGCGCTGTTAGGTGGTTCCTCTAAAACATCGTTTCAGGAGTTCCTGCAACACGGAACGGCTGTGTTCGCCCATTGGCGGTCATAGTCGTCCTTCCCCCCTCTATCCATATGCCGGATGCGTATTCTCTTCCCTTCTTGACGGAGTAGATGACCCTTGAGATTCCCCTGGTTCGGCGTACCCCAGCGAGCTATTTCGTAGCTTTTTATCCCCTCGTCCAGATGCCCTCTTTCTCGTGACTGGCCTCCAAAGGAGCCATAACAGTCCCCTTTTGATCGCGGGCAAGCGTTCGCTACAACGATTCCCCCCTTACTCAGGCTTCTGCCGAGCACTGGTTGTCGCTTTCTGTAAGCTGATTCTCCCCCTTTGGAATCTTGCGTTCCTGCATAAACTAGGTGACTCTTACTCCCGTGCAGACACCATCGCCCTTTTTTTTTTCCAGAGGGTGTTCTCTCTGCTGGCTCTTAGTGTTGGGGATTGCGATGCCTTTCTCACATGACCCCGCTTTTTCGCCAGCATTCTTTTCCCTCTTTTTTTACGGAGATTCTCCCTTTTTCCTTTTGTTTTGGAACTGTTCTCAACGTCCGTCCTCTTCCACTTAAGAAGTAGAGAATGTGCCTTTCTCCGCTTTTTGATCTGTGCGGCGAGGCGTTCCGGGTGCTGCCCCCCCCCCCGAACCCTCTTCTCTGAAGGTCGTACTTGCCATCTTCAATAAGCTCCGTTGTTTGTCCCTCTTAAAGTATTTGTAGTTAGTCTGACCTCCTGTTGTGGTTTCCCCTATTTTGTTTTGGGCCACTTCTCCCGCATCTTTCTAACTGGACCCCGTTGCGCACATTTCTTCTTAGATAGGTTAGCCCCCATTTTTCTCTTTTGCCACAGTTCCCCTCCCTACCTGACATAGGCTTTCAACCCTCCTGAAGTTTTCTTCTTTCTTTCAACCCCTACTCCTTTGCGATTGCCCGGTGAGGAACCCCATCGTTCAAGCCCCCCTCGCGAAGCAGAACGCCTCCCATGTCCAATTTAAGCTCACGCTCCGGGTCGCCTGCTCCCACCTGATTGAGGCAAGCCGCCCCTCCATCAGGGCATAGCTTATCGGTCTGGATGATTGCCCATTCTTAACACATGCAGGATGTTTGACTTCTCCCGAAACGATTGCGAGCCCCCGCGTCTTTCCCTGCTTGCCGATTTTTATGTGCTCAACGGATCCGGATGGGATCTGGTCTTGGAATTATCAGACCTCCAGGCCTCTGGGGACGACTCCCACGGCATTATTCCGGCTCGCTGCAGCCCTCCCCGGCAGGGTGGGGCCTCGTCGAAGTGTAGCAGCTTTTCTTCTCTTCTTTTTATACCTTCCCTTGGTCAAGCAGGTTCCGCTTTGGCGATGGACTCTCTCCTTTTTCTCTTTCTCGAAGGACACCGACGCCTGGTCTGTGGTGTTGATGTTCTCTTTTTTTTTTGTCCCAGTCTTTTTCTCAGTCTTCAGGATGCTTTCTCTGCTTAGGGTCATGGTATTTTCTTCTTTTCGGAACCCCCCTTGCGGATATACCTCCCAAGGAGTGCAGGGTGTTTTCACTGCATCCTGTCTTGCCTTTGGACTCTTCTTGGAGTAATTTTTTTGGGAAGTTCTTTAGTGGGTCACCCCTTCCTTTCTCATGATAACTTCTTTGGATGCATCGATGTTTCCTCTTTTCTTAATGCTCCTGACTCTTTCCCCCTTCCATCACCTGAGATCCTTTCAATGGGGAAATTAATGTGCAGAAAATTCCACTTGGTGACTTGTTTTCCTCCACTCATCCTTTCTTGGAAGTAACGAATTCCCTTATATAGTCTCTTCTCGGATTTACTGTTTACGTGCTCGTCTGGTCCCCCCGACTTCCCCCTCTTCCAGTTAGCCCCTGTTTGGCAAGGCGCAGGCCTGACTACCTCCTTCAGTTTCAAGAGGAGTGTAACGATTATCCCCTTCTATTCCGAAACCAGGCTTGAGCGAGCCTTCCCCCCGTACTCGAGTATCCCCCCTTTATCATGATTTTTTCCTCCTCCCCTTCTTGGGCTGATTTGTCGCCTTTGCAAGCTCACAGAACCCCCCTGTTTAGCGGTACTTGAATTGCGGGTCCCAGGTGCTCTATAATGGCCATCCCTTCCTTTTCCCGTGAGCTCTTTATCGTTTTTCTGGACCCCCAGACCCACCCCCCCTTTCCCAGCGATCGAGACTTGTGTAATGTTCCAGATCTTCTTCGGCCTTTTCGGTGGAAAATTAGCTCGGCTCATCTTCTATTTTGGCTTTCTCGACCGTTGGACCCCGCGCGTCCCCGACAGGTTTCTATTCCCCCCGGACATTTCCCCCCAGAAAGACCCTTCACAGAAGCTGCTCCTTCTCGTGCGCAAGGCTCCACCCTGGCACCAGCTGAATGCAACTCTTTCCCCGCGATCTCCCAAAAACCCACCCCCATCCCTTCCATATTCCCTCCTCCTAAGCCGCTCTCCGCGATTCTTGAACGCACCGCTTCCTCCTGTTAGTTTTGCCTGGTACCTGATTTTCTGTGCTTCTTTCGTAGCGAATCCCCTCTGTGGCGCAATTTTTGGACTGAGAGTCCTTGAACACTTTCCTTTTTTTCATAATTCCTCCGTCTCTTCTTCCATTCGACCTGCACTCTTGCTGTGCACGGCGCCGTCCCCGAACAACGATGCCGCTGCTGTTTGCATTTTTTGCCGGGTTAGTTTCCTTTTTTCTCTGAGATTTTCCCCGATAACATAAAGTTCAGGTGGACCCTGTGCTCGCTGCTCCTTTCCGTCCTTGTGCGCCCCTCTTCCCCTATGGCTACTGGTTCTTTTTCCCCTGGCCTTCCGATTCCTGATCTAGCGATTGCGTCGCTACTATGCTTTCTGGACGTTTCTTTACTATGCTCCGCTTTTGGCGCGCCTGCTTTTCCTTTGGGTTGCCTTTTTGCTTCTTTTTCTTCGAACGGGCCCTTCGAGTATCCGGTTTCATCCCCCATCATCTGATGTTTCCTGGGCCGCGATCCCTTTCACCAGCTCCTCGCTTGTCAACCGTCGTTTCCTAATTTCTCTAACGAATCTCTTTTTTTGGTATAGTCTCTATTTTGAACCCGGCCGAAGACGTCTTTTCTCCGCATCCTTCACGGATTCCTTGTCTTGTCCTTGGCCTTTCTTTTTCATCAATTCCTTCAGATGCGCACCCTGAGTTTGGTGCTTTTCCCGCATGATGGACTCCATACTTTTTACTGGTTCAATCGGCGCGTCCTGTGTCCTACTCTCCGTTGTTGTTCTCTCTCTTCCTCTCGGTGAACCCCCCCCCTTTTTGTCAGAATCTTCTCTCCCATTCGCACCATTCTATCAGTCCGCCCTCTTCCCCCTTATGTTCTCCGCTCTTCCCCCTTTCAGGCCGGCCGGCGACTGAGGTCTAAGGAAAGCGTCTGCGTTTTTTTCCCTTCTCCCCGGTTTCATACTCTTCCCCCCCAAAAGTAGCGCATACAGCGTTCCCCTTTTGGAAGGAGGAGTGGATCGTCTTCACGTTGGCCAGCATCTTCATTATGTGAATACCCGATCATCGCTCCTGTGCCTGCATAACCGAGCCCCCAAGTGTCGTTTTGGGAATAGCCACATCCTTAATCATCCCCTGCGTAAGCTACCTTATTTCTTAACGCCTTGGCAACCGCTTTTGGCCGTCCACCTGTCACAGGACTCCCCTTTAGAGAAGCGTTAACGGTCGTAGCGCTTCTTTGGGGAACGGTCCTTCTAGTGCTCATTGAAAACGACCCCGGCCAGCCCCCTAGCAAACAGCCTCTGTCTTTCCCCGCGCAGGTTGCCCTATATTGTGAAGCTTCGTATGCGGACTCTCCCTTTCATCAGCGCGGATTTCCTCATCAACGTCAAAATCCCCCACTTGCGCTTCCCTTTTCTTTTTCCTCGCCAGATCCTCCCTACTGACATTCCCTGATCATGATTATCGTGTGCGGGTGGTGCAAATAGACCCGACTTTCACGGTCAGGTGACCGTCCTTGGCTGAGAAGTCTTGTTTTTCTCTTTTTTTTGTTCATGATCCTCTTCCGTTTGCTTCACCCTCTCTTTTAAGCCTTGAGCACCATTCATTGCGCTTTCTTCCCTCCCCCCCTCGACCTTGCGTCTTTCCCCCCCTAGCGGATCTCCCTTCGGACAGAAGTTGGCACCCTCTCTTCGAAAATAATTTTTCTTAAGCTGAGCCTGATGTCCCCTTGTTAAAGAGACGAGTCCTCTCTGTTTTCGGTATCGCCTTTCCCTCAACAATAGCCCAGACTCTTTCTGCTCTCCCTTCCACGATAAAGTAGGATGCTGACGCAGCCGCTTCGGACGTGTGACTTGATCCTTCCTCACGAGCCATGACTCCCCTCTTAAACCCTCTTCTCCGTCCCTCCTCGAAGATGTAGTCCTTCTTCGTCTTTTATAGGCACCTCTCGTATGCGATCTTTTTCTTCTCCCCGATAATTCTTTTGCCTGTTGTTTTCCTATCTCAGTTACTGTTCTTCTCTTTTGCGAATTGCATCGTCGATTCTGCTCCCGCTGCATTGGACCCCCCTTTTGTTATGCCTCAAGTTTCATTGGCTTATTGGGAGCCCAGACGGCTCTATGCGAACATACGTTCGAGTCTCGCGTCCCTTTGTCCGGCCCACGCTTCACCGCGGTTTGGTGAACCAAGCTCTTGTCTGGTTCTTTGAATGTCCTTCCCTAGTCTGATCCATTTAATAATTCAGACTCCTTTTCTGGAAATTTGATTTCTCCCTTTGGAACCTCATAAAATTTTCTTAGGTAAGCTACCCCCAAAAGCCTTACCCCCCAAAGATCTTAATTCCAGTCTTCTGCCGCTCTTTTACCAAGACATTCTTACATTCCAAACACCTTGCCAGCCTTGCCTCTCTTATAATCGCTTTTTCCGAAAGAATTTCTGCGTTCGCATTTTTCCTCCGCCAGTCTGGCTGGGGGGGAAACCATGTTATTTTCGTAAGATACCTTCTCCCGAAGATCTCTTTTTGGAGTACCCCCTTGTTTCGGCCTAGGCCCCCCCGGATTTTTTGCGCAATTCTGCTCCGGCCTGGACCCTCGTCATAATAGAGGAGAAGTGATCTTCGTTGAATGCCCCTTTCAGACTTTAAAGTTCAGGAGACGTCCTTCATGAGATGTTCAGGCGTTTCCTTCGATCATTCCCACCGACTCCCTATGTCAGCAGGACTTGTTTTCCCTCTGTTGCCATCGGACCTTTTTTCATTCAAAGCCGGTTTTCTCTCAATATGATCACCCCCTGGATCCTCTTCTGGTCGCCTTTCCCTAGACAGATGCCCCCCTTTTCCGCGACGGAGGAAGTACGTGCCGGAACACTCATTTTTCTCTCATCCCCCACGGCGACCTCGGCGGCGGACTTTCCCACGATGGCTCGGGCTCATGGGCTGCGCCTTTCTCCTTCTCTCCCTCTTTCTCAACGACCCCCGTCGTTTCGTCACTGCATTCCTTGATGTCTTGTAGTGAATGCGCCTCGGCTTAGCTTTCCGATGTCTTTTTGTTAGACTCATAAAATATACTAAAAAAAAAAAAACACTGAAAGAGTGTTCTTTCTTCAGACGATAACTCGTACATTTCCTTCTCCCATAGTCTCCATACCCAAATCTCTATAAATTCCTCAACATCCCTGTTATAGTACTGTTCCCTCAAGTCCCTGGCATAAATACACCAGAAAACCTTCTCGTTATCTCACCTACGGAGGCGCCTTTAAACTTGCACAACCGCGCCTTATTTACTATACTGGGACCCCTCCCCGTCCCTCCGGATATTCCTTCTTTTTTCCATTAAAAGGGAACTTCCTTTTTCATACTCCCCTAGTTTTGTTGTTGGATCTTTGATTAACTTCTTTTTCCCCGTTGCTAGCTATTGGGTGTGTCTTTTCCCTTCTTTTCGTTGGGCTCTCACTTTTTGACGATGCCTCCAGGATCCTTCCTTACGGCCACCCTGCCTAGTCTCATCATAAAGTATTTTGTGCTCGTTACAACGCATAGCTTCTCTTTAATACGCCCTTTCCCTCTCGCTATATCCGAAGGTTAAACCGACCCCCCGCTCCGGAGATTTCTCCGTTTGAGAACCCCTTCATCGAAAGACCAGGCTTCCCCCAGAGAACTATGACCTTTCGGAAACTTTTTTATCAGGCATTTGCCTTTTAGTTATACAATTTTGGACGTCCACCTCTTAATCGGGCTGTTACCGAATAGGTTCTTTTCTCCCGTCGACCCTTTTTCTCTTCTTTTTTGTAGCGACCATCCCCTGCCGCGAGCAACGCTTCGGTTGATTGAGAAGAGCCTTCTCGGCCCAGCCCCTGGCATCGTGACTTCTGTTACAATCGAGCGTATTTGACGCCGGAAAGAGACTTTGTTCACCCATGGGGACGCAGCCACTCTTTTAATCCGTCAGGACAGAACGTCATCCCTTCATTGTTTTTTCTCTCACTAATGTCGACTGTATTCGGACCCTCTGTCTCCTTTCATTAAAGGCGAACGGCCCCTTTGGTGCGATGTCCCCGAAACGATGTGTTTCCTCTTTTCCCCCCCCGAGCCGTCTTTTTTGGTCAGTGTCGGCTCCTTTTTTTTTTTTTCCCCATGTCGATTTCTTATGCTTTAGATAGTTCTTTCTTTGTCTCAATTCTTTTCGGGGACCCCCTACCAATAACATACGGCCGGCCCCCAATGATCTTGCCTATCCACTCCTTTTATACTTCCCTTAAGACCCTCAACTCCTTTCCCTTTCTTAATGGACTATACTGACCTTTACCTCAGCTCTGCAATCTTTTTTTTCCATCATTATCTTCATTTCTTGGGGTTATTTTGGTAATGCGTTCTTCTTTTTTGGAACCATTCCATTTTCAACTGTGAGCATGCCGGTGTTCCAACTAATCTAATCAAGGTGCTCCTGCTTTCCCCAACATTTTTCCTTCGTCCCTCTGTATGATTTTTGGCAGAAACTGTGATAAGACTTTCTTTTCCCACCCTCTTTAATGCTCCCCCCATGTTTTGAAGAATGTGTCACCTTGGTCCCCCCGACGGAGTGGTCCCTTTCCTTTTATTGGACTTCCCCCCCAGTAGTCCTGACGGAGGCGGTCCGTACGGTTTTTCACCCGTTCTGACGCTCCCAACTTCATGTTGACCGTTCGTCTCACGCCCAACAATTTGGAAAAGGCGCCCTTGATTCAGATTCCCCCTTTTGTGCTAACAACTTTCTATAATTTGTAACTGGTCCTTTCATACACGCTTCCAACCTCTCCTCTTCCCTTTGGAGTATTCTCCCCCCCTTAAAGCGCCTTCTCATTTGAGAGATCATATCTAACTCTATACCCAACTACACACTGCCTTTACGAGCTCATTATCTCTACCCCCCTGGATAGCATCATCACCTGCTTCCCCCACCGCACCCCCCATATTTCCACGAAGCCAACTATCTATGCTTTGAAGTACGATCTTTTCACCGCCGATCACTCTCCCTCCTAGGGTCATGTCCTTGATAAGGTGCTCAAGGCCCTTCGACCCGTGATGATGCGTATACTTTTCTCTTGCCTCCTCTTTATAGGGCGTTTGCGGAGACGGGTTTCGTCCTGCATTATTGTTTGGGACCATCTCAGCGAGACCGACGCTTCGCGGTCGGCGCTTCCTCCCCCTTCGATAGCTCCTTTCTTTTGTGGACACTTTTTCCAAGTGTGTCTCAGCCTTTTCTCTCTCCTCATGCGGAATCCAAGGTAGCTGGAAGCCCTTACGCGCTATGTAGTGCGCCGGTTTCCCCAATTTCCTTTTGACCACATCCAACCTCTCTTGCCCTTGATCTATGACCCCCCCCCACACAATTCACACCTGCCTCCCCTTGCTAGCCGACCCCCTCCCTCTCCCCTCCGATCGTCTTGCTCCCTTTAATTCCTTTGAGGCATGGTCTTTTCGGTACAGATTGTCGCTGATTTCTCCCTTTCACCCCTCTGAATATCGCGTTATTGGCGCCTTTTTTCCTGGAGAGCCGAGGGACTCCCGAAGCTCTTCCGAAATTACGGTCGCTTCCTACCCCCCTTTCCTATCTCACCTGCTCCACCCCCCATCTCCTTTTTCCCCGGCTATTCCTTTGACCCGTGACCTCTTGCTGTTGTCTTTTGGCCGTGTTCGTCCTTTTGTTAGATTTAAATACCAGATTTCTTTTCCCCCAACGTATTCATTTGGCCCTTTTTTGACTTTTTTCGCCGTCTCTATCTTGTCTATGGTCTGTTTCCTTCTTCTCCCCGGAAAACTCCCTCTTCGTTCAAGGAAGCTACAGTGCTGTCTGTTTTCCACTTGCTGGGCTATGGCCTACCTCGCAGGGAGGCGACTTGCCGCTTGTCATCAAGCCGGCTCTTCTACACGTTCCGAGCTTCATCTTTTCCCCCCTCCATTACAATCTGTTCCCCTTGTGTCTCCCCCCCTCCTGCCTCCTTCCCCCGTATCTCTTCTCAGTTACTAGGATAACTTGGCTGATACGCGAAGAGGACCTCTTTCCCTGGGACCTGAGCCACTTTTTCTCCCTCACGGACCTCATATTTTGCCCTGTAGGTCCCCCTGAGAATTCCGCGAGTTGTTTTGATTGCGGCCATGTCGATGGTTCCCTAAGAACCTGCTGGCCCCGCTTCCTGATTCCCCGGCTGCGCCTCACAACTTCCTCCTCCTACGTTGTGGTTCTTTTTTCCTTCGGTGAACAGTCCGGTTCTATTCGCATGCTGTCTTTTTGTTTTTCGGGGAACCAGTCGACATTTCCTCCCCTTTTTGACCCGCGGCGAATTTTCTTCCTCTAATGAAGAGGAACGCCGGCCCTCTTTCGGAGGGCGCAGTTATTCAGGGTTCCCCTTTTTCTTCTATTTTATTCTTTAGACATTGCGCCACTTTTTTTCCTAAAGCTGTCTCTCCTCGTGGGCTGGGAAAGGAGGAGTAGTCTCTTTGCCCGCGGCCAGCATCAGATTGTAGTGATTTCCTCCTGCTCGGAGTGCGCTCCCTTTTATCGGCCGTGCGTTCCTCCGACCTTTGCGCACACTTCCTTTCTTCCTCCCATAAGGTGTCTACTCCCGCTTATCTCAGTGATACGCCTGTCCCGCTTTTTGGCCGGTCTTCATTCACCTACAGACCTCTTATTTCGCCCCACTGATTAAGGCGCGTCTGAGTGCCACCCTGCACCGCGTGTTATCTTTCGCGGTATGATCACGAGAAAACTCGAAAAGAACCCGGCCAGCCCTCCCCCCCCTCCCCTATCAGCGGAAGCGGTTCCGGGCTTTAATATGTGTCGATTTTTTTTCTTTAATGACGTCAGAGGAATTCTTCCCTGAGTTTTTTAAGCTCCCCCCAAAATCCGCGACTTCCATCGGTGCGTTCCCTTTTCCCCAGATGAAAGACCCGTTTACCCGCACATGTACTTCATTACTTTTCATGATTCATGGAAGTTTCTTGCCCAATGGCCCTTCGGAGTACTCCTTTCGATCAGGGACTTTCCTTCCTTTTTGACATTGGTTGTTGTTCCTTGCTGCAGATGTCTTTTTCTTGTTAGTGAAGACTTTGCGAATTGAGACTCCCCTCCGGCTTTTTTTCCTTGAATGTCTTCTTTCGAGGTACAGCTTACACGGGACCTTTCTCCAACGGTAGGACTGCCCAATAAGCTGAGCCGATCGTATTTACTTCGTCTCCGCTGAATGGAGCGGTGTTCTATCTATGGTATCGCCTTGGATTCACTAATCCTCCGCTTCGCGAACAGAGCCCGAGCACACTGTTGAGCGCTACGTGACGCGCATTGGCGACGATGTCCTTGTAGCACCTGACTCTGCTTTTCAGAATCACTCAGATCGTCAGAGCGACGCTCGCATCCTTGTTGATCGGCGACCTCTGAGATTGAGATCGCCCCCTCTTCTCCTCGAGATTTCGGAATATCATAAGTCGGTATCAAGAGTGATTTTCCCTTCGTCGATCTGTTTCATACTTGTGTTCTTCATCCCCCTTGGCGTCATTTGGCCCACAGTATTTTTCCCTTCCTCCGACGCCGTAGCAGGATCGCTGTTTTTTCTGGAGTTGTAGTTCTGCACGCGCTTTTTTCCTCTTTGTCCCTGCCCCTGCCTGTCGCCCATTTTTTAATGTCCAAGGGTCTGATCCAGTTTCGCCTTTTCCGTCAATTTGGAGCATGGCCCCTTCCCCCTGCTGTCATCCCTGCCTTTTTTTTTTTGAAGAATTCCTTTCTTTCCCACCAAGAAGACTTACGCCTGACTTTTAGCGCTCTTTCCCCCCCCTATTCCAAACAGACCTTGCACTCCTTCTTTGGGCCGATCTTATAATTGGACTTTTTTGGATTTTCCCGACCTCCTTTTCTGACAGCGTTCATCCTGGTGTTAAGTTATCTGCGCCATGTCCGCCTAAGCCCCGTCTTTTTTTTTGTTTTACATCGTTTCGGCGTAATCTAACCCCGGACTGGCTGTTAGATCGTTGCCCCTTTCTGCTGTTTTCCGATTTATGGCCTCCGGTAACAGTGTCGCCGTTCTGTGGAGCTTCAATGTTTCGGGCTCCCCATCGACGTCAAGGGCGCTGTTTCTCTTCGCTTTTTTTGGTTCTTTTCCGGAATAGCCACGGCGCCTCCGCTCGTATCCTTTTTTCCCCCGGCTTTTTTTTTTATATGATCCGCAGATCTCCAGCCGGCTTTTTCTGGATGCTAAGCAGCAGACCTTTCAGAGAGAGCAGGAGGATTGCGTTTTTCTCCACTCATTTTGTACTGCTGAAGCACCCTTTCCCCATTCCTGAGGAACCCTCTCTTGTTTTAGGTAGCGCATTTGCTTGCCGATGCTTCTCTTCCCTTCGACGGTCATTCCTACTTAGTATTGAATGAGACCTGTCTGGCTGGACGTCTTTCTCTTCTGGAAATGTTTCTTCGAGGTCTTTCCTGAGAATGTGGCTTTCATCACTAGATTCCTCCTGGTTTTTGTCCCTTTGATGCCACCTCCTTAAAATCCTGGAAAACACCGGCTTCGTCTCGCTCCCCTTCTCTCTTATCTTTTGTTGTTGAGAGTCTTCTTCGTATAAGGGTTTTACATTATTGATGTTGGTTTCCCTCTTACGCGCGAAGCCCACCAGTGATAATATTGCGGAGGGGCACATTTCTAGAATTAGGTTTCTTCCTTCGTCCGTAGCTTTTTTCCCCTCCTGCATGTGAGACTCTTTTTTCGGTCGCATCAACTCATCCGTGCCTTCCCCACTTCATGGTGAGAAAACTTGGCAAGCCCAGGCGCTTCCTACCTAGCCAGTCCTTTCCCACTTTGTACGCAGTCTTGTTGTTTAGCAGGGTTCTTCTCTCTAGTCACGCAAATGTACCCCGGGAGCTGACGTTCTCTGTTTCTAAAGGCGACAGCCGCCTATCTTTTTTCCTGCCCACTCTTTGATCCCTTCCCCGGCTTTTGATGGCGCGGGCTTGATTCTCTAACGTTTCCTGAGGGAATATGGAGATTTATTATTGGAAAGAGCAGTCCATCGAAGCCGGACAGTACTCTTCCTGTGGGATCCCTTTCATCCGTCAATGCAGAATTTCCCTTTCCGGCTTTGTGGTCGCCATCCGGCTGCTCTGCGAGTTGTATGTGAATCTGTACTACAGACTGGCGCCCTTGGCCCCCCTTCTCATCCTCTACCCTGGTTACCGTTGAGCTTTTTTCTAGCACAGGCTCCCGAGGTGGGTCAGGTTTCCCCCCCTTTTTTATGGTGTCCCCCCCGATCTGGCTTCCATGCTTCCTTTCTCTAGGCACGACTGGTAATTTGGGCGGATTAATTTCCCTCCTTGTTAAATTTTCCGGCTTTCTTTGGGGTTGGGAATGGACTCCTCTCTTGTAAAAGAGCGGCCATGGTCCTTCTGTATGTTTTCTTGGGGTAAGTTTTTACTTTTCTTCCTGGAGAGGGATCCGGGATCATGCTCAGTTCCAGGATAGGGTCTTCTTTGGTCCTTACTAAGAAATTTTTTCACATTATAGAAGAAGACCGAAAACAATGGTAGGATCCGTTTTCCCTTTTTTTTCACCAAAACGCTGGTCTAGGCTGACCCCCCCTGCGCGCGCTTCTTCGTAAGCGGTCGTCTGGTGCCCCTCCCCCCTCTGACGCCCTTTTCTTCCGGATAAGCAAGTGTTTTCTTCATTGAGATCGACGCAGTTGCTCCGTTGTACCGCTTCCTCCGAAACCTGGCTCTGTGAGTCGCGAGATCCCTACGCTCGATAGACATATATCAAACGCCTCCTGAGAGCTTTCCTTTTTTCTTGGACGTCCCTCTTCCCCTTTTTACGATCACGCTTTTGATTAATGGCCGCGGTTTCCCCTAAAAGGCACGTGATGGCTGAGTCCTTTCTCCTCTCCGCTTTTTAGGAGGTGCTTCCTTTTTTTTAGGTGCGTCCTCCCCCTCCTGCACAAGTGGTTCCGTTTTTCCCGTTTCGATCGGATAAGCTTCGTTTGGCAGTGCTCGTACCGTTTCACGGGCGCGTCCGAATTTTTTTTTGCGTCCCTCTCCCCCTTGCTCCAATCTAGTCGCTGAGTATTTCCCTTTTGAGGCAATGTATGTGCTCCAATGCCACAGGCGGCAACGAAGCTTTCTCTTTTCAACTTACTATGCAGCGTTTCTTCATTTCCCCCAACACACACTTTGTCGCACCTGGTAGAGACCCTTGATTCGTTTTTTCTTCCCCCCGTTCATGCTCCGTTTTTTTTGGATTGGCTTATTTTTAACGATGTCGTTTTCTCCCCCTTTACCCCCCAATGATTTTTTTTAGCAGCATTGCGACGCCTTAAATCCCGCCTTCGCTTCAAGAATCGCCCACTGGATTGCAGTGCCCGGCTTTCCCCCTACCCCGATTTTTTATGGCGGGCTTTCGTTTCTAGATATCATCTGAGTTCCCCTTTCCCCAACGCTTCTGGGGGCGACGCGCGACGCCTTTACCGTCGTCGCCGTTATTTACCTGGTTTTTTTTATCGTCTTCCAGCCTTTTTTCCTCCTTTCCCGCTTTTTGCCTAGCTACGCCGGATTCTGCCTGTGGGCTATGCTCTCTTTGGCGTGCGCTTGGTTGGATGCCTGTCTCAAGTCCCGTGCTCGGCCTTTCTCTTTTTTCCACAGTCACACTTCTTTTTCTTGGCTACCAGTCGATCCTCCGACTTTCCCGGTTAGGAACAGCGTTATCTCGGCGCCTTGTCTAAGGTACGCGACGAAAGCTTTCTCCGTCGATCCCATTCCTTCGCAGGACCGCTCGCCGGCTTGTGTGTTTCTTCTTGCGTTTTTTTTTTTTTTC
>Ga0179593_1328037_pt1 | contig 21137 bp, 26 predicted proteins | sample CZODoug2_1_08_16_FD_185931 | JGI IMG/M metagenome (GOLD analysis project Ga0179593, IMG submission 185931) | Vadose zone soil fungal communities from Angelo Coast Range Reserve, California, USA - CZODoug2_1_08_16fungal (PacBio error correction) | ecosystem: Environmental > Terrestrial > Soil >... | reverse complement strand
GTCGGGTTTATTCTCCTTGTTTCCCTCATTCCGGAGCTTCTTCCTGTGGTTCTGTGATGCTTGGCTCCGCTTTCTCCTGGCTTTTGTTAACACTACCAGAGCCGGGCAGTTGGTGGTTTCCGGCCGGTTATTCCGGCTTTGGTATACCGTTTTCTTCCTTTCAGTGGGCCCTTTTCCCTTTCCTTTTTCCTCTCCGGATAAAGTACCCCCCGCTTATTAAGAGATGGTGTTGTATTTTCCTTTTTTAGAAGTTTGCCGATGAACGGTGCTTGTGCTCCTCCCGAGGGAATTCCCCCCCCCTGTGTAAACTCCTCCTCCCATTTTTCAGACTATGTTTCTTTTTTATGCCTACTCCCTCTTTTCCTCAGTAAAGATGAGAATTTTTCCTATTGGGTGCCTTCTCCTGCCCTGGCATCGTCCACAAACGCGGTTGCTGGCCTCTGGGCGGTTTGGCTTACTGGTTCCAGTAACGGTTCTTCGACTTATGCGTTTATACGGTCGCCCCGTACCTCCTCCTGATCTTGGGTTAAGGAAAACAAGACACCACCTGTAACGATTTTTTCTGACAACACCACTATTCGCTCCACTCTTTTTGAAAGCATACGATTGCCGTCCTTTTTTCTTTGAAGGTTTTGATTTCGATGAATTTTTTCTCGTTTTTTTCTTTTCTGTGGTCTTGAGAAGGTGGTGTTGGGTTATTACATTCTTGGGTTTCTTCGGTCAGTGTTGCTCCCGCTGGGTATGCCACTGTACTTTTATTCTTCCTTGTGGCAGCGGCTTTTCATTCCATACTGTGACCTTGGTATATCGTGTTCATTTCCTGACTTGAGTCGGTTTTCCAAATTGAAACTCACTCTTCACAGAACCGAATCACAGTTTTCGAACCTTTTATTCAACCTTTCAGCAGTTTTGTACATAGGGTGGACTGGTGTGGCGGTGTGGGAAAAGGCTGGCGGTCCGAAGACGGTGGGGGGCACGGACATCTGGCCTTCAGGGGTGGTTCCGTAGTTAGCGGAAGCGGGTGGCCGTCACCGGACGAAAGTAGGACGGTGCCGTAAGGTTTGGCTTCTGGGCGTGGAAAAGGTGACGGCGGGTTTTTGATCAGGGTGGGTCCCCACACCCAGTCGCGTTTTATGGTTGAGCACGGTCTGCTTTTGGCTTAATTTCCGAAAACCGACCATCTGGCTGGGGTAAAGGAACTCTTCTTCTTCTCGAGGGGGGCCGAGACCCAAACCCCGGTTTAACGTCGGCTCGGGGCGCGGTGGGAAGAGGGCCCCACAAACGGGTCCAGCGGTGTTGCGGATGGCGGAGCAGAGGACGACAAACCCAGGTCCTAAAAGTGGGGCCCCCGGTGGAACGAGGCTTCTCTGGGGTCCGAGAAAGACCCGCCTCCCTTGTAAACGGCCCTGAACCCCCGGTTCTGACGCTTTCTTGAGGGGCCGCCTGCCTGGGAACGGGTCAAAACAAAGGAGACGCGACCGCCTGGACCGCCACAGCACACACGGAAGGCAACCCCACTCACTACGTGAACATATCGACTGAAATTTTTAAGTGCCTGATTCCCCCCTTTGTGCCAACAAATACCCCCCACTCCTTTTCTTCGTTGCATGAATCGGTATTCCCCTGGACTTTTCCTCCCCCACCCCCTTAAACTTCGCCATTACTCGCCCCTCTCCTTTGCCTAGATCCTTACAGAATTTCACTATCCGAGACTGTCTACGTTTTTCACTGTCAAAGACTCAGATACTTTTTGCCTATTCAGACCTTTCTCTTCCTTCTTCCATTACCACTCAGTGATGGATGCAATTGATGGGTTCATTCATCTTTCTTAATTCAGAGTTCTTTTTGAAAATGTCTTTTTCCCCTATCCGTGTTTTATGGTATCTTTTCCGTATCGCTATTGACTTTTCTTGTTTTTTCTCTCTGAGAAGTCTTCCTTTAGCTTTCACTAAGGGATCACTCTCAACCAAACCCGAACAAAGAACCCAAGTTACTCTGGTCTCCTCCCTCGCTAACCTAGGTGGAGGTCTGGCTAAAATAGTTGTTTTTGTTTGTTGGTTTGTTTGTTTGTTTTTTTTTTTGCGTTCCCTCATAACAATGCTCCTCACCTTTGATCACAGAGACCATTCTATCACTTCCCCCCCTTTTAACATTGAACCCTACCCTATTCTAGGACCCCCTCTTCGTTTTAAGACTTGTTATTCTCTCCCTTCCACTTCCTCGATCAACAAGGATCTCCTCCAAATCTTCCTGCAATAGCTTTTTCTTACCCTTTTCCGTTTGTTGGTGTCGGAAAACACCTCTATTCCTCCCCCCCCAGCAAACCCTCCTGGCCTTTTGGACGGAATAAACACGTTCCTCTCTGCTGACCCCTTTCTAGTTTACAGGGTGGTGATTAGGGACATCTCCGGAAAATTCTTTTTCCCCCTCAAGACACCTCAGCATGGACTACAACTGATCCCGCTTCGGTTTTCTTTTCTTAAGCTTCGACTTTTTCTTACCTCTGGATGCTCTCCTACCCCCCCTTCCCGCTAAACAACTTTACTCACCCTCCAAACTTTTCTCCCCTTAATGCTAGATCTATCTTTTTTCCTTAATCCCAATTCTGAATATTATCTACAACCAGTGACTTCAACACTTCTTTTTTGCCAAAGGAGTGAATAGGAAGCTTTGTTGATCTGTGATTTTCAGCCGCAGCCGTATTTTCACCAGGCATCATCCGGGCCAGCAAAGCCCCCCAAATCCCCTCTTCCCCCAAGAGGTTTTCCTTAAAGGATGAGTTCGTGTCTTCCCAGAAGGGAGCCATTCTTTTCTCTTTACCTCAAGACCCACACCCCTAAACCCCTTCCGACGTGGGGAAACCCTCTTTCAGAGCGTTACTTTTGATGGCTTCTCTTCCTCCACATTCCTTAGGCTTTTCTGGTTCCTACTAAGTTTTTTTTTTCTTTCAAAAACCCACCGTCAAAGATCCTCCCTCAGGGAATCTGTACTGGGCTATTGTTTTGCTAGGAAGGTACACTTTCTCTGCTCTTTTTCCATTTTCCACCTCCTCTGAATGACTTTCATAGGTGGGCGTGTTCCTTTTTTCTTTTTTTCTGAAACCCGGTGGACCCGTTCGACTTGTGAGTTCGTTGACTTCACCGTTGAAGATCTACTTGCTTGTTCTTTTTATCCCTTCTTTTTCCAGCACGACCATCGGTGATCTCTTCCACGTCCCAGCATACTCCCCCTCCCATGTGGGGGTTTTTGCTGTTTTTTTCTCTTCATCCCACTTTTCCAAGGGAACGCGACCTTTCGCTTCTCCCCGATCGAAAAATAGTATCATTTTTCCCCCCTCTGGAATACCCATCCATCAAGAAAAATGATGTACACTCCCCTTCCAACTTTCCCCCTCTGCCTGACCAATGCACTTCTTTTGTTCCACCTTCCTGAGTCTACTACCCCCTTCCTCCCTTGACACAGTATAGAAGTCTTCTTTCCGTTAACACACACTTCTTTAACAGGGCATGATGTTAAGTTTCTTCTCTTCGGCGAATACTGGAGGTTCACGTGTTTAAATTCCACCGTTTATTCCGAGTCTAGTATCGTTTCTCAACTCGACGGGCGGGAGTGGATTCTCACAAGGTGACCGGAAACAAAGCTGCCTATCGTCTGTTGACTCGTGCTGGCTCTTTTTAAGTTCCTGTTGTGGACGGTGTCTCCCTTCGCGGTATCGTTGGTGCAGGTACAGGATCCAATCCTTGGAAACTGGACTTTTTGTCTTAACACAGACGAATCCTGCCTAACAAGACCCGTTTTACATATTTGGGAGACAGACCAACAGCAAGACCACTGCCTTTAGCGGGAACCGCAGCCGACAGTTGCCCCTGCGTGTTGAGGTCTGCCTGAAAACATATGAAGATCCAGGGCCTACGAAAGACAATTTTTTTTTTAGAAGTTAAGGCCAACCCTCTCAACATATCAACGCGGAGTGGACGGGTACACCCACCATGATCCCACCCCTTCCGGACCCCTCCGCCAGCTGGACTCCCCTTCAGCTATTCCTTTGGAGCTGCAACCCACCCGTTTCCCCTCCACGAACGTCCGTCCCCACCACCTATCGATGCCTTTCAAGATTCCCTCTTAAAACCTCCCTTAAGGCGCCAACAGCCCCTTTGACATTCTGTTTGCACTACCGTGTCATCAACTTTGAGGGGTCCGGCTTTTCTCCGTCTGTTCTTCTCTTTCCCATCTACCCCCTCCTAATTGCCCAGCCTCTCCTTTTGCACCCCCGGTCCCCCTATTTGACTCATCCTAGGACCAACGGAGATTCCAATTGTCGCGCGAACAGGGAGTTTTTTAAAACACGGCCGCAGACACCCGCTCAGGTCGTTTTTCCAAAAACAACCACTCCACCCGCCCCTACCCTCCTCCTCTCCCCACATCCGCCCCTAACTTCAATTAACGCCTCACAAATTATTACTTTCCAAATACTTTCCGCGAATGGTGTGGTGTCTCCATCATCCGTCCTTGTCCTTTCTTTTTGATCCCCAGTGATTTTTACTTTAATGGAAGTTTCCAATATACCTATCACCCCCTTTTGCTTCAACACCCCTTCTCAGACCGCGTTTAGCGGTCTGTAAATCAGTGTCGACGCGTCACACCAAAAGTAGTCTTTCGGTTTGTTGTTCCACACACCGCTAGAGTGCGCTCAAAATCTTCGTCCAGGCTCCCCCCCCAACTGTCACTCTTCCTTTTCTTCGATGGAAGTCTCCCAGTGACTTTCTCTGTTGGTAGAAAATTTCCCCCGTAATTGCCAACACTGAACCCCTTTTCAACCTTCCCCCCCAAGCACACTCAGCCTCTTGCGTTTAACCTCATGAGTTACATTCCTCTTTATCTTCGGAGGCACCCCCCTTTGGACAGGACCCTTCCAAAATCTTTCGTCCCGATCACCAACTAGGTTCACCTTCCCCCCCCCCCACACTTTAAGGCCTTATTTTCGTGCTAAAAAGGGCCGGCTCTTCCGATTTTACCTCCTATTCGAAGCCTCCCGGCTCAGAAACGCCTCCATTTCACCTTCTCTATTACTTTCCCTAATCTCTCTGTGAAAAGACGAGGCCCCCAGACACCTCTACATCATTCTTTCTTTTAAACCTTGTTGTTGTGAGCTTAGTTGGTTGTCTCTAAGCTTCCCTTCTAAGTTGTCCTCGAGCTTCTTTTCCTTAAGATAACGCGTTTACTTTTGGTTTTCCCCCCCCCCCCCCCCCCCCCCCCCCCCCCGCTTGTCCTTGGCCTATGCTCCCTCATTTTTCTATAGCCAGGGCTCCCGGAACCGCGTCCTGCCCCTTTTTATGCAGAGGTGGGGCTTTTTTCGTCCTGTTTTTGTGCCGTTTTTGTCCCATTTTTCCTTTGCTATTCGATACCCTTCATTTCCCCCCTCAGGTTAAGAAAGTTCGTCCCGTAGGTCTTGATGTTTCTTTGGAATATGTCTTGTGCCCCGACTTCCTGTTGCCCCTCTTTCTGCTCCCCCATAAATATTTTCCCCCAACCCTTCCATGGTAACTATGAGCTCACTCCTCACGAAGATGTCAGTTGTTTCTACAGTACTCTTTCCCCCTCCCCAGTCACCGCTGCTAAGTTTTGTCCGAGAACTCCTTTTTTTGTGGACCGAGCGCCCTCCTTTTGAACTCGTCGCGGTTGAGTGTCTCCTTTTTTTTTTTCATGCCCCCCCGTTGAAGTTCTGCTTTTTCGTTGTAGACGGGCTTCAGTACCTTATCCTCTGTGGGTCATGAACAAATTCCACACTTCAAGAGGAGACTTTTGTACGAAAAACACTCTCTTCACAGTAATTAGGTTTTTCAATTCCTAGTTTGTCTTCCTTGCCCTTTTTTTGATTCCGGCGGGCGGTGCTATTTTTCTTGACTGGGATAGTGGTAAGGGTGGGTGATTCCCAATGTCAGAGGCGTGTGGCATGTCGTAAGTGTGTTAACTCGGGGACTCAGAGAAGGTACCCGTTCTTTCCCTTTACCAGTGTTGGCCCGGGTTTTTCCTTCAATAATGCTTTTCCTGGTTGCCGAGATGTTAATGGCATTGCGCGGCTTTTCTTCAGTGTCCCCTGCCACATCGTTCTCCCAAAAGAATTCCACATCTCGATGAAACCGCTGTTAAACATTCATCCCTTGGGGCTAGGTGGACCGGTTTTTGACCTAACACTTCGGTTTTCTGAAGCGAGTTTGACCTGCCCCCCGCCATCTATCTTTGTTTTACATTAGGTTTTTGCTCTTACCGCGTTAGGACTCCCGCAACTGAGACTTACTTTAGCCAGGTAGTGTTACCATTTTGTCCGCAGGGTTTTCTATGGCCACGGTGGGTCCCCCTGGACCCAACAAACCCCCCCTTGGGTATTGACGAGTTGTCCTGCCGGCACTGCGGTTGCTGGGCCCGACAATTTTTTTTCGATTACTGCTTGATTTCTACTCCGGTCATTAAGCCAGGTCCCCCCTCACCGATGATCCCCCTTTCTTGCGTTTGAATCCTGCCTGGATTTTCTTTTCTTGTGTAGGTCCCCCTCCAGAAAAAAATGTCAAACGGAGATTCTTTTTTTTCTCTTCCCAGTAAATGCTCACTGGTCTTATCGCCCGGTGTTCCGTTCCCAAATGAGACGCTACTCGAGGAGCCCCGGTCCCACTCCCCCCGGCACCCCCCCTCCTCAAAGACCCTTCCCAGCGGAAGGAAGGCCTGTGCACGTTGTACGGAGCAAACCCTTTTTACCTAATCCCTACCCCGATTTTAAGGATCTCCGCTCGGTCCCCCCCCCGTGTGGCCTTCCGACCCCAACTGGAAAGGATCCTTTCATTCTAAAAGAAATAGTCCCTCCAGACATTGGCCATAGTTTCCTCCTTTGAAAGTGTGGACCGGCCATCAATCCTATTTCCTTGCGATGCCCTCTTCCTTTCCCCCGTTGTAGTCACAACCTTTTTCACACGCAGGTGATGGTATGGCCCCCCAACTTTTTTGGTCCTCGCTTTCATTCTTTTTCTTTTCCCCCTGTCTCAACGCGCCGAGTTCAGGTTTTCTTCCGACCCCTTTATTAGACTCTTTTTTTTTTCAGCGCGAGATGGGGGAGACGCTTACCTTTTTCCGTTGAAGGGGCCCCACTTTTTTTTTCGCCATAGAAAAACCCCCCCCCCCCCCGGCACCCCCCCCCAGTTCGGAGGTTCGTACTGATTTCGCCGCCTGATACACCTAGGGAGCGGCGCGTTCCCCAGAACCCCCATTCTCCCCAGCCCACAAACCTCCCAGTGCGCTACGCACCGGTTCTCCCTCACGACAATGAGACCCCAACCCCGTTTTCAAAAGGTGTCCCAGAAACTTTCCAATGCCCCAAATCATCCTTTAGGTCCCAACTTTCTTTTAGGTTAATGGGGTCGCCCCGTGACGACCTCCTCTCCCCCCCCCTTACGGCTCCGGCCCAGTCTATTGACCCTGTTCGTTTTTTCTGATCTTGCTGTTTTGTTTGTTTTCGAAGGAAACCCACCCCTATTCCTCCCCCCCCCCTCCCCCCAGTCCTGCCGATTTGACCTTGTCGCCCATCCCCCATTACCTCTCTCGCCGCTGGGAGGCTGATGGGATTTACGTGTGTGTTTTTACAGCCTCCCCACTGTTGGCAGACCTCTCACAATTCCTTACCCCCACATCTCTGAAGAGGGTTGTGACTGTTGAGTCATGGTGAGTCCCCCCCTTCTGCAGCTTCCACACAGAGAACCCCGCGGTCCCCGTTTCAGTACCCCCCCCCCCCCCCCCGATGGCCACCGTTTTTCGTGATCTTCTCTCTTTTAATAATAATAAGTTGTTGTTTGTTCTAGAGGGCAGCCTTATGAACGAAAACTTTTTTGTTTGAAGTACAGGGTTTTTTCCCCCTTCTTTGGGTTTGATGTGGTAAGCTCCTAAGAGGTTTTTTCCCAGGCTGATCAGTTCCCTCCAGTAAATCAAACGCGTCTTCCTCTGTTAGGTTCTGTGAGTTTCTCCCCAGCCAGTTGAGCCCCCCCCCAGGTTCAGTCTTGCCGACAGTCACCCCCCCGGTAGAAGTACCCCTCGGTCGCGCTTTCTCTGACTTTGCTGTCCTTACTCCTTCCCCTCCCCGGCCTTCTTTATCGTTTTATGCCCCGATAGAGTGTGGCAGGCCCCCCCCAAACACAAAGGACGACCTTCCCCGCCGAGCTGCCGTATGTTTCCTCTCGCCGGGTGTATAGTCGGGCGGGACAATTCCTGAGATATTGTTCCCCCCTCAAGACCGTCTGGTGGTTTTAAAGACGGCCTCTTGTGGGTGCATTTCTTTTTCTTTCTCAAGGGGTCTTTCCCCTTTATCCCCTTTTCGTGAGTTACCCCCCATTTTTCAGTCCCCCATTCATTGTGTCTGGTTAGATCGGGGCACAATCAGAGGACCATAACCTCATGTGTCGAGAGCGGCGAATTACTGCCAAGCAGCCGGTGGGTTTCGTTTAAGGTGTCCCCCCTCTTAGGCCCCCCTCAAGATCCCTACATTTTCCCCCCATCTCTCGATCCCCCCCCCTTCCCCTTTCCTAGCTATAGGACTAGCCCCCTAGATCGTGTCCTCCAGTCCATTAAAAATGCCTAATACGATTCCCTTACCCAAGCCAATTGCCTCCCCTTCACTTGTAAACCCTGAATTGTATTGACAGACCTCCTTTCAAACTTGAATAGTCCCCCTTATCGAGTATTGAAAGCCCCCCACCCCCTTGAAGTCTTCCCCCCAATCTGACCCCCCATGATGTCATATCTTCGGCCGTAGGGTCTACTCCTGTCGACTAAAGGTTGGGGTTCTCCTTTCCGGTTCCCCCCCCGATTAGCGTTTATCAGTCTTAACTATCCCTTTTTTGTTAGGGTATCCTTCAACCATTTTGAACCGGTGCACGTCCACAAGCTGCCCGCTGTGATCTTTTTCTTTCCCCCGCTGGTTTCTAAGATATCTAAGTTGGCTTTTTTTTTGGCCACACGCCTTTTCTCTTTACTTGGTGCACGTAAACAGCGATCATTGAACACCAGGGACCTACCCGACACCCCGAACGCCCCTGTCTGGAAAATTTTCATTTTTTTTTGTTTGTAGGTCCCCAGACCAACGCACTCCCACACTCCATGGGAGCAGGCTTCCCCCCAGAGCCCTCTGGGAAAAGGAATTTGTGACTATGCCTTTCCCCCTCTTCCCAGTCAAGACTTCCCAGTACAAGCCCAATTGGGGTTAGCCCTTGGCCAGAAAACCTTTGAACCCCGAGTTTGCCTCAACATGACAAGCTTAAGACGTTTTTTTTCGTTTACCCAATGTGTAATTGACCCCCCCAGGTAATTCCATTCTACCCCTCACCAAAGAGTAACGGCCACCCTTCCCTCTAACTTCTTATTTAGGACCAAGATGCGAACGCTACCGTTTACTGGACCCAACTTCATCGATGTTCAGGTTACCCAACCCTCCCTCTGCGCACCGCCTTTTTTCCCGTCCTAACACTATTACCACCCCAGTGCTTTTCTTTGTTTTTCACTACAGGTTTTCCGTACTTTTGGGTTCTTTCTTTAGTCTGCACACTTGCGCAAGATCGCCCCCCCCCTACTAATGACTGCTTGGAACCCCCCCCTTACCTTTTGATGGCGAACAGCAGTGCCCCCCCTTCCCCCAATCTCCCTTCGGCCTTTCCATCCTTTCACACCAATTCCGCCGCCCCAAGAATTTGTTCACCACAACACCCTACCCCCTCTCCCCGGCCGGCCCCAAAGCGCCAACCCCTCAAGGCCTTTCCTCCCTCCAGAGTTACCCCCCGTATGTTTCCCCCAAAGGATGGCCGCGCACTTTTGTGCTTTGTTTACCCCAAGAACCCAATTGTTTGTCCTTTTTTCCCTGGTTCTGCCCAAGTGATGACGGGACGGGAGCTTTCCCCGTCCCTTTCTACTGACCCGTCCTTCAACTGGCCTTCCACCTTTTTGCACGTCCCCCCTTTTTCGCGTCGGTCCTTTTTTTATTTAAGTTGCACCAACTTTTGGAGAAACCCCTTTCGAGCCTTGGGACGGCGTTCCCCCCTTCTCCCCCTGTCTAAAACCCTGAACTCCCCTGCTTTTTGTATTCCTTTCCCTTTTCAGTGGCCTTCGACCCTTTTTCTCTGGTTTGTTTCCCCCTAACGCCCGTGCCAACCCGTTTTCCCCCCGTCAAAAAAAAGACTACCCTCCCGCGATGGAGTAAACTAGCGTTTACTTTTTTCTCGCCATTTCGAAACAGTTGGAACCTCAACACCGACCCGGTTCCGAAGACCCCCCTTTTTTTTGACCATGACTTTTCTTTTCCAACCCCCGGCTCCTTTTGCTTCCCAGCAAGATCGAGATGGCTGCCGGCCCAAGATCCACTTTTCACTTTTTTTCTTTTTCCAAGAAGGGCCCCCCGTCGAGTTCATACTCTCGCTCACCCCCCCCCCTCTCTATTTTCCAGTGTGTTGTTTTTTTCTCAGAGATGTCTGGTGTTAGGCGAAGCGGCCTGCCCGACGACGTTTTTAATGTTGTTCACGGTTTACTCGTTCCCCTTTCTTTTGGCCGGGTCCGCTTCGGCGACCGTTTCGGTCCCCTCTTTTTTATTCCGGGCACTTTTTTTTTTTCGAATACGGTTAGTCTTATGTCCTAGTTGGTCTCTTTCCGATGCCTTTTTCCTGGGAAGGGTTGGAGGTTAACCCCCTGTTTTGATTGCCTCCTTCCTTCCTTTTACGCCGCTGATACGCAAGCGGATTATTAGGTTTTTCTTTTTGGACTGGTGCTTTTCCGTATTCCCGTTTCCGATGTGCGCGCCCCAGATCACCCCTTGGCCAACAGGAAAATGGTTCCCTATGCCACTCCTGCACTTCTTTTTTTTCCCTGTTGTAGAAGACACCCTTTTCTTGCGACCCAACGTTTTTCCTTTTTGCGAAGCAACGACGTTTTCGGCGCGCCCTGGCTTGAAGTCGAATTTTTGTCCGCGGTGGTTTTATTTTCTTTTTTTTTTTATTGGGTCGACCCCTTGTCTTTGGTCGTCCCGTCCCGTAATCAGTGTTGGTCATTTGAAACAGTCCACCCAGGCTCGCTTCCATTTCCCCCCACCACCCTCGGCCCCTTGGTTTTTTCCAGTTCATTTCCCGAGTTGTCCGGCATTAACACCCTTTGCCTTCCGGCGTGTTTTTTTTTTTTTGGTCTTTCGTGGTAAGGGTTTTTTGTTTAGTCCCCCCTTTTCCCTGGTGGCTTCGTTTTTTGGTCAGTGTTCCTCTTCCCGCCGGTCAAGATCGTGCCTTTTTTGCACCGCGGTGGCCCTTATACTTTCCTGGTCAGTTCGCGGCGTTCGGGCCGCTTGTGCGCGTCTCGCCGTGTGAAGCGAGCACATCTGGAATTTCCCCAATTGGATGTCACATGTTTTTCCGCATTTTTCCGATTCCCCTTTCTTTTTGGTCCTCACGGCGTTTTTTTCGGCATGCTATTGTTTCCAGGACATCGCGGCTTGTGGTTTTGACTTCTTCTTTTTCAAGCTTGTTTTTTTCCGCCCGGTACCCGCGTTTCCTTTTTTCTTACGCGGGAGGAGTGTGCCAGTTCCCTTCGGTTTCAGTGGGGTACTTTTTCCCGCTTTTTGTGTTTGTGGCGAAACAGCTGTTTGTTTTTCCAGGTTTCCTCCCTCACTGCTGGGACTTTTCCTTTCTTCGTCTCAGCTTGTCAGGCCGATCACACTTTCGTGTTTCCACGCTGTTTTTCTCTTTGTGGCGCCTGGCAATTCTTTTTTTTTTGTTTTCGTTTTCACTCCCCCCAATGTCCCCCCAACTGTGTCGTGGTGATCCCCCGCTTCGGTTTCAGCACCGTTCCCCGGCTCTCGGGTTTTCATGGGCGTCCGTGGCGGGTTGGTAACAAAGAGACTCCCCGATCCTCTAACAGGACCCAAAAACGGAAACGTCACCCTAGACCTCCCCCAGAGCAACTCCCCTAGGAAGTTCCCTATGTTGAGGTCACCGGCTAACCCTTGTGTTTAATCCCCCCCAGCCCCCGCCGTCGTATTGAGCGGACTCTCCTCCTTTTGACCTTACACCCCCTGTGGTTGGCCACCCCTAAACAAAATACCACCGTGCCGCCAGTTTTAATCGCCCCCCCCCGGACATAAGATTTCCTGAATCCTTCCACTAAGTGTCTCGAAGTTACCCCCTTCCTTTTTTTTACCTGGCCAGACTACTCTTCTTTTGTGCCCCTACGTTATCCTTCAGTAAGTTGTCTCGACCCTCTTGGTTCCCCCCCCCAGAATTTAACTTATGAAAATTCATTTTTTCCCCATTTCCCCCCCTTTCTTTCCTGTCCCCTTTTTATTGGCAAATGGTTAGCCACGTCGGTGTGCCCTTTGATGTTAGAGTAAACTACCTCCGTCTGGGGTCTTAGCATACTCACTTGGTCGCATCATTTCAGTCGCTTGCCGTGGATGTACCCCCCTTGGTCTTGCCCCCTCTGAAAACAAGGCCACCCCTCCCCCACTGATTTTGGCGCTTGCTAATGCTGGTCGACGCCGACTTCCCCTAGTTCCTTGTCCTGAGTTCTGCCAAGACTTCCTTGCACTGAATACAACGCCCTCCCTTCTCGGAACACCTTTCCCAGCCCGACCCCAAAACAAGCGATCCGGTCCCACACCAGGTTTCAAGCCATCCCAACTCAACTGCTCTTGGGACTTTACCAACGGTAGGTGTCCTTACCCCTTCTCTTTAAAGTTCCTCGAAGGCCAAACCGGCGACGCCGCCAAGCGGGTCCTCCTAGGGGGGGTATTGATCGTTGGGTGTGTTTTGGGCTAAAACCCCCCCCCCAGGGACATCCAAAGCTCCTCCCCCTTCTTGGAGGCTTTTTCTCCATTCCGACCAGATCGCTCCGCGGGCATTTACTTGTCCCCTTCCTTGCCCGGGGTGAACCTTGGTTTTATTTTCGTAAATCGCCCCCCCCGTTTGCTTCCCCGCTGGACCGACAGCGCCCACCCCGCCGGGACTTAACCCCCCGCTTTCCCTTTACGGTTCTTTTAGGGTGCGTCTTGCCCCCTTGTGAGACCATACCTAGCCCGCCCGCAAACCTTGTGCAAACAAGAGTGTCCCCACATACTCTTCTTAACCGTCAAAACAACTCTTTCCCCCTGAAGGAAAGGTTCCTAACTATATATCTAATAATACTTTTTTTTTTTGCTTAGAGATAGACACCCCCTTTTCTCGTTTTTCAGGCTTCCCCACCCCTTGTACGGTCAGTTTTCTTTCGACTTTCGGTTTGAGTTTTTTTTAAGCGTCTCGTCTCTCCCCTGCAGCAGAAGTTCCGCCTTACCCCCTAACTGCTACCGTCCAGCGTAGCCCGGATCTTTCCTTTATGTTTTACCCCTTTTTTCTAAAGCCCCTTTAGATGTTTTCTACCGACCCCCCCCAACACCTTCAAAACCCTTTCCGATCTTTCACGTCCCCCCCTTCCGAATCCTTTTATCCCGACGTGAAGTGTGCTTTTCCTTCGTCAGAAATTTTCCCTTTGTGCTGGCGCGTTTGATCCTAGACGGGTTGTGCTTTCCCACACACCCTGTTCCCCCGATTCAGTCCCCACGAGGCTGCCTGCCCCTGACTTGGAGGAGAAGCATTGGTTTTCTGCTTTTTTCTTTTGACACTTTCGCGCCAGTTTTAGTTTCCCCTTCGGTTTTTGCACCGTTCCCCCCGGCATCGGGGGGGAGCTTTTTTTTCGGGATGGACACAGGTGTACCTTTTCTAGTTTGATTTTCTTTTCTCCCCGTTGCATAGAGCCCTTTTCTGTATTGCGGTCGTCGGAGGAGGCATAGAGCTTGTTTTCGACCCCCCCCTTTTGTCTTTGTTAGGTCCGCCCCAAAGCAAGTAAGCCAAGCCCTTGGTGGCGCTGGAGCTTTGTTTGTTCCCCCCTTTTTCACTTCCAGTGGTCCACCTTCCCCTGGAAATGTCTTTTTCTACAACCGTCGATCCTCCCCCCCAGAACGTCTTGAATAGCCTCTTTCCAGCTTTACAAACGACCCCTGTCGTGGTAAGACTAACTCAAATAAATACCAGACCCCCTTTTCCCCACCCCCCCGCCACTCAACAATCCTGCGTTTCCGACCCTTCTTTTGACCTCCCCCCCCACCCACCCCCCGGAACCCCTCCCTTCCCTCCCTGGCATTGCCACTTCCTTCTGAGTTTTGCAGGTTCACACTCTTGTTTTTCAACACCCAGATTCCATGTATTATGTCTTTCGGTCGAAAATCAATATTACTTCTTCCTGCTCCCTTTTTTTCCAAATACCCCTTTTTTTGATCGCGTCAGCACCCGTCAACGACGGGCTTTTCCCCTGTTTCTTTGATAGGCACCCCTTTTTTTTTCTTTTCTCCCCGTTTAAGTAAAAATGATGCCTGTCGTCCCTCTTTTCCTTGGAGATGTTAGTTGTCCGTTGTCCCATTGTGAGAAACTTGGAGTACTTGTAGCTATTTTCCACTTGTACAAATGCTAATCCGCCCCCCTAGAGTTTTTTTCAAGATGGCCCCTATCCACCAAGTCCCTTTCAGAAGTCCAACTCAACAGTCTTTTTCCACGTGGTTGGACTCCCCCCTCCCCGCCCACTATCCCGTAGAGTAGGGAAACCCCATCCTTTCGAATGTTCCGGCGTGTTTTTTCCCGCTGCGTTAGCATAGGTTCCTCTCTCCCCAAGGTTTTCGGGTTCGCCATGTCAGCACACCCCCGTTGCCTGCCCCCCCTCCACCAAGCGGAAAGTGTGTGTTTGGAACAACACTGCGCCACCCCCTTTCCGGCAACTTGATTTCCCCCGCCTCACCCCCCTCGTCAAGTTTTACCGTCAGCTCCGGTTCTTTCCCCTCGTCCTTAAGTTTTCGGCCCACACCTACACTTTTTTTTGCCACCGCGCCTGCCCCGCCTCCCCCCGGTCGCCACCGCACCCTCTGAACCTTGCCTTCTTTTTTTGGACCTACTCCAGGTGTAGCCCCCCGTTCGTTAGGAGCTCGTTGCACATGTAGCCTCTTCAAATACTGCCGACCTCCTTACTTCCCCTGTCCGGGGGAATGGCCCGGTTTTAGCTCTTTCCAGTTGGACCTGAGCGCCCGCTGCCCCCAGACAGCCCCCAGATTTTTATGGGGGCTCCCACCCCACCATCGCTAGACGCCCCCTCCAGACGGTCTCCCCCGTTCAAGCGGACACTAGTCTGTCACCCCACCCATTATTCGTCCCCCTAGTTGGTTCGCCACAAACCCCCCTCTTTTGTGGGACTTTGCCATTCCCCACAGCTTCTGACTTGCCTTTTGTCCCTCAAGTTTAACTCTTTACATCGGACCAGCCCCCCCCTGGCCTTCCCCCTTCACGACGCTTAGAAGAGGTAAAGAAGTATTCCGACCCACAAGCAACATCCAGCCCGGTGAAGGCGCCCCAATCGGTCTCCACCCCCACTGGAACTCTGCTTCGGCTTTATCTTTACCAGTTTTGGCAGGTTTCCCCTGCTTCGGGTCCTCTCACATACGGCAACTTCTTCCACCTTCCCCCAAAGTAACCCCTTTCAAACAAGTACCCTAATCTCCAGCTTTCCTCCTCTTAGTCTGGCGGCTCTTTAGGCCTTCGGGCCCGGCCCCGTTCAATGCCAACCCGGCCCCAGGCGCCTCATCTCCCCCCCCCCTCCCCCCCCCTCTTCACAAAGGGGACGGACTTTTTCCCCGTTGCCAACGTTCCGAAGATCGTCGCTCGTCCTTTTACTCAGTCCCCGTTCTCTCTTTCCCGGCCCGGCTCCTTGCCACTTTTGCCGCTCCTGCCTTAAAAAAATGGCCCTTTAAACGTGTTTTTTTTTCTCGAGAATGTCGTTTTTCCTGCGCATTCTTCTTGAAATAGACGTTGCGCCTGTTCCCAGTTAAGAGAGGAGAACTTTCTTTTTTCAAGGAGAGGCGGAGATTCGCTTTTGGATGGCCACCCGAATTCTCCTTTCCCCCCGGCACTAATCCTCTGGTTCTTTCAAGATTTTCGTTTTCCTCCTCCTGATGGAGAATGGGCAGGTTTGTTTTTGCCTGCCTTGACTGACCTTCCTTGCAGCTCCGCACTGGGATCCTACTGAGGTCTTTATATGTTCTTTAGGTTTTTTTTTCCGCGTGGCGATTCCCCCGTTGCAGCTTTACAACCCCAGATTGCCACCCCATTCCAAGATGCGAATCACCCTGAAGAATGAAGCTCTTTCTCTCCCTTTTTTCTTTTGTACTACGACACCGGGTCCCGTCCTAACCTCTGCGCCTTTTTTGTAAGCCATAATCGCTTTTGGGGCGCGCCCTCTCTTACCATTGTCCGGTTGAGTGACCTCCCGGACCAGCCGAAGGGTCTCTTTTTAAAGAGTTACCGTTTTCGCCCCCCGTTCAATCTCCTTTAAGGAACTTCCACCCCGTGACGCAGCATTTTGTCGCCAAAACACGATCTCGCTAGTTGGACCCTCATACTAGTTTTCCGGATTTCGTTTATTGGTTTCGAGGTACTTCCAGGTAGGCCGTGGTCCCTTTGTCGTTCCCACTTTAGCGGTTGGATCTTCATACCCATGAATGGCGAGACGGTAAAGTTCTTTTCTCCTTTTTGCAGCTCCCTGTACGCCCCTCCTTGGTGGTGGCCTGGGAGGCTGTTTTTCTTCTTTTTCTGAGCAGTGGGATCTCCAGAACGCCCCAAAGTTTGACCCTTGTTAACATTCCTCAGAACCTTTGGCATACTTTTTCGGTGGAGAATAACTTCTTTTTTCCCTCAGTCGTAAGTTCCAAGGACATCGGTCTTATTTTTTTCCCTCTCGTATTTATTGCCCTCCTTGTGCCGTATAATCGAAGTTGAAGTACTCATGCTGGTGGTTTTCTTTTCTGACCTTTTTTTTTTTCACAAGAACCAAGCAGTTTGGGTGAAGAATCTGAGGTTGGTCTAGGGCTCACCCTCCCCTTGATTAGATTTGATTACCATCTGGTCATTCCAGATAAAAACAACTTTCCCCTCTCGCGTGGAGGCCTCCGACCTTCTGGATTTTTTGTCTTTGACCGAAAACACTTTTTCCAACGTTGTCGTTCTCCGATGCTTCTTTTTGACCCGCGTTACCTATGAGGTTTTCTATTGAGAGCGGTCAACCATTAGAAGAGAGTCTCACTCGGCAAAAAGTACCCTGACCCGCAATAAACATACGGCTTCAGTTCTACTTCCCAAATTGTGAATATACCCCTCCTTCTTACGCGAGTTACGCTCCTCGACCCAACTTGGAATTAAGAAACACTTTAAATTAACAGCCCCAATCCGCCTAACTCATTACTCATTGGACCAATATGTTACTCGAAGGCAAAGTGTGACCGGTCCCGCATATGGCGATCCTCTTTTTTCCTTTAGCGTTCTCGACATCTTGAACACGCAGGTGTTATTTATGCACAAGTGATTGTGGTCCTTGAATAGTTCTATTTCATTGTCTTGTGAAATCTCACCCTAGCCTTTTTGCTCGTCCCTATATGATTCGCTATGGGTTTTTGATTTCTTTAGACGTCTTTAGCGTACGTGGCCACTGGTTATGCCATTAAAACAACCCGTCCCCTATGAGGCTTCTTAATGAGGGCGCCGCATTCGAGGGCGGCTGATAGAAGTCGTCCAAGAAGGAGCCGTACCCCAGCAGTGAGCTAGGACCAAACAGACACCTCCACACCCTTCTATCATACCCCTTTCACTACCCTCCCCCTCCACACGTCCTTGCACCCTCGGCTTTCTGCACGTCACCCTGTTTAGATGACTATCCCAATTAACCCAATTACCATCTACCCCTTATTTCGTGCATCATCGTGCCTGATCCGTTTTTTTGTGGCATGCCACCCACAATCCCCAGGTCACCAAAGTCTACCACTGGCCCCTAATTTTTTTCCAAACCCCCTGTCGCCCGCTTTCATAAACTTTCAAGATTAGAGCGTTCTCCCCCCCCCGATGACGGGGTGAAGGGGGGTTTGGGGGGTGGTTGTTGTGATGTAGGTCCCCAGCACCGATTTGCTCCGCTGGGCTGACCCCATTTTCTCCTCCCTGGCATCAAAAAAGTTTTCTTTCTCCCGTTTTTGGGGATGGGCCCCTTTCATATTTGGAATATAATTCTGAGATTATGTCCCCACACCCTTTCTCAACCTTTTTTCTTTTCCTCCCCGTGACGTAAAACCCAAACCAACCTTTTTCTGAAGGCACCCGGTTGTCCTCTCTTTCTTTTTCCCAATCCGTTTTTGTTGCTGCCACCCTTTTGCCTGAAGACACTTAGTTGTGTTTTGAAAGTCCCTTGGTCTGTGTGCGGCCACTCGTGTTTATTGGTGTCTCCCCGAGCGCTCACTTATCACCAGGGCGAATAAGGGAGCCCCGTTCCCCCAAGTAACTCGTCCCGGACTGCTTTTGTATCTTTTTGTTTTGGATTTTTTTTTTTCCCCCCAGTTGCCGCCATCCGTTTTTTTGCTGTCTCACTCCAAACCCCACCGTCCCCCCCCGAATCCCATACCCTCCTTTCCTTGGGAGCGTTCACTGTCCGGGACGCTTGCCCCTCCCCGCTTTATTGATGGAGAGTGTTAGCCGATCTCCTTTTGTTTTTGACGTTGTTTAAAAAAATGCACCCCCCTATCCGAAATTCCGAGGATGCCGGACTCTTTTAGGATCTCCCCTTGTGTGCCTGGGCAGGGACCCGGTCGCCGCTACCCTTCTAATCCTTTTTTCTTGACGGCCCGGGTTTGGTGTCAAATTGGTGTTTTGGCCCACCTTTTTGAAAGTGCCTGACTTGTCGTTCGGTTCCTTCCCCGGTGGCATCGGAGATGGTCTATCCCCAGTTTTCTTCTCCCCCTTTGACATCGCGGCCGCCCCTAACCCGAGGTTTTTCTGCGGCGGACCTCTTCCCGCCCAGCCTCCTGTTGTTCGTTGTTTTCGTTTTGTTCCTCTTGCTCATTTTGCCCCGTTTGCCCACGACGAAATGAAGCGCCCCCCATCTCCTGCGACCCCCCCAAAAGACCTGAGATCTTTCCGTTTACCCCCTCCACCCTAAAGTCCTTGTTTCCCAACATTTTCCCGTAAAGCACAAATCCACTTCTGACACAACTTCCCTGTTAAACAGAACCCTGCGTGTGTTAAACGCTTTTCTCCCCTGGACCCCTGCACTTCCTGAAGCACCCTTCTCTTTTTAGTACACATCCGTAGCACCCACTTCGATCCCATGGTTTTGTGTTTTGGGGTGTTCAGAGATTCGTCTTCGGGTCGCCCTACTTCTCCTGTACCTTGGTGGTTCTTCAATTCCACCCGTGGCTCCGGCTCTCCGGCTCAACTTATGAAGGCGATGGGTAGTGATTCGGTCCCCACCCTGGGGTCCTCTTTCCAGCCCCAAAACTTCTGCCCGTCGCGTTTTTTATTCTCTCTTCACTTTTGGTTTCCGGTTGTGGCCGTTTCTCAAGGAGTTTCGTCCCTTTGGTGGCCATTCCACCGGTGCTCAATATGAACCCCTTCCTCCTACCTGATGTTTATAACCTCTGCAGAAGAACCTTCCCCCCCCCCGTTGTGATTCGGTCCCGAAAAACGAACACCACACATTCTTGAGTATGCGTCCACCGCACTCTACTTACCCCTCCCTTTTTCGATGTCCTTCCCCTAAGTAATGCCGGCTAAGACATATCGGGTTTTTTCGCTTAGCAACCCCCCGAATCCGGTGGTCACTCAATCTTCCTGCTGGTTTTGGGTTCCCCCCACCCTGCATCCAACCCGGCAGGAAAATCCGGCCTCAAATCTACGGAAAAATATCTTCTCCGGTTTTCTTCGGAAAACCCTCTTTCCTCAAGAAGTTTCACCCCCAACTACTATCTTACTGTCCCCCCACCACCCTGCTGACTACCCCCTCCTTTCCGGCGAAATACCACTATCCCTTAGGTGGACCTACCTGTGTCAGCCACCTTTTTCATGAGTCCCTATGTTCGCTTGAACATTCTCCACCTCCACAATCCTTCCCGACCTCCTCTCCCTTAAAATGTTACCCTTCTTGGAATTGAAACTGGCCACCATCACTCTCACTTTACCTGCCCCTCCCTTCGGCTAACACCAATGACACTACACCCCCTCTTCATTTGACCAACACCACCCTGAAAAACCTACGTTCAAGAGCCCCTCCCCCTAACCTCCTTTTTCACCTTTCAAGACGGACAACACTTCTGGCTGCTGTCACCCCCATGCATGGCCTCGCCCCCTTGGTTTTTTGTTTTCCCCCCCAAAACATAGCGCGTAAGTTGTGGACGTGGTCCCCTACCCGCTGCGCACGGGACGTGGCGACCCCCCTACCTCTTTTTTCGACCCCCGGGCCTTAATTGTCCTCCACCCAAATTCGGCACGCCCCAAATAGTCCCCCTCTGTCACAGAAGGGATCCTCCGTTCACCAACCCACTCTTTTTCGTCCACCACCTGCCGTTTGACGTTGAAACATCGAGTCGTCTCCCCACAAATGAACGACGTTGATTGTTCGCTTCCCCCGTTTTTTCGTTTGCCATCGGTGATTGGGCGACAATGTTTCCTTAATGCCAACCCAGTCTTCCCCCAAACGGACCATCACAAGCCCTCCCGCCCGCTTGTTTGCGTCCTAAGAGGTTTTTCCGCCGGGAGAGGTCCCCCCGAAGGACCAATTTTAAAGTTTCACCTCCCCCCCCCCTTCAAATTCCGCCCAAGTGACTGATAACAACCTTCCATACTTTTTTTTTTCCCAGATTCTGAGCAACCCTCAGGGTCTCCCCCTCTTTGTCCCCCTTTTTTAAGCCGCCTCGGCATGAGGAAAGCTCCCCTTTACCTGTCCCCGCCTTCTTGAACGAAGCTCACGCATCCCTTGTTAAGCCAGCTTTTAGCTCCACCAGAAACTCTCTCTTTTAATACTAAGTTGTTGTTTGGAGATTCGTGTTTTTAGATAATAGATTGCCCCCCTTCTACTTTGAAGCCTCGGCTTCGTTACATGTAAGATCACTTTGGTTCGTGAGTGTGATATTCTTTTTTTCAAATGAAATATACTTGTGGTCTATCCGGGCAAGATGGAACGCTTGATATTCTTTGGTCATTTTGCTTTCCCCAACTTTTTTGTTCCTTGGGCGATGAGACGCC
>Ga0179593_1522541_pt1 | contig 21138 bp, 26 predicted proteins | sample CZODoug2_1_08_16_FD_185931 | JGI IMG/M metagenome (GOLD analysis project Ga0179593, IMG submission 185931) | Vadose zone soil fungal communities from Angelo Coast Range Reserve, California, USA - CZODoug2_1_08_16fungal (PacBio error correction) | ecosystem: Environmental > Terrestrial > Soil >... | reverse complement strand
GGGACCATAGTTTCCCCCAACCAAACGGATTGCTGATTTTTGAAAAAACCTTGGATTTTTTCATTTTCCTTTTTTTTCCCCGTCGCTGTCTTTCGTTTTTTTCCTTGTGGGGGGGAAACTTGGGCCCCCCTGCCCATTGGGTTGGCCCCGGAAGGTTTTCGCCGTCCTTGACGCTTCGCAACAGATTTTCATGGGATTCACTAACGGGTCTGTGGCGTTTTTTTTCGGTAACCCATATGAATGACCGACCCCCCCCCCCCCTCCTTCCTTCTTTCTTTTAGTAATAATGGACCGTTTCATGAACCAGTTCTGAGGGACAAAGCAGTTGTCCTCTGCTGAGCGCAATAGGCGGAGGCCTCTTCTTCTTTCCTGCATTGTATTTTTCTGAACCCGGCTCCTTTCAACAGTGGTTTTGTATACCAAACTTCCCAGCATCCCCCTTTCGGGACGGGCTTCTGCGCTGCAGACCGGCCTTTTTCGGGCACAGGGTTGTGGCTTCGTTGAAAGGCGATTGTTCGTTTTCCTTCAAAAAACCCGGATAACTTTTTGTCTGAACTTTGGCCCTTCGGTGGCTGAAAAAAGACCTTACCCCGCGAGAAAGGGGGTTTGGGGTTTCAAAACAGGTTTGAATTGGAGGTGGAGACCCTTTTTACTTTCCCCTGGGTGAGTTGATGCTTCAACTTTTTTACGTTTTTAACCCCGGGGCGGCCTCCAATTGGGGGGGAATATTGTCCCTGGCCCAGGCATTTCCCCTTTTTTTGCTCAGGGAGGCGCGGCGCTCCCACCCTTCCCTTCCTCCCTTTTGGACTAGTGTTTCTTTTTTTTTTTTGCCTTTAGTGGCCCCCCATTGGGGGCCTATGACCCGGTCTTTCGCTCTTTAAATCCACCCGTCTGCCCACCCTTCCTCGTTTGTTTTCTGACCCGGTGGGCCGCCGGGCGATCGTGTTTTTTTTTTTGACGAACGGGGGCTATGCTTTCCCCCTCCCCTCCCCCCTCCCGAGCCATCGGGGGCATTTGTTTTGCGTGGAGGAAACCCCTTAAAGCCAAAAATTTCCATGGACCACAGGCTAAGTTTTGCGGAAGGTTCTCCCTTGAACGTTTCCACCTCCCCCCCGACTTGTGGCTCGCCCGAGACGACTGACTACCCTTCGCAAAGACTATTATTTGGTTACCCCTTGCTTCAGGTTCCCTCTTTCCCCGCAACTTTCCCCCAATGGAAACAAGGTAGACGCTTTCGTTGAGGGGGACCACCGTGGTCGGGGGCTTGTCTGGTTAGTTGGTCCAGTACCCAATTTTACTCCTTGGAGGGCCGTTCTCCAACTTTTTGCGGAATGGTTCCTGCCTCACCGGCCCTGTCTTTCCCATAGTATGGTGAGGGGAGTTGATTCGGTTCTCGCCAGGGAAATGAGCTATTCGACGGGGGAACCATTCCCTCCCTCCCCTTCAATTATTTTTTTTGCCCACTCCCCTGGCCCCCTTTCAAATTGCGGAAGGGGCCTGCTGGCCGTCAAACGGCCGCGGGAAAACCTGGACGGACATTTGTTTCCAGGGACTTTTCCCCCCAACGGCGGGTTTTTTTTTTTTGGTCTGATCCTTTTTTGTAGTTTTTTTTATAATTTCCTGGCCTCAGGAACCAAACCCTTGTGCTGGCGGTGTTTTCTTTTTTACGGGGCTGAACATTGTTTTAGGAATTCCCTCCCTTTCCCCTTATTAGGGTTCCTTTCCATGCCTTTGGGTTTGCCTCCGCGTGTTTCAAAATAGTTTCTTTTTTTTCCCGGACCCATTCCCCCTCCCTGGTCAACTTTTTTTTTAAGTTCATCCCATAGATGGCAACCCAGGATCGCCGACAGAATGGGTGGGGGCATGTTCCGCCATTCACCTCCATTCTTTCAAGGCCAAAAGAAGGGTCCTTCCTCCCCCCCTTTTCCCCCGTTTTACTTGGTCTTTTGCGACCTCATTCGAAAAGCCTCGTTCGAAAGGGGTGTGTCCGTTTCCGGGGAAGGCCAACCCCAGGACTCTCTACCCTCCCTCCCCCCCCCACAACTTACCGTCCCCTTTTTCCCAACGAAAACAACGTCGGTTTTTTCGGGAATTCCCCAAGTTTCTTCCCCCCCCCCCCCAAACCCAAATCAAGGTCTGGCTTGGACGCATCCCCGGCCCCCAAAAACACCACCTGTTGGAAGGTGGACTCCGAGGGCTTGGCCCCCGAATATTTGACTTCACCCCCCCCAGGTCCCGCTCTTGGCCCAGATTAAGAGACTTTTTTCTTTCCCCGCAACTGTTGAAAGTTTTCACGAAGCGAACTCACATCGAGTGACCCAACCCCTTGTTTTCCCCCCAGGCTTTGATTTTTACTCAGGCTTGGGTCCCCACCCCTGTTGGGGCGGTTGCCCCAACGCCTGCCCTTTTCCCCTGGGTCACTGAGTCCCTTGTACTTCATCGGGGGGGCCGGGCACGCGGGAACCGTTGTTGGCATCGGTTTTTCCCAAACCAATTTTTGCGTTTTTTGGGGCAGTTCTACTAAACCCCCACCCCCTTCGGCTCCGCATAGTTAGAGTGTTTTTTTTTTTTTTGGTGGGGGGTTGGAGTTATGTGCTTTGTCCGGGGTCGTCCCACTGCCCCCGATGGGCCCACGTCTGGGTTCGGTTTCTGCGGGTTACCCTCTCACCATCCCCGTTTCCACTTTCCCTTGATAACATCTTCCCACTTGCTGAAGCCGTTTTGGTTTTCCTTAGATATTGAACAACTTCCGGAATTTGCCTTTTCTTTTGGTTTTGCCAAATTTTCCCTGTGGGGGGGTCCCGACCACATCTTGCCGGTATCTTTTTGTAAAAAAACGCTTTCAGGCCCCTTTTTCCTCCCCAGTTTTTTTTTGAGCTTTTTCCCCATTATTTTTTTTCCATCTTGCTGACCACTCTGGATTCCGGGCCACCCACCCTTTTCTTGTTCGCCTTTTTGTTCCTTCCTGTTTTGTTTGCTTTCCTAGCGGAACCGTCGCTCTGCATTTGGCCCCTTCTTTCCCTTCTCGGAAGCGTGAATTAAACGTTGATTCTTTTGAAACTTCCTGGTGGACAGGGGGGGTTGACCCCCGTAATTGGGTGGTTGGTTGCGGTGCCGTTATTCTTGCCCTTCCTTTTTCCCCCCAGGCCGTTTTGAGTGATGTTGGGTGTCTTGGGGACTCGCACACCCGCAAGAAAACCTTCCCCCCCCCGGTGTAAAGAAAAAGGTCCTGCCTTTTTTCTGATTGACTCCCAAACCAGGAAACCCCCACAAGTTGGGGGGCCGGTGCTAACTTCCGCTTTTTTTTTTTTTTTTTTTTTTTTTTTTTTTTTTGTGCCGAAACTTGGACCGTTTTGTGGTCATTCTTTCTTTTTTCCCCTTTAATTTCCTTTTTTTTGCCAATCTCTGCCAAGACTGTTTTTCCTGATTCGTCAAGGTGTGGTTTTTGACCCCTTGGGAGGCGCGGTGAACACCTCTTTGTAATGGTTTTACAGTTGAGAGGCTTTCTTTCTATTCCAGGTCCCCCAGTCCTGATTTTTTTCGGGGGAGTCGGGGGGTTCGGGATGCTCACCCTTTTAGGAAGGAATTGACACCTCCTCCCGACTTCTTTTTTCACCCAATCGACCCTCCCAGGGTCAATAATTTTTTTCCCACCCCCGGTGAGACCTTGAAATACGGTGGCCTCGTAGAGCAACCTTCTCCCTCTAACTTTAAGGCTCTTTTGGGTTCCCCATTGCGGGGCACCTTTCAAGCTTTTGGCTTTATTCCCGATTTTCCCCTTTTAAACCGGCCTCCCCCCACCCCCCCGTTTTTTTTCGTTGCTAATTTTTTCCACCAAAACAGTTTTTCCCCGTGTTGGCCATCCAGACCCAAATGGTCTACTTTTTCGCAATCTCGATTTAATCGTACCCTCTTTGTGGGGGGGCCCTTTGTTACCCTCCATTCTTTAAAAAAGTGCCGAAAGGGTCCGTGCTAAAGAAAAGAATGAATTGGTATTTCCGGTCTTGCCTTCAAAATGAAACTGGGCACGAAACGGGCGACCCCAATCTCCCCGGAGTCTCCAGATACTCGGGTCCCTCAAACACCTGATTAGGTCCGAGGGGTAAACGGGGGCGCCTTTCATTGTTTGATTCGGTTGGCTTGATGTGTCTCTGTCGTCTTCTTAAATACCCGTTCTCGATGAATTCTCCCGGCCCCCTTCCAGTCTTTTCCTCCATTATTTTTTTTTTTTTTTTTCCCCCAATTAACCCGGATGGTGACCGTCCCCCTGTGTGTGTTAGTTCTCCCAAATTTAAGTTCCCACCCCAACGTCCCCCTCATTGTTTCTAAGTTTTATTTGTGGTTCTTTTCTTCTTGGTCCAAAAAACTTTTGGGAGCAATGGTTGTTCGCCTCTACTGGTGCCCCCCCCCCTGCCTCTTCCCCAGTCTTTCGTTCCTATCCCCCCCCCTCCACCATTTCCTTTTGAAGGTTTGCCATCATGAAAGGTCATGCTTTGCACTCCCTCCCCCGTCCGCTTTCTCCCCCAGACTTGCTCTGATTCGCCCTATCTCATTCCCACCCTATAACTACTCGGGTTCACGGCTTGCTTTCCAATGCCCGAACGCCGTCGTCCCTTCGTGTACAGCTTCCCCCTCCCCCCCCCCCCGTTTTCCCCCACTGGGAACCCCGTCTTCCACACGCTGAAAAGTCACTCTCGGCCCCCCGTTTCCCAGCACACCCACCTCCTCTTACCAATTCTTTTTTTTTGGGCGCCGTTCCCTCCCCCCCCACCCCCAGACCGCACCCGTTTCTGCGCTTCACGGGACCCATCCCACCACACCGACCCATCGGTTCGGTTTTGAAAACACCCCCCTCCCCCCCCAGTCGTAGTCCCCCACTTTCTCCCTTTTTTCCATCACAGAGCCAGCTCACCCCCACACTTTTCTGGAAGACTTCCCCTTTATTTCTGAGGATTATTCCTTGGGTGGTTCTGCGCCCCCTTGTCTTTCCTGAAAGCTTTCTGGTTTTGGTTTTCGTTTTTTTGCGGGGACAGAAGTCCCCCCTCTGCCGATGATTCTTCTTCTCTTTTGTTCGGATTGAGGATGGGATAGGTGTTTTCCTTGCCAACAGGTTTTCTCCTCCCCCCTTTGCGGCTTTTATCCCTTTTTCTATAGACTTCGGTATTTTGAAGTTCTGGCTTTCTTCCTGATGATTTTGTTGATGAACACCCCTTCAGCTTTTTCCACCCACCGTCCAAGGGGCACCCTCCAGGCGCCCGGGGCCGCCCCCGTTAAAATCCTTATGGGGTTTAGGAGTCGTTTTTCAGGGCGCCCGTTTATTTGTTGGTTCTGAATGTCTCAAATTTGTCATTCCCTTGGCAGAACCCAATTCGGACGTAGAGAAGAAGTTTTCCAGTCCCCTTTTTCCCACGTTTTTTACTTTTTTCTACCCCGGAACATTTTTTTCCCGTGATAGTTTTTTTTTCTTTGTCCCCTTTATGGCGTTTTGGCGATGTTGACGGGGGTATTGATGTCGTCTCTACTCGATTTTTCTTTTTTTCTGCGCCCTGAACCCCCCCCCTTTTTTTTTTCCCTCCACCGGCTCTTTAAGGGCCCTCGGCCGGTCCCGGCGAACCCCCAACCTTGTGTTGATTTCTTTTTGATTCCCCAAGGTGCCCCCTCCCTCTGGTGTTCAATCGGCCCCCGGAAAGGCAAGGGCGTTTTTCGGGCTCAAAGTTTTTTTTTGGTCCCTTTTTTTTTTTTTTCCAACAGTTGGCTCTCCTCAGATTTTCACCGGCCCAATATTGGATTATCGGGTTCGCTTTTTCGAGAGGAAGCTCCTGGTGTCTCCCCCCCGTCAGTGGGTTTTTGGGCGTTTTTGCGCTTCCTGTCCCCCTTCTACTGAGCTTGTCCACTTGGTTTTTTGGCCTGGTAGCGCCCCCCCCCTTTCCCCCCCACCATTTTTCGTTTCGCCGGGTAGTGGCTGGAAACCATTCCCTTTGATTACTTTTTTTCACGTTCAATCGGGGTAAAATTTCAGATTTCCGCCCGGTCCCTTTTTAGTAGAATTGTTTTTTGGTCCATCTTTTGCCTTCTTTCCGGGGTTTTGGTGGCGTTTTCAAACAATGGTGTGCCGCCAACGTCAAGGCCAGTCGCCGGAGGTCCAGCCGGTCCTTCTCGGGTTGTTGGGGGCAAAAGCGGGTCTGTCCCCTGCTCGGCCCCGGGGGATGTTTTTCCCCTGTTTCCCCTTTGGATTTTTTCCTTGGGCGGCCCCGTCCCATGGCGGACCCCTCGTTTCTTTTTCCCAGTCCCAGTTTTTCCCATGACTCGATCTTACCGACCCCCAAAACTGGTTTTTTGCTCCACTCCCCTTTTTCGCCATTTCAGGGGCTTATAGCGTTTTTTTTCCCTTGACACCTTTGTCCAGGGTTTTTTCCCCCACTTTCCCCCAAGAACTTGAATTTTCGATCCAAAAAAACCTATTTTTTTTCCCCTTCTGATTCCCGCAGAGCCTTCCGAAGCCCCCTCGTGCCCCCCACGGTTTATCAGGGTCGCACAAGCCAAAGAAGAATGATTTTTTCTTTTCCGTGTTTTTTTTTTTTTTTTTGACTTTGAATTGGTATAGGTCTGGCCTTCGAGTTCCGGGGTTCCCCCTTTCCGGGCCCGTTACAAAATTTTCCCCCGAAATCTAAAGACGAGGCTTTTGCCCCCCGTATTGAGCAATCAGCCACCAGGGTGGGGCGTTTTTTCAACTTTGTTGATAATCCTTTCCCAATGTTTTTTCCTCGTGGACCTGACTGTGCTTAAAGTTGCCCCCCCTCCGGCCAGGGTCTTTTAGTGGGGTCCTCGACGCCCCAACTCCCGGTATTAATGTGAATCCCTTGTGACCCTTTTCTTTAGCGGATTTCCCCGCCTTTCTTTTTTCCCCTTGGCGGTCACCCCTCAAGCAAGGTGGAAAACCGGGGGCCTGCATTACCCTGTTCCTTTTTTTTGATGGAAGCGTTTTTTGGTATCTCTCTCTCATCAGCCTCCCTTTTTTGTTGATTTTTTTTTTTTCTCTGCCAACCCCAACCCCCCCCGTATTTCATAGTCCCGAAAGCCTTGAAAAGGGAGTAACCCGGATGGATGGGAAGGTTTTCGTGTTTTTTGACCCCCTGCATGGCCTTTTTTCCAGACGAAGTACGGGCCGTTCCGACTCTCCTGCCCCCTTTTAATTCTTTCCCCCCACGGTTCATTTCCCCGCCTTAAGTGGTCCAATTTACCTCGACTCCCGCGGGCCGTGAAATCCTTGCTTTCCTTTCCCTTCTGCCCCTTGTTCTTTTGATCAACCTGCAAGGTTGCCGGGCTGCTTGAGCCTTCCTTTTTTTTTTCGTGCAATTACGCCTTTTTAGTTCACGGCCTTTTTCTTCCGGTCCCGCCGCAACAGATCTCGGCCCCAGGGGCTTATACCCCTTTCTTTCGGAAGCATCGAGCGTTTTGGGTTTCTTTTCCTCTGCCCTTCCCCTTTCCGCGGTTGACCCTTTTTTTTCCAGTTTTTTTGGGGGCTTCTGCTGTTGGAGGGCGAAGGGGGGGGAAAAAAGGCGAACAAAACTCATTCTTTTTTGACCCCCCCCACCTTTGCTTTGTTCCCCCCCTTTTTTTACTAGGCTTTCTTCCCCCCCCCTTTGCTTGACCCCTTCTCCTTTTGTTTTTCCTCCGGAACATGGTCCTGAAATGAAGTCAGGCCTTTTTTCGTTCCAAGCGGGGGATGATATTGCCTGGTTCCCTGTTTTCCTCACACGCGCCTACCCCCTCCCTCCCCCCTTTACTGGGGCCCAGCCATTAAATGGACGAAGCGTTCCTTCTTTCGCTCCAGCTCCGCGGCTATGGTCTGTCGCTTGTCAATGTTTCCTCCTTTTTGAAAACTTTTTTCCGACCGGGGGGCTCTCATCCACCGCTTTCACCAAAATTGGCTGGCGCATGCTTGTTGACCCCTTGTGGCCTTTGCCCTTTCTGATTTTTTCTTCCCCTTTCTCCCTAATGACTGTCCCCCCCTCAGACTGGCACTCCTTGGATCGTTTTCCGGTCTGGCGGGTTTCTTGAAAAACACCTCACAGCCACAGGGCCCGTTTCCCCAATCTTTTTTTCTTCCATCGTTTATTTTTTCCCGAACGGGGCCGAAAAAAGCCGTTTGCCGTTTTTGCGCCAGTCGCCCTGACCCCATTTCCCCACGGTGGTTTTTTTTTCAAATATTGTCGGGAATCTTTTTCCCCCCGGATTTTGACAACCCATTTCTCCCTCTCTTTTCCCGTGCCCCCGCTTTGAGGGTTTGAAACCATTCCCTTTTTTCTTGGGTCTTTTTCCTTTTTCCCCCCCCTGTTAAATTCTGGTCTTCCCCAGGTGCTTGAAAAGATTGCCCGAGGAACTAGATTGGTTGAGGCGGGGCCTTTTAAAATTTTCCTGGCAAGTGGGGGGCGGGGGTTTTTCTTGGTCCAACTTGTCCCCCCTTCTTTTAGATAACCGGCCCCCTTTTCCGTTTTTTTTCCCCTTCCCCCATTTACCCCGCGGGCATGGGTCTAAGGGCCCCCAAGCTCCGTCCCCCAAAATTTTTTTTTTGGCCCGTTCGGTTTTGGACCCCCCTTAACTTTTAAATGCCCTTGTCGAACCGTCTTTCGCGGATAGGAGGGGGTTCTTTTTTCCTTCTCCCCCAAATTGTTTTGCTACAGGAACAAAAACGGTTTTCTCTTTGCCATCCTCCCCCCCCCTTTCCGGGGCCACGATTGGGTCTTTTTGACTAGTTTCCGGGGCTGGTTGGGGGACGGTTTGTGCCTCCTTTTCTTTTCCAAAAATCGCGTTCACCCGGTTCCCCTACACCCTTCTTCCCCCAAATCGGGGGGACCCCCGACCGTCATTCTCCTCCTGGCCCGGATCTCCACCAGGGGGGAGGGGGTCCTCGCCACTTTTTCTTTTTCACGTTCCACCAGGGGAAAATTCGGGCCAGGTGTTCCCCCTCAGTTGGAGAATTCCAACTTTTCGGTCGCGACCGTTTCTCCAAGGCCTGGTTTGGGGGAGTCCCAGGGGCAAGAGGGTTTCCCCTCTTTTTTTCTCCCCTTGGCAGAACAACCCTCCTCGCCCCCCCCTTTTTTTCCCCCAGGGTCCCTTTTTGCAAGTCCATTCTTTTCCCCCACGTGTCGTCAAACCAACCTTTGATGCGGGGAAGGAAGGTGCTTCCTCTTTGTTTTTGGCCCAAAAACCCCTTGGCAAGTCCCCCAGGTTCCTCCCCCTCAATCTTCTGTTTTCCACCTCCGAGTTTTCGCCCGTTGGAAGGGGTTCAAGAAACTTTTTTCCTAGGTTTCCCCCTCATCTTCTCGGCTTTGATTTATGCCCCCTTTTTCAGTTTTCCGCCTTTTTCTCCCCCCCATTCGCTGCCTTCCCCGGTCTTCTGCGGCCTCCTTTTCATTTTATCGGGGCCCCTCATGGGTTTTTGCGTGTCCCACCCCCCCCAGCCCCGCGGCGTACATACCCCTTCGTGCCTGGCCTTCCTTTTTCCTCTTTTTTTTGGGCCTTTTGTTCCCCCCGCTCCACCCCCCTTTGTTCATCGCCTTGAAAAAAAACAATTTTGGGCGTTGGTTTTACCTTTTTCGCCCCCCGCCAACCCCCCCCCTTGTGTGTTTTGGCATTTTTTGTCGATATTAAGTTTGGGCGTCTCGGTCAACCCCGCTTGGCCGGGGGGCTTTTGTGACCCTAATGGAATCATTCCAAATTACCTTTCGCTTTATGCGGAACCTAAAAATGGTTGGGCCCATTCACTGGTTTTTTTACGACCCCCACTAATAATTCTGGTCCCCCCTCCCCGTCCCTTTTTTGGGTCCCTCTACCCAATTGCACCCCCTAGAGGGGGGGAATTTCGGTGTTTGCCTTTGCAATTGCAGGGAACATAATTTAACCCCCCCCCCCCTTATCCCTTTTTTGTCTTTTTTGTTGCCTTTACCCCCCGGCTTTTTTTCCCTTCCAGTTCTGTTAAAATAGGCATTTTAACGCATCGGTTTTCCAAGCATTACATTCTTTTTCATTGGTCCTTTTCTTCTTGTAACCGTGGTTTTTTTTTTATGTTGTTGGGTGGGGCAAAAACCCCCTGTTTTCTTACTTTTTTTTTTTTCCCCCCTTGGTTTTCTTTGTTTTGCCCGTTCACTGTTTACTTCAGTGGGGAAAGTCTGTTTTTTTTGGTCCCCGGAAAATTATGTTGCTTCGAAGGTTTCGGCAGGGGAATTTGTTGCCACTTCTTGATTCTTTTCCAATCCTTTGGCCGGTCTCTTTTGAGTCGGCATTGAATTTTCTCTCGGGATTTTTCCTGGCTGGGCCCCAACATTTTTTTTTTTTTCCCGCGGGCATCCTTTAGGAAGGGTACACCCTTTTTTAACTTTTTCTGTGCTTGGGGCAGGTTTTTCCTTACACTCCCCATTTTTGGAAAACCTGGGGAATTGAAAGGGGTGAACACAAACTCAGCCGGTTTCCTTTTCCGGATTTACCCCTCAACCCCCTGAAAAAGGGGGCAGGTGACCCGAGATACACACCCCCCCTTTCTTCTTCGTTTCTTTTGGGACCCCTGTTCAATTATTAGCCATACTTTTCCTCCATACTCGTGGTTTTTTTTTTTTCCCTCGTCCTTATTAATTTGATTTTGTGAATTGCTATTTCCGGGGTTTTTTTGCGGGGGTGACAAACAGTGCTCGCGCGGCCATCTTTTTGAGGCCCCCCCCCTTTAAGGTGTGGTTTTTTTTTTCTGGAAAAAATGGGTTCGTTTTTCCTCCCGGCACCCCCTTCTGAATGGGGGGCACACTTTCTTTCTTTTTTCTAACTATCCACCTCCCCCCCCAATTTTCTGTGGACGGGTAAGGACTTAACCTTGGTCAGCAAAGGACCGTCCCGCTTGTTTTTTTTTCCCCTCCCCCCCATTAAGTTTTTACCTGGTACCAAACTCTCTTTTTTTTGGACATTTTTTCACTTTACCTTTCAATTGGACGGCCCTTTTTACTTCGGGTGGCTTTTTTTTTTTTTTTTGTTTTTTTTTTCCCCTGTTCTCGTCAACATCCTTTCCCCTTCCTGTTCTTGCGGGGAACTACTTTTTTCCTTGTGCCCACTGTGGAAACCGGGAGATTTATTGTCCGGACTTTTGCGGGGTCCCAAAACCCGGACACTCCCCCCCCCCCCCCCCCCATTTTTAAGTTTCCCCCCCACCCTTTTTTTTTTTTGGCCCCCCCCCTTTTGTGCCAATGGAAAAAAAGGTGGGGTTTTTTCTACCCCCCTTCCCCCGCACCCCCCCTATTCTCTACTTTTTTTCCCTATCTTTTCTTGGTTCCAACCAAGGTGAAAACGGGCCCCTTATTTCCCTACACACCCTTGGAAGGACCCTCCCTTTTTTTCCCCCCCCTTTACCCCTCCCCCCTCTTTATTTTCAGGACTCACTTTCACCTGAAATGGGGGCACCATTTCCCCCCCCTCCCCCCAGCGTGGCCCTTTTTTTTTTTTGACCCGTTGGGTCTGGTATTTCTGATTTGAAAGGTCACCCCCCCCATCTTAGAAGGTTTTGGCGACTATCCCCGTTTGGGGTCTTTCTAATTTTCAGGTCTTTGGGGTTTTGGTTCTATGATTTTCGGAGGGGAAAAGAACCCCCTTTTTGGTTTTTCTGATAACCTTTTACCCTCCCCCCCTTACCCCCCCCTCCTTTGTTTAGATAATCAAAATTAATCTGCAAGAGGAGGGAAGTGTTTGGAGTAGAACTTTTCTTTGTTTAAAACATTAAAAAGTAACCCCAAACAACCACGGGGCCCCTATTTTTTTTCTCACCCCCGGCTATTTCCACTGGTGGTGTTATTCTGGTCTTTGTTGGGGTCCAAAAACCCCCGGGTGGGTTCAGTAGGGATTTGTTTAACTTTTAAACCTCCTTTCCTGTGTGTTTTACACCTATGGCCCAGTTTCCTGATTTTACCCATCTTTTTGGTCCCCCCCAATCATCCTTTCTGTTTTTTTTTTTTGGACAGAAACCCTTCCTGTTTAATTTACCCAATTCCGTTTCCTTTTGTTTTTTTGATTTTTATTTCAGTCTTCCAAACCTCCCCCTTCTTTTCGTGTTTCTATTATTTTAAGGGCCTGCAGGAGGAATATGGTTGAAGAGGGCCCCGGTGAAATTTTCCCTTATACGCTTGCCCTAATATGCTCTTTCTTCCCCAGATGTATAAGTTTTTCATTTCCCCCCTGAACTTTCAATTTTCTTCGTACTTCTTTTGAACTGGGTCTGTTTGACCTGGTCCCTCACCCATTCTTCTTTTTGTGGAAAGGCCCGATATTCTTAATCTTTTCAAGTTTTCCGCTTTTGTTTGCCCCTCGGGAATGTTTTTGGTTTTTTTATGGCTTCAATCTTTTTTTTTTCCCCTGTTGTTTTTTTCATTCCTCCACCAGGTGATCACCTCCTCTTTTCTTTGTTTTCGCTGTCTCTTCCTTTAGGATTAGAATTTAAGTATTCTTTCGGCAGATCCCCCCTTTTGATTTTTGGTCGTGCTTCCCTGCTGCCACCTTTGCGGCGCGTGATCCTTTCGTCTGGTCGGGTTTTTTTTTTTTTGGCTTTGTTTATGGTCTGGTCCAGGGATTTAAATTGATGGACAAATTTTTATTGCTTTTTGGGGAAAAACACCCGTCCCCCCTTAAACCCCCCACTTTTTGGCCCCCTCCGTTCCCCCAACTTGGCTCCTCTGATTGGTTTTTAGCGTTAAAGTTTTCCACCCCCCCCTTCCAGGGTTTTTTTGAAGCGTTTTCCATCCAATTTTTCATTATGGGCCGCATAGGGAAGGTCCTTCCCCGACTACCCTTCCATTTTCCAGTTCCCCCTGGGAAATTTTTGTACTTAGTTCCCTCTCCGGTGAAAAGGCGGGGTCCTCGCCACCTTGGCCCATTGGCCCCGGTACCGTTATTGAGGTTATTTGTAGTCCATGAGAGCTTCCAGTTTTTCCTCGGTTACGTCCCCCCCTGGGCCCCCTCTTTAAAAAGCCCACTGAGGGGTTTTGCCTTTTTCTTGGTTTTTTCTGCTCCCTTTTGTTCCCATTTCGAGGACACACCCCTGGTTTCTTTGAACACAAAGGGTTTACAACACCCCACACCCACCACAAACCACCGACAGGCCAAGGGGGGGGCCTCCAGGGGCGGGTGTGTTTTTTTTTTCCCCCCCCTTTCATTTCCCTGTTAACAGCGTTCCGAACCCCCCCAGTTTGTCCGGATTTTTTAACCCCCCCGGGTCCTCTCGCATTTCAAAGACCATGTTCTCTTTTGTTTCCCCCTGCGCTCCTTGTTTTGTGCCCCTTCGTGGGAACCTTTCTGCGTTTAATCTTTTTTTACTTAGCGTTTCAGTCTTTTGACCCTTTTCCCCTTTTTTCCTTGGTTTCAAGCCCCGGAAGCCGGCCCTTTATTTTTATTTTTTCGTTTTCCCTTTAGCGTTTGATGTTACGCCCGGGCATGCTGGTTCTGGGTTTCATTCGGGCCTGTCCCTGTCATTTACACTTTTCACCATTGCCATTTTTTTCTATTTTTTCCCACACGGCGGTTGGTGAAGGGTTTTTTTTTTTCTTCTTAGGTTCTTGTTCAACAGGCCACCCCAATTTTTGGGGTACTAAAACCTCCCAAGGGGGTTCAGTATTTTCTTTGGGGGGCCCCCCCCATAAAACTTGCTATAGGCGCTTGGGATTCGGGTCTCGCCACCCAGTTCGAAAAGCCGGTCTATTTTCAACCCCCCCAATCATGTGTTGACAGGTCTACCTCTTTTTTCCCTTTGCGGTAAAGGGTGGTTTTTTGTTTGAGGATTCTTTTCTGTCTAACCCCCCCCCCCTTGGGTTTGGGTCCCCTCGAGTTGCCTCCATCCCTTTTATTTCACCCTGACAAAAAAAAAAAACGGGCTAAATCCTCCCCTCCCCCCTCCCATTTCCTGTCTACGGAAGGTAACTTGACCCCTTCTTCCCCCTCCCTTTGGTCGTGGCAACCCTTTCTTTGACTTTACACCCCCAATTAGCCGGCCTTCTTCCGAATCGAGTAAAAAAATTTTCAACACCAGCCCCTTTCTGGGAAAACAGGTTCCCGGGCAGTGTCAAAGTTTCCCCCCTCCCCTGTTCGGTTCCCTGCGCTCCTTTTTCTTGCCCTATTCCTTTTTGTTCAGCTTGTTTTTTGCCTCCTTTCCCGGGGGGGCCCCCTCGGTCCCTTCCTCCCACCCCTAACCCTTTTTTTTTTTTTCTCCATTCCCTTGGCCCTTCCCCCCCCGGCCGTTTTCTTTTCCAAGCCCTGGGCAGAACACTGCATTTTATTCCGCAACCACTTTCTTTCATACAACCTGAACTTCCCCTTTTTTCACTTTCCCCCATTTTTCTTTCTCCGGGTTTTTTCGAGAGGGGGGGTCGACTCCCCCAAACCCTCCTTCCTTATATACATTGGGCACCCACCTTTTTTCCTTTTTTTTTTTGCCCTCCTTTCGTTCCGTTCTTCCTTTTTTTCTTTCTTCAGGGTTCCCCCGACTCCGCTGCGCCGTTTTGTCCAAAAAACCAGGGCCCCTTCATTCAGTTTCCTCTCGGTGACCTCCTTTTTTTTTTGCCTTTTTTTCCTTTCTTTCTTTTTTTTTTTTTCCCTTGGTGGGTATTTTGCAAAAAACACAAAAAAACAAAGGATTGATTCCGGACCCTCTTCCCCCCCCAAAAAAAAAACAACACTGGTGTTCAGGGCGGTTCCACCTTTTTGTGCTTTTTTTTTCCAGGGCGTGGGTTTTTTTGACCGTTTTGGGGTTTGTCCTTGTCCTTATTCAAAGGCAAGGGGCCTTTAGAAGGAAGTTCCCCCGAACCTTCCTTTCCACCGGGTTTTTCCATTTCTTTCCATTGGCCGGTTGGTTTTCTTCCCCCCCTTTTGTTGACCCCCCTGCTCACCTACGACGGCCCTCCCCCTCCCCGTTTTCAAACCATACACAAAATGATTCCTCGGGACCCCTTTGATGCCGGGTCCTTTTTTTTTTGCCCTGGCTTTTCCCTTCGCCAATGACTTGGGGGGCTTGGGTTTTCTCTTGGCTCTTTTCTCTTCTGACCCTTCATTTTCCCTTTTTCCTCTTTTTTTTTTTTCACCCGATCTACGGCAACACTTCTACCAAAATTCAGTCTGCCGCCCCATTCTCGGGGGCGCGTGGGGGTTCCGCTTGAGGAACAGTTTGGTTTTAGTTCGGTTCCCCCCCCCGGGTTTTTTTTGCCCCTTTCTGTTGTGCCCTTTTTGTCTTTCCCCAAACCTTTTCAAACAGGTATTTTTGTTTATAGTCCCTTTTCTTTGGGCCCCCCCTTTTTCGGAATCTGGTTGAAAACCCATTCTTTCCATGGCTCAGGACTGGTTTGGCCAAACCTGGGGGCCGGTGGGATTGATTGGGCCCGTTTCATTTTTTCTTTTTTTTGGATGCCTTCCATTGAGGTTTACACGTTTTTAGTCAGAAAAAAGGAGGCTCCTTGTTTTCCTCCCCCCCTTTCCAAAGGTTTGGGACGGGACCTGTTTCCCCTTCTTTCTCGCTCACTCTTGGGGGGATCACCTTGATTATTGGCCTGGCGTGCGTCCTCATTCTTTTCCTTTTCCTTGACACCAGTTTTTCGTCTCCCCTTCCTTTGCTTCCCCCCCCCCCGCCTTGCCCCCCCCCCTGGTCGTCGATTGGGCCTGTGCTTTGCACCCCCCCCTGGGCCCTGCGGATCTTGTTTTTCCGTTCTCCCACCTCGCGGGTTTTGCCCGAATTCCCGTTTTGTGCCTGGGCGGCCGGGGAAAACCCTCCCCCTTACATTGGTTCCCACAATCTAAGGTAATCCGTCTTCCCTGGGTAAGTCTTTTGTGGGGAACGCATCCCTTTGGCCGCGCATTAGCCCCAACATCGCCGATATTGTTCGCTTTTTACACTTACCTTCTGACAACTCCTCGTCCCTCCCCCCGTGGATTGTACATTTTCCCTCTCCGTTGTCCCTTTTTTGTCTTTTGAATTCGGGCTTTTTCCTTTATCTTTTTTTAAAGTTCCACAACACCCCTCGTTGTTTTTCTTCAGGATGACTTTATCTTCCTTGCTTGGCCTGATGCGGGAGGCTGGTTCCTGTTGCTTCTGTGATTTTTTATCCCTTTTTTGAACGTTTTGCTCCCCCCTTCGACTACGCAACCCCTGCCATCTCACAGCCCGCCCCAGGAACTGCGGAGCCGAGTGACTAAAACCTGTTGTTTTTTACTGGAACACAAACCCCTGACCCTTCCACCCGGTCACTGCTGCGTTGGCGTTGGGTGCCCCGAGGATAGGAGGTTTGGTTTTCCCCCTTTTTCTTTACCCAACCTTCCTTCGATAGCCCCCACCACCTTCTTTTTCTACCAAACAGCCGCATCCGGGTTGCATCCGGGTGTTTCCCCTTTCCTCGTTTACTTGGCCTTGGTTGCTACCGAGGGGTGTCCAGTCAAAGAAACCTCTCCAAGCGGGACCACCCTCCGCTATCTCCCCTCTGCCCCAGTTCTTATTGTCACCTTTTTTTCCTTGGGCTCCTCCATCAGCGTTTTTAAGAATCGGGACAATCCCCCTTCCCCGTATTTTTCCCCCCCCCCCTCGGGTTCGCGGAATCGATTCGCACAGACGAGGTAGATTTTTATTTTTTCTTGTTTTTTTTGGCAGACAACAATGTCTCTTTCTACCCTCATCCACCCCCCCCCATTACTCCGTTGAAAGGACTGTACACCATTCCTTGAGGCATATCCCGGGTTGACTCACAACCCTCACGGTTTTAAGCGGTCCCTCCCCCCTCCTCCCCCGTCGGGTTTTAACCCCCAAAAAACGTGAACAGGGGGGGGGGGGGCTTTCCTCCCCCCTCTCACCGGTGTTTTTTTTACGAACTCCCTTCTTTCCTTTTCGGTCCATTCCACCCCTTGAATTTCAATAGGAACTTTATTTCCTGCATCTTGATTTCCGCACAGTCCTTTTCGTCCACGCGATCATAACTCGCTTACAACCGTTCCGTCGATGTATCCTCCCCCCCCTTTTCTCTTGTTTTTTAATAAATTATTTTTTCTTTCTTTCTTATGCCGCCGCTTTTCCCCCCCGTTTTGACCTCTTTTAGAGGTTGTTGGGGAGCGCTTGTTCACCTTCTCAACCCCTTCTCTAGGCCTTTTTTTATCCCCATGTCTTGGTCGGTTTCCCCCCCCTTTTGGTGTTCTTGCACCGCCCCCGTACGATCCTCTTTTGGCCGCCTGCCCTGGAAGCGTCTTTGGTGGCTGGGCGGATTTTCCCTTTTTCCTCAATAAGTCCCCTAATTGGACCCTTCGTGTCTTCCTCTACTTCGCGGTCCCCCCATGCTCTGCCACTACCCTTTAGTCCATTGGGGAATCGTGTGTGGGGGTCGTCTTTTCCTCTTTTTTTTTCTTTTTCCTTATGTCCCTCTTTTTCGGGGTTCCTTCCCTTCTTTCCCCCTTCGTCATTGTTGTGCGGAAACTTTTTTCTTGGCAGTTCGAATTAAGGTTTTTTTTCCCCCGTTTTTGTTCCTTCGTTCTAATTGGCTTCCGTTCTTTTTTCCCCATTTTTTTGTCTGATTGGGACGGGTCCCCAACCCTTCGGGGTAGATATGCCGTGCCTCAATTACATCTGGGCCTTTTGCGTAGGTGCAGCACGAATAGGCTTAAAGAAGTCCGGCTTCACTCCCTTCCCTCTTTTTCGGCGGGGGGGTCCTAGTTCCCCCTTATTAACTTGGTTTTTCCGGGGCTTTGCTTGCTGTTCACAAAGAGCAGCTTTATAGGGGGGAGTTCCTTCTTGTGTCTGTTTTTTTTTTGACCCCCTCCCACACCCTTCCCAGACCTGTAGGGGATTACCTGCCATGGCGAGGTCTCTCCCCAACACGCCCAACCGTCCTACGCTTGGCGCTTCAATGTCAACTGAAGGTCCTTTTTCTTTGTTTAAAATGGGTAATTATCTATGATTTCCTTCGTTGTTGTTTCTTTTGAGTGTCCGCTCTTTTTTTCTTATGTCAAACCTTCATGGCGCTTCCGGCCCTGGGATTGGACATTGGGAACTCCCTTTCTTTCAATAGGCCTGTTTTTTCTTCGTTTTTTGTTTTTTGGCGTTTTTTTGTTTTGGGCCAATCTTCCGTGTGAGCCCCCGGTAGGGGTGAGACGGTTCCTTTTCCCTTTTTCCCTTAGAGACACTTCAAGCGACCCCGTTTGCTTTTGCCCAGTCCATAACAAAGAAGCCCCCCCCCCCTGGCCATCAGGGTTAGCATGTTCCCCCTCTCCCATCTCTTCCCTTCTCTCTGTCAGGTTCCTCTTGTCGGAGAAAGAACTGTTCTTCCTTGCGTTCGATCCCCTCATCTTCGTTAACCTTCTCCCCCCCCCCCCCTGGGATCCTTTTGTGCACCACCGTTTTTTGCCCTGCCGTTCCCAGACCAACGTTGTTTGGTTTATGACTACGGTTTTCCCCGCAATCTCTCTAAAATGCCGCACCGAGTTCTTTCCAAGTGACTTCATTCTTTTTTCCTAACATGCCTCTCCGCTTACCGCCAACCCTTGAGTTTGTCCTCACCCGAGAACCTGAAATGGTTCAACCCCTTTTTTTTTTCCCCGACCATTTAGGGTTGAGGTTCAATTTATGCGACAAGAAACCCCCCCCCCACTTCCCCTGATCCCTTTTTTCTCTTCTGTTTTGGAGCAGTGATGGGCTTGCCTGGTCTTTGTTAAGTTGCTAACCTCAATGTTTGGAGAATAGTTTCCTTCGGCCCCTCCATGGGTCAGTGCTTCTATAGCCCACGAGCCAGATGTCTGTACACTGGAGCGGTATACTGTTGTGTTTTGCCGGTGGTTTTATCAACCTAAACAAAGTAAACAACCCCTTTAATTCTTGGTGCTTTCAAATGGCGTCTTTTCAACCCTGTTAGCTGAAAGGGCCTTCCCAGATGAATCTACAAAATTCGTACGGGGGCACAGGAAGATACCAATTTTGTGGAAGTCCTTTTTTTCACGGGGTTTTGTCCTCATTTTTTATTAGGGGGTTTCCTGAAGATCCAGGTCGTGAGACGATTGGTCTGTTTGGTTCTTTTGGTTTTCTTGAACCCCCCCCAAAACTTTGCTCCCGGAGGCGCGGAGTTGCCCGAGTGAATTTTGATTTTTAAGGTGGTCCGCTAAGTGAGCCCCTCCAGGGTCCGACTTTTTCTTTGGGGCATGCTTCACGTTTTAGATTTTTACGATTCTGAATCCAACATTCTGTTACCTTTTTTTTTTTACGTTTATTCCCATTGGTGTTCTTTGGAAGCTGTGCCTTATGTGTTTATGAGTGTCCTATCTCTTTGAGGAATTTAGCCCGGTCTGCGATGGTTTTTCAGCGAACATCCCTTCCGGATGGGTTTTTTCGGCGATTTCCCTTTTATGGGTCGATGTGCATTTTAAGAATGGCCCCCAATCTTTTTATCTGTCCTTTTTTTTGCTCGGTGAGATATCGCCTTTTTGCTTCCCCTCCCCCTTTTTCTTTTTGGGGTTTGGGGCGTCCCGCGTTTGACTCGGGGCGGCACACATCAACCAAAAGCCCTGCCCCCTTCCTAGTGGTCCTTTGCCCTACTTGGTCGCGTCCTGGCCCCCAAAGTCCCTTGTTTGGGGTTATTCTGTACATTTCCATGACCCTTTTTGAATATTTGGTCAGTTGGCAGGACCCCTGGTTTTGGGTGTGCGACCTCCATTATGACTCTTCCCCAGTTCCCTGGTGAAACGGTTATGCGTTTTCCGGCGCCCCGGGTTTGGACTGGGCTTTTGTTCCCCCCCCACTTTTTTGGAGGACTTGTGGACTCTGCCCTTCCCGGCTAGTATATCAGGGCGCAGTTTCTTTTACACGCACTAATTGGCCAAGCCCAGGGAAAAGGATTTCTTTCCAGTGCTCCTGTGGTGACTCTCCGCGTACCTTACAGTGGTTCAGACGAGACATTTGGTTTTTTGACCGTTGCACCCCTCGCCCCCCTTACAGCGCTTGGGTCCAGGTGGAGAGCCGTCCCGATAAATGGTCCCCAGAAGCGTTCTTGGAGTTACCCCGTGATATTTCTCGAACCCGACATTTTGTCGCTTTTTCGCTGGTGAGATGGCGGGCGCCCTGCTTTTTTTGGGTACGTTTTCAGAGCCGATACCCCTTACTTCCATCCCGTGCTTTTGCCCTTTTACTGGAGGCCCCTTGCGCAAAGGACCCAACCCTCTCCTCGGCCGCAGATCACTCTTACGTTGATCGTCCTTTTTTCGGTCCCCCTTAAGAAGTGGGCCCCCCCCCTCGACGCATGTTGTGCAGGGGGTGTCCTTGGGTGTCCATTTTTCTTTTGGTTCTTTCTTTGGACCCCTTACCACCATGTGACCCAACCCCCGGGCCAATCTGAGGCCGGCAAAAAAACCCACAAAGCTGCCTTATTGGGGCCTTTAAGCTACGGGGGGGGTGGGGCTGGTTTTTTCAGTGGGAATATCCATTCTTTTCAAAGGAGGTTTTTCGTTGAGTTTCCTTCTTCCGAATCTGATAATAGTTGTCACCCTGTTGACCCCCCCGGAGATCCCCGCCACATTTTCCGGCCGCGTCAGCCAATCTTTTCCACCCCCCTTTTCCCCTGCATTTTGTCCACATTTTTTGGAAGTCCTACACAAGCCCCCGGCTTTCTCTTCCTCCCCTCGTGCGAAGGAACCCCCCGGTTCCAGGCTTTGTCCCGGGCGCGCCCCCCACCGCTTTGAATCGTCTTTGGCTTTTGTTCACGAGGAAGGTGGTATTGTTCTAGTTTTTCCCCTTCTGATTTCGTGGGCCGGGCCTCAACTTAATTTCAGCCCCCCCCCCCCCCCCCCCACATCTTTTTTGAGACTTTTCCCTTCCCTTATTTTTTTTCGACATCAACCTTTCTTAATTCCTCTGAACGGTATTTTCCCCCACGTCCGGGGGACTTGTGGCGGATCCTTTTGTCCTATTTTTGTTCTTGGTTTCTCCCAAGCAACCGCCCCCTTCCATGTTCTGTTGCGGTTCCCCGGTTTTTTTTTTTTTGGTTCTGACCCAACTCTTAGGCTTCTTTCCAACCTGGTTTTTTGTTGTCTTTTTTACCCTGCTTCAGGACAGCGTACCAGCCTGTGTCCGGGTTTCCAGCTTAGCCGTTTTTTTTTTGT
>Ga0179593_1607049_pt1 | contig 21139 bp, 30 predicted proteins | sample CZODoug2_1_08_16_FD_185931 | JGI IMG/M metagenome (GOLD analysis project Ga0179593, IMG submission 185931) | Vadose zone soil fungal communities from Angelo Coast Range Reserve, California, USA - CZODoug2_1_08_16fungal (PacBio error correction) | ecosystem: Environmental > Terrestrial > Soil >... | reverse complement strand
GTTCCGTCCAATTTGAGTGGGTTTTTCTCCTTTCTTTCACGGTTTTTTTCTCCCCCGCGTATCGGAACTGGCCCCCCCTTTTAGATATGTTTTGCTTTTTTTCTGGGAAACCCCGCCTTTTCCCGCCCTTTCCCCCCACTCCTGCCTTCACCGGCCTCCAAAGGTCCCCCTTCGCTCGGTTTCCCCGCCAACTCTAGTTGCGTCACTGAGCCCCCCCCCCCTAATGCGGCCCCCCGTCGCTAATATTTCCCGACAGTAGCACCGTGTGGTGCGCGGTCGCAACGCCGCTCCCCATGCGCCCCCAGCGGTTTTTTACTGTTCGCGACCCCCTCTTTTTGGCCCGATCGTGCCCCTCCCCCTCTGGTCTTGTCAACATTCGAATCCATTCCCCCCCCGCCTGCTTGGTCTCCGCCCTCCGTTGCTTTTTCCGTTTTAATCTGGTTCCAAAATGTTTGAAAAAACTCTTTGCCGAGTAACTGTCCCCACCGCAGGTACTCACGCGGCTCACGCACCTTTTGATCACCGATTGGACTTGGCGTCACCCCCATGGTCTTGTTGGTGCACCCTTTTCCCTGCGTGCTCCTGATGTTAGTTCCTTTGACTGCCGGTTTCTGGACAGTCCCTGCGGAAGTTTCTTTCTTTGTCACGCTTGATCCCTTCCGCCTCAAACAACCCTCTCGGGGTATTCTTTTTCCGACTTTGCCTTACCGGAGTTCCCGTCCTGCCAACCCGGGGTTTTTTGCCCTGTTCCTTCCTTTCTACAAGATGGCAACTTTTACGGCCCCCAGATGCTCGGACATCAAAGTCCACCCAGCGTCAATCGATTTGGTCCCCCACTCTCTAACGGTCTTCTTTGAGTCCCGTCTTTTGACGGTTGCCTCCTAACGTTCCTTTCGTGAATTCACACTTCCCCTCGTTCGGGTTTTTGGCTTTTTCCAATTGCTCGGCCGCTTCGCTGTCCGCATGATTCTTTCTTCTTATGGTCCCGCGTTCTTCTTCTGGCTTTTCAGGCGGCGATGGTGTTTTTACCCTTTTTATCCACTGGGGGGCTTTACTCCCGCCAGCCTCTTCACCCCGGACCAATCCTCCTTTCCCCCCCATTCGTGCACATTTCGATGAGGCCGCGGCCCCCCCCCCACCACATCTGCCCCCTTTCTTGACAAAACGAGTCCTTTCATTTTCTATCGGACCTTTTCACATGGCCCCCCCATCCCTCCCCAGAGCGGACGAATTGAGCTACCCGACAAATCACCGATCTTTAGGTGGGGCGGCTAAACCCCACCGCCCCATGGTTCCCCGAGTTTGCTTTTCTTTTGTCGTTTTCTTTTTTTTTACCAACAGACTCGTGCGGAATTGTTCCCCAACCCCACCCTGGTCCCCCTCCTGTGAGTCCTCCATGCCTTTCCTGCAGAACTGGCTCTAAGGCAGGTCTTTCCCCTTGGTCCAATAGTCCTTTTACAGATGACATAAAACTTCCTGACTTCGAAGCATTTTGAGTCACATTCCGGAAAGGCCCGTTCCCCCCCCCCCATCTATTTCCACTTTACGTCCCCGACTCTCTTTTTTTTTTTACCTATACTCCCCTTTGTTGTTTTGTTTCTCCGGAGAGGTGTCCCTTTTCCGGTTTAATGACACTTGAAACGGCCCTTCCGTGTTGACTTCCTTTTCCTGGTGTCGCAGTTCCGGTCAGTTCTTGTCACGCACGATATTAAAATTCACACCTTTCTTTGTCAGTGAGGAGCACTCTCCTTTACTTCTTTACCCCCTTTTGTTTTTCCCCCCCCATTTCTCTTGATCCCCCTCGACCGCGTGCCTTCGTTTCAAGTCGTCACCCACTGATTGGGCAGTCTTTCGCGGGTTTCCCCTCAAGACCTTTCCCCCTCCAGTGCAGTTGACCTGCGGTGATTTTGTTTTCCTGGTGATTACCATGCGTATATTAACCCGGTCCTCTTATGTTGTCTCAATGGGCCCCCCCTCTTTTTGGGAAACGATTTCCCGCCGGTCCTTCCCCCCACCCCCCCAGTCCCCTTTGTATGGTTTCTTTTTATGGTCTTGTTGCACGGACGAAATTCGGATAGTGTTTGTTCCCCTCCTTTTTCGCCCCACCGCCTCCTTTTCAGTTCGCGAGATTCCGGACTTCGTCCCCATGCATTCTTTCAAACCCTCCCTGGTCTCAGGCCCGACCAGGCCGTAGTCACTTGACGCAGAAACCCCCCTGGCGGGCTTCTTACATTACTGACTTCGTTTGCCAGCGAGTTCTACCGTCAGAGATTCACAACGACCCTCTTTTGAGTGTCGTCCCTCTTTTTGACTTTTTTTCTGTTTTTGTTTACGTTCTTTCCCGGGAACCTCCTCTGCCGTTCTTTTCCATCTGTTAGCCGGTCCGGGTGTTTTTCTCGAACATGCCTTTGATGTCTTTCCCCCTCCATTTCTTCTTTTCCCCTGAATACTTCGGGCCTTTCTTCTGCCGCTTTTTTTTTCCAAGCCGTACCTGATACATTGTATAGAACCTTTACGTAGAACCTTGGTCGGCACCTGCGCCATCTTTTGGGCACTCAACCGCCCTCCGAGGGATCCTTCGTGGTTGACAAGTCCCTTCGTCACAAACATCCCGGTGTGTCCCATTTAATCTTTGCAAGGGTTTCGGCCCTCACCCCCCCTCGCAACGAATTCGCCTTGCCCTGATCTTAGTTGGTATTAGTAGAAAACTAGATTTTTTCCGACACCCCAGATTTTGTTTTCCCTCCTGCGGAACATCCTGTCTCGATTTTCTCACCCCCCTCGTTATGGATCTCCGTGGCAGGGCCGGCGCTTGGTTGCGGCGTTTTAAGTTCTGCCTTTTCGCCTATTCTGTGCCCCCTACTGTTCCCCAAGTTCGGGTCTCCCCTCGGATTTCGTTCGAAAATCCAGTCTTCGTCTGCTTTTCCTGACGCTGTAGTCCGCAAGGTCCGTCCTTGCGTTTCCTGGTTCCCCCCCCTGTGCGTGTTGTTGACCCTTAAACCCCCCCCCCCATATCCGAAAAGCCAAAAGGTTGCTTCCCCCGGACCATTCCCTCGACCGTTTTTTCCGATTTGGGTTCTGAATCCGGCGCGGCCTGCTTCGACCTCTCTTTTTTTTTACATCCCCTCTTTTGTGCCTCGGGCCGAAATGAAGTAGGGAAGGCGGCTTCTATCCCGATCCGGGTCCGTTTTTCAGGTTTATCTTGTGTGTTTGGTCGTAAACTTCCATTCTGCCGGTACCTCCACAGCCACCTTTCTCCGAGCTTTTTTCCCTTTTTTTTTCCTCTTGAATGCCGCTCCGTTTTGTTCTCGGAGTGTGCCCCCTGATTCCAGGTCAAACTCTTCCTCTTTCCCATGGGCAAGCGTCTCCTCAGATGGACCTCCTCCCCCCTGTTTTTCCGGTTCTGATCCGCCCAATACTGACATTTGCCCTGGTCGGTTTACTGCTTTGAGGGGGGTTCATCCCTTGCCGCCATTGCGGCTCGTTTACCCCGCAGGTTTATCGTCTCTGCGGCAGGTGGCAATGTTTCCCATTGCACCGGTGGAAATTGCCGTTCTTGTTGGCCCAAGCGTGGAAATTGTTATTCTTCCCATCCCCCCCCTTTACCGGCCGGCGTTATTGCAGAGATTTTTCATGCAATTATCCTTTGTGCTTAATCCTTTCCGGTCGGGATCTTTCCTAGCCTCCTTATGATTTTTTCTGAGCAACCGCTTGTTGCAGGGTACCGCCTCTCGTCTGACACTGGCTCTTGGCATCGGGGCTTGCAGTTCCATTGACGCTAGTCGCTTGTTTTCTGGGGAGCACCTCAGGATTCGGGTAGGGTAAGTACAGTTGAACACGCCGTTGAGTCATTGGAAGGATCCATCCCTTTTCCGGTATTCGCCTCGTTTCAGGGTATCGACCCTCCCTCTACTTCGGATTCTAGTCCGCCGCTCTTCTTTTTTTTTTTTTTTTTTGTTTTCTTGGCGTCGACCCACGAGAGGTGGATGGGCGGTACCCCGCCTTTGAATCCGTACCAGCCTACTCTCCCTGCCGACGTGAGCTTGAACAAAGTGGTGTAAGCCGATTGTTAAAGACACCCTCCGCAGAGCTCCTTTCTGCGACTAAGTTTCCATCCCGGACCGGCTCTCCCCGGTTTTTTTATGGTCTAGCCAAACATGCCCCTCTGTCACTGTCCCTTCACGATCTTGGTTTTTCGTCACAGCGTTTCGCAGTGGTATTTCCCCCATTTGTTTTTTTCGCTACCGTAGCGGTGACGTCCTTGATCGATTCCGCCTCCCCCCCCCCGGATCGCTAATCCTCTTTTCCTCCCTTCCCTTGGAGGTCTCCTATTTTTCCTCAGTTGCCGTCCTTCACTAGCCGGGACAATAATTTCAGGTAGAACCCTCCTACCCATGTTTCAATACTGGCTCTTCTGCGCACGTTGCCCCTCCCCCACCACGGATTTTTTCGATGGACTGCGTTTTGACCAGATATTCTCGGACCCATGCCCCACGGCCGTTCCCCGTCCCATTCAGCTATTTTCCCCCTTTACGCCCCCCCCGCCTGATGTTTCTACTGTGTTTGGGACTCTTTGCTACGCCCCCCCCCCCCAGAAACCTTTTTCTTTTTGTCCCGTCCATCCGTGTGAAGTCTTTTCCCGCCACGGTCCTTTTCCCCCCGCTTAGGGCTAGGACGCACTAACCTGATTCCTTTGGCTTACTCCGAGCCCCCGGCTCCACCTTTCATGAGTTCGGTCACTCTGCCAACACCTATTGGCCTGAATTCTTTTTCAGTAGGGCCTCCTTTTTTCTTTTTCCCGGCGCACTTTCCCCTGCCCACGGCCTCTGAATTGGCTTCGACAGCTTGTCCGCGGTTGCGAACCTGCCCTCTTGCCCCCCCCCAGAACGTTTTTTTAAACAGGTTTCGAATGTTACGCCTTGCCCAAGTTTTCGCGCCCCTATGTTTTTTGGTGCTTTTGCCAGAACCAAACCCACCAAACAACCACCCCCCCCAATAGACCTGCCACTCAAATTTTTCAAGTTTATCTGCCCAGCTGTGTCTCATTTTCCAGGGCCCCCCCGAGCCACTGAACAATCGAGGAGGTCCTCCTGGACAGGATGTTTTGGTGATGCGGCCATCATCTTTGACGTGTCCCACCCGAACAGTCACGTTGTTTTCCGGGTGGGCAAAAGAACGGGCCTGGTCATTTTGGCCTTTTTTTCACCCAGTACACTTTTACGCGTCTCGCCCGGTTTTCCTTTACGCGTTCGGCGGAGTGTCCGGGTGGTTCCCTCCCTTTTTGGGACGTCGCCTTCTTATGCCTTCTCTAGCCCCCAGAACTCGGTGCGTGTGCCCCCCCCTGTATTCACGATGTGTTTTTCCATAAAATTTTTTCTGATTCTCGTTTGTTTTATTCTACTTCCTCCCTGTTCGGGAGACCCCCTTAGTCTGGCCCCCTACTCTTGAAAAGCTTCTGGACTTCTCAATTCTTCTGCCGAGGTTAAGTGCTTTGACGGGGCCGACAAACATTCCTATGCACCCCCGGCCCACGGCTTTCTCGCACGCTTCCTACTTTTTCAGTTCTTCCGCGCTTCCGTGCCAGGAACGTTTGGATTCTCCCTTTGAAAAAGACCCCCAAAAACCCCCAAAAAACACCCGCTTTTTTCTACCTCCGACATGTTTTAACTGTTCGTCTGAGGTTCCTTTTCCTCGTATATACGGATTAAAGCCCCTTGCTCATATTTTTTCACTTGACACCCCCTCCCTACCCCCCGGGCCTGCTGAAGCCGCCTTCAACGACTACCTCAATTTGACATCCCAGCCGAGTGCGAAAAGGACCTCCCGGGCTTTCCCCGATTTACGTCATTCTTGGTCCCTGATTCCTAAACCCGCGAGTTTTTTGGAAAAATCCTTCCCGTGACTCGCGTATGTTATAGGGTTTTCACTGGTGCCGCCCCCCCCCCCTGTGCACATGGGCTTAAAAGTTATTTTCATACTGGTCGTTTTCCCGTTGGGCGGCGCAACTCGGCCGAGATCGGCCAATGGGACACTCGACTGCCGGACCCCCCCCCCCTCCGTTCCCTTTGAGAATCGCTCCCTATTGCCGTTTTTATGTCTGGTTCTTTCCGTCCAAAACTTTTTCCTGGGATACCGGCACCTCAAGGATTTATGTTCCCTCCCCAGTTTACAAAAACATGACTCTTCTTTCCCGGGGAACCATGTCTGGTGTCATTCACGGGTGCGCGCGCCGCGTTCACGGCCCATTTCTAGCCCCTCCTTGGGTTTGCTTTCCCTTTTTTCAGAGGAGTATATCACTTTTACACTAAGGGTTTTCCTTTCCTCACGTCATTTTTCCTCCTCCCACAGGGGCGTGTTCGTTATCCAACCCCCCCCCCCCCCCACGGTGTGTCTTCTCTAACCTATTTTGAATCCGGCAGCTGCTTTAGGTCCCCCCTAACACTCCCCCCCCCCGCAACTCTTCACAATTCGAGACCATCTCACTTCGTTCGTTTGTCGGTTCCTACCCCCTGCCCACGGGACCTTTCTCCTGTGATACCGCCCGTGGCCAGCCTGTTTTTGGCCCTCCTTTTAAAGGCCTCTGAGGTGTTTTGTGCCCCGGCCGTCCCCGAGTCGTTTCGTTTGAAGGTTTCCTATCTGGGTGCGATGAATGGATTCTGTGGGCAGTAGTCGTTGCCTTGTCCTTCCCTTGCCCGCGGTCCCCCCCTTCCCGTATCTCTTTCCCCTCGGTCAACCAAGGACATCCCCCCCATTTCTTCCACCCACTTGCGCTGGCTCTTCCTTTCCCCACTCCACTTCTTGAAAATCGCCCCTTTTACAAGTCTCTTTTCCTGGGGCCTACCAATGAAACTTCCCCCCCATCCCCAAAGATCAGTCTCCGTTCGCTTAACCTGCCCCACCAATCATCCTGCACGGGATCCGTCAACTTCTTCTGCCCCCTGTTTTCTCCGTTTTTTCTCTGTTGCCAACCCCTTGGGTTCCTTTCTCCCTCCATTGTGGTTCCCCCCCCACAACCCTCACCGCGGTCCCCTCCCCCCCTGAGGTGTACTTCAAGGCGTTTCTGCGAAGGACGTGAATTTTTGTTGCGGGCTCAACCGATCGTTCCCCCCTCCACCTCGACCGACCACTTCCGCTCCAGAACCTTGGCGCCCCCTTTCCTCAAAAGCCGGGGAGGCCCGTCAAGTATTCTTTACACTTCTCTCCGTTTTTTTGTAGTCTGCTCTTTTTTATTTATCTGATGTTCTTGGTTTCCCTTTTCCCCTTACTTCCTGCCCCTCCTCTGTCATTTGGTGGTCGGGGCTGCGGTCAGTTGCCCTAATTGGTTCCCCCCTCTTTTTCCAGATCATTATCTTTCCCCCCAGGGAATTCAATAATTCTCGTACTTGCCTTCCCTTTTGGCCCACTTCCCCCCTCGTTATGGTTTTGACACGTCCTCACGACATCACTTAAGATGGAGGCCCATGGGCTGCCCCCTCAGGTTTACGAGTCTTTCCCCAAAGGTTGTTGCTTAGGGGGTCCGGTACTTCTTCGAACCTGAGGCTGTCTTTTTTCCCCATTCACAGGGTTCTGCGTCAGGACCCCTTTCTCTGTCTTTCCCCCTGTTGTCGGAACTTTTTTTTCCTAGTGTTTTGGAACCCTTACGTCTTTTTTTTTCCATCTGGCCCCTGCACTTGTCTTGGTTGTTTTCCCTTTCGTTACTCGTGTACCTTACGAGATAGGGGCGGCTCTTCCATGGTCACTTAACCCTCCCCTCTCCCCTTAAAAGGCTTTTCCTCTTTTCGTTCCTTTACTTCGGACACCCATTTCGGGAGACCGGGGTCCCTCCATCAGTACCAAGACGAGGACCCCTCCTTCCCCTTGGCCGGACCCCTCTACCCACACGATCCCTTCCCTCTGTTTATACATACTGTCCCGTTTGCGTTTTTGATTAGTCTTCACGACTTGGATTTTCTCTGATGGTGTGGTCCCTTATCTTTTGTGGACTCTGGGAAGTTCGTGGCGGCAGAAGTTCTTGCCGTCCTTTTCCTGGTTTGAGATCCCCCCCCAGGTGGGTCGCTTTTTTTTTTTTCCCCCTTAACGTTTTTCCTTTCCGCAAGTCAGGACATCGTTCTTTTTTTTTCCTTCTTCACTGTACGCGGGGACTTTCTTTTTCTTCCCCCCTCGGTTTTTTTCCTCTCAAAAACCTTCGACTGATTGGCTCCTTTGTGCGGCAGTTGACGTTCTGGCACAGCACGTCTCCCCAGTCCTTTTCCTCTATCATTCTTTTTTCGGACCCGGTCCCTTCCTTTCAAGACCCCTAGGCTTTTTTCTGGTTTGTAGTTCCCGTACTTCGGTCCCCCTTTTGGTTAGCCCGGCGAATACCCATGTTCCCCTTTTATGACCCTTAGTGGCCCGCATTAGGGAGTTTCCCCTTCTTTACATCGATGTTGGGCCCCTCCCCCCAGTGGACTTTCTGATCCGCTTTTGCGGCCCAAGAGTCTCGTCCGTCAACTCTGGTATGTCCATTTGGGACGCATTGAGTTCCCCCTGCTTCCCTTTCCTCTTGTGCTGTTTTCTGGGCCGTCTTCCCTTTCGTTGTACATCGGCACATGCATTCCTGTCTCGTCCTGATATTCGTTGGCCCTTTCCCTCGGTCGGCTTCGGATGTCCCTTTTCCGATGTCTCCCGGTGAAGTTTTTTTGCTTTTAGAACGGCGGCTTCAGTGTCTTTTTTTTCCTCACAACCAAGCATCTTCCCCCGCCAAAATCCCCCCAAACAGGTTTCCGGCCAACTATTCCCTTTTTACTGTGGAGTTTCGAAGTGTCCTCTGGCGCGCTTTCATCCCCCCTCCTTCGACCAGATCTGTTTTTCGGTTGAATCCCAGGTTTCGGCCGCGTCGGCACACCCCCACCGCACTGTTTTTGGTTTTTTTTCTCTTTTTTCAGGCGGGGCTATGTCCCTTTTTCTCAAAACGTGTACGAGGATTTTGTCGCTTTTTTTTGAACCGATGCTTCCTCCCTTTTCTCGGAGAGTCCTTTCCCGCTGCGGCATGTGCGTCTCGGGGGCCCCAGGGGACACTCCTTCTTCACCCCCCCCCCCTCATTTTTCCCTCTTTAGAGACTTTTGATGGTGCAATCTTTTATAGTTTCCGAAGTTTCCCCCCTTCGACCACCTCGTTCCCAGATAGACTCTTCCTCCCTATGTCACCTTTATCCCCCCCCTGTATTGTACTTCACGGAGACTGCTCCAGCCAAGGCGGCGGGCGAAACCCTTCTCGGACGCCTTGTTACGGTTGTAGCAATTTCTTGTTTTTCCTAAGTGACCCCCCCTCCCTTGCACTTTACTTTTTGGACCCCAGCGAAGTAGTATATTACCAAGTCCCTCCTTTTTCCCCCACACTTAATCCTAGACTTTTTTCTCGGAATCATGTCTTTCCTTTGCTGGGGAGCCCTGCAGATCGTTTTCCTCTGGACCCCCCCCCTTTTTTTTGAAGTCCTTTTGCTTTTTTCTTCCGGTCGTATGACACGTTTTTCTGGTTTGGCTTTGGAATCCGTCGTCCCAATTTTCCCCCCTGTTCTCTTGGTCGTCAAGGAACCCTTTTTTCAGATCCCTTGAATTTTATCCCCCTCGGCGCCTGCGAGATTTTTCCCCCTCTTATCTTTGTCCTGTCGTCTAACAACCCCATGACCATGGTCTCCCTTGCTCCTCCGCATCTTTCTGGGCCGTCGTCGATTTCTCAATCCCGTTCCCTCTCACTTCGTTGATTTTCTTAGTCCCATTGATTTCTCAAAACTTTCTTTTCTCCGACGGGGACCACTTCCCGCGTTCTTATCTCGGACCGTTTCCCTCGTTTTCCCTACCTATCCACCCCTGTTGCGCTGTTTTGCGGCCACTCGGGCCCCTCTCCCCCGCCCCCCCCCTCATCCCATTTCTGTTCTTTTCGCACATGAGTCATCCAGTGACGGTATGCCTCCGTGGGCTTATTGACTTTCCTTTTTCCTCTTGGGGTCCGGTCATCTGAGGACTCCTTTTGAGATTCTTCTCTCCAGTCACCTTTCCGTGTTGTTTGAGGCATCCTGAATGTGTTTCATTCCTCATTCGGTTTTCAATGACCCTTACCCGCGACCGACGACAAGGTCAGTTTTAAACCCCTTATCGGTAACCGTCTTTTTCCACGAACCCACACGATTGTGATTCGTGTTTCTTTTTTCTTGGGCTGTTTCCGCGACCATTTAATTATTGATTTTCCCCCCTCCTCCCTTGTCCTCCTCCATTGTCTTCCCCCGCGGCGTTATCGGCTAAAGAACACTGACGGTTTTCTTCCTCTCACTTGCTTTGAGCCATTAGCTAACCATTTCTCTCTGGCTTTCCTACCCCCGCCCACTAAAACCCCCCCCTAAACCCCTCTAGTGGACAAAATGGAAGGGCCGGGCGTCCCCCAGGGCTGATTTGCTACGCCGCAACCTAGAACTCACAATCCCCTTTGGTGGATTTCCCCTTCTGTTGCGGTTCATTTTTTCTTTCTGCCCCCGGACAGGGTGGGAACTGTAAGAAAACCGTTTTTTTTTAGTACGGTCAGTTGTTTACCCTTGGCAGCGATGCTTTCCTTTTTTTCACTTCTCCCGGTCCTGGGAAAGGATTTCTTGCTGCAACCCCCTTTTTTTTGTCGATCCAGCCAACAACAGATGACCCGCTCTTTAACGGCCCGTTCGTACCCCTCCCCCTTCTCCATTTGGACCCCTTTGGAGGCGTGAAACTACTTGTTGCTTTGATTTTTCCAGGGGCTGCTGTATAAAAAATTCCCCCCGCTTTCCTGGGTCAACCTTCCCCCCCCTTGTCACCCTTTGCCGGTGTTGTTCGGCGGCCAGGGATTTGCCTTCCACCACGGATCCACCCTATTTTCATAGTCTCCTATGGCGGTTCCACAGCGGCGCATGGCGGTCTCTTATACCCCCCAACCGCCCAGCTTTTACCTGTTACCGCTTTTTATGATTTGCTCTTTTATTATATACCACCCCCTAACGGAAAGTTTCCTGGCCCGGTCTAGCTTTTTGTCCCATCAAGTGGAGCCTACTTTTTCTCCGGGTGTTCCTTTTCGATTTACTCTCCTTGTGTCGGAGTACGCCCCCCGTTAGATTTTAGATTGTTCCACATTAAGTGTGTCCCTTGTTCGGTGTCCTCATTTTTTTTGGACCCCACCTTTTTCCGGTTTACTTTAAACGCGCAAAAGGTTAGATGAGTGATTTTTTACTCTTCCCCATCACTCCCCCTACTACCCCTCCCCCCCTCTTCCCTACCGTGTAATTTCCCCTGGCCCCTTGGTTTTTTGTTCCCGTGCTGTGGTTCTCTTTGGAAACCAAAACCCAGATTCGGTACCTTGCTGGTGGTTTGTCTTCTCTTGTATTTTTCTCCTCACTGTTTATTCCTACAAAGCCCCCCTTTTGGCTTTTTCCGGGTGATTTTACAAGGACTCCTTTTCTCCTCTTTACCCCCCCCCAAGAAAGCCCTTTTTGCAGTTCACGATTCCACGTCCAAGGTGAACCGTCTTTTTTTCCCGAGTTTTTCCCTCCTGATTTTATACTTTTCCCGACCCACCGTCCCCAACTTTTGGGACTTTCTTTCCTTTACCAGCGTGGAGGGATAGCCTCTCCCCCCTCCTGCTGCCGGTTGCGCGTCCTGAACTTTGTCCTCTCCATACCGGTTTTGTGCTGTTTCTAACTCCCCTTTTTTTTTTGTCTGTGGCCGCCCTGACGCCTTCCCTGCCTTTTTGTCGTTGCCACACTTTCCGAAACGTCCGTTGACACTCGGGACGTCGTAGATGTCTCACTGTCATTCCATTCGTTCCGTCCAGTGGTGACCCCCCCTAGATCCCCCCTTCTCAAAGTACTTTGGCCCCCGCAAGATTTCGGCAACTTCCTCCCCACGTTTGCCCCATTATTCTCTCATGTCAAGTCGTACCACCCAATCACCAGGCTTCCCGTTTGCGGCAGGGCCCGGTCAACTTCTCGTCCCCACTTCCCCGGCTTTTCCCCGTCTCAGCCTTGTCATCCCCTTCTTTCAAGCGTTGATCCTTGAAGAAAGTTTTGGCCCTTTTTTTTTCCTTTCGCCGTTTCTCTTTTTTTTTTTGCGAGTAAATTGTCTTCGTCGGAACCCCCCCAACCCCCTGGTTTGTCACGGCTTCCTTTTGAAAATGGGCCCGCTGTCTGTTTTTTTTTTTTTTTTTTTTTTTTTTTTTTTTTCCTTGTTGCCAATTTTCCCCCTTTTTTCAGCTTCACACACTTTTTGTTACGTTTTCCAATCTCTGGCTTTTAAGTGATTCTGGTCGGTTTTCTCCTGCCTCCCCATACACGTCATTTTTGGCACATCCCCGCGTTGTTTTTTTGTTTTTGCGTCTCCCTTTCGCATCGGCGTCCCGTCTCCGGAGTTTTCCTTCTTTCCTGGTTTTACCTGTGTCTCCGTCTTTTCCTCCTTCGTGATGGGGGGCGGGCGTCTTTTTTTCTGGTCTACTTCAGTCATTGGACTGGGGAAGTTCCCACTGGCCCTTAGTCACCCCATCCCAGTTCAACCCCCAGGGACCATAATCCATTTTTTTCATCGCCTTGACCCCTTTTTTCCCCGTCGTTCCCAATTCAAAAAGTCCCCCCCCAACCCGATAGATAGGTGCCTTGACTCCTTGGAGCCCCACTCGGAAAACGTTTAAGACATTTTTTTTCTCCGATCCACAGGCCCACCCTCCTTCCTTTCGTCTTACAGGGTAGGAATAGTAAAATTCTTCCCCACTAAATTTTTTTGAAATGGGGAGCTTGAGTGTGATTCCTTTTTTTTCTTCTTTCTTACCACCCTGCCCACGTCTTGGGCGGTCCCGAAGGACCTTCTTCTATTTTTTTCCAACCCAGGAGTTTTCTTCCCCCCTCTCCTCCCAGTTTGCTCCGCTTATGTCGGTTTGGTTTTTTTTTTTTTTTTTTTTTAATCGGGTTCGTCTTCCCTTTCAAGAATGCCATACAGGCCCTTACCCCTTGCCCCTCGTTAAAGGGTATCTGTTCCCACCAGTTCTTCTTTTTTTTCCCCCATTCCCTACTTTCCCCCATCTTTTCTCTTCCCATTCTCTTTTTTTTTGTTTTTTCTATGTTTAAGTTTTAAAGTTAATTTTTTCCTTTCTTGAATTCCGGCTGGATCGGCCTTTTTTTTCTCAGTTAGAGAAGATTGGAAATGCAGCCTCTTCCCTTCTTTTTACGTTTCGTATGAACCATAGGACCCTCGTAATTTTGACGTTGTTCCCCACAATTACTGTCAGTGTCTTTGTTAACACAACCCCCGTCTCCCCCTCAAATCTTTCAACCCTTTCTTTTTACTTGATCTTAAATCCCCCCCCCTCCTTGGCTTGATGATGTTTTTTTGTTAATAGTCTGACCTGGCTTGGCCTTTTTGTTTTTTTCCCTTTTTTTTTTTTCTCCCCCTGCTTGTTACTCCACTGTGCCTAGCTATTTGCTCGTTGATAATCAGGGCTATGTGGTCTCGATTTTCCTGTTCCTTTTGTTGTTAGTTTCATGGTTGGGACGATCGTGCGGTCCGGTTTTCCCCCTTTCTTACCTTTTTCACCCTTCGGACCAAATAAATAACTCTAATGGTTAGCAATCTTGTCTTTCCCTGTCCCCCTCTCGGAACAAACGTTCCCTCTAGAAATTTTCTGCCGTAGGCACCCTTGACCCTCCACTTTCAGTTAACCCCACCTTTTCCCCCACCTTTCCCTTCTTTCCCTTATCCGTCGGTGCACTTCCGGATACCGTAGCTGCCATGAAATGTATTCAGAATTTTTGGTTTCCTTCTTTTTTGTTTTTGTGAAGCTGTGTTCTTTTCCCTTAAACAGCCTTGGCTTTTTTTCTAGAGCTTTTGTCTTTTTTGTGTGTGTCAAGTCCTCGCCATTTCTCTTCACTTGTACCCCTTCGGCCTTTCCTTCATCAGGTTGCCCGCTTTTTCTAAGCTTGACCCCCGAAACTTCCTGTTCCCGTCTTTTTTCTCCCTTCAAAAAACCTTGACTCTCTCAAGGGGGCGATTCCCGTGTTGTCTCCCCCCTCTCTGATACATTTTTTTCGTTCGACCTCCCTTGGCCCCGTTTCGAACCGTTTCAAAGTACTCGTTTCGAATTGTTTCACCTCCTCCTTCACTTCATTCCTGGCCAGACACCTCTTTTGGCGAAAGATTTTTCCTTTCCCCCCCGAGTGATTTTCTTGTCCGAGGGAGGCCAGCTGTTTTTTACCTTACCTGTCCGGTTATTTCTCTATTTTGTGAGGGTGCCGTATTCTCCCCTTCCTTGCGGCCGCCGTACCCTGAGGGCCTCAATTCTTTTTTTTTTTTTCCTTGTCTTGGCGCTTTTCTTTTTCGGTCAGGTCCCCTTGTAGTCCCTCACCTACGATTTTAGTTCCTTGGTTTGCCTGGCTTTTTGCACCCTGCTTCATTTCGGTTTTCCCACCCATTCCGCAAGGCAACATGTCCCTTCATTCCCCTCCGTACGGAGAAGGTCGACCTCCTCCCTTCTTGGTCCCCCGCCATCGTTTTTACCCTTAGACAGCGGCTGTGCCTCCCCTTTTTTTTTCCCTTAGTTCAATTTGCGCTATAGATCGGTTCTTGACGGGCGTTTGTTTTTCTTCAGTAGGTTCCCCCATTTTTTTTCCCGAAACATTATTTTTTATCCATCGGCCTTGTTCGTCCCTTTTTTCCTCGAGATCACCACCGCTCCTTCACCCCTATCGACATGTGTTGGAACGTTTTAAAGCGTTTAATCCCTTTTCCGTCGTTTATCTTGGTTTTTCGCGCATGTAAACTCCTTCCTCCTTTTTCTGGGCCCTTGGCCGTTGAGGTCCAAGAGTTGGGAGCTCCCAACCTGGCCCCCAGGTTCATCGACAGCTTGTCATTCTGGGTGTCTTCAAATAGCCTTTCTTTTTCTTTACCCCGACATTGAATTTCGTTTTTTCCCGGTCGTCCCTTCCGGGCACCCCCCCTTTCCCCTGCAATCTTCTGAAAGTGGCCTTCATGGTCCCCTTCTCCTTGTGGTCGATTCCTTCCTGTTTCTTTTCTTTGCTATCGTGTTGTTTTTTTTCCCTGGAAATTGGTTCGACGTGCCTTTTTTCCTGACCCTTGGTTTTAACTATTGCGTGCTTCATTTTTCACCCCGAATTGCCTCACTTCTTTTTTCGTCCAAGAACCCTCCTGACGGGTTTCGGAGTTTTTTTTTCCCATCTTGTTCTTCCTTTTTTTTTTGCCTGGTATCCGTATATTCGTTCCTGGTCTTCCTCCCCTCATTCCCCGGTCGCCGGCTGAGCATCGCCTCTGGGAGTCCTTCATCTGCTCTTTCTATGGCGTGCACATTTTCTCAGTGTTATAGGTGCCAAACCACAGTTCTGGTTTGACCCAGATAACGTCCCGTTTTGCGCTTTCCCGTATTTTTTCCTTTCTGGTTGTTCAGATCCCAGGCCCTCTGTTTTTTTTCGCGGACATGGCTGAGCGGCCCTCTTGGGGTTTTTATACGCCTCTTTTTTTGCTTGACAGCATTTTATTTGGCCTGTCGTCGTTTTTGCACGATCCTTGAGCTTTACGGTCAGGCCTTCTTCGATTCTTTCCCATAGGAGACTCTCTCTCTCCCTCCGATTTTGTTCTTGTTTTTCTCTCCCGTATTTTATCCCTCTTTGCCTCCTCTAAAGGGCCATAATGCTGATCGCATACCCTCCTTCAGCTCACCGGTGCTGCGCACAACAGTACGACCCCCCCCCCCCCCCCCCCCTGATCTTTTTCTTTTATTCCGGCTGCCCCGCCACACTTTTTCCCATGGTCCGAATAAATTTTTTTTTTCATTTCTCCCTGTCTTAGAGACACTGACCGTCTGTGGATCACCTTGCTGCGCCTTTTGTTTTTTTCCAGGTCCGTTGAACGGTTTCTCCGTTTTCCATTTTTTTTGCACGACCAGATTTTTTGCCCACGGCCCGGGCCCGCCCCCCCGATGGCGAGCAACCAAAAGCAGAGCCGTTGAGGTCCCTTTTCCTTTTTTTGCTATTGTATTGCATATTTTTTGGTCCAGAATGCCTCTCCCTATAGAGGAAATGGCCCTTTTGCCGCGTCGATTTCCTCGGACTTTTCTTTCCTCCGGTTTAACTGAACAACGCTATTTTTTCTTCCTTTTCCCCCCTGGGTCCGCTCTTTGAAAGAGTCGGGTGCGACCGGGAACTGTTCACCCAATGCGTTTTTTTTCTTTTTCGTTTTTTCCGATCCCTTCCCAACCCGAGTCAGCAATAATTGTTTTTCAAAGAGTATGAACTTGACCAATCCAGGCCCCCCCCTTCTTTCCTGAATTCTATTCCTGCCGGGGGGTTCTATAAACCAACCCCCAACTCATTGCCAACCAGTCCCGTTCCTTTTTTTTTTAGTTGTTAGCTTAACCTTTACGGCGGATGAATTACTTGCCATTTTTCCCCCCCAAAGATCTCGCTCAAACTTGTTTGTTTTTTTCCTTTTCTCATATTTAGGGCGCTAGGGCAATTTTTGGACACCACCCCCCCTTTCTCCCAGCAGCTGCTTTATGCTTTTTGACAAAGCCCCGCAAAATTGTTGTTTGATTCTTGGTGGATCGATTTCCCCTCCCAGGTACAGCTTTCGATAGGGTTGTTTTAATTCCTGACTTTGTTGGGAAAGGGTGTCCGTCCTGCGGCGGCATGCCTTCCTTGACCCCTTCCCTTTACTTTTCCTCTAGCGGCTTTTGACGCCGCCACACCCCAGAATTACTGGATTTTTTTGCCTGAACCTTCTCCTTCCTCTTCTGCGCACCGCTTTCCTATTCATTTCGGCCGGGCCCCCGCTTTTGCCCCTTAAGTTGCATTTTGGGCCCCCCCCCCCCTCGCCCGGTCCTCCCCCTCCCCTGTCTTGATAGGCGTTTTTTCGTGTCCGGTCTTTCCTCCCCCAACCTTTTTTCCCTTTTTTTTCCCCTGGGCCTGCACTTTTTCTTTATTTTAGATTTCAACCCCCCGCATGACCGCTCTTTTTCCAGTCACCCTTTTCCCCTCCCCCCTTCCTATCCCCATCTCGCTCGTCCCGTTCCCCTTTTATTGGTACCCCTCGTTTTTTCGAGGACTCAAAATGCGTTTTTTTTTTTCCTTCTGGATCCCTTTCTCCTTTTCATTTTAGGCCCTGAATGAGAAGATGGGTGCGCCTCAGCCCCCTCTTTTCCATGAACATTGAAGCGGTTACAGTGGTTTCTTGATAGATCCGCTGGCCGCAGCTCCCCGGCTGTTGTTGGTCTTTTGAACCCCTTTGATGTTTTTTTTCTTCCCCCCGCAGGGATCCTCTTCGGCCTCCCCTTTTCTTGTTTATGCGGTTCAAGTTTTTCCTCCCCCCCCCCTTTCTTATTTACCCGCAAGATTATGCATGCGATTTTTCCAACATGATCTCCGATTGGCTCAGGTTTTATGATCGCGTTTTTTGACCGATTTCGTTTTCCGGTCCCTTTATCTCGCATCCGTGCTCGGGGTCCGAGGCGGCCGTTTTTTTGCGGCGTCCAAATTTTTGTTCAGTTGGTTTTCCGGGGTTCGCCCTATCTTTTCGTCCCGCGTGCGTTGTAAGGGACCACCGGTCTTTGCCTTTTTTTCTACAGATTTTTCGAAACGTACAATTTCTTCCAGGCCCTTTTAAAATTACTCAAGACAAACAAGTAAAATTCTACGGATTTTTTTTTAGTGATGGTCATTTTCCCTTTCTCCCGCGCGTTAATGATTTCCGGCAAACCTGACCGCGATGGTTTGGACGAGGGGGGTTTTATTACCACCCTCCCGTCGGTCCCCAACCTGTTTCTGCCTTCCTCTTTTGTTCCAAGGACGTTGCCCTCGTAAATTGGTGTCCCAACAGTCGCTCGCTTTGCTCATTCGCTGCTGGCTTACCCGACTCGTGCCATGGAAACAAATGTGATTTTTAAGTTTTGCGGTCCTAGAGTTTACCCTCTCCCGGGGACCACCAACAACATTCGAACTGCGGGCGATGGAATGTTTTCCAACTGTTCCTATTTTTTTTGCACACCTTCTTTCCCTTTTACTGTTAAGGAGATACCGGATTTTTTTCAGTCCCCCCCTGGAACAACATCCCCCAGCCCCTTTTCCCCCCTTCAACCACTTCACACCTCCTCCTCTGTGTCGACGGCGCTAGCCCTTTTTTAACTTAAGGTTTAGTGTGTTCGGTTTCTTTTTTTTAACCCACCCCTCCTTTTGGAGTCACTGGGGCCCAAGGCCCTTACCCCCGTGAGACGTATTTTTCTTCTCCCCCCGTTTCTCACTGGATTGTGTTTGCCTGCCCCTCTGCCCCCCCCCCTCTTTCGGTCCTTTGTCCCTACATCTTTCCCCGTGAACCAGGTGAACCTATGTTTTGGGACTCTCCGACTTTTCCAGTCGTCTTCCCCTTTTGTTCCCCGCCCCCTTCTTCCCTGCTGGTCCTCCTCCTTGGATTGCGATGTCTTCCATTACTTTTCCGGACACTTTATTTTCGGTTTTTTTTTCTTTTTTTTTTTTTTTTTTTTCCCTTCTTTCCCTTTTCTTTTCTCCCATGTTCGGTTTTCTTTTCTTGGATATTGATGCCTCGCCCCCATTCTCCAGTGACACTTCGGGCATATTGACTTATTCTCGTAACTGTGCCCGAATGTTTTCCCACACCCCCCTTGGTTTCCCGCGTTTTTCCCAACCCGTACCGCCCTCCTAGTGGCCATGGCGTTGCCCCCGGGGAGGGTTGACGACCGCAATTTTAAGGAAGTATTTTTGATTCTTCTGTTGTTTCCCCTTTGATTTCCCCTTCCCCTTTAGGATTGCCCCCCATGTCAGCAGCATACTCGTTTTCGAAATGGGCCCTCTTTTTTTTCCCTTTTACCTTTTGTGTTTCTATGTCATTTCAGAGGCAGCTTACGAGGATGATTCCCCTTTTTTTTAGGTTCCCGGGATATCGTGCTCGGTTTGGGATTTTTTCTTTTCCAGTAATCATTGTTACTCTGGTCCGCCTTCGCAAGATCGGATCGGCAATTTGGTTAAATGCCCCATTTTTAGGGTTCTCTTTTCTTTTGCTTCCTGTTCTGAATGCCTCGCCAACCCGGCGACCACGTTTATTGCCCTCCATCCTTTTTGTTTTTCCCACTATTGGGTTTCTTCCAAGTTCGCGAGATCACGAAAGTATTTCCTTTGAGATTGATATTTTTTTTCCTTTTTTTTTTAGTGCACTTTTTTCCTTTTGACCTGTGAAGATGTCCTTTTTCTTTAAGGTTCCGTCACGCCATGGTGACTAGGTTCCAAGTTCATTCCAATCTAGTCCCCCCCTCATCTTTTTTCCTTTTTCAATTAGTTCATCCTCTTTTTTTAGAATGAATTCCAGAAATCCTCTTCTAGAAAAAACTTCGTTAATTAGGCCCGATGTCACCGACCCTTAACCCTGGTGTAATCACGAAGTCCCTTTCTCACTTCTCATTTGCGTGACGGCTTTAAAGCAGAACTCGGTTTAGTCACAGTCCTTTTCTTGTTTAGCATTTTTAATAAGGAATTTTGTGATTCACTCCTACCTTTCTCCGACCCCCTCTTTTTCGGTATCTTTTTTTTATTGTTTTCCATAGATTTTTTCCCCCCCTCCCCCACCCCCCGGCTTTTTAGGAGAACGTTTGCGCCGCGTCTCGATCAGATATGTTGACTTTTTCCCTGTGCACTTGTCTTCCCTGTTCTGATTTCTCAGGACGGCCTGCTCGCGGGTTCTTCTCGCGTTTAGGGCCTCAGGCCCCGCCCCATGTAGGGTCTCGAAGGTTCCCGCCACCCCTGTAGTTTTTTTTTTCCTTTTTTTTTTTCCCCCCCCTTGAGGATTTTTCTTCGTTTCGGCCCTCTTTGAAGCGTGCCGGTATTGCGGTTGATCTCCAAAACGATTATTTCCGCCAAACGGTTTTACCGTGAACATGGCTCTGCCCCCTCCTTCGTGGTCCTCAAGGGAGCGCTTCAGTCGCGTCGACAGATCGGGTTTTTCCAGGGACTAAAAACAAGGTCCGGGATAGTTTTTTTTTCCTTTTTGTGTTCCCTCCCTTCTTTTTTTCTCAGGCTGATCTGAGAAGATCTTCCCTTCCAGGTGGCGGATGTTTGGTCGAGTCTTTTTTCACCCTATTCACCTGTTCCTCTTCACATTCATTATTTTTTTTCCGTGTTTTATCGCCCCTCCTCCCGAGTTTCAACCCCGCTCGCAGCCGATGTGCAAGGATTGCGAAGAGGCGTTTTCGATTATTTTTTCTCGTCTCTCTCCGTAAGCCCTAAGCAGACGGTCGCTTGTTCCCTTGCCGGAGCATTTTTTTTTCCCGCCACACCTGGTTTTCTTAACCCCTCCCCCCGTATCCATGATTGCGGCGGAGGCCGCCTCGCTTTGTTTGACAATGACCCCCTTCCCAACCTTTCCCGGGGTTGACAGGAGCGTTTTCCGGATCAGCCCCGCAGAGACTCCGCACTTGTTGGCGCGTCCTTGTCTTCTTTTCCCCTGCTGCACTTATTGCGTTGTCGCTTCTTTCTCTTGCTGATCGTGTGGAGGCCCCACATTTTTTGCAGACTCAGCAGGCCTCGTCCGGAACCCCTTGGTCCCTTTTTTTTTTTTTTCCCCCTGGATTAAACCACAACGCAAGTTTCCGGCATCACCTTCGTCAGACGTTGTTTTTTTAAGAAGTCCACAGGCTCCTTCATACCCCCCCTTTTTTCTTCTCTTGAGGTGCAGGGCGTAGCGTAACCTCATGCCCGGTGCTTTGATGCATTATTCTCGCGCTTTTACTGTTGATTTTCTAAGGAACCATCTCGCTTTTTTTTTTTTCTTGAGATGCCTGAAGAACTTCTGCGTTTTTGCGGCTGTGATAGGCTCCAACAAACCGTATGGGTCTCTGACCTATGTCCTGAGACATTTCTTCCTTCTTCCCTTTTTTCTGACTTTCCTGATCCTGCTTTTGCCCGCCGTTGGTGTTTGTGAGGAAACATCTTGTTTCCCTTTTTTTTTCTTCCCTCTCCCCCCCCTTCCCCTTAACTGTCTTGGACCGTGCCCATGCCTGACTTATTGTGGCTTTTTTGAAATGTAAAGGATGATCCCTATCTGTTTTCCCTTCCCCCTTCTCTGGCCCGAGGATGTATCTTTT
>Ga0179593_1677460_pt1 | contig 21140 bp, 32 predicted proteins | sample CZODoug2_1_08_16_FD_185931 | JGI IMG/M metagenome (GOLD analysis project Ga0179593, IMG submission 185931) | Vadose zone soil fungal communities from Angelo Coast Range Reserve, California, USA - CZODoug2_1_08_16fungal (PacBio error correction) | ecosystem: Environmental > Terrestrial > Soil >... | reverse complement strand
GGGGCTTTTCACAAGAGGTCTTCCCCCAGGTTCAGTGAAAAAGGTCTGATAGAGAAGGCCTTTTTTTTGTTCTTACCTCCGTTCTGACCTCCGCGCAAACGGAGTTCCTTTTTCGCGGCTGCTCTCTTTTTTGTGACAACGCCCCGACGTTTTCCCTCTTTGTCGCCCCCGCCAGTTTTAGCCACCATAACGTCCTTTTTTTCAAGATCTTCTTGTCCGGACTAATATGGTCCCTTCCGTATTTCCCCACCGAGGAGCAAAAATTGCCGGCCCCTCCTTTTTTTTTTTTTCCCCCCTTTCGGACTCTTCTTTCGTGTGGACCTGGAAGGATTTTCTTCCCTCGAAGCTCAATCGTGTTTGATGGTTTAAGGAGGATTTCAGCCCACCTTTTTTTCACACATTCCCTCCTTTCATTTATCGATTCAAGCTCTCGGCTTTTTCGCTCTGGGCGCCGTCTTTTCTTTCTCCCGACTGACTTTCTCTTTTTTCCCCCCTCCCCTTTTCGGTCGGTTTTTCCACAACATCGGACTTTCCCCCCCTCTCCTCTCAATACAAGCCTCTCTTATCTCCTTTTAGTTGGCAAGGACCGCTTACCCTTCGGAAGCGGTTTTTTTTCCCCCCCCCACGCGCAACCTGACCGTTTTCGGCGGCACTATAAACCTCTCCCTTCTTCTCCCTTTTTTCTCCCTATTTCGGATGGGGGCTCCCTGTTCTCTTCCCCACGCTCTCCAAGGAAGTTTTTCCCCCCCCTGCGATCCACATTTATGAAATACAACCCTCTGGTGCAGAACCGCAAGACCCTTTTTCTTCCTCTGAGGGGACGGGCCGCGATCAAGCAGACCCTTCCCTCTTTGCACTTTTTTCCCAACCTTTCCTTCAGGGACGAGTCCCTAAGATGGGTAATTCGGGCAAGATGGCCCCCAAAATTAGAACAATCAGGGACCCCCGACGGTGGTAAGTCTTCCCTTCCCCCTCCTCCTCATCTAGCGACCCAGTCTCCTCTATTGGCATAGGAGTCAGTCGGACGTCCCTTTTGGCCGAGGATTTCTGTTCAAGGCCTTTCTTCTTTCCTTGCTGATGGATTTTTCATGGAGTCCTTCCCTCTAGGTTCTTCCTTCTCTCCCACCAACAGGGCTTCCTTCGAAGGTTCTTTCTCCCCTTCTTTCTTGTGGGCGGGAGCTTTTTGTGATGTTTCCCTTTTTTCCCTTTTTTGTCCTTGGTTGTTTTGGGAGGGTTATGTTAGATTCCCTTTGGTTCATGCCGGCCGTCTTTCCTTCCCTTCCAGTGAAGAGCCTTTCGATGGGGAGGGGATTCCTTTTGACCCGTTCCGGCGGGGCAATTCCTTTTTGCGCCTGGCCGTTTTTTTCGTGGGGAAGGTTCCTCTGCTTTTTTATTCTACTCTTTTTTATCGTTGGAGAGTTCCCCTTTCCCCCTCTCGGCAGGAGGAAAAGCGCGTCTTTTTAGTCCTCTCTTTAACCGGACCAGGGATTTCCCCTCTCATGGCGAAAGCACCTTTTTCTTCCTTCTCTTTCAAAAAAAAAGAGGTGTTTATTAGAGCTTTTTTTTTCTCCTCGATCTCTTTCTGTACTTCTCCGTTCCTCGGATAGTGACGTACTGTTTTTTGTGGATTTCATGTGGGCGATCCTCTCCCTTTTTTCCGTCGTTCTTTCTCTTTTAGTACCCTTTATGGATGAAGCGTCCTCATCTCCGGGCGCAAGACCTCTTTAACTCTTTTTCTTCATCTTCTTGATCCCCAAGGGAATCGCGATTTCCCCCCTCGGCGATTCATCCTTTTTTTTCTTTTTTTTGAAATGCCTTCGCGGCAGATCTTTATTTCGTAGGAGAAGTCGACTTTTTTCTCAATTATTAGAGCTTCAGTTCTGCGCATCGAGCACTTCGGTGTAATCGTCCCTCTTTTCTCGGAGTCGGACTCTCCTTTGAGATAGAAGCCTTTCTTTTTTTTTCCCCGCGGAGACGAATCCGGCCCTTTTCTCTTTCCCCTCTTTTTCAGCTCCCTCTCAAGCAAAATGACCTCCCCCCCCCCCACCTGATCGGCAGACTCTCCAAATACTCTTGAATGACCTTTCTCCTTCCTTTCCCGCAGAAAAGAAGGCGTCCCTTTTCCTTCTATAGTTTCGCGGAGCTTCCTTTCCGAGCATTCCCTCGGGAATTTGGCTTATAGATATGTCCCTCCTTTCTCGCGAGTGAATGGTGAAAATTTGCCCCGTGTTTGAGAGTTCTTTTTCTGCTTTGCTTCAGAAAGAACGATTCCAAAGTTGCAGATCGAGGAATCGCCGTTTTTTTTCGTTTTTTTGAGGGTTTTCTCTGGACTTTCTCTCCTTCCCAAAAGGCCTTTTTTTTCATCTTCGGGCCTCTTTCTATGAGTAAGGGGACCTTTTCTTTTTCGCTTGAACTCTTCCCTCCCCCTCCGACTCCCTAGTCGAAGCCGTCCTGGAGGAGGAGAACAGGCGCCCTTTCTCCCCCCTTCTCCGCTTGATAGAGTAGACTTTTCCTGAGAAGGTGGTCTTTCTCTTCGTAATATCGTCGGAGGGTCGGATCCCCCCGGTTTTTCTTCCACGAGTCCTTGCGCTCGGTTTTTCCTTTTGAGATTCTCGAAGACGGTGTCCCTTTTTTGCGTATCGTGCAGCGCCCCTTCCTCTTTGTTTCGGCTTCTTTTCACAAAGTTTTTCCTTCTTTCTTCCCCCTCCGCACTTGTAAAGCCCTTGAGGTTTCTTTTTTACCTCTCTGAGGCCCACAAGGACCGCTCTTCAGGTCGTTTCCTTCATGGTCCCCCCTTGGTTTCGATCTCCTTTTTTTTGTTTGAGGAGATCGAAAACCCCTTTTTCATTCCGTTCCTCGATTTTCTCTGGGTGGCCCGCTCGGTCTCGTTGCTCTCTTCCTCTTAGTCCTTTCGCGGGACTACCGTCCCTTCCAACCTACGAAACGTTTTTCTTTCCTCCCCTTTTTCCCTCGTCCCCGTGCGCGGGCTCGCGACCCACCTCGTGGTCCACTCTTTTTTTCGAAGAAAAGCTCAAACCCCCTCCCCTCTTGCGCGCAGGAGCGGCACATTCCCCTTTTTTGCATTTCCTAAGCCCCACCGCCCCTCCTTCCTTTCCCCCTTCTTCGGAGGTTCGACTCGATACAAAGCGCTCCTTTTCTTTTTTGTCTTCCTCGATTAAGCCCAGTCTTCTCTGAGTTTAGGGGTATCCATTTCCCCTTTATACCCTAGGCGTGGTCTCTTCTCTCTTTTCCGAATGGATCATCACCCACTTTTTTCTCGCTCGAGGAAACTCTCCTCCCCTTCTCCCCTGTTGGCGTATCGAGCTTGCTTTTTTGCGTCTTCTTGAGCAACCCGAAATCTTTGGGAGCACGTTTAAAACTTTCTTTAGAGGCGGAATCCGCCAGTATTTTCTTAAGCATCGTACTCAAAGAGGCCCAGACTTCTTCTCCTGACGGGGGCCTCTTCTAGTCACAGCTTGTCTGGATTCTTTCTGTTTTTTCTTTTGCTTCTGAAGGTGGGCACTGATGTTAATCGGCTTCAGCTGCTATAGTTTGATCCCCAGAGGTCCTCGGGACCTCCCATCTGCCTTCTTTCTTTTTGTTTCTTTTCCCGTGTCATTGGATCTCAAGCCCCTTTTCTTTTCCGTCTTGTCTCTCCCCCCCCCCCACCTTGCGCGAGCTGTTTTCCTTTACGAGCTGAACTTCGACTCGGTTCGGCGTTTTGAGGTTTATAAAGAAGGTTTTTCTTTTCTTCATTGATCAAAGGGGGGCACCCCTGTTTTTTCACCCCCCTTTGGTGCCCCGTCGTCTCTTCCTCCTTATCCGCACTGATCGAGTTTTTCCTTTTTCCCTGGGTCGTTTTCCCTTTGAGCGGCATCATCCTTCTCTTCTTGGGCAAGTCGACGACGGTTTCTTTATGGCTCTTCGACAACATTTGAACTTTCTCTCCACTGCCCATTCTCCACGATTCTCGGAGTTCGTCCACGAAGACAATCTTTTCCCCCCTTTTTTTCCCGCCCCCTGTCGTCGAAACGGTGGGATTGGACAACCGCCTCTTTCTCTTTCTGAGCCCGCGTGCTGCGCAAGGACTCTTTTTCTTGTGGGCGATTTGACGCGACTCTTTCCTTCTCCCTTCGTCTCGAACTAGAGGGCCACCTGGTCCTTTTTCTTCGATGAGAACGAGTCGATAAAACCGTTCTTTTCCCGGCCCACCCCCATGCACGGGCAAAGGCGTGTTTCTTTTTCTGATTCCTCCCCTTTTTTTTTCCCGGGCGTCATTTTTTTTTTGCTATGGCGGGGGCCGCGTGGCTTCCCTCCTTTTTTGAGATTTTCCTGCGGCCCTTGTTGTTTTCTTTCCACGTCCTCGACCCCCCTCCCTTTTCGTCGAGGTCATCACAAGCCTTCCTTCCCCTTTTCCCTTTCTGGCCAGGACCAACTGTTTTTTTCTTCCCCATCCGTTTGTCACCCTCGAGGACGCCATTTCTTTCTTCCACTTCAAGATCAGATGCGTCGGTTCCTTTTTTCGCCCAACGATGGAGGACGTCGATTTCTCTTTTTTCCTGCCCACCTTTTTTTTTTTTTTCTCCGGGGCAATGAACGCCCTTTTTTTATTTTTGTCTCAGTTTTCCTTTTCTTCTATCTCCCAACTCCAAAACATGGTCTTGCGCATCGGCACGGGCTTCTTTTTTATGGATTTTGGTCCGTCCCCCAGCGATGTCTGGGCCAGCAGAAGTTTGTTCTTCCCCTCCCCCTTTTTTCTTCGCGATTGGCGGCCATTTTTTTTTTAAGAGATTCTTGGAGAAGAAGTTTCCCTCTTTTTTTCTCTTTTCCATCGGAATCAGTGAGCCCCCCCCCCATTAGGGGCTCGTTCCCTTCGAAGGGCCTTTACTTTCGGTGAGCTGCCCAGTCCGCGCTTGGTGTAACCCTCCCCCCCGTGAGGGTTATCTCTTCCCTACCCTGGCCCCGGCAGAGGACGCTTCTTTTTCCCCCTGCTTTGATGAGGATTTCTTCCCAGTGATGTGTTTTTTTTCTCCCACGACAGCCCTTGACTTTTTTTTTACGCCGCCGTGACTCGTGAGATTGGTCTCGAGCGCGCCCCTTTCTGCGTTGGCTTCTTTCCCAAGATAACGCGTTTTTTCGGCCGCGGTTTCCTCTCGCCGACGTAACAGCCCCTCTGCTTTCGTAGTACCGCGTTCTTTCGTAAAGGTAAAAACACCTTTTTCCCGAACTGGGACCCTCTTCCCCCCCCGTTTTTTACGTCCTCTTTTGATTGTAGAAGATCTCTTTCCTTCTTTTTTTCTCGGACTTCCCCCTTTCTTACCCCAGGGTAGAGTATTTTCTAGATTTTTCCGCGTGGAGTGCACACTTTCTCCACTTAGGGAAGGGAAGCCCTCCAAATGGGCTTGTGTTGATCCTCCCCCCCTCTTTGGACGTGAGGCGGGGTTTTCTGTTAAGAATCCTATTCTTTTGCTGCAACGATCTCGATCCGCCCCCCCCCCCAACTTTCCCTGGCTTGTACCCCCTGCTTTACGAATATTATCTATTTCCTCCTCTCCTCCTCTTATATATTCGAAAGTCTTCATTCCTCCCCCCTCCCTTTTTCGTATCTATAAGCTTGTCTCTCCCTATTGCAAAATCCCCCCCCCTCCCCCCCTCTTTTTAATCATTCTCTTCCCTTGTTTTTCCCAAACGTTGACCCCAAGCCGACGCTTTTTTTTCTTTTCTCCCCTCCTAACCGGACGAAGCACTCTTTTTCTAAACGTCGAGGTCCCTTCCTGCGTATACAGCAAAGCAGACGCAAACTTTCTCCCTCGGGCCCCAGTTCGGCCCTCTTTTCTTCTTTTGGAACTGACGTTTCAGACGGCGGACTCCCCCTTTTGATGGTACGTAGGCTCGCCCAAAGAGGGACGGCGCCCCTCTTCCTCTCTCGAATCGGTTTCTTCTTTCCGAATGACGGTTGTCACGGTTTTCCCCTTTTGGGCTGGCGTTTCGCAAAAACAATTCGTCTTTTTTTTTTTTCAGCTCCTTCTATTAAGCATCGCCGTGTTTCTCCCCCAGACAGGATGTCTGTTAAAACCCCTTTCTGTTTTTTTTTTTTTCTGTCGTCCCTTCCCAATGGGACACGGCCCCCTTTTCGCATCATATAAACGGAAGCCACGTTCTTTTTTTTCTTTCTTCTTTTGATGTGGTCTTCACTCTCTTACGCGGCTTCCCCCCCCCCCCCTTACGCTCGACAACACCATGGCCTTCTTTCCTTTCTTTATGCCACTTACAAAAACTTCGTTCTTTTCCTTCCCCCCCCTTTCCTTCTCTTGTACCGCGGATCAAGGCAGACCCCTTCTCTTATTCGTGTGCATGGAACACATGTTGGGAGTGCCAAGTCGGATAGCACAAAGAACCTTTTTCCCCTCTGGAGAAAAAAAACGGGGCTCTCTGGCGGTTTCAGGGAGGGCGATTTTCCATTTTAGAGTCGTCTTCTCTTCTCTTTTCCGGGAGGAGTCGAACGTCCCTCTCTTCTCTTTTTTGTTTTTTTTTTGTGTGGCCGCCCAAGTAAGAAATGACATCCCTCTTTTTTTCCTCCTTGTCCTTTGCGGAGCTGGATTTCCTTCCTTCGTTAGAAGTTGGGAAAAGTCTTTATCCCCCCCCAAAAAAGGGAATTCCGGCTTTGTAGGGCCTTTTCTCCCACCTCTCCGGTTTTGAAGGTTTCTGGGAGGGGTTTTCCTTGCGCACACTTTTCTTTATATCTTATGGACGACATGTTCCTCTCTTTCCCCCCGACCACGCTTCCCGTCGAGAGCCGGGTAAACTCTTTTTTTCGCCTTTCTCGTTCCGGAGGATCATGTGCGCGCCTTTCTCCCTTTTTGAATTCCTTCTTTGATTTTCTCGACTCTTCTTTTCTTTCGTGGGGAAGACTTCCCTTTTTCTTCCTTTCCTTTGCGGGGACCGCGCCGTAGGACGGTCTCCTTTTTCCCGAACCCTCTCAGTCCGGGTCCCTTCTCCCCTCCTTCAGGAGGCAGGCGATTTCTTTTCCCTCTTTTTTGTTTCTTACATAATTCGCGCTGGTTTTTTGGACGGCGTCTTTTTTTGACCTTCACTCGATAGGTGTCCTCGATTCGTTTTCCTTTCTCTCTTTGCCCGTGTTTCGATCATCGCGGCTTTCTTACTTGGCCCACGAAGAAGGTCTTTCTTTTTTCCTGATCGATTTGCCGCGATCATCCGGGGCCATGCTTTCTTTCTTTTTCCAAACGAGAGCTTCATCGTGCTTTGCTGATCCGCTTTTTTTTTTTTTTTGCACACGAAGCTCTTTTTGCTGGGCGACTTGCCGTTGATCTTGAAAGCGTTGTTTTTTGCGAACCCTGCTTTCCTCTCTCGACATTAGTGGCTCCCGAGAATATTCTTCTTTTTTATCCCTCTGTGGCGCCCAGCTCCTTCTCCTAAGAGGATTCAGTGCTTTTCTTTTTCTCTCTTCAACCTCGAGCGTGATCTTTCTTCCGCTTCACTTGAGCCGATCAGCCCTTTCTTTTCCCCCCCCCCCCCCCTGTTCCTCTTTTTCGTCTCGCGGCCATGGACAATCGACCCCGATAGGCAGAAGTTTTCAATGCGTCAAGACAAGATGGACGCCGCCTCTTTTTCCTTTCTTCAAGGCCGGCATTTAGTAGAAGATTCTTGTTCCTTTCTTTTTCTTTTTGGTCTGCAAGCTTTCTAAGCGACTGTTCTCTCTTCTTTCTATTTTTTGGTGCGTTCTCTTTTTTTCCTTTTGAAAGTGAAGGAAACCCCCCCCTTCCTCTTTTGGGTGCTCGCGGCAAGAGGGTCCTCCCCTCCCGACCTCTCCTCGAATCGAGTTGGGGAGGAGAGGTTTCTTCCCCCTCTCTCAGCGAAAATACTTGGTGTCTTTCTTTTTTTCTTTCTCGTACTTGTTCCTATTGAGCGCTCGTCTGCGATGTATCTTTCATTACTAGTAGGAAGAAGGGCCTTCTTTATTCCGGCCCGCCTGAGCCCGGTATGCTGCTTTTGTCCCCCTCTTCCCCTTGGTCTGTCGCTTCAGGTGACTTTCCTCTTTGGCGGTAGTTCTTCGTCTTTTCCTTTTCTCGCTTACTGTCGCTTTTTCTTTCTCTTGTTTGAAGCTTCTCGACGACTTTCTTTTCCTGTGGCGCGCCTTGTCGGCTTGTTCTTGGGCGGAGGCTTTTTTTTTTTTCCCCATTTCGTCTGGTGGGAGAACTTGAAGGCCCTTCTTCTTCTGTGCTTTTTTTGCAGAGACCGAGCGTCCCATCCTGTTCTTCTTCCGGTTTAGATCTCTATCTTTTCCTCTTTTTTGAGAGATCGAAAACCGTGGTCTTCTTTGACTCGGTTCTTCTTTCTGAGGCGGTAGAAGTTCGACTCCCGGCCCGTTTTCTCTCTAGGAAACGTGGTTGGATCCGCCAGGCCCTTCCCCTTTTTTTTTGCTCTGGCCGGGGACAAGGGGGCAGGCGCCCTTCTCCCCTTAGCGTACTGACTTTCAAGTTCGGGCGCCGCCGGACTTTCCCTTTTTCCCTTGAGGCCGCAGACGACTTTCTTTTCCTTCCATCGAACCCGGAGGAGGTCGACTCGATCCCATTTTTCCTTTTTTATTTTCCTCCGACCGTCCGCGACTCTTCCCCTTCTTCTTTCGGTCAGTTCATCCAGGACTCTCTTTTCTTTTTCTTCACCGTACGGAGGGGGCTCTACCAAGGAGTTTTGCTGCTTCACGAGGGCGCTCCCTCCGCGAACAGGGCGGTCGTCGAAGCTTTTTTCTTTCTTTTTCACCCCCGAACGCTTAGGACGAGGTTTTTTTTTTTCTCCGTCCTGAGAGCGCCATCTCCCCCTCCGCTGGAAGAAGCTGAAGTCTTTCTTCTTCTCCGCTGTTATACGTCGGCCTGCGGGTCCCTTCCTCTTTCTGGGTACTCCACCGGCTAGGCTCCTGTTTTCCTATGTTCGATGTCATGTTTTTTTTTTTCTTTCTTTTTAGAAAGGAGGGGCTCGGACCTTTTCGTTTTTCTTCCGCTGGTTTCTCTTTCAAAGGGCGGATATCACGCTTTCTCTTTTGCAGAGAGGAGTTCCCCCTCTTCCCCCCCGAGTGCAGGACACAGCTGCCTTTTTTTTTTTTTTTTCAGCTCTCTTTTTTCGGTTTTTTTCGAGGTACGAAATTCTCCTACTTCCCTTTCTTTTTTTCGCGCTTCTTCGACCCGACCAGGGCGCGTTTTCTTTTCCCGGCCGACGATTTACAAATTGTCTTCCTCTTTAGCTCTCGTGCACGAGGTCGTGGGGGCGTCGTTTTTTTTTTTTCTCGCGGATCAATTCCTGACCCCGGTACGAACCTTTTTCTCACGGACCGGGCTCTTTTCTCCACATGAATCCACACGATGATCCTCTTTTTTTTGGCCCGGGTTCGTCCCGACGCCAAAGTTTTTTCTTTTCAGTCGGGATGGAACAACGCCAGCTTCTTTTTTTTGCCCGGCGGGCTGCGCCAGGAACGGACGTGCAATTCCTTTTTTTTGCTCCTTTGTCGGATACCGTTTTTGGAGGTTGTCCGCCGGCGATCAACCTTTTTTTTTCTCTTCCCACGATCACAACGGTAGATGCGAAACCGCTTCTCCTTTCTGCTCGATTTTCTCCCGCACCCACCAGCACGGCCAACATTCTTTTTTTTTCTCTTTCGTAACGGCCCCCCCAAGGCGTCCTCCTCCCCTTTCTGAAGGGGGAAGGGGGCTTTTTTTCTCTGGGATCTGCGGCATGACCGGGGGCCTTCGTTTGTTTCCCTCCCCCCAGATGGCCCACTCGTCGAGGTCACTTCACACTACGGGATGCAAGGAACCCTCTTCTCTTCCCAACGGTCAAGGGAGGGGGAAGGGTCCCTTTTTTTTTTTTGTCGACCTCCCACTTTGCACCGGCACGACCCCCCCATCCCCCCTTTGCACGAAGAGGCACAACCTTTTCTTTTTTTTTTAACTCCGCCGAAGGAAAACTCGACGACCCTCTCCTCTTTTCTCTGCCGCCTTCTCCACTCCCGGCGCCTTTTTTTGTATCAGTTTGTCTTTTTCCTTTCCTATCTACCTCGGCACTCCATTTTCTTTTGCTTCCTCGTCCCTGCTTGATCGGCGGTTTTGTTTGAGCGGAAACAGGGTCTTTTTTTTTTTTTTTCTACCCGAGTTTGTAGTTCATAAAGTGGAATCGCTCTTTTTTTTCTTGGGGTCGAAATTTGGTCAAAAGAAGCCGTTTTAAGGCGGGCGCATCCCCCCTTTCTCCTTCTTGACGCTCGTAACGTTTAGGCTGGTTGAGATGGTTCGTCTTTCCTTTCTCGGTCGGATTGAACACAAAGGACGGCTGTTAGCGGGTTCTTTGATGGGGCGTTTACTGGCTTGGAGTAGCTGCCGCCCCCTCCTCCTTTTGTGCTCTCCAGCAGGACACGCGGTTCTTTTTTTCTTCGTGAGCGGGATGCGATTTTTCTTCTTTCCTTCGCTGAGATAGGATCATGACTTTCTCCCTTTTGGGCGCGCGGAAGTACCAGTCTTTTGGAGTACGAGTCGATTTTTCCCGTCCCCAGATTGCCGAACTTTTCTGTTTTTTTTTTTTTTTTTGTCTTCATGTACTGACGGACTTTTTTTCGATCGTTTTGCAAATCTTCTTTTTCTTTTCGTTCCCTGGTAGGAGGCAGCAAAGCCGCCCCCCACTTCTCCTTTCTCTTTGGTCACGGTGTGAATCGTGCTTTTTCTCCCTGCGGATACGTTGCGTTTCTTTTCTTTTCCTCGGTCAAGCAAACGATCCTTTCTTTTTTCTTTTATTTTTTTCGTTTCCAGGCCTTTTCCTCCTTTTGGACGATTTTTTTCTCTTCTTCTCCGTTGTTGGTGTTGATCCTTCCCCCCTCTTTGGAACTCCCTTCGGGACCTAATGTTCAGTATCTTTTTTTCCTTTTTTCATCGAGAAAGAAGAGTCTTTTTTCATCTCGGTGGTTCTTTTTCTCCTGGGCGTTTCTTAGATTTCTTTCTAAGCAATAGTACGGCTGGCTCGCTCTTCCCCAAGCTTTTCTGGCCAAGTGGGCGTCTGAGGGAAAGACTACAAGGCCTCTTTTCTACCAGGTATTTGCAAAAAACCTACCTTCTTTGGCACTACTTCGTTTTCATGGTCCTCTTCTTCTTCCTCCTCTCAAACGTTGAGGACGATTTTTCTTTTTTCCTTTTCTTCTCCCTTCTTTTTTTCGTTTTTACCTCTCCTTTTCCCTGGAAGGCTTTCTTCCACTAGAAGGCTCATCTGTTCTTTTTCTGGTCCCCCCGGAGGAAGCCGGCCCTGTCCTCTCTTCGATCTGGCGATTTTTTTTTTTTTTTTTGATCGCATCCCCCGCTCCCCCTCTTCTTTTTTTTCTTACCCGCGAGGTCGGGGCTTTTTTTTCACAACATCGACTTTTTTCTTTTTTCCCCGTACGCATTCGGCCGGCGCGTCGTTTTTTTTTTTTTTTCTTTTTTCTGTTCCCCCCCCTGTGGGCGCTGGGCTTGGAGAATAGACCTCTTCCCCCCCGGCAGCGGCCTCTCAATTTCTTTTTAGCTTTTTTTCAAACCTCACCCCTCTTTTCTTGATGCGGCCATTCAAACTTTCCTTCTTTTTTTCCGGTTCTCCAAGGAAAGCTTCGACCATTTTTCCCCCCTCTTTTGCCACTACAAAAAAACTTCGCGGCCTTTTCCTCCCCCCCTGACCCTTCTTTTTTTCTTCGGACGGACCCAGGCGCTTCCCTTCCCCGATGGCAGCAGGCCTCTAGACCCTTTTTCTTTTCTGATGGCACACGAATTTTTCTTCTTCCAACAAAAAGAGTTCTTGGTCAGGGGCGGCGATGAGCGGAGTGCCCTTTTTTTTTTTTTCTCTATTGGCCTCGTTCCCAGCTACTTCCCTTCCGGCCGTCCGACTGCATTTCATTTTTTTTTTCTGCGGCGGCTGGGAGTCTCCTTTTTCCTTTCTTTCTTTGTACTCGAATTCCAGTCAAGCATTGGACTTTCTCCTTTCTTTCCCATGGTAGAAGGCTTTTCCCTCCTAGGCCTTACTGGCGACCGCTTTTAGGGAACCTTCGCGTGTTTTTCCCCTCTTTTGTGGGTTCTTCTTTTTTTCACGGGAGTCTTTTCCTTCTCTCCAGCCAACGTGGACCAAGTCAGAAGCCGGTCCCTTTTCTTCGATTGAAAACATTGACCGTTTTTCCGGCGATTTTTCTCCCCTTTTTTCTTTTTCTTTCGTGGTGGTTTTTTGTTTGGAACAAAGAATTTTTTTTTTTCTTTATCGGAATCGTAGCATTCGGCCCTTTCTTTTTTTTTTTACAGGTGGCCCGTCTCGGCGGGCGGGACCATTTCCTTTTCTCTTTCGTTTTTCTTCCCCCGACCCCAGGATTTCTTTTGCAGTGAACGGCGGTTTTCTTCGCTTGAAATGAGGCGGTGTCCCCTTACTTCGCTTTGTTGAATCGCCCGTCGCTCCCTTTCCGAAAAACTCGATCGGGTTTTTCTTTTGTTGCTTGGCTCATCTGTTTTTTTTCGATCATCGTTTTTCCTGGATTTTTTTCCTTTCTCAAATTGGCACGAGGGGCGGTTCGTTCCATTCTTCTCTCTGCCGCGCTCCTTTCTTGGGACCGGGGTCGCGCATTTCTGGAAACCGAGAGCTCTTCTTTTCTGCTGATCCGATGGGGAAAATTCTCTTTCTCCTCCGGGGTAAGGAACCCGCGCTCTTTTTTTTTTTTTTGGCGTGTTGATCCTGAAGCGTCCTTTCCTTCCCCTTTTGGATTTTTAGAAGTAGAACTCGTTTTTTCTTTTTTTCCAACTCTTCGAGATTAAAGCCTCTTCCCTTCCTTTGAGCAGCTTTTTGGTTTCTCCGCGCTTTCTTTCTCTTCCTAGAGGCGTGAGATTTTTCTTTCGGACAGGCGGGAGAGTATCCGCCCCTTCCCCCCCCCTTTTTTTTCCCTAGTTCACTCTTTTCCACATCTATCTTTCCCCCCCTAGAACCCCTTCAATGATCGGCATGTCCTCTCTTCTTTTTCTTCCCCCGCACCCACTTTTTTGAGCGTTCCGAAGGCGGCCCGTTCCCGTCCCCACAGTAGCCAGGAGCTTCTTGGCGTCTCCCTTTTTTTTTTTCCCTCTTCTTCAGGGTCCTTTTCCACTGTTTCTTCGATCTCTGTTTTTCTAGAGAGTGAACTGTTGAAAGTTTCGTCGGAGCGTTTAGGGGGTTTCTCGCCTCCCCTTCTCTCCCCGTTTTTTCACGACCAAGCTTCGAGTCTCCCCTTTGTTTTCGAATGTAGGAGAGGTGTATTCGAGCGCCTCTTTCCTTCTTCTCTTCCTGGATATCCGGCTGGCTCGGTCTTTCTTTTTTTTTGTATGGATTGAAGTGGATCTTTTCCTCGTCGCCGACGGGATTCTCTATCGTTTTCTCTCTTTTTGCCGCCGATTTGATCGAGTCGAACTCCTTGGGTAGATGTGCAGGTGTCCCCTTTCTATCGTCGGCGGGTAGGCTCACGCCCAGCTCTGTTCATTCTTTTTTTTGCGCTGATCATTGAGCTTCTCGACGACGTTTTTAGGAGGATAGTGCGCGCGTCTCTGTGGGGGGCCTTTCTTTTTGGCCGGATTCAACACGTTGGCGCTAGGGTGTTCCTCCCTTTTTTTTTTTTCCCTCCGCCGGTGCTGATCCCCCTCTCTTCCCTTTTTCTTTTTCTGCAGGCCATGTTAGATTCTCTTTTTTCCTTTCGAGAATCGAAAACACAGGGCTTTCTTTTTCCTCTTTCTTTCTTTTTTTTTGCGTCGCGGAGTGATTACTTGACCAGGGCTTTCCAGTTCTTCTTTTATCCCGCCAGGCAATCGCCCTTTTTTTTTTTTTTTTCGGTGGCACGATCCGAATCCCTTCACTTCTTTTCTTCCTTTTTTTTCCCCTTTTCGCCGAGCGGTTTCTCGTTTAACTCTTTCCTTTCTTCTTTCTTTCTCGATAGCCAGGACGTCCTTTTTCTCGGTAGACTCGATTCCCCACCCGCTCTTTTTTTTTTTTCTTTTCCTTTCTGAAGAAGTGTTCGACTGCTGGAGGTGAGTTCTTCTTTTTTTTCAGTTCATCAGAAGACGATTTTTTCTTTTTTTCCGAAGCTCGCCGCCTATTAGTCCCCCCTTTTTCTTCTGCGCTCGAGCCTATCTACTGGTCTCCCTTTTTTTTTTTTCTGGGCGGGAGCACCCCCGCCTCTTCCTCAAGGTTGGGGTCCCTTTTTTTTTTTTTTTCCGAGCGTCCGCCTATCTTCAGACAAAGGTCGCTGAACTTCCCCCCTTTTCGGAAAAAGAAGACTCCTCCTTCCTCGCCTGACGGTCTCCCCTTTTCTTTCTACGCAATTCCCTCTTTTCTCTGCTTCCTTGTTTGCTCTTCTTTTCATTGTTAGATGTCATGGCTGTCTCTCTTTCTTCTCAAAGAGGGATATGTGACCTCCTTTCCCTTTTTTTTTTTTCTTTTCCGATTCAACTTCTTATCCACGCTCGATTCCTCTTCTCTTGGAGAGCGGAGGTACCCTTTCTCTTTGCTTGCGCAACCCCTTGTCTATTTTCTCATTCTCAAGAGGTCGTCCCCTTCGACCCGATTTTCTACTTTATGGTCGGGGCGAGCTTTCAGGATCCTTTCTGTCGGACAATCGATCGTGTGCCCTTTGTTTTTTCTTTTCTCCCCGATATATTCTCTTTTTGAGAAGGGGTTCTCTTTCCTCTTTTTTTGGGCTGGACCGAGGAGGATTTTTTTTTTTTGGACCGGTTACCCGAACGGGATTCTGGAATTTCTCTTTTTTTTTTTTTCCCTGACCATCATCCACGATCTATTCCCTCTTCTGAGGACCCGATTCTCTACTGCCCCCCAAGGGCGTTCGTTCCTCTTTCCTCTTCTTCTGACATCCTTTTTTCAAATCGCTCTCCCTCTTGCTGCCGCAAGGTACCCCCCTGGGTCCTGGGAGATGCTTCTACACTCTTTCCTTTTGTGTCAGCCGCTTCGGAACTTGTTTTCCCCCCCGATCCACACGGTAGATGCGACTTTCTGATTGCTCGGACTTTTCTTCCCTTCCTCCCCTTCAAGTCGCTTAAGGGCCTTGCTCTTCTCCTTTGTCAAGGGAGGTAACTCCCCCCTTCCCGGCTCTGGAAAAGTTGTCCCCCTTTTCTTTTCTTCGAGATTCCCTACACTTGTTGCCGTTTTCCTTCCTCGACCCCTCCCCAGACCGGCCCCCCAATCACAAGAGGCGCTTACTCCTCTTCTCTTCCCCCCCCAGGCCCTGTTTCTTGCCAACGTTCAGTCTTTCGAGATCGGCCAGCGTGGCTTGCCCGCACGGACTTTAAAAGCTTTCCCTTAGGCCCTTTTTTTTTCTTTTCCCTTCGGCAACAACCAATGATGTCTGTACTTTCCCGAGGCAAATCGCGTCTTTTTCCTCTTCAGTTCCTACGGCTACGCGGCCCGCCTGCCTTCCCTTAGCCTTGGTTCTCCTTTGCCATCTCTCCTTTTCCCCTTTCTAGAACTCCCCTTTCTTGGCACTGATTTGACACCTCCTTTTTTTTTTTTTCTTTTTTTTTTGGTTTCCTTACTCCTTGCTCCTCTCTCTTATTGTGAGGAAAGGCTCTTTTTCATAAAAGTGGATTCGCGATTTCTTTCTTTTTTCCTTTCTTCCTGATTTTTCTAGTACTACTTCCCTTCCCTGCCTGGGAGTGACCGGGCGCATACCCTCCCGTGCTGGTCCTTGGACTCCTCCCTTCTCTCGATGAGCGGCCCCTCCTTTTTGCCTCGGTCGATGCTTTCCTCTTTTTCAACAGACCTCGGGCCTCGGCTGTAGGCTTTTTCCCCTCTAGGCGATGGCGTACTCCCTTTTGCGCGAAAGTAGATTTTTTCTCTCCCCCCCTCCAGCAAGGACCGCTCTCGTTTATCCTCCTTTTAGTGACGGCTGGATTCCCTTCGCAGCCGGGATAGCCTTCCTTTTCTTCCCCTCTCATGAAATCTAGCCTCCTTTTTTTCTTTTCCTCAAGGGAAGCACACATCTCTGTATTTTTTTTCTTTTTCGTCACTGCCGTCCCTTTTCCCAGTTTCTTTCTCTTTGCAATGGGCATTGCCCTCTCCTTTCCTTCCTTTTTTTTCGATGTGGCTTTTTAGAGAAGGACCCCATTCTTCCCCCCCTCGATCGTTTGCACTTTCGTAGGTGCTTCGTACTGGTCTTCTTCTTCTTTTTCCCCCCGGTCGCTTGGCTGTATGGTAAGGTGTTTCTCTTTCCTCCTTTCTGGTTAGCTCTCCTCTCTTTTTTCTTCCCTGAGGATGGTGGACTCGTTTTTTGGAGTCTTCCCTCTTTTTTATAGATCGCCATTCCCTTCCCCATTATGGCATGCCCTCTTCCCCTCTATCTTTTCCTAAATCATCATTTTTTGTTTTTTTCTTTTTTCCCTTCTCTCTTCTCAAAGAGCTTTTTTCTCCCTTCCTCTTCCTCGGTTAGAAAACCCTCTTTCTTTTTGCTCCGACTGCGCCTCCTCGTTGCGCATCCTTTCCGAATGGTTCTTCCTCCGCTCCATCTGTTCTCCGGATGCTCGATCCACACCAAGGCTACTTTTCTCCTCCTTCTTTCGATTGATTCCGGTCTTAAATAACCAGGCCCATTACGAGGGAACCCCCTTTCTTTTTTCTTTTGCCCAAAAACGTTATTTCTCTTCTATTTTCTTTTTTCCGAGATTTTTTTTCTGGGTTCCTTCTTCTTTTTCCCTCAGCCCCTCCACCCTTTCTTCCTCTCTTTCTCCTCGACAGGCCAGTTCAAATCGTTTTCCGTGTGGACGCTACGGGCCCCTGCGGAACTCGAAGCTTTTTCTGTCGGCTTCTTTTCTTCCCCCTCGGAACGCCGGTCTGTACTTATCTCTTCCCTTTTTTCCCGCTTTTTTCAAAGATACAAGGACTTTCCCCTTCCCCTCTCCCCTCAATCCGTCTCTTCGGTGGATGTTTTCTCCCCCACCCCCCCCTTTCCCTGTTCTAAGGATAATTCAATCCCCCGCGGGCGACTAGGGCCTAAGCCCCCCCCCCCCCCGGCTCCCTGTGGGTATTGTTTTTACTCCTCGCCGGGACGCTCCTCTTTTTTCCCCCCCTGACAGAGGCCCCTTTCCCCCCTGCGCGCATTTTGGATGCTTCCTCTTTTTTTTGGTTAAGAACCTTCCTCGATGGGGATTTCTCTCTTTTTTCCCAAAAGGCTTCATTCTTTCCCTTCTTCCGACATCGGCGCCTCCTTGTGAACTAAAAAATTAGTTTTTTCTCCCCTCCCTTGTCGGCTTCGCAGTTTATTCCTTCTTCCTTTCCGCCGGAAAACGGCCTTTCAGGGGAAGGGCATTTCTTCCCCCTTTCTGTGCCGCAGGGAGTTCTTTTTTGTTTTTCGTCCTTGCCTATTCAAAAACTTTCAAAAACACTTTTTTCGTTTTCTTTTTTAAGGAGGGCGCTTTTTCCCTTCCTTCTCTTTAGTTATCCTTGGGTCCTCTTCCTTCTTCTTCTCTCCTCTTCCCTCTCCCACTAGTTGTGACAGCTTCTTTGCATCAGGAGATGAAGTCTTCTTTCTTCTTCCCTCTTCTCAAACCCGCACTGGAGTACCTATCTTTTTCCCCGTTCCTCATTGGGACGTGTGCCCCCCCTAGAAGGTATGCCATACTGCTTCTTTTCTTTTACTCTTCCTGATTTTGCAAGAGTATGGTGTTTTCTCTTCGGTTTAGATTCCCCCTTTGAAGGTACCTTCTTTTTTCTCCTTCCCCTCTACTACCGACACGGAGTCTCGGGGGAAGAGGGAGCTGGGATTGATGATCCTTTTTCTTCCTGGCCCTTAATTAGCGCTCTTCTTTTTTGGGGGATTTCGGCCTCCTTTTTTCTTTTTTTTTCTGTTTAATAGACTCTTTTTCTCTTGATCGTGGAAGAGGACCCTTTCTTTTTTCCACAGTCCGTCTGGGGTTTTCTTTTCCCCTCTCCCCCCTCCCCCACGACAGGGGATTCCCCCCCTGGAGCAGGGGAAAAGAGGTCTCGAGGGCGCGCATCCCTTTTCAACTCCCTTTTTTCTCCATTCAAGAATCGCGCTGTTTTTTCTTGATGTCTTTCCTTTTTCCCGGGTCCTCGATCGTTTCTTGATTCTTTTTTTTTTCATTTTTTCGATAGAGAGTCTCTCTGTTCGAATTGACCGAAGCCTCTTTCCTTCCTTGATTCATTTGCCGCGCTCCTACTCGTTGGCCAGTTCTCTGCACGACTCGGCAACGATTTTCCTTCATCGTTGATGATACGATGGGGACTTTTTTTCTCTCTCCTCTCCTCAGGTTCAGACCTGTGGCGTTGTCCTTTTTCTTTCTTTCTTTCCCGCCGCGGGACTGCTTGTATTTCGTAGGAGGACCTCTTTCCTTCGCTGCAGTCTTCGAGGCTTCAGTCCCCCCCTTTTTTTTCTCTTCCTTCTGGCAAGAGCCGCCATTCGGTGTCCTTTCGCGTTCTTTTGAGGTTCGGAACTCGAAGAGCTATTTCGCAGTATGAAGAGGAAAACCTTTCTTTTTTTTTTTTTTGTTGACTTTCAGATGTGGTCAGAGCCCCTCTTTTTAACCCTTGCTTTTCTCCCTCCCAATCGAAATTTGCCACCTTTCCATCTCCCCTGGAGAAAGAGAACCCCCCCCACCAAGGATGGAGAGAAGAGGGTCCCTCTCATGTGTCCCTTCTCTTAGAGGAAGCGTAGGGGCTCTCTTTTTCCTTGCAGGCTTCTTCAGAGACATGGTTCTAGATCTGGCGGTTGTTTGCGCGTGTCCCGTGGAAAAAGTTGCGTCCCCTTTCCCTTTCTATCCGGGGGGCCTTCTTCCCCGCGAGGAAAAGTTATGGCTCCTTGCCGCCGTTTCGATTTTTTTTTTCTTCTTCCTCGAAGAGAATCTTTTCTTTTCTTGTGAGGATTACGGCGGAGGGGCTTTCGTCTGTTCTTCTTTGCGATGAAACTGTCACCGACCCCCTCCGGGAATTCTTAGAGACGAGGTTTTTTCTTTTTATCGGCGCCAGAGAGGGCGGTTTCTTCTTCTCTTTGTTTTCTCTGCGGGTGCCGTCCTTGCCTTTTTTTTTTAGGTTAGGATAAACGGGCCCCTTCTTTGCTCTCTGGCGGCCCGATATTGTTGAAAGGTTCCGCTTTTTTTCTTTTTTATTTGCTTGCTCGTGCGCGGGGCCTTGTCGGGTTCCTCTTTTGCGAGATTGCATGGCGGATCCACCCCTTTTTTTTGAAGCCCTTGCGGTAGTCGGAAATTCTCCGCACGCTTTACTTGATCTCTTTTCGGGAACGGCAGGCCTGGTTTCGATTTCTTCTTTCTTTCAGTTTTTCAGTTTTCTTTCACAGGGGCCTTCCGTTCTCGACCCTGATCAGGAGGGACGCTCGGTTCTCGTTTGGTGTTTTTTTGTTTTTTTTTCCCTTTCTCCCACTAAGACACTTTGTTTCTCCTCTCTTTTTTTTTTTTCTTCTAAGCATCCCAGTGCACGTTCGTCTACTTTTTTCTTCCGCCGAGGCGCAAGCTCGTGAATCTGTCTCGTTTTTTCTTTTCTCTCTCGGCCGAACGTACCCCCCCCTTATCTCCCCCCCTTTCTTTTTCTTTTCTTTTTCAAGCGCTCGGCGCAGGGCGCGTTCTCTTTTCGACGGGAGGAGTCGGAGTTCGTGTCAGTTCATTGGCACCTTTTTTTCTTTTTTGCGGGGAGCCGCGCCGTCGACTTCTCTTTCTTTTTTGCCGAGGGAGATAGACTCTTTTCTCACGGGCGCGTACTCGAGCTGGCGTTACGGCCATCGGCGTTTTCGCCTTGGCGCACGTCAAACGTCACTCTCCCTCTTTCTCTCCCAGATCGGAGAAACCACTTTTTTCAGGGTCCCTCGCTGAGGACCAATCTTCCGTTTTCTTTTTTCGCCTCGGTGTTCGGGTACAAATCCTTTTCTGGTACTTTTCCTTCTCTTTTCCTTCCTCGGGATTCCCTTGGTGCCGACTTCTTTTCCGATGTCATGGTGCGATTCCCTGATTTTTTTTGCTCGGGAACCCCTTTCCCCATCTTCCTTTTTCTTTTTCGCGTCAACGGCGATCTCCCTTTTCTCCGCTGAGCGCGGGAGGCCACGAAATTCTTTGGCTTTTTTCTGGAGCTGAAAGCTCGAAGAGTTCTCTCCTTCTTTCTTCTCACTTCTACTACGAAATACCGCAGGTTCTCCCTGCCTTCCGCAGGCGCGGTTTTCACTCATCGGATCAGCACGATCGAGGATCTCCTTTTTTGGTTCGTGCGCGAGATGGCCGAGGTTCCTGTTTTTTTTCTTTTCCGGCAATCACTGGGCTGACCGGTACGACCGGTCTGTTTTTTCATTTTTCGCCGCGATTTTTTTTCTTCCCCCCCCTTCCCAACGATGAGACAGCACATCGTCACGTCTCCCGATCGAGTTCGTCCACGAAGACAAGCGCTCGGATTTCCCTTTTTTTTCTTTTTTTCGATGGGACACCAGCCTCTTCAAAGCGCGCTTTTTTTTTTTTACCCGGAAGTGTCTGGGGTGGCTTCCTTCTTTCTTTTCTGAGGACGTACAGACGGGGTTCCGCGCCGAGCCTCCCACATTGTTCCCTTTTCTGATGCGAGACGAGTTCGATTAACTTCTCTTCTTTCTTTTCTTTTCCCCCCCCCTCCCGGAAAAAGGCGCGGCCCCCTCCTTCTTTAAAAAGGGTCAAGGGCTTTTTCATATCCAATTTCATTTCTTTCTTTTACGCGTGGCGGTATGTCTCGTCTCTTCCTCTTTTTCCTTTTCTCGGAAATGATCCTCTCCCCTTCTTCTCAAAACTCGTCGAGGTCATTCACCATCAAGGTTAATTCCCTTCGACCAGGGGGCCCTTTTTTCCCTTTTTTTCCCCCCCGTCAAAGGCGATTCTTTGTTTCCCCCTCCATGCGTGTCGACTTCTCCCGCACGATTAGAGCGTCCGCGGCACAAGATTTTCTTTTTTCCTTCTCTTCCCCTCTCGAATGACGATCGAAAGTCTTCTTTTCCCTTTTCCTCCTTGACCGACAAGGGACGGCCTGGGTGGTTTTTCCTTCCTCCTTTTTTTGCGATTACTCGGTCCCCCCCCTCTTTTCCCTTTCCATTGTCGCTCTTTCCTGCTGCTCATTTCGCTTTTCTTTCC